>PVMK01127602.1_pt1 | contig 48879 bp, 48 predicted proteins | sample 1853481 | NCBI WGS metagenome assembly PVMK01 (sample SAMN08533507, study PRJNA380276) | Marine sediment metagenome, whole genome shotgun sequencing project.
CGGGACATCTGTTCTCGAAGAAATATAATTTGACTGTTCCCTGTCCCTGTTGTCGCCCAGAAAAATAACAGCATCAAAATTATTGCCGATTTTTTCTACCAGGGATAGATAGTTCTCTTTTGGCCATATCTTTTTTTCTGCATTCGCCCCCGTGCCCAGTCCAACAATCTTTTTCCGTAGTACTCCCCAAGAGACTCTTCAGCAAATTTTTTTTCTTTAGTGCTGGTCCAAACAAAACATTGAGGTGGATCGCCTTGATAGATCTTTGAAATGATGCCTAAATGCTGCTGCACTGAATGTGCATCCGTTTTTATTCTGTTTAACTTGGTATACCTTTTCCCTGCAGGTAACAAATAGGCCAGGCCATCAGTGCGAAGATCTACAATCAGATCATAAGACCGGGCCCATAAGTCCACGAGTAGTGCGGGAACTCCCCTTAAAAATCTGTTTTTCTGTTTATGGAATATAACCCCCCGATAAGGACAGTGCTTAAAGATCTCGCTGGAACGCTGATCACCAACAATATCGATGACGGCCTCAGGATAAAGTTCATGCAAGGCCCGAAGCACGGGCGTTGTCATCACTACATCGCCTATATTACTTAAGGATATAAATAATATTTTGTTGACCACGTCTTTCATCTCTTTTCGACTATTTTTGCGGGCTGGTTTTTATTTACCAATACAGAATTTTGAGAAAATTTCACCCAGGAGATCGTCGGCAACAAAACTTCCGGTAATTACGCCCAGAGATTCCTGGGCCAGGCGCAGATCTTCTGCTAATAGCTCCAGGGTATTTTTATTTTCCAGGTGCTGTAGCCCCCTGTCCAGGAACCCTTTCGTTGCAGAAAGTGCATTCAGGTGGCGTGTTCTGGCCATGTACACATCTTCGCCTGTGCTGTTTAAGCCCATGATTGTTTTCAGATATAGAATCAGGGCTTCAAACCCTTCCCCTGTTTTAGCTGATAGAAACACCTCTGTCTCTCCTTTATTTTTTTCCAGCAACTCCTGTTTGTTATCAGCTAAATCAATTTTATTTTTTACCAGCAGTATTTTTACTTTGTCAGAGCACGCGTCCAGAATTCTTTGTTCTTCAATGCCAATATCTTTGTCGTGCTCTACCAATAACAAAATAATATCAGCCTGACTTACTGCATTTAATGCACGCTTTATCCCCTCTTCTTCAATATCGTCTTTACTTTCTCTGATCCCTGCCGTGTCCAATATATTGAGCGGTGCGCCCTCTATAAGAATATTTTCATCAACGATGTCCCTCGTTGTTCCCGGTATTTTGCTTACAATTGCGGCCTCTCTTCCTGAAAGTCGATTTAATAAACTTGATTTGCCCACGTTTGGTTGTCCGACAATTGCCAGACGCAAGCCCTCACCCAACATTGCTCCCTGCTGTGCCCCCTTAAGAATCTTGCCAAGCTCATCGATACAGCCACTTATCTTTTCCTTTACCCCGGCATCCTGGATAAAATCTATTTCTTCTTCTGGAAAATCCAGCGCGCCCTCTACAGATGTTCGCAAATCAACCAGTCTTTGTAATAAGTCATTTATCTTGTGTGAAAATTCTCCTTCCAGGGAACGTATCGCGCTTCTGGCCGCTTGCGATGAAACGCTGTCAATTAGCCCGGCCACTGCCTCCGCCTGCACAAGATCAATTTTGTTATTAATAAATGCGCGCTCGGTAAATTCCCCTGGCCGTGCCTGCCTTGCGCCTAACTCAATTACACGATCAAGCAACATTGTCATCACCACCCTGCCGCCATGTCCCTGAAGCTCAACAACATGCTCTCCTGTATAGGATGCTGGCTGTGGGTAGTAAATGAGGATCCCGCTGTCGATGAGTGTGCCATCTCCAGCTAGAAAAGATGAAAACCTTGCTTCTCTGACCCCCAGATCGTGAGTCTGCGATCCTTGCTTTAAAAGTTGATTTGCGATTATCGGTGCGTCAGCACCGGAAAGACGAATGATTCCAACGCCACCTCGACCAGGTGGTGTTGCAATTGCGGCGATGGTGTCGTTGCTTACAACCATCTCCAGCTCGCGTACGTCAGCCCTGCGACGCCGCTGTGCGCTCGATGTTTCTGGTAATTACCCATTGTTGTGCGATAGATAGCGTGTTGTTTACAACCCAATATAACACCAGACCTGATGGAAAAAATGCAAAGAAGACAGTAAAGACTATAGGTAATATTGACATGACCTTTTGTTGCACAGGATCCATAGGCGCGGGATTTAATTTTTGCTGTATCAACATGGTTGCGCCCATCAACAAAGGCAACACATAAAACCGATCGGGCGCAGATAAATCTGTCAGCCAGAATATGAACCCGGTTTGTCTCAGTTCAACACTCTCAAGTAATGTCCAGTATAGCGCGATGAAAACAGGTATCTGTATGAGTATCGGGAAACAGCCGCCTAACGGGTTTATTTTTTCTTTTTTATAGATGTCCATCATCGCCTGATTGAGGCGAGTACGATCATCCTTGTAACGATCCTTGATTGCCATCAGCCTGGGCTGAACACGGCGCATATTGGCCATTGATTTATAGCCTGCGGCAGACAGCTTGAAAAATATTAATTTCAACATCAGGGTAACCAGGACAATTGCCCAACCCCAGTTACCAGTCATGCCGTGAAACTTGTCCAGGCACCAGAATAATGGTTTTGCTAAAAACCACAGCACGCCATAATCAACCGTTAGTTCCAGACCCGGAGCAATTTCTTCAAGCTTGCTCTGTATCTTTGGGCCCATATAAAGTTTTTGTTCTATAACGTCTGCTGTATTTGCTGCTACAGTGACTGCAGGAGTGATCATGCCGATCACATAACGATTGTTGTCTGGTGCCAGCGTATAGTAATGATTCTGTTCTTCGCGGCTCGCGGGGATCAATGCACTAACAAAATAATGTTGCAGCATTGCTGCCCACCCGTTAGTAATATCCATGCTTAGCTTTTCATCTTCCATGTCGTCAAAACTAAGCTTTTCATAGCGTTGCTCCGGACTAGAAACGACCGCACCTGTGTAGGTATAAAGAATACGAGACTCTCTTCCTGGATCGCTTCTTTGCAACTGGCTATATGCGTGGCCTACCCAGGGCTCGGTACTTTGGTTTTCTATTTCATATTTGATGTTTACCAGATAACTGGCGCGGTTAAATTCATAAGTCTTGGTAACCTTAAGGCCATTTCCGGATTCCCAGACTAGTGGCACAACAAGTTTGCTTTCCCCGTCACCCATAACATAGTTATTGCTTGAGGCAGTAAACGTTGCTTCATGCGTCGGCCCACCGTTTTCACTTAATAGCCCTCCTTGCACGACATAAAAGAGAGGCGATGTGTTATTGAGTAGAAGTATTGGAACGTCTGGTGTCTCCAGGGCAACAGGAAACTTGAGCAATTCCAGCTTATCAATGCCCCCGCCCTTTGTGCCTATATTTATCTGGTATAAATCTGTTTTAATCTCAACGTACTCTTCGCCCGACACCGGAGCAGAGGAATCAATGTTTTTGTTAGAAAGAGACGGTTGTGTTTCTGGTAACACCGGGGCAACAGGAACATCAAGACGCCTGGCCTCCCCGTTCTCCATCTCTTTTGTGTCGTCCTGCGAGACAGGTGACCCATAATCTTTTTCCCATTCCTGCCAAAGCATCAGCATCACCAGGCTTAAGGAAACAACCAAAATAAAACGTAAATTATCCATGTTTGTGTTATTAATCCGGAACCGGATCGTAACCTCCTTTGTGCAGCGGGTGACAACGACATATGCGCGAAACGCCCAGGGCCGTACCTTTTAAGGCACCATGTTTGGCAATTGCTTCCAGTGCGAATTCAGAGCAGCTGGGTATATAGCGGCAGCTTGGATTGAAACAGGGGCTCAATATATATTGATAAGCCTTGATGCTGGAAATTAAAATTTTCTGCATTGTGAAATAGTTTCCCAGTGGGCGTCTATTGATTCAATTATAATTTTCTTGTTAATAATGGTTTGTTTTTTATGGGCAACAACGACAACGTCCAAACCTTTTAAAAGGTTTTTGTGGTGACGAAAGCTCTCACGTATTGCTCTTTTTATCTGGTTTCTGCTGGTAGCCCTGTTGACGTTTTTCTTTGAAATCGCAAGCCCCAGCCTGGCTTGCTTTAAGTTGTTCTTCCTTGCGAGCACAAGAAACTTTTCGTCTACTGAGCGACAGGAAGATTTAAAAACTTGCTGATATTCCTTTGGGCGGTTAATCCTGTTTGTTCTTGCAAATTTGCCCGTTTTTATGGACACAACATTAGTTTGGCCTTGGGGGTTCAGGCAGAAAGCTTGTTTCGACCTTTTGCACGGCGTGCTTTAATAACACTACGTCCTGCCTTGGTGCGCATTCTTACACGGAAACCATGTTGCCGTTTTCTTTTTAATTTGCTGGGTTGGAATGTTCTCTTCATTGGTCTGTTTCCGTCGTGTCTGTAAAGTAATAGTAAAAAGCGCGGTATGGTACGTTTTTCATACCTTCCATGTCAATTCAACTTTAACACATCCGCTTTATTTTCTGTCTGGCCATGGCCTGTGGATAAGTTTTTAAATCGGGGTTAGACTCTCGTCAGCGGCCATTATTTAACATTGTTCAAAACACCACCACGAGGGGATCACAAACGTTGCAAAGTTCACCATGGAATTATTGTCTTGAACGCCTGGAAGGAGAGCTATCACCGCAACAATTTAATACCTGGGTACGGCCACTACAGGCAGAAGAACAAGAATCTACTATAGTATTGCTCGCCCCTAACAGGTTCGTAAAAGACTGGGTTCAGGATCAATATTTTGAAAAAATTAATGCTATTTTATCTGAACAAGAAAATTATAGTCACTACTCACTATCGCTAAAGGTTGGGTGTCAAAACAAACCTGTCGCAGGCAGGCAACAATCAGCAAAAACACCGGCCTCTGGCACCAAGAAAAGCCAACGCTCAAACAATCTAAATTCGGGCTTCACATTTGATTCGTTTGTTGAAGGCAAATCAAACCAGCTCGCTAAGGCAGCATCTATTCAGGTTGCTGAAAACCCCGGGGAGTCCTATAACCCACTTTTTATTTATGGCGGTGTTGGTTTAGGCAAAACCCATCTGATGCATGCCGTTGGCCACGCCATCATGCAAAAAAACAACAAAAGCAATGTCGTTTATTTACACTCTGAGCGTTTTGTCGCTGATATGGTGAGGGCCCTGCAACACAACGCCATTAATGAATTTAAGCGCTACTATCGCTCGGTCGACGCCCTGTTAATTGATGACATTCAGTTTTTTGCAAAGAAGGAACGTTCCCAGGAAGAATTTTTTCACACTTTTAATGCCTTGTTGGAAGGACAGCATCAAATCATACTTACCTGTGATCGCTACCCAAAAGAAGTATCTGGCCTGGAAGAACGGTTGAAGTCTCGTTTTGGTTGGGGACTTACTGTTGCTATAGAACCACCTGAACTGGAGACAAGGGTCGCGATTATAAAAAGCAAGGCGGCCTCCGTGAACAAAGAGATTCCTGATGAAGTCTCATTTTTCATCGCCAAGCGTTTCCACTCCAATGTTAGAGAATTGGAGGGCGCCCTCAACCGGGTTGTTGCCAGCTCTAATCTGACCAGAAAACCTGTCGACCTGGAGCTTACAAAAGAGGTGTTGCGTGACCTGTTGCTACTGCAGGATAAACTGGTCACTATCGAAAATATTCAGAAAACAACGGCCGAATACTACAAGATACGGCTCACAGATCTCCTGTCAAAACGAAGAAACAGATCAATTGCAAGACCTAGGCAGATCGCCATGAAACTATCTAAGGATTTAACCAACCATAGTTTACCTGAAATAGGCAATGCCTTTGGGGGAAGAGACCACACAACTGTTTTACATGCCTGTCGAAAAATTACTGAATTAAGAACAACGGAAGCAAAAATAGATGAAGATTATAATAATTTGAGTAAAATCCTCACAACATAATGTGAACAAGCTGTGGCTAAGAAAAATTAATAAAAGCAACGAGAATTATCCACACAAAACACACAGGACACAAACAGGACAGAGAGAACTTATCACTAAGGATATACACGGTTAATTCACCTATAACGTGTTGATTATAAAAGAAAAATGTAATATTATCCACAGGTAGTAACCGAGCTAATAGTAGTAATAATAAGGTTTAAATATATGAATTTTAATATAACAAGAAATGAGATTTTACCTTCACTGCAAGTAGTTTGTGGCGTTATCGACAGAAGGCAGGCCCTGCCTATTTTAAGTAATTTATTGATTGTTGCAGAAAAAGACAAAATCATTTTCACAGGGACAGACATGGAGGTTGAGATGGTAACAACAATAAACCACCAACCAGAAGCAACCGGAGAAATAACTGTTCCCGCAAGAAAGCTATTAGATATCTGTAAAGCATTACCCGATGATTCAACTATAGGTTTGAACTTTAATAAAGACCAGGTATTGATTAAATCAGGAAAAAGTAAATTCAGCCTGGCGACTTTGCCTGCAACCGAGTATCCCTCAACCGAGGCCTTGGGAAGCGGTAGTCAAATCTCAATCCCTCAAAAACAGTTTAAGGCCTTGTTAGAAGACACTATGTTTTCTATGGCACAACAAGACGTGCGCTATTATTTAAATGGGCTTCTGCTTGAATTGGATGAAAACAGTCTGCGGGCTGTTGCAACGGATGGCCACAGGCTTGCTTTAAAGGAAATAAAGGTAAAGACGGGAATTGAAGAAGCCCAACAAATTATTATCCCCAGAAAAGGCGTTATTGAATTAATCAGGCTGTTAGAGAGCGAAGACGAAAACATTAATGTTGAAGTCAGTCAAAACCATATCAGGGTTAGTAAAGGCATGGTTCAATTTACCAGTAAACTTATCGACGGGAAGTTTCCGGATTATCAAAGAGTGATACCTAAAGAAGGGGAGCACCCGGTTATAACCAACAGGGATATTTTAAAGCAAGGACTGATAAGAGCCTCGATCCTTTCAAACGAGAAATACAAGGGGATTCGCTTAATACTACAAAAAGATCTCTTAAAGGCTTTTGCACACAATCCAGAACAGGAAGAAGCAGAAGAAGAAATAGAAATTAATTACAACGGAGAAGATATTGAAATAGGATTTAACGTCACTTATCTGTTAGATGCACTTTCCTCAATAAAAACAAAAGATGTGATTTTAAATATCTCAGATCCAAACAGCAGCTGCTTAATCTTGCCAGACGACGACACAGACTGTAAATACGTTGTTATGCCAATGAGATTATAGGCGGAAAAAGGCGAAGCAGACCAGCAAACTAAATAACAATGAGGCTAGACTCCTTAACTATCAGACAGGTTCGCAACCTGTCTGATGTTAATATCACCCCAAACCCAGAAGTAAATATTATCTGCGGTGAAAACGCATCGGGGAAAACAGCAATCCTGGAATCAATCTATTTACTTTCCAAGGCCAGATCCTTCAGAACAGCACATATAAAAGAAGTTATTCAGCATAGGCGGGAAGACCTCACGGTTTCTGGTCTTATAAACACCCGGCAAAACAAAAGCGTAAGCACAGGAATAAGAAAGTCCAGTAAAGAAACTGAAATCAGATACAACGGAGAGCGTGTAAAGGCTGTATCTGAACAAGCAAAAAATGTGGTGGTACAAACGGCAAACCCCGAGAACACTGCGCTCTTAACAGGATCTCCAAAAGACAGGAGAAAATGGATAGATTGGGCTATGTTCCACGTGGAACATGATTATCTGCAGGTTTGGCACAGTTATCACCGCGCCCTCAGGAACAGGAATGCCTTGCTTAGAAGGGGGGCAAAAGAGGATGAGTATTACGTGTGGGAAAGCACCATGGCGAACACAGCAAAAGATTTAAAAGCCAGGTGGCAAAATTATCTGGATTGTTTACAGCAATATTATCAAGAGACGGCCGCCTGCATGCCTGTGCAGAGGTCAAATTTACTGCCAGAAAAGACAAGCAGGGAAATGAAGATTTTTTTGAGCACCTGCAAGCGACAAGATCATCAGATATAAAGGCAGGATTTACTCAACTGGGACCTCACAAAGCAGACTTTGATTTCAAAATAGAAGGCAAACATATCGGTAAAATATTTTCCAGGGGACAAATTAAACTGTTTGTTATTCTGCTCTCGATTTCCCAGGCCAAATTGCTCAAAAACGAGAGGGGAGTGACCCCCATATTTCTGGTTGATGATCTGACCGCAGAACTAGATAAGAAAACAGTCGATATGTTGCTGGAGCTGCTCTATGAAGAAAGAATGCAGCTATTTATCACGTCAACAGATCCGGACGAAATTATCAAAACAGATATAGAAATGACACTGTTCCACGTGGAACAAGGCAAGGTAAAAAGGTGTTAGAATAAGCACCAAAAACAAGACATAAAAACAAACCAGGAACAAAGAAAGATTTATGAGCAAAAACGAAGATACTTACGATTCCAGTGACATAAAAGTACTTAAAGGCCTTGATGCGGTGCGCCGACGTCCGGGGATGTATATCGGTGATACCGATGACGGCACGGGCCTGCACCATATGGTCTTTGAGGTCGTGGATAATAGTATTGATGAGGCATTGGCGGGACACTGCTCAAGCATTAAGGTAACGATACACACCGATGAGTCCATAACTGTTGCTGATAACGGCAGGGGGATACCCGTTGGGACGCATGAAGAGGAGGGAATATCAGCGGCGGAGGTCATCATGACTGTGCTTCATGCAGGGGGGAAATTTGACGATAATTCATATAAGGTCTCCGGGGGATTACATGGCGTGGGTGTTTCTGTGGTGAATGCGCTGTCAGACAAGCTGGTTTTGACAATTCACAGGGAGGGCAGTTGTTTCAGGCAGGAATATAGTCTGGGCAAGCCCACCACAGAACTGGAAAAAATTTCAGAGTCCTCTTTAACAGGCACAGAGGTTCATTTCCTTGCAAGTAATGAGGTATTTAGCCACATTGAATACCATTATGACATCCTTGCGAAAAGACTCAGGGAACTGTCATTTTTAAACTCAGGTGTCCGAATAGAGCTAAGCGACGAAAGAACCGGAAAACAGGACCTGTTTGAGTACAAGGGCGGGATCCATGCCTTTGTTAAACACCTGAACCGGAAAAAGACCCCTCTACACGAGGCGGTCATTGATATCGACACGATAAAGGAGGGGGTCAGGGTAGAGATTGCGTTGCAGTGGAATGATTCTTATCAGGAGAATATCTTCTGCTTTACAAATAATATTCCTCAGCGTGATGGTGGTGCACACTTGTCGGGTCTGCGCTCTGCGCTGACCAGAACACTAAATAATTACATTGATAAGCAAGGGGCTGCGACAAGGGCCAGGGTGGCACCGCCGGTGATGATGTTCGAGAAGGGCTGACTGCGGTCTTGTCGATTAAGGTTCCTGATCCAAAGTTTTCATCTCAAACCAAAGAAAAACTGGTTTCCAGCGAAATAAAGTCCGTGGTTGAATCGGTGGTGAATGAAAAGCTGCAGGAATTTTTACTGGAACAACCTGCCGAGGCGCGGGCAATATGTGACAAGATTGTTGAGGCCGCACGGGCCAGAGAGGCGGCCAGAAAGGCCCGGGAATTAACCCGAAGAAAAACAGCCCTGGATATTGCCGGGCTCCCCGGGAAACTGGCAGATTGTCAGGAAAAGGATCCTGCAAAATCAGAGTTGTTTCTGGTGGAAGGTGATTCTGCTGGGGGGTCGGCCAAACAAGGCCGTGATCGCAAGAATCAGGCAATATTGCCACTGAAGGGGAAGATTCTAAATGTAGAAAAAGCACGCTTTGACAAAATGTTGTCCTCGGTAGAAGTAGGCACGCTGATTACTGCCCTGGGTTGTGGGATTGGTCGGGGTGAGTTTGATATTGAGAAGCTCAGGTACCATAGAATTATTATTATGACGGATGCAGATGTAGACGGCTCTCATATCAGGACCTTGTTATTGACATTTTTTTACCGTCAAATGCCCGAGCTGATAGAAAATGGTTATATCTATATCGCCCAACCACCCCTTTATAAAATCAAAAAAGGAAAAAAAGAGCGCTATTTACTGGACGAAAATGAGAGGGATGAATATATGATGGAGCTGGCACTGGATGGTGCCAGTTTGTCTCCGGGCGGAGGCGCTGCGATATTAACAGGCGATGCGCTTGAAGCCATTGCCGGAAAGTACGTTGCAACCAACAGGGCAGAACAAAGGCTTTCCAGGCGTTATCACACGGAAATAATCAAGGCCGTTTTACAGTTGGAAACACTGACCGCAGAGGATTGCCAGAACAAGGAAACTGTTGAGCAGTGGTTTGTTGAACTGGTTAAAAGAATGCCTGAATTTGACGGACAAAAACCAGAGGCAGAAGTTTTTTTGGCTGGTGATGGTAGAGAATATGGTGGAAGAATTACCTTGAGTATACACGGGCTGGAATCGGTCAATGTATTATCCCCGGATTTTTTCATATCCAGGAATTATCAAGATCTGGTCGGCCTGAAGGGCGCGCAAGCGCTGGGGGAGGATGCGAGCATGCAGAGAAGTGAGCAATCACATTCAATAACAACTTTATGGGGCGGCTTTAACTGGCTCTTGAAAGAGGCGAACAAGGGCTTGCACTTGCAGCGCTATAAAGGGCTAGGTGAAATGAACCCGGAGCAGCTTTGGGAGACAACCATGGATGATAAAACCAGGATGATGCTACAGGTCAGGGTTGAGGATGTCGTTGCAGCAGATGATATTTTTACTACCCTGATGGGGGATCAGGTCGAGCCCAGAAGAGAATTTATTGAGAAAAATGCCCTTTCCGTAGAAAACCTTGATACATGATAGACGTCCCTTGATAGATATCCCTTGATTAGTTTCCCCGGTAGATTTTGCCGGGCAAATTTAGCCAGGCAGTCTTTCGGGCTAACCGGCCCTTGCGACGGCGAGGACGTCTATCTGATGAACCCCGGCAAGACCAAGCGTGCGTGCGAGTTCATTGACGGTGCTACCAGTCGTGATAACGTCATCGACAAGCAAAATATGCTTGTAGTCCATCGTTTTAGACGCAGAAAAGGCATTTCGTACATTTTGTCTGCGTTTTTTGGCAAGTAAATTAGATTGGGGCGTGGTTGCGCGAAAGCGTTTGCAGGAGGATGTATCAAGCTTGATCCCTAGCTGTCTGGATAATGGTCGGGCAATTTCTAGCGATTGGTTATAACCCCTGGCAATCAATCTTCTGTAGTGCAAGGGGACGGGGATGATGCAATCAGGCAACGCAGTCCTGTGATTTAGAAATAGCTCGCCCAACATCCTGCCCAGGTGGTTAGCGATATCAATGCCTTGATTGAATTTCATGTGTTGGATCAATCGGTTAACAGGATATTGATACCGAAATAGTGTCCAGGTGTTGTCTACGAAGGTTCGCGTTTGAATTAAGCAGCCAGCACACAATCTAGATGCGGCGCCTGGTTTGGCGCAAGCAGGACAAGCGTCAGTGTTATGTGGCAGATCTGTTAAACAGGCCTGGCAGATCGTTTCATGGCCCTTACTGTTGCTGGAACATAAAAAACAACGGTTGCCTGTGAAGAAAGTGCTGGCAGCGTTGTTAACTTTTAGGGGGCCGTTCAGGTTGACAGCAATATCCTTGCGCATATGATTCCTTTCCTTGTGAAGTTATAAGTTAAATTTACTGAATTAACAGACTAGAAGGCTACGTTTATGTCGAACACTGTTCAAGCATTAAAGGAAAACAATGAAGTACGTCACGACTGGCAGAGACAGGAAGTTTTATCATTAATGAATCAACCAATAAACGATCTGGTGTTTCAGGCACAAACTATCCATCGGAAGTATTTTGATGCCAATACCGTTCAGCTCAGCACCCTGTTAAATATAAAACAAGGTGGCTGCCCGGAAGACTGTGCCTATTGTCCACAGAGTGTTCGTTATGAAACCGAAGTAAACGCAGAGGCAATGTTGTCATTAGATAAAGTAAAACATGCTGCGGCAAAAGCTAAGCAGGAAGGCGCAACCCGTTTTTGCATGGGTGCTGCATGGCGCGGCCCCAAAGAAAAAGATTTCAAAGCAGTTTTGGAAATGGTCAAGGAGGTCAAGTCTTTGGGAATGGAAACCTGTGTCACCATGGGCATGTTAAATGATGACCAAACAACGAGACTGAAACAGGCTGGGCTGGATTATTACAATCATAATCTTGATTGCTCAGAATCATTTTATGAAACCATTATTAGCACCAGAGATTACAAGGATCGTTTGCAAACACTGGCAAGTGTGCGTGATGCAGGCATTAATGTTTGTTCGGGAGGCATCATAGGTATGGGTGAAGGCGTATCGGATCGTGCAGATATGTTATGTACTCTGGCCAACCTGGAGAAACATCCAGAGAGTGTACCAATAAATCTGCTAGTAAAAGTTAAAGGTACGCCATTAGCTGAGGAAGAAGATCTGGATCCGTTTGACATGGTCCGCATGATTGCAGCAGCAAGAATCATGATGCCGGCGGCACATGTGCGCCTGTCTGCAGGTCGATCGGAAATGAATGATGAGCACCAGGCGCTTTGTTATCTGGCCGGGGCAAACTCAATTTTTTATGGCGAAGAACTTTTGACGACAGAGAACCCGGCGCTTGAAAAAGATCGTTTGTTGTTTGCTCGCCTGGGCATTAATGCACTTCAATAAAGAATCGTTTCCAGTAAACAATTTGTAATGAGTACCCAGATCGATAGTTCCGAAAATAATAATTCTAGTAAGGATATTTTCAGACATAAGCTGGAGAAAAAACTTCAGCTTCGTAAAGATCAAAATCTTTTTCGCAAATTAAATACGCTCACTTTCCGCCAGGGCCCGGAAATTAAAATTGATGGTCATGATCTAATAAATTTTTGCAGTAATGACTATCTTGGATTGGCAAATCATCCAGGGATTATCTCCGCGTTCAGGACTGGCGCCGATCAGTTCGGTGTTGGTAGTGGCGCTTCGTCATTAGTTTGTGGCAGAAGCGATCTACACCAGCAGCTCGAGGAAAAACTCGCTGATAAAACCGGCAGAGAAGCTGCCCTGATTTTCCCAAGCGGGTACATGGCAAACCTGGCGGTGGCGACAACATTTACAGGGAGAAAAGACGGTGTGTTTCTTGACCGGCTTGCGCATGCTTCCCTCATTGACGCAGCACGATTGTCAGGCGGGAAACTGTATCGATATGAACACGCCGATCCTGTGGCCCTGGATCTTGCCCTGAAGAACTCATGTATGGATATGAAGTTAGTGCTTACTGACGCTGTGTTCAGCATGGATGGTGACAAAGCACCAATAAAAGAATTAATCACGGTGTGTAAACAGAATGATGCTGTGCTTGTCGTTGATGACGCACATGGTTTTGCTGTGCTTGGCAAGAAAGGAGGCGGCTTGCTGGAAGAGAATGAAATCCCGGTAGAGGATGTGCCTATCCTTGTCGCAACATTCGGCAAAGCGTTGGGGACTTCAGGAGCGTTTATTGCTGCAGACAAGGTAATTATCGAAACATTGATTCAGTTTGCCAGGACATATATTTATACAACGGCGCTTGCACCTGCGATTGTTGGCGCGACGCTCGCGTCTCTTGAGCTAGTCGAAAAAGAATCATGGCGTAGAGAAACTTTAACTACATTAATAAAACATTTTTGTTCTGGTGCTGAAGCTCTGGGCTTGAATCTTTTGCCGTCTGAAACAGCTATTCAACCATTGATAATAGGGGATGCAGAAAGCGCAGTACGTATCAGTGATAAATTATTCTACGAAGGGTTTCTTGTCTCGGCAATCAGACCACCGACAGTGCCTGAAGGAAGCGCGCGCTTGAGAATTACATTAACCACGAGCCACACTGAAGAACAAATTGATCGATTGCTAGAGACGTTGGGCAAAATGTTATGAGGCGAAAAGAAATCAGGGATCTGATATTAATACATGGTTGGGGATTTAATCATCGAGTGTGGAAAAAGTTTATTCCACATGTCGAAGATCGGTGGAGAGTAAAGTGTATCGACCTGCCTGGTTATGGTGATCCTGAAAATAAAGTTGATTCACATAGTGATCGGGAAGGCATCGATCAAATATTAAACAGTATTAATGCAGACATTCCTGAAAACGCTATCATTCTCGCCTGGTCCCTGGGCGGAACAGTTGCGATGAAACTTGTGCAAAGGAGAAGTGATATCAAGGCCCTCGTGTTGCTTGCAAGTAACCCATGTTTTTTGAAGAAACAGGATTGGCAACACGGTGTCGAACCTGCCGAGTTTAATAAGCTAGTCAGTCAGCTCAGTAAAGACAAAATAAAAACACTGCAAACATTTGCCGGCCTGGTGGCCATGGGTGAAAAGAATCCCAGGCAAATTATAAATGAATTAAACGACCATCTCTTAAGTGATGTGCCAGAACAAAAAATACTCATGTCCGGACTGGAGATATTAAGAGAGGAAGACCTGCGACAAGACCTGGTAAAGTTGCATTGCCCAATTGGAATCATTTTTGGTGAAAACGATATTCTGATCAAGCGAACAACCGGGAGTGCAATACAATCATCGCGACCCGATGTTCACACGATTGAAATTCCCGAAACAGGACACGCTCCATTTTTGTCGCGCCCCCGGGAAACAGCAGATGCCTTAATGAAACTCACAGCCAGGCTTTTTTAAACCAGTGGCCATTAATAAAACGAAAGTAGCCACCAGCTTCAACAGCTCTGCGCAAGATTACGCAAAGCACGCAGTATTGCAAAGAACAGTCGCTGAACGCCTGCTTGAGAGACTGGAACTCGTTAGCATATCGCCAAAAGTGATTATTGATGCTGGTTCAGGCCCGGGAATTACCGCGAGGCACTTGGCAAAAAGGTATAAAGGAGCTCAGGTTCTGCAAGTGGATTTATCATTGAACATGCTAAGTCGATCCAGATCGCAAGACCCTCGTTTTTTCTCAAAACAACAATATGTTTGTGGCGACATAGAAAATTTACCCCTGGTAAAAAATTCTGCAGAACTGGTTTTTTCAAGCCTGATGCTGCAATGGTGTACCGATCTTGATGCAGCCTTCGTTCAGATCAAAAGTACCTTAAAAAAACAAGGCCTGTTTCTGTTTGCAACCCTGGGCCCTGATACCTTGAAAGAACTGCGCACCAGCTGGGCCGAGGTGGATGATGGTGTGCATGTGAATACGTTTATTGACATGCATGATGTCGGTGACGCCCTGGTTCGGGCAGGTTTTGTTGAGCCGGTGATGGATGTTGAACACATTACATTGACCTATGAAGATTGTTTTTCCCTGATGAAAGATTTAAAAACCCTGGGTGCCAGTAATGCTGATATTGAAAGACACAGAGGCTTAACCGGAAAAAACAAAATGAACAAGATGATGGCTGCCTATGAAAATTTTCGTAGCGAAGGACGATTACCTGCAACCTATGAGGTGGTTTATGGTCATGCCTGGACACCACTAGAAGTGACCTCGCCGGTCAGTTTGGCCAATGAAGCTTATTTCCCAATCTCCTCGTTAAAGATTAGAGACTAGAAATGTCAGACTACTTTATCACTGGAACGGACACAGGCGTAGGCAAGACCTGGGCGACATTGGCGCTGATGAAAGCGATGCAGGACAAGGGTAAGGTTGTTGTTGGCATGAAGCCGGTGGCTAGCGGTTGTCAGAAAACCAGTGTAGGGCTACGTAATGATGATGCCACGCGAATTCTCGAGCAGTCGAGCAGTCGAGGCAATCAGATTATAAATTATAAAACCGTCAATCCCTATGCATTCGAACAGGCCGTTGCACCGCATATTGCTGCGGAGTTGGCGGGGGTGGTAATTGATATTGAAAAGATAGCCAGTGAATTCAGCACACTGAAAAAAGACGCTGACATTGTGGCGGTAGAAGGTGTCGGGGGATGGAGCGTCCCCTTGGGGGCGGAGATCATGTTGGCGGACATTGTTGAACGCCTGAATCTGAAAGTGATACTTGTTATCGGACTGCGTTTGGGCTGTATTAACCACGCATTGTCTGCGACCAGGACAATTGAAGGGGATGGGGCGAAACTTCATGGTTGGATAGGCAATCAGCTTGACCCAGACTATGCTTGCCTGAATGAAACCATGAACACGCTGCAGACACGCATTGATGCCCCACTTTTAGGCAGTTTGCCCTTTATGGAGAGTTTTGATCTGAAAACTGCTGCCAGCCAGCTTCGGACATAGTCCCATTTGGCACAAAAATACGCACCGAGACAAAAACCCTTCAATTAGTCGGGCCGATGTTACAAAAACTTGCCAAAACACACCAAAATAGGGCATATTGTCGCACCATGTAAGAAGTATTTATGTGCATAACCACTTATGTATAAGAATAATTGCCGGTTTGAGGGAGCCAGGTGGTTTACGCCAGAAGAGTTACGAAGCAAATAAGCTGGAAATTCCAATTAAAAAAGATCGTGCTTTAAACGATCGCAATCGGGTTTCTCTGTCTTGAAAACTCTTTGGTTTTATTATGATTGTGTCCCTTACCATATGAATTATCTGAGGCTGACCCTAGGGGAAGAGCTTCAGGTTGTTGGTTTATTGCTTTGGCCTTGTGGGTTTAGATGACAAGACCAGGCTTATATGTTTTAGAAAGAGTTGGAAATTTTACATTAACATTTTGCTGAGGAACGCTGCATGTTTGTTAAAAGTCTGAGAAACATTATAAGGGGTGCGGTTCCAATGGTATTGCTGCTGTGGTCAACAGTTGCCAGTGCTGATTGGGCGCTTAACCTGAGAGAGGGGGTGACACCGGTTAGTCATGAGGTCTATGACCTGCACATGATTATCCTCTGGATCGTCACCATTATCGGGATCGGTGTCTTTGGCATCATGGCCTGGTCTATTTTCCATCACAGGAAATCGAAGGGCGCGGTTCCCGCACAATTTTACCACAGCACTTTCGCTGAGATCACCTGGACAATTATTCCTATCCTGATTTTGATTGTCATAGCGGTTCCCGCAACCAAGACACTGGTACTTATGGAGCAAACAGGTGATGCGGAAATGACGCTGAAAGTAACCGGCTATCAGTGGAAGTGGAAGTATGATTACATGGACGATGACCTGAGTTTCTTCAGCTCCCTGGGAAAGGCCAGTAATGAGGCTCGCCAGCTAAATTCCGGCATAGATCCAGCCAGCGTTGATAACTACCTGTTAGAGGTTGATAAGCCGGTTGTCTTGCCAACCAAGACCAAGATTCGAATCTTGACCACCGCCAATGATGTTATCCATTCCTGGTGGGTGCCTGATCTGGGCTGGAAGCGCGATGCGATCCCCGGGTTTATCAACGACAACTGGACTTACATCGAAGAGCCGGGCACCTATCGCGGCAAGTGTGCCGAGTTATGTGGCAAAGATCATGGTTTTATGCCAATCGTTGTAGAGGCAGTGCCTATGGAGGATTATCGTACCTGGATTGCTGACACCAAGCAGGCGCAAATCGATGCCCTGGCTAATTCAGATCGGGAATGGGCGCAGGATGAATTGATGACCCATGGCGAAGCGATCTATGCTGCCAACTGTGCCGCCTGTCACATGGCCGACGGCAAGGGCACTGGCCCATTTCCACCACTGGATGGCAGCGCTATAGTACAGGGGCCAGCGGCAGAGCATGTCAAGCAGGTGTTGGTTGGCAAGAACCTGATGCCAGCGTTTGCCAGGCAATTGTCTGATGCCGATTTAGCAGCAGTCATTACTTATGAGCGAAACTCCTGGGGCAATGCGACCGGTGATGTTGTACAGCCTGCCGATGTCAAGGCCGCACGCTAGAAAGAATCAATTTAATTAATTAAGAATCTATAAAAGAGACAATAATGAGGATAGACACATGAGCTACGCAGCTGTCCACGACGACGATCATCATGATCATAAACCAACAGGTATAGGACGTTGGTTGTTTTCTACTAACCATAAAGACATTGGCACCATGTATCTGGTGTTCGCCCTGATTATGTTTTTTGTCGGCGGCGCAATGGCCATGGTAATACGTGCTGAACTTTTTCAGCCGGGACTGCAATTTGTTGATCCGCAGTTTTTTAATCAAATGACCACGGTGCACGCCCTGGTCATGATCTTTGGTGCCTTAATGCCTGCGGGCGTTGGGCTGGCCAACTGGCTGATCCCGATGATGATTGGCGCACCAGACATGGCGCTTCCACGCTTGAACAATATGAGCTTCTGGATATTGCCATTTGCCTTTACCATGCTGTTGTCCACCCTGTTTATGGAGGGTGGCGCACCTGCAGGTGGCTGGACCATGTATCCTCCGCTTACATTACAGTTGGGCGATGCCTTTCCCTTTCTGATCTTTACTATTCATTTACTCGGTATCTCATCCATCATGGGTGCCATCAATATTATTGCGACGGTGTTTAATATGCGTGCCCCGGGCATGACCTACATGAGGCTGCCGCTGTTTGTCTGGACCTGGATCATTACCGCTTTTCTGTTGATTGCGGCCATGCCTGTTTTTGCAGGTGCGGTGACCATGATGTTGACTGATAAATTCTTTGCTACCAGTTTCTTCAGCGCTGCAGGCGGCGGTGATCCGGTGATGTTTCAACACCTCTTCTGGTTCTTCGGTCATCCCGAAGTGTATATCTTGATCCTGCCTGCCTTTGGCATCGTTTCGCAGATCTTACCCACCTTTGCGCGCAAACCATTGTTTGGCTATGCATCGATGGTTTACGCAACAGCAGCAATCGCATTCCTGTCCTTCTTTGTCTGGGCGCACCATATGTTTACGGTTGGTATGCCACTGGCCGGTGAGCTTTACTTTATGTATGCCACCATGTCGATTGCCATACCAACAGGCGTGAAGATATTCAACTGGATGGCGACCCTGTGGAAAGGTTCCATGACCTTCGAGACACCGATGCTGTTCTCATTGGCCTTCATTGTCCTGTTTACCATCGGCGGGTTTACCGGTCTGATGATGGGCGTGACCCCGGTTGATTTTCAATATCACGATACCTACTTCATTGTTGCACATTTTCACTATGTGCTGGTTCCTGGTGCGATCTTTGCCGTGATGGGCGGGGTCTATTATTGGTTGCCAAAATGGACTGGGCATATGTACAACGAAACTCTGGGCAAATGGCATTTCTGGCTGTCTGCAATCTCGGTGAACGTCTTGTTCTTCCCTCAGCATTTTTTGGGTCTGGCCGGTATGCCACGTCGAATCCCGGACTACAGTGTGCAGTTCGCTGACTGGAACATGATCTCCAGTCTTGGTGGCTTTGCCTTCGGTCTGTCACAGCTGTTATTTGTCGTTGTTGTTATTCAGTGTGTTCGTGGCGGTCAGAAAGCGACAGATCAAGTGTGGGAAGGCGCTCATGGCCTGGAATGGACCTTGCCCTCGCCACCACCATTCCACTCATTTACCACGCCACCTCAAGTGACGGAAGCAATGGCTCATTCATAAGATTGGTATGAGTCTGGCAATGACGGTAAACAAGGAAAAAGACGAGTTAACGGAATCTCGGGATAGCGCCAATATCAAACTGGCTATTTTCCTGGGTGTGGTTGCCTTCGGATTTTACCTTGGGTTCATCTGGTATTATTTCAAATGAACACTGATCGCACTACCGGGAAATTAGCTGTCTTTGCGCTTGCTATGTTTGGCTTTGGTTATGCCCTGGTGCCGCTTTACGATGTGCTTTGTGACATTACCGGGCTGAATGGCAAAACCGGAGAGATCACGGCCAGGACCGTTAGCGAATTGGTGGTTGACTACGATCGTACGGTAACGGTTGAGTTTGATACCAATGTAAATAGCGATTTGCCGTGGAAATTTAAAGCAGTAGATAAAAAGCTGGTGGTACACCCTGGCGAGGTCACAGAGGCTGTGTTTATTGCGATCAATACCTCTGCGGCAGAAGTTACGGGCCAGGCAGTGCCCAGCGTGGCGCCGGCACAGGCATCCTTGTATTTTAACAAGGCAGAATGTTTCTGTTTTTCCCGGCAAACCCTAGCCGGCCACGAACAAAAAGAAATGGTGGTTCGGTTTGTTGTAGAGACCGGGTTGCCGGAAAAGATTTCGACGGTAACCCTATCATATACATTTTTTGTCGCACCGGAACCTGAAGACGTTGCTCGCCAGGTTCCCGTTGTTCTAGAAACCACTATTTGAAATAGTTTTAAATTTAAGCGTTAGATAATAAACGAGGAAAAGAAGTCATGTCTGATTCGAACAGCACTTACTTTATACCCGATCCAAGTCGTTGGCCGCTGGTTGGTACAATCGCCTTGTCTTTGACATTCATCGGTGCGTCCATCATGTTGAATGGCTCGGGGTTTGGTACTTTTATCATGGGTATTGGTATCGCTGCAGTTGTCTATATGTTTGCAGGCTGGTTTGCTGACGTAATTGGTGAGAGCCTGCAGAACAAATACAACAAGCAGGTCGATGTCAGTTTCCGCTGGGGAATGGCCTGGTTTATTTTTTCAGAGGTGATGTTTTTTGCGGCCTTTTTTGGCGCCCTGTTTTATGCGCGTCAGCTGGCGTTGCCCTGGTTGTCTGGCGAAGGTGCCAAGGTGGCAACACATATATTTCTGTGGCCAGATTTTATATTTGATTGGCCGATCCTGGCGATTCCGGATGAGAATGCCTTCATTGATTCACTGTTCTATGAAACCATCCCGGCATGGGGCGTGCCTGCCCTGAATACTGCTATATTGTTGTCCAGTGGCGCGACCGTGACCTTAGCACACTGGGCCCTGAAAAAGGGCAATAATAAGGCACTGTGCTGGTGGTTATTTGCAACCGTACTGCTTGGTTTTACCTTTGTCTATTTTCAGGCAGGAGAATATCATGAGGCATATACCGAATTGAATATGAAGTTTAGCTCCGGGATATATGGCTCAACCTTTTATATGTTGACGGGGTTTCATGGCTTCCATGTCACCATGGGCGCGACCATGTTGACGGTCATATTGATTCGCTCAATGAAGGGTCATTTTACAGAGCATAATCATTTCGGTTTCGAAGCGGTTGCCTGGTATTGGCACTTTGTTGATGTTGTCTGGCTAGGCCTGTTTATCTTTGTTTACTGGTTGTAAACGGCAAGATAATCTTAATAAAAGAAAGGGCGCTACTTTTGTAGCGCCCTTTCTGTTTCAGGGGCTTCAGGACTGATGCCATGGGGCTGTATCATGCCGGTAAAGTAACCGATGATTAGCATCAGAAACAATGCGATTGACAGGGTGATTCTTATGCTGAGTGATTTTACTGTGCGGTCTGATTCTCCCTTGTCATTAATGAGGAAAAACATGCCTGATGCAAGACTGGCAAGTACCGCAAGCAATAACAGCACGATAATAATTTTGAAGATAAGGGCAGCAGTCACTGTTTATCAATATAATTTGTTTGTGGAAAGATTATTTGTGAAGTACGAGTATACTCTTCCTGCTGTGTCGATTCACATATCAATATTGCTATGGGGCCATGTCTAGGTGCGCATTGCCTCCTGGGAATTTAATCCGAGCCTGTGGCCGACATTAGCTACCTTATTGGTATTGCCTCTGTTTATGTACCTGGGGCTCTGGCAACTGGATCGAGCGGAACAAAAATGTACATTGCATGGTGAATTTGAAGTCCGCCAGGCTGCGAACGAGATAAATTTAAACAGGGAAGATGGCTTGCGAAATAATTTCGATGAATTGCATTGGCGCAAAGTTACCATAGAAGGTGTATTTTCCAGAGACATTAATGTTTTGTTGGATAATCAGGTGAATCACGGTGTTGCGGGCTATTTTATTTTTACACCGTTCAAGCTAAAAGAACAGGATGTGTGGGTATTGGTGAACCGAGGCTGGCTACCTGCTGGTGCTAGTCGTGATAATCCACCAGAGATAGTGCTGGAAGAAGAGGCCTTGCAGATCACCGGCAGTGTTAAATTACCACCAAATACGGGGATATTACTGGCAGAAAATATTGTGGAACAGCTTGGCGAGGGAATAATCCGCGTGCAAAAACTGGAACTGCCAGGTATTGAAACGGCATTAAACCTTGAGCTTTTACCTTATCTAGTAAGAATGGCCCCTGAATCACCGGCCGGGTTTGCAAGATCCCTGGAGAGCCCCGGGCTCAGGAGAAGAAAAGCATCTGGGCTATGCTTTTCAGTGGTTTGCCATGGCAGCCGCAATACTTGTAATTTATTTAATACTTAACATTAAACGAGCGAAATAGATTTTTATGTCAGACCCAATAGACCAAAGCAGAAGCAGAACCAAGTTAATTCTTCTGATCCTGATGTTTCTTTTGCCCGTGGCAGGTTCTTGGTATCTGGTTTTCTTCACGGACTATGCGCGCGATGGCAAGAGTGGGTCTGAACACGGGAATTTAATCAAGCCGCCGCGGCAGCTCGAAAACGTGGAACTACTGCGAATCAATGAAACTACAAGCGAACAGGTCTCTTTGTTCGGCAAGTGGTCCATGCTGTTTTTTGTTGACGGTTCGTGTGATGCAACGTGCGAGGAAAACCTTTATCGACTTCGGCAAATTAGATTGGCAACAGGCAGGGAGATGCAGCGGTTACAGAGAGTCGCTATTATTGATCATAGCGAGAGCGCTCAATTTAGTGATTATTTGAGTAAAAATTATCCAGGACAACTTTATGCCTCCAGAAAGGATCTTGGTGAAGATTTTATGCGCAAATTTCAGGATCAGGAGATGGATGATAAATCGGCGATATTTTTGATTGATACCAGAGGTTTTTTGATGATGCGCTACCCAGGCGATACCGATCCTTCTGGTATTATCCGAGATTTAAAACGGTTGCTGAGAATATCGGGCTGAGTTTAAGGAAATCAACGAAAAACCATTTATAATACTCATAATGGTTAGGAATATTACAGAACAAAAAGAGAACGTGACTTGAACGATCAAACGGCAATTATTGAACAGGCTCCCAAATGGCGCGAGTATTATGAATTATGTAAGCCCAAGGTGGTGGTGCTGATTATATTTACTGCCGTAGTCGGCATGCTACTTGCTGTTCCCGGTGCGCTGCCTCTGGGCAAGGTAATTTTTGCAACACTCGGGATTGGTCTGGCTGCAGCCTCGGGCGCGGCAATCAATCAATTGGTGGAACAACGCATCGATGCCGTCATGGCACGAACAAAGAATCGTCCCTTACCCCAGGGCGAGTTAAGCACCAGGAATGCATTTATATTTGCTTTGCTACTGTGCGCTATTTCCATGGTAATTCTGGTTTATAAAGTAAACACGCTGACTGCCTTGCTGACTTTTATTTCCTTGATTGGTTACGCTGTGATATACACCATGTTTCTTAAACCTGCCACGCCGCAGAATATTGTGCTGGGCGGTGCCGCAGGGGCTGCACCACCATTACTTGGCTGGGTGGCGATGACGGGAGAAGTCAGTTCTGAAGCATTATTATTATTCCTGATAATATTTATCTGGACGCCACCACACTTCTGGGCCCTGGCCATCCGTCGGCGCGAGGAATATGCCAGTGTCGGTATTCCAATGCTGCCGGTAACTCACGGCGTTCCTTTTACCAAGCTGCAGATCCTTTTGTACACAATTTTGCTGCTGGCGGTTAGTGTGCTGCCGTTTGTCATTCACATGAGTGGTCTGATTTATCTGGCGGGAGCCATCGCCCTGGGTCTGGGTTTTATCTGGCAGGCCGTTGTATTGTATCGATCAGATACAGACGACCATGCAATGAAGACCTTCGGTTTTTCTATTTTTTATCTGAGCGTGCTATTTGGTTTCTTTTTGCTGGATCATTATGCCCGCATTTTTCTCCGGCACTTCTTCCTTTAGCCTACCGAGATGTCTGTGAATAAAATCCTCTTCAGGGTTTTGGTCTTCATCATTCCTGTTTCGCTGGGAATTATCTTTTCTGTATATATGAACCAGCATTCAGGATCACTTGAAGGTGTTTCCGCAACTGTTTTGCCTGAGGCCAAGGCCTTGCCTGAATTTTCACTGGAAGATCATCGTGGTAAAGCGTTCACAAACGAAACCCTGAAAGGCAAATGGTCTTTTGTTTTTTTTGGATACACTCATTGTCCTGATGTTTGTCCGACGACCTTGAGTTTGTTAAACCAGGTCACTCAGGTATTAAAAAAAGAATCAGGGCTTGCCATCCCGGAAACGATTTTTATATCAGTAGATCCAGGGCGGGACACTATAGAACAACTTGCCGAATACGTGCCTTACTTCAATTCTGAATTCATTGGTGTGACAGGAAGCCTGGAAAACCTGCAGGTGTTGACGAAATCATTGGGAATAGCGTTTGGCCAGGAAGGTGATACAGGGAGTGAAGAATATGAGGTTTTCCACAGTACGAGAATCATGTTGATAGATCCTGAAGCCAGGCTTAAGGCGTTATTTTCATCGCCGCATGATGTAAATACAATAGTAAATGATTACATAAAAATCATTAATTCATAATATTTTACTGAAGAAATATATTTTGCCTTTAATATGTAAAAACGGCCATTAAGGCCGTTTTTTATAGAAATAATATTACTGAGCTATGCAGCCATGTGTCCAGCCATCTTGTTAAATGCTGCTTTCTCAAGTTGTCTTATTCTCTCTGCTGAAACACCATACTCATCGGCCAGCTGATGAAGCGTTTGTTTTTTCTCACTTAACCAACGTTTGTTAACAATATCTTTACTACGCTGATCAAGGTTCTCCATTGCTGCGCTTAATGCCTCAAGCTGGATGCCTTTCAGTTGTATTGTTTCCAGTTCTTCTTCCGGCCCCTGTCTCTTGTCTTCGAGATAAGCCGCTGGGCTAAATGCTGTAGCTTCATCGTCGGCAACAGGCACATCGAAGGAAGTGTCGTGATTACTGAGTCTTTTTTCCATCTCGATAACTTCATGCGGTTTGACACCGAGATCTTTTGCTACGGAGTCGACCTCTTCTTTATTTAACCAGGCCAGACGTTTTTTTGACGAACGCAGTTTAAAGAAAAGTTTTCGCTGGGCTTTGGTTGTCGCTACTTTGACAATCTTCCAGTTACGTATAATGTATTCATGCATCTCGGCGCGAATCCAGTGCACAGCAAATGAGACGAGACGAACACCGACCTTGGGATCATAGCGCTTAACAGCCTTCATCAAGCCAACACTACCTTCCTGAATAAGATCTGCCAGTGGTAAACCGTAGCCGCTGTAACCCCTTGCTACTTTGACCACAAACCGAAGATGTGACATTACCAGTTGACGTGCAGCATCAAGGTCGCCATTTTCACTGTAGCGTTCTGCTAATAATCGTTCTTCATCGGCGCTGAGCATCGGGATCTTGTTGACGCTCTGGAAATAGCTTTCCAGTGAGCCAGCATTCAGTGCAATTGGCATGGTCATGGTATTACTCATCGTTTGATTATTTCTCCCGTTGATTATGTACTATTTTAGCACTCGTAACATGAGAGTGCTAATAGTATTCAAGAGTTCCCGGTTTATTATGGGAAGGAATAGAAAGCTTATATGCTATTGTTTTATATAGATTATTATGCGGGCTCTATGGTTCTTAAATGACGTTGAACCGAGATCCATGATCCGAAAATGCCAAGAAAGATGCCACAGGCAAGCATAATCAGGGTTTCTGTCGCGCTTAAATTAGCCAGGGTGAATTCGCTGGAATAGAGCGCGGCAAGCCGGTTGACCGGCTGTTTGAGGAATTGCAGGGTAAGGGTCAGCAGCAGCCAGGATGCGAGGCCACCGCTCAGGCCGTACCAGAACCCCGTATACAGAAAGGGTCTTTGAATAAAGTGATTTGTTGCGCCAAAAAGCTTGGAGACTTCAATCTCACTGCGATGATGGTAAATCGCCATGCGGATGGTATTGCCAACGATGAGCAATACACCAAAGCCAATAAATGCTGAGAAAATGATGACAAAGCGTTTTATTATGTCGATGATTCCGTACAGGCGTTTAATCCACTGTTGATCGTATTGCGCAACCTCAATCTCGGATTGACTGTATAAAAAATCGAGGATCTGCCGATCTCTGCCCTCAGTGAGGACATCAATTTTTGGAAATATAATAATAATTGAAGGTAATGGGTTCTCATCAAGCAGCTCAATTACTTCCGAAAACCCGGATAATTCCTTGTATTCGGCCAACGCCTGGTCGCGGTTAATTAATCTGGCTGCTTCAATGTTCGGGTTATCCAGAAGACGAGTTATAAGCTCTTGTGCCATAGCATCATCAATTTCAGGTTTCAGGAAAGCAGTTATCTGAATCGACCCACCCCAGCCAGCAGTGACCTGTTGTGCGTTCTCCAGTAATAAATAAAAACCACCGGGCAAGGCCAGAGAGAGGCCAATTACGGCCGTCGTTAATATGCTGCTGAGAAGGTTATGGTAATACTGCCCAAGGCTATAGATAAAAGACTGTGCATGTGAGAGTAACCATGCTTTAAACAAGGCGCCTGGTTTGTTCTTGGTTCTGGTTCTCATGGCCTGTCTTTGTTCAAAGGCTATTCCTCATTTTGATCAGTTGAGGCATTGCCAAAATGAGTGGGGATTCTGCCTTCACGTAAAGTGATAATTCTCTTGCGCATTTTTTTAATCATGTCCATATCATGGCTGGCTATAAGCACCGTTACCCCGACCTGATTAAATTGTTCAAACAGTTTCATTGTTTCCAGAGACAATGCCGGATCAAGATTACCTGTCGGCTCGTCAGCAAGCAGCAGTAACGGCCGATGTACAACAGCACGAGCAATGCCTACCCTTTGTTGTTCTCCCCCTGATAAGGTCATCGGGCTAGAGCTGGCCTTTTTTAGTAAACCAACCTTGTCTAAAGCTGCGCTGACACGCTTGCGTATTTCTGTATGTCTGTGACCGGCGATGATGAGAGGTAAAGCAACGTTGTCAAAAACAGTGCGATCATTGAGTAAGCGATGATCCTGAAAAACAAGACCGATGTTTCGTCGATAATAAGGGATACGACTGTTTCTGACACGATCAAGGTTTTGGCCATTGATAATAATTTGACCACGATTATGTCTTTCTATTAAGGCGATGAGTCTTAGCAGTGAGCTTTTGCCGGCGCCAGATCGGCCTGCAATAAAGGCCATGGCCCCCTGTTCAATATGTAGATTAATGTTCTTCAGGGCCAGATGTCCGGTCTGATATTGCATGTGAACATTATTAAAGCGAATCATTACTGATATTCGAGTAAGGCTTCAACGAAGGCAGCGCTATCAAAAGTATGAAAATCATCCGCTTGTTCGCCGACACCGATGAAGCGAATAGGGATCCCGGTATCAAGGGCCAACGCAAAAATAACGCCACCTTTTGCTGTGCCATCAAGTTTTGTCAAAACAATTCCATCTATACCGATTGCTTCATTAAAAAGTTTTGCCTGTGAGAGTGCATTTTGGCCAGTTGCGGCATCTAATACAAGAATATTCTCAAGCATCAAAGTATCGTCAAACTTGCCTATGGCACGATGAATCTTTTTAAGTTCATCCATCAGGTTATGCTGAGTGTGAAGCCTGCCTGCAGTATCTGCGATCAGTATATCAATATCATTAGCCTGGGCAGATTGCAGGGCATCAAAAATAACAGCAGCAGAATCTGCCCCTTGATGTTGTGCGATCACCGGGACATTGTTTCTTTCTCCCCAGATTTGAAGTTGTTCAACCGCAGCAGCGCGAAAGGTATCTCCTGCTGCCAGCATGACACTGTAGCCCTGGTTGATAAAATGGCTGGCGAGTTTGCCTGCTGTGGTGGTCTTGCCCGCACCATTGACCCCGGTCAGAAGAATGACGAATGGCCCCGGACTGTCAACAGGAATGGTCAATGGTTTTTGCACTGGATCTAGGATGTTGCTCATGACAAGGCCTAGTGATTGCCGTAGCTGATCGTGATCGCTGATTTCATTACGCTTGCTAGAAGCATGTAGTGCGTCAATAATTTCAGTGGTCGCGTGAATGCCCAGATCTGCAACCAGCAATCTTTCTTCTAAATCATCCAGAAAACCCGCGTCGATGCTCTTTTTACCCTGTAGCAGATCAGCAACCCCGCCAAATATGCTTGATTGGGTCTTGCTTAAGCCAGCTTTTAATTTACCAAAGAAATTTGTTTGCTCGGCAGCTTGTTGTTTTGGTGCTTCAGGCTTTTTAAATTTAAACATATATTGTTTAAAACTCTATAATCAGGCGGCATTATCCTATCATTAACCACTATCGAACTACTAAAGAGAAATGAGCTCTAATCCTGTGTTGAAATTTCAATTATTATCCCTGTACATAAGTTCTTATTATATGGAGAAATGTGTGTGAAGTTATCTCTGAAAGATAGATTTTTGTTAAATGCATTATCAGGGGCTGCCCTGTGCCTGCTTTCTGCCATGGTTTTTGCCAATGTCCAGGAGTTTGAACTGGATAATGGCCTGAAAATTCTCGTCAAGGAGGATCATCGTGCGCCGGTAGTGGTGTCTCAAGTCTGGTACAAGGTGGGGTCCAGCTATGAACATGAGGGGATTACAGGCATTTCCCACGCCCTCGAACATATGATGTTTAAAGGCACTGAGAAACATGCCCCGGGCGAATTTTCCCGTATCATTTCAGAAAATGGCGGGCGCGAAAATGCCTTTACCGGGACAGATTACACGGCCTACTTTCAGACACTGGAAAGTTCCCGTTTGCCTATCAGCATGGAGCTGGAAGCGGACCGCATGCGCCATCTTATTGTCCTGAAAGAAGAGTTTATTAAAGAAATTGAGGTGGTCAAGGAAGAGCGTCGCTATAGAACAGAGGACAAACCACGGTCATATATGTACGAAGTTGCCATGTCTACGGCATTTCAGACAGGGCCTTACCGGCATCCAATCGTTGGCTGGATGAATGATCTGGATAATATGACGGCCGATGATCTGCGCGACTGGTATCAACAATGGTATGCACCAAACAATGCAACGCTGGTAGTATCTGGTGATGTTGATGCAGAAGAAGTTTATCAATTAGCAAAAAAATACTTTGGCCCATTGCCGGCTGGTAAACCGCTTAAAGTAACTTCCCGGCCGGAAGTCGTGCAAAATGGGATTAAACGTATCATTGTTAAACGGCCTGCAGAATTACCTTATCTATTGATGGCCTATAAGGTTCCGGTGTTAAAGACGGCCCTGGATAATCAGGAACAGGTGCCGGAATGGGAGCCCTATGCGCTGGAAGTGTTGGCCAGTATCCTGGGCGGTAGTGGCAGTGCACGCTTTGCCAGCAATCTTGTGCGCGGCAAAGAAGTTGCCAGCTCGGTCAGTGCCGGATACAATTTTTCTGCACGGCTTGATAATCTATTTACCATTAGCGGAACTCCCGCCAGAGATCATACTGTGGCTCAACTTGAAGCCGCAGTGAATGAAGAGATTGAAAAGCTAAAGAAAAATCTGGTCAGCGATAGTGAACTACAACGAATCAAGGCACAGGTTGTATCTAATGATGTCTATGAGCGTGATTCCGTTTTTTATCAGGCGATGATAATAGGTATGTTTGAAACCGTCGGCCTGTCCTGGAAAGAAGCAGATAAATATGTCACATCTATACAGGCAGTCACCGCAGAGCAGGTGCAGGCAGTTGCAAGAAAATATTTACAGGAAGATCGACTGACCGTAGCGGTGCTCGATCCCCAGCCCCTGGATGGCACACCGGGACGGGCAGCAGCAGGAGGGTTTGGTCATGGCCGTTAGAATTTCAACCCTGCTGTTGTGTTTGTCGTCATATATCCTGTCGCCATATGTTCAGGCGGTGCCGGTAATTCAAAACTGGCAATCAGAAAAAGGTGCCAATGTTTATTTTGTTGCAGCAACAGAATTACCCATGGTAGATATCCAGATCATCTTCGATGCAGGCAGTGCGCGTAACGGCAAAAAGGCCGGATTGGCTGGCCTGACAAATAGTTTACTGGATGAAGGGGCCGGTGGGCTCACCGCCGATCAAATTAGCCAGGGCTTTGACAAGTTGGGTGCCAACTATGGTGCCAGTGCGGGTTATGACTCTGCCTCCATTAGTCTGCGCAGTCTGTCCGATCCAGCGATACTGGATCCTGCTCTGGAAAATCTTGCGCGCGTGTTGGTAAAACCAGATTTTCCTGAAGATGCCCTGGTGCGGCAGAAAAACAGAACCCTGGTTGGTATTCGCGGCAAACAACAGTCACCCGGGGCATTGGCAAATGATGCATTTTTTGCCGAAGTATTTAAGGGGCATCCCTACGCCGTTCCAAGTTCAGGTACCGAAGAAAGTATCAATGCTCTAGTTCGCAACGACGTTGTTGATTTTTATAAAAACTTTTATGTGGCAAAAAATGCGACCGTAGCCATTGTCGGTGATCTGACAATAAAACAGGCAAAGGCACTGGTTGAAAAATTGTTGAAGGATCTACCTGCTGGTGAAAAACCACAGCCAATTCCGGCAGTGCAGGAGTTAGAAGAAGCTGTGGTGATACAGATCGATCATCCTTCAACGCAGACCCATGTCCTGCTGGGGCAGACGGGACTAAGGCGCGGGGATCCGGATTATTTCCCACTCTATGTGGGGAACCATGTACTGGGTGGCGGTGGCATGGTCTCCAGGTTGTTTGAAGAGATCCGTGAAAAACGCGGACTGTCTTATAGTGCGAACAGTTATTTCTCTCCCATGCGTGAAAAGGGGCCTTTTACCGCCAGCCTGCAAACCCGCACAGATCAGACAGAGGAAGCACTTTCGGTGTTGCAAGAGCAGCTGAAAATATTTATCGACAATGGACCAACTGAGGCCGAGCTGGAGGCGTCAAAGAAAAATATAACTGGTGGTTTTCCCTTAAGGTTGGCCAGCAACAGCAAGATCATCGGCTATATTGGCATGATTGGATTTTATGACTTGCCCAATGATTATCTTGAAACATTCAACGCCAGGGTTAATGCTGTTACTGTTGATCAAATCAAGGAGGCCTTTAAGCGGCGGTTGTCACCGGATAAATTTGTTACGGTGATGGTTGGACCTGAACCAGTTGAGAACGAGTCAGAAAAAGACAGGGCCGTTGAGCCTGTAGTAGAAGACCAGGGGCAAAAAGTAAAAGCGGCTGGAGGTTCGAGCTGAAGCAGGCGGGCAAGGTTCGTATCATCGGTGGTGAATGGCGTGGACGAAAAATACCCGTGTCAGATGCACAAAAATTGCGACCAACACCTGGTCGAATAAGAGAGACCCTGTTTAACTGGTTACAGGCCACTATTCATGGCGCAAACTGCCTGGATATGTTTGCTGGCTCAGGGGCATTGGGGATAGAAGCGGTGTCTCGTGGGGCTGCCAGTGCAGTACTTATTGAGCAAGATAGAAAAACCGCAGAGACCCTGCGTGAATCACTCAAAATGCTGGATGCTGATGAGATTGTTGTGCATCAGGCGGATGCCCTGCAATGGATAAAAACCGCAGATCAGGTCTTCGATATTATCTTTCTGGATCCGCCTTTCGGTAAAGGCATGATTGAACAATCAATGTCCGTTTTGGCTGAATCCGGGTGTGTCGGCAAGCAAACCCTGATCTATGTTGAGAGCGAAAATGCCTGGCAAGCAGAAAAAAATGTCGAAGTGATTAAACAAGCGAAAGCGGGTCAGGTACACTATACGCTGTTAAAAACATCAGCAGACTGATCCAATGAAAATAACAGCCATCTATCCGGGTACGTTTGATCCTATTACCCATGGTCATGTCGATATTATTTCTCGCGCCGCCAGGCTTTTTGACAAGGTATTTCTCGCCGTCGCGGACAGCATCAGCAAGAAAACATTATTTTCAACAGATGAAAGAATTGATCTGGCAAAGATAGCATTATCGTCATTAGAAAATGTTGAGGTATGTCATTTCGATAAATTGGTAACAGATATTGCCCGTGATCTGGATGCAAAGGTGATTGTGCGGGGTATTCGAGCGGCAGCTGATTTTGATTACGAATTTCAAATGGCGGGTATGAACAGAAGCTTGTTTAAAGAGGCTGAAACAATCTTCCTAAGACCCGCAGAACATCTAAGTTTTATTTCCTCCAGCCTGGTCAGGGAAATTTCATCTCTGGGTGGCGATGTCAGTGCCTTTGTGCATGAGGATGTTCTGCAAGCATTGACTAAAAAATTTCCTGAATAAAAATTATAAAAAATTATTATTTAATGAAAATCGTTAACCGATATTTTATTATCGTTCTGTGCCTGTTTTATGTGTTACCCCTTCATGCAGAAACTGGACTGGCACAAACCCCATCCAGCGCAGCAATTGCCACAGCACATCCTTATGCTACCGACGCAGGCGTAGCGATACTTCGTGCAGGGGGTAATGCCTTTGATGCTGCCGTAGCGATCACTGCTGTACTTGCCGTCGTTGAGCCTTATGGTTCAGGTCTGGGTGGTGGTGGTTTCTGGTTATTACATCGCGCAAAGAATGGCAGGCAGACCATGGTTGATGGACGAGAAGTTGCGCCATTAGCTGCGAGCAAGAACATGTACCTGGACAAAAATGGTGATGTTATCAAAGGAGCCTCGATCAATGGGCCAAAAGCAGCGGGGATCCCCGGGGTGCCTGCCGGGCTAGACTATCTTGCTAAAAGCTATGGTCGTTTATCACTAAAAGAAACATTGGCGCCGGCCATCAAATACGCAGAAGAAGGGTTTCCCGTTACCGAGCGGTATCAAAAGCTGGCAAGTTATCGCTTGAAAATTATGCAGTCATATCCATCGACTGCTGCAATCTTTCTTGAAGACAATCGTGTTCCGAACCTGGGTTATAAAATTATTCAAAAAGATCTGGCAGAGACTTTAAGACAAATCTCAGCACATGGTTCTACTTATTTTTACACAGGCGGCCTGGCCGCGAGGATGATTCAGAATATTCGTAACAAAGGTGGCATATGGAGCACACGGGATCTGTCGGCTTATCACGTGATCGAACGTGAGCCTGTTGTCAGCCACTATAACAATTTGCGTATTATCTCAGCACCGCCACCTTCATCCGGTGGAATCGTGTTGGCCCAGGCATTAACCATGCTTGAAGGATTTGATTTACGTAATACCGAGGATATAGAAAGGAAACATATTGTTATTGAAGCCATGCGGCGTGCGTATCGAGATCGTGCGGCATATCTTGGTGACCCGGATTTCACAGAAATTCCCCAGCAAAGATTATTAGATAAGGATTATCTTGAAGGTCTTGCCGTGACCATCGATTTGCAACAAGCAACGCCCAGTTCTGTTATCGGTGATATCCCAATCACTCAACAAACAGGCACAAACACAACACATTTTTCTGTGATAGATAAAGAGGGCAACAGGGTCGCTGCAACACTTAGTATTAACTTGCCTTTTGGATCGGGCTTTGTTGTTCCGGGAACTGGCGTATTGTTGAATAATGAAATGGATGATTTTTCCGCCAAGGCACAAATCCCGAATGCCTACGGTCTGATAGGTGATCAGGCGAATGCTATTGAAGCAGGCAAACGCCCACTCTCAAGCATGTCTCCGACGTTTATCGAGACAGATGACAAAGTAGGAATTTTGGGGACCCCTGGAGGAAGCAGAATCATCAGCATGGTGTTACTTGCCATTCTTGATTTTGCCGATGGCAATTTACCAAATTCATGGGTTTCAGTCCCTCGCTATCATCACCAGTATCTTCCAGATGAAGTACAGTTTGAAAAAGGCGGGCTTGGGTTTTTGCAGCAACGCGCACTGGAAAAGCGTGGACATGTCTTGAAAGAGAAGAATCGACGTTATGGAAACATGCAGGCGATCTTATGGGATAAAAAAATTAATCTGGTATTCGCTGCCAGCGATCCCAGGGGCGAAGGTAAGGCGGTGGTGATAACGCAATAAAAATGCCGCGTGATACTAACCGGGCTAGAAAATGTTCTTAATATGCCGAATAACCATAATTGGGGCCATAAATGTTGAGTGAATAGCGGTTTCCTTGTTGTCAATAAACGCTGGTTTATTGCCTTCTTTTTTATGCCCCCAAATCTGTAAAATCCAGGAAACAACAAAAAGAGAAATGTTGATGGATAAATATAATTGGGTGGGCAGTTTTGCGAGCAGAAAATCTACCGCGATCAGGGTCGCAAACATAGCAAAGCACGATAGCAGATAAGGTCTTGCAAAAAAAATATAATAGCTAAAATACAGAAAGCAAACGACATGACCGATGCGTATCGGTCCCCAGGCCACAGGTATAGCATTGAGCATACCAACAACACTCAAGATGATGAGTGGCACACAAATTATATGGATTTTAATATTTAAAGGATCCTTGTGATAGGATTCATAATCACTAATAAATTTGTCCAGGCTCATGAGTTCTCTCCTTATTTAAGACTTGCCAATGAGGCCGGCGTAGATTTTTCTATGGCCAGCATAAGGGTTTCTTCCATGCATGCAAAGGTAATTGTCAATGATTAAAACATCACCTTTTTGCCATTGAAATGTCCAGGTGTTTTTGTCAATTATTTCCAGTACCCGTTTTTTTATGGAGGGTGAAATATCCTTGCCATCACCGAAAAAAACTTCGAATTTTTCACCGGTTAATTTTCTAAAAAACCGGAAGATCGGACCCAGGTAATTACCAAACATATATTTTTCGTGAATGAAAAAATGTATGGTCTTAAACCAGACTTTATGGTCCGTTTTTGGGTGTTTCTGAATAGCGTTGACCCTGGCTTCTGTAGTTAAGGATCGATCATTATTCCAGGTGTAGGATAACCCGAATTTTTTACAAGCTACTTCAACCTCTTCTTTGTTATCAGTTTCAAAAGCATAATTCCAGGTAGATACATTTATTGATGACAGGGCCTTGCCAAATAATTTGCGAAGTGAGCTGAGATACAACATATGACGGTGGTAAATGATCCTCTTGTCTTCAAATATTTTAATAATGTCAGCTGGAATTTCTTTGAGAATTTGTCGGGCATCCGCCAGAGGTGTTTCACCACCTTGCGTTGAAGGTTGATCACAATAAAAACAAATCTTGGACGGGAAGTTCTTAACGTAACACATCTCTGGATGTAATAAAATTTTAACAAATGCAGGTGCTGAAGTTGAGGTGTAGATTTTTTTATCAACTTTTTTTCGAGGAGTAATTCCCGCTGTATAATCCAGAAGCTTTTCATGAGGCTCGATAAACAGATCTAAAAAAGAATAAAAATCTTTCTGGTTTTGAACGGGGAAGCCTCTGAAAAGAAGTGCTCCATCGCGTAACAGGCGCTCTTGCAGAGACGACCTGTTTTCTTTAATCCAGCTCTGAGTTGCCTCTAAAGTTGATTTTTCCTGGTCACCCGCACAAATTGGTGTGAGCATTTCAACCCCGTTTGAAGTATAAGTGTAGAAAGATTAAACACCATCTCCCCATAAGTCCAGACTTGCGTTCTGAAGCAATTATCTATTCGATATGGATCACTGAACCTCAGGTTTCAATATCAACACCTGTAGTCATTTTAGCTATTTATTGTAGCCAGAGATCCGTAGGGTGACGTAAAGGTATTAGTTTTTAATTATTAATACGTCATCTAACCATGCAGACACAAAACCTGTAATGTCCTGCCATCCTGGTTCTCCAATAACCCAGTGTGCATGGTTTTCAAAACATTTGTATGTTGATAAAGGCTCATATTTTTTTGCAATCTTTTCAACAACGCTTGCCGGGGTAATTCTGTCTTCTGAACCGGCAATGACCAGCACAGGGCATTTAACTTTTGCAGCGTCAACAGAAGATGTTTTATGGGTATCTAAAAAACTGAGGCCCATCTCTGTTGCTGCCTTTCCGGATTCATAAACAAATTTATCAAAAATTGTTTTTTGTTGATCTGTTGGCATCAAATGAAGTAATGAATAAACGGCCTCATTAAAATTCTGGTGATTTGCAGTTTCCCAAAAACCCCATTTGCTGAATATGCTCCAAAAACTTTTTATAACGGTTGGCCTAATCGATAAAATTCCAGAAGGTGCTGCAGGAGTTAACAGGACAAGGGCCTTTGCTAAATCCCGACTCCCCAGAATTTGTGCAAGCAAGCCGCCCATGGAATGTCCCATGATGATGGGTTTTGTACCTGGTTGCCGTATTTCCTGTTCCAGGTCATTGGCATAATCCAACAGGCTGGTTGTTCCCAACATTGAGTCGGGAGGTGCCATGGGATTTATGTCGTGGTGACGTAATGTTGTTGTAATGCAGTGATAGCCCTTTTCTTCAAAAAAGGTTTTATAATTGTCCCAGCACCACGAGCCACCCCACATCCCATGTATCATAAATATTGTTTCAGTAATATTGATCTCCTGAAAATAAAATATCCAGACGGTACTTTATCCTGTTAAAAAGAAAAGGGAATAAAAACTTATAAATCAGTGGATTCCCGCATTCGCGAGAATGACGGAACTTAAACTCACACCGAATTGAATGCGTCACTCCTGCGCATCCATGCGCCCGTGACATACAGTACATCCTGTACATCGCCGCTCTCGCACTTCCTTGTGCTCCACGGTATTGCCTACATGGATGTAGGCACTTAGGATTTGTCAGGAACAGAAATCCTGAAGTCCATCCATGGCCAAAAAAAAGGCCGCTAAAAAGCGGCCTCTTAAGTTCTTACAATAAAGTAAAAATCAAATAGTCAGCAATGGTGCAATCACCAGACTGACAATCGCCATAACATTAATCAGAATATTCATAGCAGGGCCTGAAGTATCTTTCAAAGGATCACCCACAGTATCACCAACAACTACCGCGGTGTGAACATCGGAACCCTTACCACCCAGGTTGCCTTTTTCAACATACTTCTTGGCATTGTCCCAGGCACCGCCGGCATTGGCCATAAATAATGCCATCATGACACAGCAGATCAGCGCACCACCTAACATACCGCCAAGTGCTTGTGCACCTAAACCAAAGCCCACGACAACAGGGGCCAATACAGCAAGGGATCCAGGCATGATCATTTTTCTAAGTGCTGCACGGGTTGCGATATCAACACAACGTGCGGTATCAGGTTTAGCAGTACCTTCTAACAGACCAGGGATCTCTTTAAACTGACGTCGGATCTCCTTGATCATATCGAAGGCCGCATCACCTACTGCCTTCATGGTCATTGAGCTGACCAGGAAGGGGAAGATGCCGCCGAGAAACATGCCGGCGAGTACCACCGGATCATTAAGCTTGAGGATAAAATCGGGATTATTCAATGTCACTTTTTCGATAAAGGCACTGATCAATGCCAGCGCAGCCAGTGCAGCCGCACCAATCGCAAAACCCTTGCCAATCGCAGCAGTGGTGTTGCCTACTTCGTCCAGTGAGTCGGTAATTTCACGTGTAGCTTTGCCCATCTTTGCCATTTCAGCAATACCCCCCGCGTTATCAGCGACGGGACCATAGGCATCAATCGCCATGGTGATACCGACTGTGCCTAACATTCCTACAGCGGCAATGCCTACACCATAGAGTCCAGCGAAATGGCTGGCGGTTAATATAATGCCACAGATAGTCAGAACGGGAATAGCAACAGATTGCATGCCCGTGGCAAGTCCTGAAATGATCACGGTTGCCGGGCCAGTTTCACCATCTGTTGCAATCTTGCGAACAGGTGCACCGCCGGTGTAATACTCGGTGACCAGACCAATAATAATGCCGCCGACTGCACCGCTGAGCACAGCGACCCATATGCCGCTTGAAGCACCCATCTGCGCAATCAGAAAATAGGCGGCGATAATGAATATGATAGATGAACCCATGGTACCGATGCGTAGGGCCACCTCTGGACTTTTTGAGGAAAAGAGTTTGACGGAATAGATGCCTATCATGGAACAAATCAGGCCAAGGGAAGACAATGCCAGAGGCATGAACGTCAAAGTATCACGACCAGTTGAGGCAAGCTCTGCAACCGCTACCGTGCTCATGGTGGCAGCCAGCGCAATGGTCGCAATCATGGCACCACAATAAGATTCAAAGATATCCGATCCCATCCCGGCAACGTCACCAACATTATCACCGACGTTATCAGCGATTACACCCGGGTTGCGTGGATCATCTTCAGGGATGCCCGCTTCCAGTTTGCCCACCAGATCGGCACCGACATCTGCGCTCTTGGTGAAGATACCACCACCGACACGTGAGAATAATGCGACTGATGATCCACCCATCGCAAAGCCTTCAATCGCGTGGATAGTATGTGCGTCACCGGCAAATAAATAATAGAGTAAACCAACGCCAAATAAACCCATGGCAGCTACCGTCAGCCCCATGATAGAACCCCCGAAGAATGCAATCTGCAAGGCCTCTGCAGCCCCTTTTTCGTTGGCGGCGACTGCTGTTCTCACATTTGCGTGGGTTGCTGTATACATACCAAAGTAACCTGCGGTACCGGAACAGACTGCACCAAGCAGGAAGGCCATCGCGGTATTCATGCCCAGCTCAGAGCTGGCAATAGCGACGATACAGATAACACAAAATATGGCCAAACGTGTATATTCAGCCTTCATGAAGACCATGGCGCCGAGGTGAATTTCATTTCCAATCTCAACGACTGCGCCTTCGCCAGCAGGTTCAGATTTGACCTTTAAAAAGACCAATACAGCACAAATAAGACCAAAAATACCTAAGCCAATAGGTAACTGGGTGATAGACAGCATAGAAAAACCCCTTATTTCAATAGAAAATTCATGATTCCTGGTGCCTTTCTCCCACACCAGAAGGTGCCCCTGCACCAAAGCTGGGAAGTTATACCTGTATCGGCCCCTGCTGTAAAGCAGGTCTGTATAAGTGGCCAATTATTTGTCAAAATACTTGAAACTGTCACAGATTCACCAGTTAAACACCGACATTAATGATTAAGGAGTGTTATCTATGAATGCCGTACTCATTAGCCTGTTGCTTGCTGTAGCCGCCGTACAGCCCCATGCCGTTAGTTTGGAAGAATTTCTGGAAAGTGAATGTCAAAATGGTGTGGAAAAGGATTGCGAGAATCTGGCGGAATTGAGGGTGCAACTGGTCAAACAGAAGCGTTTACAGGAAAGAGCGGTTTTATATGGTCAACGCATCAACGGCAACGGGCCAATGTTGGACAAAAAGACACCAGACCTTGAAGGCGCATACCCTGGGGTTATGCAAGATCATCTGGAAAGTGAGATAGCAGCGGGCGAAGACTTGACGCTGGACGAGGTTCGCTTGCCGAGATGTGCGCACCATTACCATAATTACTGGGTGAACAAGAAACTCTGGTGGCCGACGGACGATGACCGCAAACCCGATTGGGCCTCAATCTATGTCTTTATCGTTGATCACTATTACGGGTTTTGCCTGAAATCATAGAGGAGTCTTGACCAATAACTTGTGGCCTTCAAAAATCGTGATGATGAGAACTGTTTCATTCTGAACCAGATAAACGATTCGGTAATTCCCCAAAAATACTTCGCGAATATTATCGTTTTCAAATTCAGGAACGACGCGCCCGGACATCGGTGCGTCAATAATCCTTCTTACTCTTGCCCGTAACTTTTTAATCCATTTTCTGGCATTGACTATATTATCTCCAGCAATATATTTGCCGATAGAAATCAGATCATCCTGAGCTCGTTTCGTCCATGCTAATTTCATTTCTGCTAACTAATCCCAAATTCCTCTCTGAGCGTAGCTGATAGTTCTTTATCAGAAATAATATTTCCTGCCTTCACATCCTGCAGGCCCTCTTTTACAGCCGTAACAAATTGGTCCTGTGTTGACAACCGATCAAATTCTTCCGGGGTTAGCAGAACGGCAGCTGGTTTACCATTTTGAGTAATAACGATAGGGCGATTTTTTTCATGCAGATTGCGTAAAACTTTAGATGCATGGGTCTTGAATTGACCCAGGGGGAAAATATCTTCAGATATTTGAATAGATTTCATTAGACTGATATTCAGACCTTAATTTAGACTAAATATTAGCTTTAAGCCTCGATAAGTGCAAGCCTAAATTTGAAGTATATCGTCATACCGGGTCACGCCCTGTATCCACGACTGCATGGATGCAGGAGGTAGAACGACTCAGGAGACAAAGCCGATTAGAGAGACCGCCTTTCAGGTAATTTCACTAGATTCCCGCATTCGCGGGAATGACAGTTTTTAGTGGGGAGGCTAACTTTAGAATTATTTGATGATCTTTAACATCTCTGCGACTTCATAAAGCGGCAGCCCCATCACCCCAGAATAACTGCCTTCCAGGCGTTCGATAAAAGCAGCGGCCTTTCCTTGTATCGCGTAGGCACCTGCCTTGCCTAGAGGCTCTTCTGTTTCACAATATTGCCGGATGTCAGCCTCAGTTAATGGACGAAAGCTCACATGGTTTATATTCAGGCGAACCTGTTCGGTTTCTGTAATCAGGGCAACCGCAGTATAAACATGGTGTGTCCTGCCAGATAATTCCTCAAGCATCTGGATTGCCTCTTCCCTGGTTTCTGCCTTGCCTATTATTTTATTGTCGAGGACGACACAGGTATCTGCAGCAAGTATCGGTAAGTTGTTTTGAATCTTTGCCTTTGCAGCACGGGCTTTTTCCAGAGCCATACGTTTAACATGAACCTTGGCGGGTTCTTTACCATCCCAGGTTTCGTCGATCTCAATACTAACCAGCTCGAACTCAATGCCGATTTGTTCGAGTAGTTGTTTTCGGCGGGGGGAGGTTGAGGCGAGGTTGATTTTCATTGTTTTGGTTATCTATTATATTTGAGATCGAGGTTTTATTTTAGCATTGGTTTTGCCTTTAAGCGGCAAGTACCTTCTTTTCAAAAAGAAGGTACCAAGAAAACCTTTCCCTAATGTCCTACCCTGCGGGTTCCTGAATTTATTTTAATGACCAACGCGCCGCCCATAGGCTCATCCCTGATCCGATGGGCTAAAATGTACATTCTGTACATTTTTCGCTATTCATCAAAATAAATTCAGTAAGACATCAACGGGGATAAATTCCCCTCATATCATGCCGAGGAAGGAGGCAGTGATAGGGGCAGCTGTACAGGAAGTACAGATGAGCGGCTCCATGACAGGAGGTCATGTAGGCGCGACCCCGTAAGGCACTGCTGACTGACGAGGGAAGCCCATGTTTTTATTTGGGCCTTGATATCAGGGGCAGTTTTCTTTTGGGTACTTTTCTTTAGTATGTACAAAGAAAAGGTTTTGTACATGGACGTACTTATACTGCGATCGCATGGATGCGAAGGAGCAGTGAACACGCCGCTAAAAGGCGGAACCAAAACTCAAAAAGAATAAAGATGTCTAATATTGACTGGATACCGGCTCAAGGCCGGTATGACGATAGGTCGTTCTTAGATATCCATATCACCGCGAGATTAGTACATACACGAACAAAATCACTCCCGATGATACGGATGCCCCTTTAAAATACTCCACGCCCGATACAGTTGCTCTGCAATAACAACTCTGACCAAAGCATGCGGTAAAGTAAATGATGACAATGACCATTGTTCATCTGCCTGTTGTTTGATCTCAGGATCAATTCCGTCTGCGCCACCAATGACAATAGCAACATTCTGGCCCATGGGTAGCCAGGCATCTATTTTTTTTGAGAGATCAATGCTGCTGAAGTTTTTTCCTTTTTCATCAAGAACGATCAGTTTTGAGTTGGCGGGGATCGCTGATTGAATTCGTTCACCCTCTTCGCTGATATTTTTTTCTATGGTTGTGGATTTATTTCTTACTGAAGGTGTAATTTCGATCAGATTGATCTGAAGTTCCGGCGGCATGCGTTTGCTGAATTCTGCATAGCCGGTATTGATCCATTCCGGCATTTTTTTGCCCACCGCGATTAGATGGATTTTCAAGTCTCAGGTACCAGCAAAGGGGTAAATAGTTAGCTAATGGACGGTCTGTTGCGCAGAATCTGCATCATCTGTGAACGACCAGAGTTTCTCCAGTTGATAATGTGCTCGCGTGGTTGGATGCATGATATGCACGATGATGTCTCCCAGATCGACTAATACCCATTCGCCATATTGCTTGCCTTCTGTGCCGTAGGGTGGAACCTTGTTCTTTTTGGCTTTTTCGATGAGCTTTTCAGCGATGGAAGTAACTTGCCTGGTAGAGGTGCCACTGGCAATAATCATTAAATCGGCCATGGAGGTTAAATCTCTGACGTCCAGTGTCTGAATATTGGTGGCTTTGTTGTCTTCCAATGTTTTTATAACGAGTTCGGCAAGTTTTTCCAGGTTCATTTTTCTAGGGTCATATTTAATTGTTATATAAATGGTGTGTCTGTATGAAGTCTAGCACTTTATTTGGCAATAAGGATTCTGATTTTGACCCCGGCCCGGATTGAAAATCATTTCTTATTTGTGTTGACGAGATATCAAGCATGGGAATATCCAGTTTCATAATGCGCCCCGCCGCTTGTTGATGCAGGTCATCTACAGACGTTGTGATGAAGGCATCCATAAAGTTCTTTATTTCTTCATTATTTATATTGTCATCGCTCCCCGGACGATTGGCGATGACAATATGCGTATAACCCAGTAAGGACTGCCATTGGTGCCAGGTATTCAGTGTTTTGAAGTTCTCTATTCCCATAAGCAGGCAAAGTGGTGACTCGGCAAATTTTGATCGAAAGTATTTGAGGGTATCAATGGTATATGAAACGCCATCTCTCTGTAGTTCACAATCATCGACTTTCAAATGTGTATGATTTTCTACGGCGAGTTTCAGCATCTGCAGTCGTTGTTCAGAAGATGCCAGTGGTGCAGGCCGATGTGGCGGACTGTTTAAAGGAATAAAATGAAGTTCGGCAAGATCCAGTTCTTTAAGGAATGTCGTTGCCAGATGCAGGTGCCCATTATGTACCGGATCAAAAGTGCCGCCTAAAATACCAATCGGCTGCGTCATGGTTTAATAATGATGCTCAATCATTGATGAAATAAAGAATGGGTAAAAATCGCAAACTTTATTCACGAATATGACCATCACCAATAACAATATATTTTTGTGAGGTCAGGCCTTCTAGGCCGACAGGACCACGGGCATGAAATTTATCGGTACTGATGCCAATTTCAGCGCCCAGGCCATATTCAAAGCCATCCGCAAAACGTGATGATGCATTGACCATGACCGAAGAGGAATCAACTTCACGAAGGAATCTGTCTGCGTTGTTTTTATCTTCGGTGATAATTACATCTGTATGATCCGAGCTATATTCATCAATATGATTTATGGCTTCATCCAGGCCGCTAACAATACGCAATGACATAATAGGTGCCAGATATTCTGTATGATAATCCTCGTCCGTTGCCAGTTTGATGTCAGGCAAGATCTTTTGTGACTTTTCATCGCCTCTTATTTCGACGCCGGCCTGTTTATACATTGGGGCCAGTTTTTTTAGTAACGGTTCAGCGATACTTTCTGCAACCAACAAACATTCCATGGTGTTACATGTTCCATAGCGTTGGGTTTTGGCGTTGTAGGCAACCTTGATTGCCTTGTCCATATCGGCATGATCATCAATATAGACATGGCAGATGCCATCAAGATGTTTAATCACCGGCATAAGTGCTTCTTTACTGACGCGTTCGATCAGGCCCTTGCCTCCGCGAGGGATGATGACATCAACATATTCAGGCATCTTCAGTAACTCGCCTACTGCGGCGCGATCCGTTGTTTCGATCACCTGTGCAGCATCACCGGGCAATCCGCAAGCTTCCAGGCCTTCCTTGATTAAGGCAGCAATGGCCTGGTTTGAATTGGCCGCTTCTGAACCCCCGCGTAAGATGGTGGCATTACCGGACTTGAGACATAATCCTGCTGCATCCGCTGTGACATTAGGACGTGACTCATAAATAATACCAACCACGCCCAAAGGTACGCGCATACGACCGACCTTTATTCCAGAAGGCATTTCTTCCATTTTCGAAATCTCACCAATGGCATCAGGTAGTTCAGCAACCTGACGCAGTCCTTTGGCCATGGCTTCTATCCTGGCCGGGGTCAGCTCAAGTCGGTCAAGCAGGGCAGCATCCAGTCCGTTGGATTTACCTGCAGCAAGATCCAGCATATTGGCTTCCAGAAGTTTTTCCTGCGATTCAATAATCAGATCGGCAATTTTTAACAACGCGCTATTTTTGGTAGCGGTATCCGTTTTTGCCATAATGCGGGAGGCAGCCCTGGCACGCTTACCTACATCTTGCATGTATTCTTTAACATTCATTTCATTAATACTTCTTATATGTTCTTGTGTTAAACGGTTGCAGGCTTGATATTATGCCCGGAAAAAGCCAACAACAAGCTTAGCATGGCATCCCAGGCGGTATGTTTTTCTGCACTTTTAATGATTCTGTCCAGTGCATTTGCCTGCTTTAATAATTCATATAATTTTTTTATGTCATGTCTTTGTAAAATAGATTTAATGGCCTGTTTACGTTTGATTTCCCAGATTCGTTAATCAGCAAATAATTGATCCAGCGGAACACCGTTGCTAAAATGAAAGCCCATCGTGCACAGCTGTCGATAATTCCACATCAATGGACCGTAGATTGCCATCGGATCCAGGCCTTCACTTTTAAGGCCGTCTAACATTCTAAGCAGGCGCTTTGTTTCGTTTGCATAAGCACATTCAATCAGGTCGAAGACATCAAAGCGTGTGCTATCAGTCACAGCAGAGACAACATCATCGACAGTGATTTCATCGTTGTTTACCAGCAAGCAAAGCTTGTTAATTTCCTGACTGGCAGCGAGCATATTTCCTTCAACACGATCAGCAACCAACTGTGCAGCATCTTCCGTAATTGTTTTATCGTGTTTTTTTATACGTTGACGGATCCAGCTGGGCAATTTTTCAGCATCAATAGGCCAGACCTGGGTTGTTACACCAACCTTATTGAGAGATTTATACCACTTGCTTTTCTGAACCTGTTTTTCCAGTTTGTTACAGGTGATAAGCAAGACATTTTCGCCAGCGAGTTGTTCGGCATACTCAGTGAGAACCTTTCCGCCTTCACGGCCGGGCTTGCTGCTACCCATGCGTAATTCAATAAGCCGCTTGCTGGCGAATAATGACATACTGGCGTTTTCTTCAATTAGCCTGTTCCAGTCAAAACCAGTGGCAACATCAAGCACAACACGCTCTTCTACGCCAGCCTCTCTGGCCTTGTGTCGAATGAAATCTGAAGCTTCATTGAGTTGTAGTGGCTCATCACCACTGATCAGGTAAACCGGGGAAAGTCCTTTGCGTTTAATTTCGTCAGGTAATTGTTCTACCTTTACTTGCATTATTGAATGGCAGCTCTAAGCCGTCGGAGGACAGAAGCGGCAACCTGTTTGGCGATCTCTCTCTTCAAAACTGATTCCTCCTGGACCTTGCCTAATACGGAGCCCTCATCGAAGGTAAGATCTCGTGTTGCCGCGATGGGTTCTGCTCTGGCTGTTGAGCTATCGTCCTGGCTGGCAATTTTGACCATAGCATTAAAGCTAACCTGGTATTCCTCCGCCTTGCCCGTGGTTGGTGAAACAGCCAGTACTTTTGTGTTAAAAACCTCATTACTCAAGGTGACGATATATTCAGCTTCTGATGCACTAGAGACCGGTTTTATCAGCATCTATTAGCTGTTTTCTTACCTCGGCAGCAAGAACGCTGGCACCTGAAGATTGAACATAGATTTTTGTATCCAGTAACCCTTCCAGGTTTGCCCCTCTGAGCTGGAAACCACAGGCACTCAGCCCCATCAACAGAAAGGCAAGGCCAACAATAGTGGCTCTATTTAATGGGCTTATTAATGGTCTCATCTGGTGTTCCCTTATTAAATCTGTCGTTTTCAAAAGGCTAGCTTATTATGAAATGACGATATTCACCAGTCGTCCAGGTACAACAATCACCTTTCGAATCTCTTTGTCGGCAATAAACCTTTGCACGTTCTGGTCAGAAATGGCGGTTTCTTCAATCTGTTTATTGTCCGCGTCGGTGGCCACGGTAATTTTTGCTCTTAATTTTCCGTTTACCTGCACCACAAGCTGTAATTCATTCTGCACCAGTGCAGTCTCATCAACCTCCGGCCAGGCGGCATTTATTGCTGGTTCTGTATGGCCGAATTCTTGCCAAAGGGTATCGGTAATGTGTGGAACAATCGGAGACAATAGCAAAATAGTGGTCTCCAGACCTTCACGCATGATCGCCCTGCCATTATCAGAACCATCTTTTGCCTGGGACAGGGCATTGCTTAATTCCATGACGGCGGCAATCGCTGTATTAAATGTATAGCGACGACCAATATCATCATTCACCTTGCTAATGGTGGCATGAATTTTAAGACGTAATTTTTGCTGCGCATCTGTCAATTCGTCCTTTTTCAATTCAGGGGGTTCACCTGTCTGTAGATGTTCGGCAGAGAGTTTCCAAAGTCTTTTCAGAAACCGATACGCCCCCTCAACCCCGGCATCAGACCATTCCAGGCTTTGTTCGGGCGGCGCGGCAAACATGGTGTAAAGACGGACTGTGTCGGCACCATAACGATCGATCAGGCCCTGTGGGTCTACACCATTATTTTTGGATTTGGACATCTTTTCTATGCCGCCAATCGATACCTCCTGCCATCTGCCTGTAAGGCCGCCCGGACTGCAGCACCCTTATCGTCATGTTCGACCGTGACATCGGCCGGATTAAACCATTCTTTGGAACCATCATCATTGATGCGGTAATAGGTTTCCGCGATGACCATGCCCTGTGTCAGTAATTTACTGAAAGGCTCATCGTTTTCCACCAGTCCCTCATCCCTCATCAGCTTGTTAAAAAAACGAGCATAAAGTAGATGCAGGATGGCATGCTCTATGCCGCCGATATATTGATCTACGGGCAGCCAGTATTTGGCGCGGTCATCCAGCATTGACTCTGCAGCATCAGGACAGCAATAGCGGGCGTAATACCAGCTGGATTCGAAAAAAGTATCAAAGGTATCTGTTTCACGAACTTCACCATTGCCGAGGTCATAAAATGCCGGCATTTTTTTCAGTGGTGATCCTGAGCCATCAACGACGACATCTTCCGGTAGCCGAACTGGAAATTCAGAGGCTGTTTTTGCCTCACCATCTTTATCCGTAATAATCGGAATGGGACAACCCCAGTACCGCTGTCGGGAAACGCCCCAGTCACGCAAACGGAAATTGATCTGCTTTTCACCTTTGCCATGTTCCTTTAGCCAGTTGGCGATCGCATTAAACGCAGTTTCCGAGTCCAGTCCATCAAAGGGCCCGGAATTTCTGAGCATGCCTTTTTCAAGGTACGCTTCTTTTTCAATACTGCAGTCAGAACCATCGGCGCTGAAAATAACCTGTCTGCGCTCAATGCCATATTTTTCAGCAAATTCCCAGTCACGCTGATCATGACCCGGGACAGCCATCACCGCACCGGTGCCATAACTCATAAGCACGAAGTTCGCGACATACAGTGGCACGGCCTCACCACTGACTGGATGAATCACATTGAGACCCAGGGCAAGACCCTTCTTTTCCATGGTCTCCATTTCAGCCTCGGTGACGCCACCCTTCTTACATTCTTCTATGAAGTCCGCCAATTCAGGGTTGGACTCAGCAGCTTGCTGACTTAGTGGATGTTCAGCAGCAACAGCAACATAAGTAACACCCATTAAGGTGTCAGGGCGCGTAGTATAGATGCCGATCTTCTCTTCGCTGTTCTCAAGCTGAAAATCCATATACACACCTTCAGAGCGACCTATCCAGTTACGCTGTTGTGTGAGGACACGATCAGGCCAGCCTGGTAATTTATCCAGATCATCCAGCAATTCCTGTGCATAGTCTGTGATCCGGAGAAACCATTGTTCAATATTACGTTTCTCCACAACCGCACCTGAGCGCCAACCCTTGCCATCAATGACCTGTTCATTGGCCAGCACGGTCTGATCTACAGGGTCCCAGTTCACGGTTGCTGTTTTACGATAGGCCAGGCCCTTGTTTACCAGGCGGGCGAATAACCATTGTTCCCATTTGTAATAATCCGGATCACAGGTGGCCAGTTCACGATCCCAGTCATAGGCAAATCCGAGTCGTTGCAACTGAGCCTTCATGTATTCGATATTTGAACGTGTCCACTCGGCAGGCGGCATGCCACTCTTAATTGCGGCATTTTCTGCCGGCAAGCCAAAGGCATCCCACCCCATCGGATGCATGACATTTTTACCCTGCATACGTTGATAACGAGAGATAACATCACCAATGGTGTAGTTTCTGACGTGTCCCATGTGCAACTTGCCGCTGGGGTAGGGAAACATGGACAGGCAATAGAATTTTTCCCTGGAGGGATCTTCTGTAGCCTTGAATGCCTGGGTGCTTTCCCAGTTTTTCTGCACGTCTGTTTCTATGCTCGAGGGGTCGTAATACTGATCCATGTGTAGGTAATTACTTGCTTGTTATAAAGCCGCAAGGATACAGCAGGGGGCGTGGTGCTCACAAGGTAAGCACAGAAGAATACCTGAATGAATATTGAGTAAAATCGCCGCTACTGCACAATCTGTCTGTCACAGATAAATAGACTTTAGTGTTTCTGAAATCCGGCCTCCTTTCACAGGAGGCCTTTCTATTTACAGGGATGTAATGTATATCGCGGGCGCATGAATGCACAGTAGCGGCGATTTTTACTCAATATTCATTCAGGTATTCTTCTGCGCTTACCTTGTTCGTACCACGCCCCCTGCTGTATCCTTGCGGCTTTAAAACTAGTAAAAATATTATTTACACATGGATCAGTATTACGACCCCTCGAGCATAGAAACGGACGTGCAGAAAAACTGGGAAAACACCCAGGCATTCAAGGCTACAGAAGATCCCTCCAGGGAAAAATTCTATTGCC
>PVMK01127816.1_pt1 | contig 48843 bp, 32 predicted proteins | sample 1853481 | NCBI WGS metagenome assembly PVMK01 (sample SAMN08533507, study PRJNA380276) | Marine sediment metagenome, whole genome shotgun sequencing project.
CAGTATTAAGCAGACGTTCACCAACGTCAGCTATCCAGCGAAAGCGGACATAAAGGAATACCAAAAACACCCTATATTTATACGTAGTTTTAATAAAAAGTAAGTAGTTCTACTATTGCTATATATGTAATTTTACTATACTCGACAAGTTGCCGTGAGAAAGAAACAAGAAGAGCAATCCAAAAGGGGAATAATATGAATACAACAAAGAGAGTACTTGTTGTTGCATCTGTAAGCTTCGTGGCTGTGATGCTCTATCTATGGGGTCACACTGACGGACGCCAAGGAAAAGAATTATCCAGCACCGCTTTAGCTCAGAGTACATCAGAGTTGTCACCGGTGGAGCCTCGCGAACGGGATTATTACTCACCAAACAGTGAGCAACTTGCCTCTGACGAAATGCGGGTCATCGCTTGTGGCACCGGCATGCCGACCACCCGTGCCGCCCAGGCCGCCGCCTGTTTCCTCGTCGAGCTTGGCAACGGCGACAAGTTCATCTTCGATATCGGCTCCGGATCGGCCGAACGCCTTTCGTCCCTGCAGATCCCCTACGACTATCTCGACAAAATATTCATTGGACATCTGCACGGAGATCATTTCGGTTCGCTGGGTGAAATGTTCATAGGCGGTGCACTCTTGGGGCGGCAGAAACCGCTTCGTATCTGGGGGCCGAACGGTCGCACTCCCGAACTCGGAACGGCATATGCCGTTCAGAAGATGAAGGAAATGTATACCTGGGATCTTGCAGGTCGCGTTGGTCTAGTTGATTTTCGTGGCTACTCGATCGAGGTCAACGAGTTTGATTACAAGGCTGAGAACGCCGTGATCTATGAGGATAACGGGGTCACAATCCGTTCGTTTCCCGCGATCCATTCACTTGACGGTCCAGTCAGCTTCAGCCTCGAATGGAACGGGCTGAAATTTGTTTTCGGCTCTGACAGTTATCCCAACAAATGGTTTGTGAAGTATGCCAAAGATGCGGATCTTGCCGTACACGAGTGTTTCGTCGCCGTTCCTGATCTCGTCAAGAAGATGCGGTTTACACCAGAGCAGGCCTTGGTGGTCGGCACCCAGATCCACACCGCACCGGAGGCTTTTGGAAAGGTCATGCAGGAAATCAAACCACGCATGGCAGTCGCCTATCATTTTTTCAAGGACTTCGATACCACGGCGGAAATAAACGATCGCATTCGCACAACATATGACGGGCCGCTGAGCCTCGCTGAAGACTTCATGGTCTGGAACGTCACCAAGGATGACATCCGGGTCCGAATGGCAGTTGTGGAAGAACACACGTGGGCGCCACCATTGGCAAGCGAGGCGAAGCTTCCACAGAAGGACGACAGGGAGAAGTACAGCAAGGAGATGGGTGTTGCGGTCAAATCAATGGGTTACTCAGACTTCATCAAGCAAGGCCGCTGGAGTGGTGTTGAAGAGGCGAACCGTGGAATCTATGAGGAAGCCAGTAAAGCTTTAGGCAGGAAATTTGAGTACCCAACGAAATAGCTAAGCGCAACCTAAAACAATAATAGAAAATCTAATGATAGACATTCTTGATATATTCACTTTTGTTGTTTTAGCTGTGCTTTTAGCGGTTGTCATCTTCATTTTTATGAAGTTAGGGGAACTGCCGGGCAAGATTGCATCCAATCGAAATCATCCACAGGCTGAGGCCATTACAATATGTGGCTGGCTGGGTGTTCTGACATTGGGGCTACTTTGGCCAGTTGCCATTATCTGGGCTTACACGCGCCCAGCTGAATCTGGAGACAAGCGTAATGATATTGATCTTCTCAGCGAACGGATGAATGTGCTTGAAGAACAACTTCAGGATCTAAATAAAGATAAGGAGCATTCATCACAATGATTGCTTTTCTTACCCTCTGCTATTGTGCAATCATCTGGTTGATTTTCTATAAACTTAAATTATTGCCATTTAATCTTGTGGCCAAGTTTATTGTTGGCATTATCGGCGTTGGTGGAATTATGACATTGCTTATCCTAATGAATGTCTACCAACCTTATTCGGATGATTTGCTCGTTTACCAACCGGTCGCACGGATCGGTGCACGTGTTGCTGGTCGGGTCGTTGAAGTGCCAGTTCAACCCAACAGACCACTACAACAAGGAGATGTGTTATTTCGTATTGATGATGTCCCTTATCAGGCTGAAGTAGAAAGGTTGAAAGCCGCACTGGCTGAAGCTGAGCAAAATGTCCCGCAATTAAAAGCCGCAGTGGATGCCGCTGACGCGGATATCAGCAGATCACGTTCGGAAAGACAACAGGCCAGTCGAGAACATAAACGAGCCAAGGATCTGGTAAAGAGAGGTGCGGGGAAGGCTCAGGAAGTTGATCGTTGGCAAACACAAATGCAGACATGGGATGCCGCCATTCGTGCAGCACAAGCTCAAAAGCGACAGGCAGAATTAGCCTATGAATCTCAGATCAACGGTGTCAATACTACTGTGGCCCAACTTCAAGCTTCACTTAAAAAGGCAGAATGGGATTTAAATGAAACTGTTATATATGCTCCTGCGAATGGTGTAGTCACACAAGTGGGATTGGTGGTTGGAAGCATCGTCGGTAGTGTCGCGTTGTCACACCAGATGTCTTTTATCTACGATACTCAGCGCATGTACATTGCAACCTTTGTTCAAAATTCAAAGAGACATATTGAAGCCGGTGATCCCGTTGAAGTCGCCTTTGACTCATTACCTGGCAGGATTATAAAAGGTAATGTTGAAGCAATTATTAAAGCAATGGGTCAGGGACAACTTGACCCCTCTGGTGATTTATTTACTCGAAATGACACGGTTCCACGTGGCCGTTTTCTCGTGAAGTTTCAAATCAATGATGATGAATTTGGTGAGAGGGAACAGATGCCGATCGCTGGTTCAGGTGGTGCCGTTGCAATTTATACCGACAAAATGAAAGCCATCAGAATTGTCCGTAAGGTTGTTCTCCGTATGTATACGTGGTTGAACTTCTTGTTTAGACCATAAGTTAGTAACAGATTTAGAAACGGACAAGTGGAGGAGTCATCTTAATGTCTGCTTTCAGTATGAAGCAGACAGCCAACAGTTGTTTTCTGTTTTATAGTCGATATACATGAACCAAAGGTCATATATTAGTCAATATATTGTTGCCACGTTCTATAACCCAATAAAAAGAAATAGAAGCGCAAATACCTGCAACAATAAATCGGTTTATTTTAGTGGCTCTGGTGCCTAAAAGACTAATCAAGTAAAAGATTGAAAACGAGGCTATGACTATTATCACCTGGCCTATCTCTACTCCAAGGTTAAATGCTAAAAGACTTTGCCAGATATTCGGTGATGTAACCTGAAGAATATGCTGTAGAACAAAAGAAAAACCGAGACCATGTAATAAACCGATTAATCCGGTAACGGCGACGACAGTCCATTCATTTTTTTTCTGTTTAAAGCGCGGTTTAAGGTCAGGTGCAACCGCAACAAAAGCGACATAGATTATCGAAAGCGCAATGCCGGTCTCAACGGCTGGCACAAACCAGGCCCCCGTTGGTACAAAGCCAAAGAAACCGATAGACAGTGTGATGCTATGGCCAATGGTAAAACCGGTCACGCGCCAGAGTAATGGCCCAAAATGCATGGCCCCAAGGACAAGACATATTACAAACAGGACATGATCAAGTCCCTCAAGAATATGTTTCACACCTTCCTTGATAAACGTCGCTACCGCATCAAAAACTGAACGGGTAACGACAACAGGCTCGTGCAATAAACCACGAGCACGAAAAACCTGTACACCGCCGGGACTGTAATCCAGTACAAGATTAGCCGTCTCATCCTGATCTGGCAGGCCCGGATCCAGCTTGCTTGATATCGCGTACTTGTACACTGCACCCTGAGTGGTGTATCGGAACAGGACATCGACTGTAGTGTCACCCACATAGACATCTTGCTCAAACGCGTCGAATGATTGCGTGTTCTGGAATGATTTTTTGGCATCATCCAGTGTGGCAAAGTCTGGCTGGGTACCAAGCTTGTAAAGGTTGACGCGTTCAACCTTCGGATCAACTATTTTTCCATCAACAGAAAGTTCAAGACCTTGCATAGCAAGCAAAGCCAGACCATCAGTAGAATCCTTTAACTGTTTAACATCTATATAATGAACAAGCTTGCCTTCTTCAAGTCGATTGCTGGTATAGGGTGCGGGTGATGGCAGCCCATCTTCATTTACCTCGCCCAGTAAATGTGCTACCAGATATGGCATCGGCAAACGCATGTAAACATTCAAACCATCCGCTAAATGCTCAACATGCAAAATACGTACATTCAAATTGAGTTTGAAATGTGCGGATGCCTTTGTTACACAAAGCAGAGACAGAGCAATACATAAAAACAACTGAACAAGATAGCGAGACCGAAGAAACATTATTTGGCTTCTTTAATGTCAATCACGGTCAGATCAGCCAGGCGCCATTGATTGTTAACTTCTATCAGATCAAGCAGCAACTGAAAATTAATCAGACGCTGATCTACATGCCCCCAATGTCTGGCGCTGATGTTGGCCGAGCCACTAACGGTTGCGCTAAAGCCGTCTGGGTTAGCTAACTCCTGCATATTAACGATTTGCACATCATTAAATACTTGCACTGCACCTACAGCACCACCTGTGACTTTTGGTGAAAATAATTTTGCCAGTTCATTTTTTGTGATGTCAGCTTGCTTTGAACTAATAACCTTGCCAAGTTCACGCGAAAAATTACCAGGCTCTTTTTCAATAAAGGCAATACGTACATTCTCCAACACACCATCAACAATGGTTAATGCTTCCTGTTGATCAGGCATCTGATTGAATATTTTCGTTTCACCAATAAAAGGTATGTTGAAACTCCATCCTGTTTTGACCTCGACTGGAAGGATTACTAGCTCACTATATTGCTTAAGAAAATTCTGCCAGCCAAATTCCGGATCATCTTTATCAATGATGCTCTGTAATGGTCCAACCGGGTCAGTCACTATTACCGGGATGCGATCTATACGTTGATTAAAATATTGCCAGCGAGATTCAATCTTCTGCGGCAACGCCTCTATTAAATATTGCTGGCTTACACCAACAAGCAGCGAATACTTATCTACCGCTGTCTCGATATCGATAACCTTTAAACCAGACAAGGTAGCATGCAAAAACTCGACACGAATAGAATCGGGCTTGAAGGAATTACCGTCTATTTGCAGCGATTCTTTATTGGCATAGTAATTTTTAATATGTTCTATTAACAGCTGATGTTTATCTTCAACGCTGGCGTGAAAGTCGTCAACATTGAAACCAGTCAGCTCTGCAATATCACTAAAACGCATAAGTGATTCCAGTCTCACTTGTCGTGGCTCAACATAAAGATAAAGCATCAATGGATATTTATGGTGGCGAGTCAGGTTTTTGTTATCAAACTTTGTATACCAGGGGTCCTGCCAGTCGAGATTTAACTTTGCAGCTTGTCCAAGATAACGAAAATCTATGATGGGGACAGATTTATGATAAGCAATAAAACCTATGCTAACCAATGCACGTCCTTCTTCATCCAGTGGTGGAATGATGGTCAATGTCTCTGGTTTTGTTTTAAACGGATAATTGATTTCCACATACAACACACGCTTATCCTCGGGTGCCTCCGGAATACGCTGCCGGGTATAAGGATTAATCTTTCCGGCGAAACGTGATTTCCGATCTATTCGAAGCCTTGGTTCAAGCAGTATTAAATTTGCAGATAATTTCTCCCCTGTGTCCGTAATAAACTGAAATTTATTATTCGCAAATTTTTGTAAGCGTTCTTCGACAGTAGATCGTTTGATACTGGAATCTTTAATCCAGTCATCGGGGATTAATTCATCGAATACCTCCAGATTACCAACATAAATCTCCAGCACCAGTTTAACGTGATCATCCAGTACATAGATCTCGGCAATATTCGGGGAGGTCTCTGCACCGGTAAGGTTGACCCAGTCAGGCCTTGCCAATGTAGAAGCGAATAGTAGACTTAAAAATACTATCGCAGTGAAAATGCGTATTGTCATTATCGTCCTGTGAATTTTATTTTTTAGATTATTTTGGCATTTTACTACAAGCTAGACGTTTTATAGAATGCAGTACATAGTAAGTCTGGGTATTTAATGTTTGCAGGAGATCGATGGTGAAAAATAATCTACGAATTTCAGGTGTTGGAATCATTGTGTGTATCACGGTGATCGCGATCTATATGAAAGGTCATTCCGATGGTGAGACAGGGAAAAATGGCGCCTTACCAATTGGCCAGGTTAATGCAGAATCAACACCAGTAGAATGGTCACGGATCAGGCCCTATCCTATACATGAAGTTTATTACCCCGGCACTGAAGAACTGGCAGCCGATGAGATGCGTGTTATCGCATGTGGCACCGGTATGCCGACGCCGCGCCTGAAACAGGCCGCGGGTTGTTTTCTGGTTGAACTCGGCAATGGTGAGAAGTTTATTTTCGACATGGGCGAAGGCTCGTACGAACGTATTGCGGCACTGGGTATTCCGCTTGATCAACTCGACAAGGTCTTCTTGGGTCACTTGCACCTGGACCATGCGGGTGATTTCCCTGCGTTTTATTACACCGGTCCTGTAAATAACCGACTTACGGGCGTGAGATTGTGGGGACCGAACGGGGTTAAGCCCGAATGGGGCACCAAGGCCTGGGTCAAAAACATGGAAGAAATGTGGGCCTGGGAGAAAGCCACGCGTGGAGCGGTCGTTGACCCGCGTGGCCTACAGCTTGAAGTCAATGAGTTTGACTGGACCGCTGTCAACAACATCATTTACGACGAGGATGGGGTCGTGATCCGCACGATCCCGGCGATTCACGGTGAACAATCAGTGAGTTACATCCTGGAGTGGAGCGGCCTGAAATTTGCCTTCTCCAGCGATACTCTCCCGACCACCGGATGGCGCGATCATGCTGTGGGTGCCGACCTTGCAATTCATGAATGCTTCCTACCGCCCGAAATGATGATGTCGAAACTCGGCATGGTGGCATCGGAAGCAATCTTCGTCGGTACCCAGGCACATACTTCGGCACAGGCATTCGGCAAGATCATGTCCCTTACCAAGCCAAAGTTGGCCGTCTGCTACCACTTCCAGAATGACAATGATACGTCTGTGGCTGTATATTCAGAGATCCGCAAGACTTATGATGGTCCTCTTGATCTCGCGCAGGATTTCATGACCTGGAATGTGACAAAGAGTGGTATCCGTACCCGTATGGCAGTACCGAATCACGAGAGTTTCCCAACGCCACCACAGCGGCAGAAGCAGCCACCGGATTCAATGAAGATACTGGGAGCGATGTTCAGCGAAACCACGCTTAGTAGTGTTGAACCCGAATCAGCTGCCGTGACCAACGCACAGATCGAGGCGTTCAACAAACGCAACGGCACGGATGTGAAACCGGGACTGACAGGACTCCCGTTTGTGGATAAAAAGTAAGAAGCAGATAGAGTGATTTATGTTTTGGGGTCTCCTGCTTAAAAAGCAGGAGAGCCCTTTGCGTTCGTTTTTGATCGGAAACAGTCTGCCAGCAATCGGCCTAAAACGTGCATTAATTTAAACTAAATCCCTATCAACTCCGTGTATAATAGCCTATACGTTTATTGTTAATATATTGTGAATCTTTGGTTCATATAGATAAGGGGGAAAACGATGAAAACTAAGTTTTCAAAAAGAACAACAATAACTATGTCTGGATTTGTCATTGCACTGGTGTTCACCACATACATTATTGGAAGTCATGAGCAGGGCACTAAACCTGGTATTGCCATTCTGCAAACGGCATCGGCAGCCCAACAAAGTGATCAGGACAAGGACAATGTTCCGCTCGGACGCGAGCCCGTGGCTATTGTCGATGAGCAATACCCAGCCAGCTATTTTCCCAATACTGAGTTACTTGGTCCCGATGAGATGCGGATAACCGCACTCGGTACCGGCATGCCAAATCAGACCCGCGCTGCGGTTTCGATCTCATATCTGGTCGAACTCGGCAACGGTGATAAATTCCTGTTCGACCTCGGTTCAGGGATGCTTGCCAACCTGTTTTCCCTACGGCCTGACTTTTCGAAACTCGACAAGGTGTTTGCCAGTCATTTGCATGTCGACCACGTTGGTGATTTCATGGCATTTCACATCGGGAGCTGGCTGTCAGGGCGTTATACGCCGATCCAAATTTACGGACCGAGCGGGTCCAGCCCGGAAATGGGCACCAAGGCCTTTGTGGAAGCCATGCAGAAGGGCTATGCATGGGACATCGCAACCCGCAGTGGCGCACTACCCGATGCCGGTGGACAGATCGAGGTGCACGAGTTCGACTACAAGCAGGAAAATGAGATCGTCTACCAGGAAAACGGTGTAACGATTCGATCATGGCCAGCGATTCACGCCCTGGATGGTTCGGTGAGCTACGGTCTCGAATGGAACGGGCTCAAGTATGTGTTCGGCGGTGATACCTATCCAAACAACTGGTACATAAAATACGCTACCAATGCGGACGTAGCCTCGCACGAAGCCTTCCTACCACCCGAGGCCCTGGCGAAGTATTTCGGTTGGGACCTGACTCAGGCGATGTGGGTATCGACGAGAATTCACACAGAACCTCAGGCCTTTGGCAAGGTGATGTCTGCAGTTAAACCGCGCCTGGCAGTTGGTTACCATTCAGTTCAATCGCCGGATAACAATGCCGCGATCATGGATGGTGTTCGCAAAACCTATGATGGCCCGCTGGCCCTGGCGCGCGACCTGATGGTCATCAATGTCACCAAGAAAACGATCAAGGTGCGCATGGCAACGGTAGACGAGTACGTGCTACCGCCCGATGTCACTCAGGCTTATAAGGACGCTGATCGATCCGATAAAAAGAAGACATCCAAGTACATTTCAAGTGGCAAGTGGAAAGGCTACACGCCACCACCGATGCCGAAGAAGTAACCTGGGATAGATAGGGTCAGTATCGATTAATTCGTTGAACGTCCGTTTTCAGTACAATGCGGACATTCGAGTGGTTCTGTTGCTACGGAGAAATAATTTTGCTTAAGTTAATTTTTGTTTCCTTACTATTAATATCAAATTCAATATTTGCCGCTGGATTTTATCTCTCAGAAATCGGCACGCCGGGCAGTCTGGGAACGGCTGGTGTGGGCAACCCGGTTAATAACAAAGGAGCCGATAGCGCCTGGACCAATCCAGCGGGGATGACTGGACTGGATAAAAGTCAGTTTATGAGTGGTATGCAAATACTTATACCCCAAGTAAAATTTAAATCGTCTTTCGCAGGAGCGGGCGGAGTTGACGGGGGTAATGCCGGCAGTATTGCTATGATACCCAGTTCATTTTATGTGAAGAAAGTTTCTGAAAGACTTCGCCTGGGTTTTTCTATAACTGCCCCGCTCGGTGGCGGCCTTGATTACAATGATGACTTCAACAATTCTAATGATGACTTCGTCGGTCGCTATGCTGCAACAAAAGCACTTTTGGCGGGTATCGCCATATCACCCTCATTCGGCTACAAGGTAAATGACAAATTATCAATCGGCAGCGGTGTATCAATTATCTGGACACGTTTTGATATGGATATAGCCATTAACTTGCCGGCGCCGGGAGCGCCGGATGGTAAGGTCGAACTGGATGATGCGACCGGGTTTGGTTATCAACCCTTTGTTGGTCTGCAGTATCAACCGACTGACCGTATGTTGATTGGACTAGTTTACCGGGGCAAGGCCGACACTGATCTGAAGGGTGATGTCCTCTTTCGTAATTTTGCCGCAGGACAGGCCGATACCATCAAGGTAAACTGGGATAATCCGCAAACTTTTAACGCTGGACTGAAATATAAACTGTCTGACGACAAAATGATTGCCGTTAATGCAGGCTGGGAGGACTGGTCAAAGTTCAGTCACAATCAAATATCTTTTAGTGGCGGCACTTTTAATCCCGGGGGAACTATAGATCGTAAATTTGATGACACCTGGCATGCGGGGATCGCCTATGCCCAGAATTTTAGTAAATCAAGAAGGGTATCTTTCGGGTTTTCCTATGACAGTTCACCTGTGAGTGATGCAAATCGCACCATAGATTTACCTTTTGATGAAACTTTCAAGTTTTCCACGTCTTATTCTGTTCTGGGTGCCGGTAATTTTGACTATGCCTTTGGTGCATCACTGATTGTATTTGGTGACGGCAAAGTTGATCAGACAGCACAAGGTGTTCGGTTTGTCGGTAAGTTTGATTCTAATCACATGTTAATGATCGGCGCCACAATCAGACCAAAATCTAAGTAAATAATTTCTTACTTATGAACGTCCGCTTACAGTGGCAGTATTAAGCAGTCATTCAAAAACCACCTGGCGTTCCATGATCGTAATAATTCGCACTATACTTCAACCCACCTTATCCGGTCGCCATAGGTTCCTGCCTATATAGGCAAGTAACGGAAGAACCAACATCCATGCAATGCCCCACCCCAAATGGATCAAAGGGGGAATCAAAGGGGTCAGTGTCGATTGATTAGCTTAGTGCCTGCTATCAGCATGAAGCAGACGTTCGAAGCTTGTTATTTAACTGTATCAACTAACACCAACATCTTACGGTAAGTCTGTCCCTGTTACTTACCAGACAGGCCATGTATTCATTATTGATTGGCAAGTTGATTGCAGACCATGTTTCTTCTGACGGTTTGTGCAGGTTTATCTCTGGGGTTTGGTTCTCTGGATCGACAGTTACATCAAATTTGTCCAGACCATAGCTGACACCATCACCAACGGCCTTGATAAATGCTTCCTTACGAGTCCAGCATGCGCAAAAGGCTCTTGCCATGTTTGCAACCGGCACGGTTTGAAATTCAGTTTGTTCAACCTTTGAAAAAAAACGTTTCATTAATGCTTGATGATCTGATTCATGATTAATCTTTTCTATGTCGATTCCAATAATTTGTTTTTGAGTAATTGCGATCAGGGCAAGGTCATTTGAATGAGAAACATTAAATGTAATATCAGCACACTGATGGTTGTTAGCCAGGGCAGGTTTGCCATGTTCAAGAATTTTAAATACAAAGTCTTTCGGATCTATATTGGTGAGCAAACCGAGACGTTGTCGCAATGTGCCCCGGGTAATTATATATTGTTGTTGTTTTTCCTCGACCTTGAGTTTGTCTGTACGCTCACGCTCATCTTCAGAAAGGATGGAATAAAAATTATTAATATCATCCGATAATTGTTTTAGATCACATAGCCAGACGTCAATATGATCTTTAGATAGACTTAATGTGTCTGGAGTATTTTCCCAGGTATTTTTACAAGTGTTATTCATACTGGGGTTAGGCATATCTATTTGTTCAATGAGGCCTTCAATCTTTCCATGCCTTCATCAATAGTGACTTTCGCCTGGTAGCCTAAATCATTTTTTGCTGCAGTCAGGTCATACCAGTGTGCGCAGGAAAGTTGTTTGGCTATAAAACGCGTCATAATCGGTTCATCTTGCAGATTAAATATCTTGTAAACAAATTCCATCATTATGCCAATCGTGTAGGCGAGTTGAGTTGGAATAGTTTTAGTCACAGGTGGAAGATTGGCAGTAGCCAGTATCCTGTTGATTAATTCCTTCATAGGTATTGGTTCATCATTACTAATAAAATAAGCTTTGCCAGCGCAGTTGGTATTGGTTTCCAGTGCCTCTGCTGCAAGGATATGTGCCAGTGTCGCGTTATCAACATAGGTAGAATCCACCAGCTTGCTTTGTTTGCCTACCAGGCGCAAGCGCCCTGCTCTGGCGCGTTCAATGATTCGAGGGGCCAGATGTGGATCCCCCATCCCCCAAATTAAATGAGGCCTCAGTGCAACAGTTGCCAGGGTTTTGGTGTTTGCTCCAAGCACCATTTGTTCAGCCAGTGCCTTGGTCTTTTGATAGGCGGTGAGAAAATGTTTGGCATAGGGTGTGGATTCATTAATATTCTCTTCATCCTCTCCGGCAAAAACAATGCTGGGAGAACTGGTATAAATTAATTTCTGAATATTGTGAGCCTGACAGGCATCAATAATATTTTTTGTGCCTGTTACATTACATTGGTAATAATCGTCGTAATCACCCCAGATACCAGCCTTGGCGGCGACGTGGAAAATCACATCACAGCCTTCAGCAGCATTGATGACAGTATCCCGGTCACTGATGTCGCCACGTATAATTTCGACGCCCAGTTTTTTTAAATCTGGGTTGTCGCTTCTTTGTAAACTGCGAACTGTGATCCCCTTGTCGAGTAACATGCGAACAATGTTCGACCCCAGAAAACCTCCGCCCCCTGTGACCAGTGCTTGTTTCATGGAAACTCTCTACCTGTGATTATCTTCTGTGCCCAGACAGCTAGTTTTTCACGACCAATTTTTGCATTATGCCGGATGTCTACGGGAAAGGCAGGATGAAACAAGACATGTTGAACGTTTTTTGTTTGCTCAAATTGAGCGCCGATTTTTAATAACTCCGTTTTGATTATTTCTTGATTCTCATTTTTAAATTCCTGTTCCAGTTCAACACAGATCACAGGCATGGTTTGCCCATTATTACCTACACCAACCAAGGCAGTACGAAATATTTTTGCATGTGTATTAAAAATACCTTCGCAGGGAATTGTGAATAAGGTTTTTTTGTCTGTAATTACGCGATGAGACAGTCGACCACAAAACCATAAGCGACCCTGTTCATCCAGATAACCCGTATCACCCATACGATGATAAAAACTACCATCCGCATCAAAGATCTTTGCCATCTCTGTAGCGCGTTTACGGGCATAATAAGCCTTCGTTACCTGTGGTCCCTTGACGGCGATTTCGCCAATGACGTTGCGATCCAGAATCAGATCATCCTGCCAGACTGTGATCACATCATCTGAAATATTAATTATTTTCAGATCAATATTTTCAACTGGTAAACCAACACAAACGCCCTTGCCTTTTTCAGTCTGCTGACAAGTTGAGCCAAGCACTTCATCGCTACCTATAGAACTGACAGGTAATGATTCAGTTGCGCCATAAGGTGTGAACACCTGCGCATCATCATTTAACATATCAGCAACACGTTGTATAACTTTAGCTGGAACGGGTGCGCCAGCAGAAAGCACACGGTTCATGTTGGGTAATTTCTTATGTTGTTGTTCACCATGACGACCAACACGGTTTAACAAAGCTGGGGAACCGAACATGGTGGTGACTTTATATTTTTCTATGGCGGAAATATTTTTTCTGGATCTACATTACCGGGCCGAGTGAAATCCATATCAGGCACAATCGAGGCCATGCCCATGGCTGGCCCAAACAGCGCAAACAAAGGGAAAGGTAGATAAATCTATCTCTCCTGGCTGGATGTTATAAAGATTTTTTAATGTAGACACCTGTGCATTAAAATTGGCATGCGTATAGATAACGCCTTTGGGTGTGCCCGTACTGCCGCTGGTAAACAGAATCGCTGCTGCATCGTCTGCTTCAGTGTCAATGGATGCAGGGCCTGTGTAATCAGCACCTGATTGTTTTAGTTGTTTGAGACTCTTGATGTTCCGGCCATAAAACGTCTTCGGTATAAAGCCGGGATCAACAATGATGTTTGTTTTGATCGTTTTTCTTGCCCAGCCCAGGATCCTTCGGGCAAAGTGAGCCTTTTTGATACCGATAAAGGCCTCAGGCTCTGCCTCGGTCAGACATTTACCCAGTTGTTTTGTATCGATGCCCGGATCAATCGCCACCATGACCGCACCAACCTTGAATAATGCAAAGACCAGTGCAAAAAAATCGAGACCTGGTGTCACCATTAATACAGTACGTACCCCCTTACTTATTCCTGCAGCCTGTAAACCTTTGGCAACAAGATCACTGGCATCATCAAGTTGACGGTAGGTATATTGTTGCCCACTTCTTTGTTCGGCAACCGCTAAAGTATCAGGTTGCAGCTTTGCAATAGTTGGAAGGTGCGAGGCAATGTTTGAAGAATGCATCACGGATCCTTATTTTTTTAAAGGATGCGCGTGAAGAAACTGCTGCACCAAAGGAATCACATCCTCAGGGGCATCTTCAAGAATATAATGTCCCACATCTTCAAAGCGATGGAACTCGGCATTGGGGAAACGCTTTTCCCATTCTTCAAGAAAATGGTGATCAAAAACAAAATCTTTCAACCCCCAGCAGATTAACATGGGTATGTTTGAAAATTGACTGACCGTTTTATCCACATTATCGATGATTTCATAAGATGTATCATCCGGGTTCAGCGGAATATCAAAGACAAACTTTTTAATCGCCCGTCGATGTGACCAGTTATCGTAGGGGGCAAGATAGGCCGCAGCAACTTCGGGTGACATGGGCGTACGTGTGACGCATTGTTTAACAGCGCCACGGGCAAGAATATTAAAACCCTGATTAAGAATGGCTCCGACGACAGGGATTCGGCTGAGTTTAAGTTGCCAGGGAACAGATTTGCCTTTCGGCAAATGAAAGGCAGAGGTATTTAATATAACCAGTCGTTTTATCCTTTCCGGATGACGCGTGGCGTATGCCATGCCGATCATACCGCCCCAGTCATGAACGACCAGCGTTATATTTTCAATGATCCCCAGATGATCAAGCAGTGATTCCAGATCATTAACACGTTGATCCAGTGTGAAGTGATAGGTTTCATCATCCGGTTTGTCAGACAGGCCCATGCCAATATGATCCGGTACGATGCAACGATAATTATCCCGCAAGGCGTTCACCAGTTTTCGATAGTAGAAGGACCAGCTCGGATTACCATGCACCATGACCACAGGCTCAATATCTACATCGCTGTTTTTTGGGCCTTCATCCAGGTAATGCAGACGCAAACCTTTGACAGAATGGTAATGATGATCAAATGAATAATCGGGGTAATTCATTTAGGGGAACTCGACTGGGTTAATGATGAAACGGAGCGTGTGCTCGGGGAGAATACTCTACCATTCCCAACCAAGCATCATGCAATTGAGGCCACTGCCAATCCCCATGAAACTGACACGATCGCCAGGGTTTAAAAATTGACGTTGTTCTGCAATGGCGGCGGTGAGAGGTACTGACACCGTGCCAATATTGCCGAGGTATTTATAGGTACTGAAATCTTTAGCCGGGTCAATGCCCAGTTCTTTTAATATAGTGTCCCGGTGTCCTTCACCGACCTGATGGCAAATAACCTTGTCGACCTGATCTCTGGCCCAGCCCATTTTTATCAGGAATGAACCCCAGGTTTTAACCCCGAGTTTGGCGCCATGTGTAAGTACGGCGACAGAGTCTGTTGACATGAATTCAGAGAGTGCGTCAGGTAATTTCTGGGAAGGCATCATGCTAGCCAGTGATGGGGGAATTTTTTCGCTGGTCATGATCTCCTTGACTACACTTGGCAGGGCATCCGTCTCCATGACCTGATCAATAGCAGCAAGTAATTTATCTGGAGAAAACATGAGTTCGCCCAGGGCAACAGGAGATAAAGTCACACCCCAACGGCAAAGTTTGTGATGTTCAGGTGCAGATTGATTGGCAGCGCCCAGTAATTTATGGGTTTGGTCGTTGTCGAAGGAACCATCTGTCAGTAATACTGCAGCAGCACCAGAACCACCCGTTAATGTCGCCAGAGAACTGCTGAACATCTCCATGGTTTTATCTTTCAACATGCGTTCGATCATGATCTCGACGATTTCTCGTGATGTCTCACAGGAGACCACCATACCGGCGCGAATTTGCTTTAATTCAATACGGTTGGCGATATCGATAATGCCATTCATTACACCGAGACAGGCGTTGGAAATGTCATAAATATTGGCATCGTCTCTAACGCCTAATTGTGCCGCGACAGCACAGGCAGTGGCAGGTTCGAAATTTTCGCGACAGACCCCCGTGTAGATGAGCGCCTCAATATCTTCGGCTTTGACATTGGATTGATCCAGAGCTTTACGGGCTGCAGTTGCAGCACCATCAGACAGTATATGACCTTCTTCCCACCAACGGCGCTCGGTAATGCCTGTGAGTGCCTCCAGCTGGCCTGGGGCAATATGCAGGGTCTCATACATGGGCATCAATCTGGACTCGAGATCGTCCGAAGTCACCACCACAGGCGGCAATTCGTAACCGATGGACTCCATATGTACGTCGGAATATTTCATGAATTAAATCTCCAGACTCATTCTAAGCGATTCGGAGCGCAAAGTCGTTCATCTGGTAGATAATTCGGCCATCCACGGTCAAAAATCCATCGGCACGGAGCAGCTTGTTCGTATGGTCGATCTCCGTAATCACGGCCTGAACCGTTACTTTTTCATCTTTTGGAATGATCTGTCCACGATAGATCCAGTGGTGGGTTTCGTTCAGTGCCATGACTTCAAAATCGCATTGATCCAGGTTTATTTGCTCCCCCCATTGCTCGACGGCGACAACTTTCAGAAGTTGTATAAACGACTCCAGGCCCAGAGAGCCAGGCCAAACCGGATCTTCATAAAAATGCGCCTTGAAGAACCACCTTTCCGGATCCACTAATGTTGTCCCCCGGATAAAGCCCAGACCATCTGGCCCACCCTGCGGATCAAACAAAGTCACATCACTGACCATGCGCATCATATCGTCCGGATAAGGTGCAGTATTAGGATATGGGAAGGATGTTCCTCGTGCACAGGAGGCTTCATCTGGTTCATAGGGTGTGGTGTCCCTGATACCCACCTGATCAGCCAGTGACTGTTTGGAGAAAAAACCAAAATAGGTATCACCCTTGTAAACAACACCCTGATCACAACGAACTTCCATATCGTAATTCTGAATAATCATGCCACCTGATTGTGAAACATTAGTGATCTTGATTCGGGTGGTTAAAGTGCCCGTGGTCGGAGTCACGGCGAGGAATTGTGTGCCATTGCCACCCAGATTTCTGAAAGACAAATCAATATCACTGGTTAATGCAGAACCCAAGTATGCTGCCAGCCAGCCACAGGGTTGCAGTGCGACTTCAAGCAACACGGCAAAGGGCATACACGTTTGTCTGTCTTCCTTAAAGTACCATTCATCTTCTGGCACATCATACTCAGCCTCAATCACGCCTCCTGCTTTTAATATCCATGGTTGGCAATCTTTAATCGAGGTAATACGATCAAGAAATTGATAAGGCGGTCTGGGTAGGCGGGCAATCTTTCGCTCTTCATCAAATATCTTATAAGGATCACCAAATGCCTCGGAAGGTTTACCATTGGCAAAGGCATAGATCGAGTCAAAATCAAACAGAACGGTTTTCTCATTATTATTTTCTACTTGAGAGATAGATTGATCTTGCCAGAGATTTTCAATCTTCTGTTTATTCAGACCTGTTAGCTGCACAGACATATTATTCATCTGTACGATGGGTCTGCCATCTGCATACATCAATGCATCGGCCAGGACATAAGGTGTGCCATCGCCATCCTTATAGCCAATCTCTTTCAGTGTAATCTCGTACTGTACTTTTTTCGTGGATTCGATCACCTGGCCACGACACTTGAGTTGGCTGACTTCGCCAATGATCGGTTCATAAACAATCTCGTCCTGTTCGCCGACCCATCCCATGCGTAATAAATAGACACGTAAGGTATGCAAACAACATTCATACATGAGGGTGCCTGGCATGACCTGATCATCTGAAAAATGACAGGTCAGGAACCAGTCATCAGGATGGATATCTGCCTCACCGGTGATTTGACCAATACCAAAGCGGCCAGCAGCAGGATCAAGGTTAAGAATTCGATGGACTAATGTCATACGTCCACCGGGAAGACCCACGGCACGATGTAAAGATAAATTCGAAAAGGCCTCACCAAAACATTTCCCGAGATTCCCTTCACGCAGGGCGTTTAATTGTTCATCGTTGTATGATTCAATCCCCATCGGCACAGGTGCTTGCCAGTTGTCCGGTAACTTGCCAGCTTGTGGACGTTTCTCCAGTTCGGTCTGGACAATGCCTTTGCCTGCATCCAGTTCTGCCTGGGTAAAAAATCCGGCACAACCTTCAGTCATTGTTAACAAGGGTTGGCCATTGACCGTGCCTTCAAAACCAAAGCGGAACAGATATGTTTCATCCTGTTTGAAGAATTGATCGATATGAATGTCATAACGAATCACTTCACCGGGTTTGGGCAGTGGCCCATGAAAGGTGATTTTGGCATCGAGTAAGCGATAAACAGCCTGGCCTTTGGTAATATGATCAATACCCAGATAACCAGACAAAAACAGATCGGCCTGTCCTGCTTCCACAGCAATACAGGTAGGCATACGCCCGCCATCCAGATACCAGCCATCATGTAAAACATCGTGTTCTGTAATAATACTGCCGGAAGTTGAAGGGTTGGCAGCCAGCGAGGCCGCTTCGCCATGTATCTCCATGATCCTGTCAACCAACATCAGCGGCTCATCCGGCAAGCGTACACGCGTTGGATGCTGATCAATTTCTGCAAACTTTGAACCCAGAACTTTACTGATAGAGCCTATTGCGATCTCCATACATTGCTCTCGATCAAATAAACAAGCTGTATTTTCTATTGCTTTGTTAAACTGAATCGGTTCAATCGGTGTTGAACGTAAAGATGTGTCCTGCAATAAATGCATTTGCATTTCCAGGGCCTGTCCCAGTGTTTCAGTCAGACCATTTGATACACGCAAGAAAGTTTCCTGTGCTTCGGCCCTGGCATTTTCTGTGCGTTGCATCTGCTCGATGATGGGTTGCAGCATATGAACGTTGTCAGAGACCATGGGTGCTACAGGTATTTCGACTTCCTGTTTTTGATCATGCAATTTTTGCTGTGGCATAGGCGGCATCTCAAAATGTTCTGCGCCGGTACGTACTGTGATCATTGGTGTTGTTTCTTCAATCTGTTCAGAAATTTCAAAACTAAATAAGTGACTCAGATCGACATCAACGTGTTCTGCAATTAATTGTCCCAGGCAATGTAAAACATTCGACACACTGTTCTGGCCTTTGACGCAAATCGCCTCTGCCATATGTGGTTTGTCTTCGAGGATCGCGTCAATCATGCGGCTACAGGTCGCGCCAGGACCCATCTCTATAAAAATACGAACACCATCATCATAAGCTGATTCAATTACCCTGATGTAATCAAAAGGTTGTATCGCCTGTTCAACGATGGAGTCCGCCGCACTATCACGAGTCACTTCATATGCCTTGCCCCAGACACCACTGTAAAAAGTAATGTCTTCTGGTGGATTTGTATCAAATAAATGCAAATCACGATAAGGCTTCTTTACCGGTTCAGCGACTTCACAATGTACGGTGGTCACGCCTTGTATTGGATGAAAATGACAAGCCAGATTGTTAACCACTGCAAGGATGGCTGTTCTGTCTCCGCCGATGACACATTCATTCGGCGTATTAATAATCAACAGGTAAGTGTGAGGGTGATCAGCTACGGCCTGTTTAACTTCTTCTGCCGGACGATCAACGACACCAATCATCCAGTCGATGGTTTCTGGATCTTTTACTTGCCATGTCTCGCGCACAGATTCACAGGGACCTGCAAGTGCATCGGTGAATAGATCCGTTTCATGAATTCGGCGCAACATTTCATCTCTATCTGTCCAGCTACGCGTGGAAAAAAGACCGGCAGTTTCCCCCAGGCTGTAACCAATAATTGCATCTGGCTTGATGTTGAACTGTGCGATCACATCACTGACAAACGTACCCAACCAGACCTGACCAAAGATCACTTCTTCGTGGGTTAATACGCACTTTGTTTCTGCTTGCCAGAATTTCCCATTAGCAAACTGTGATGCCAGTGAATCATTTTCATCATCAAGACGGTTGATAATAGCAGGCCATTGTTGCCCCAGTTCCAGTCCCATGCCATGAAAATGATTTCCAGAACCAGGGTAAACGAAAGCCAGTTTGCCTTCTTCACCTAAAGGCCTGGTTGAAAAATAAATTCCATCAACATTTATAGATTCATTTTTTTCAATCGCTACCTGCAGCTTGCTCAGTGCAGCAGCAAGTTTGTTATTATTATTTATAACGACCGCAGCAATAAATTTTCTTTTTTCCTCATCTTTGTTAGCTAACCACCAGTTCTTTGCAAGGCTATGAATATTCTGTTTACTGTTAACGAGCAATTTCAGTTGATTAAGTTTTTCAAGCAGGCTTTCTTTTGTTTCGGCATGAAAAGTAAATAATGTTTCGTATGTATGAGTAATGGCAGCCCCAGAGCTTTGTTCGGCTTCTTCAAGGATCGTGTGCAGGCAATTCCCATCGACACTAAAGGCAGCGACTGCTGCCTGTCTTGGACCATCAATCTTATTACGCAACCAGTAATGTGTTTGATCACCATCGACTATTTGTTTGTGGTAAAGACCAAGACTGGCTTTGGCAACTGAGGCCAGACCACTGGCTGCACCTGTGTGTCCGATCTTTGTTTTAATCTTGCTTATGGTTGGTACTTTATTATCTTTATGTTCAGAAAATAATTTATTCTGGAACAATATTTTTAGGGCCGATGTCTCCATGGCATCTTCCTGTTGCAGCCCGCTGCCATGTGTTTCGAACAAACTTATATTTGTGAGCTTGGTCTTTGCATCTTTGCAGGCACTGTCGAAAGCTTGTTGATATGCTTTTGCCGTTGGTATGATTTGATCTGCACCGCCACCATTGGCTGAACCCATGCCTTTAATCACAGAATAAATTCGATCGCCATCACGCACCGCATCTTCGTGTCGTTTAAGTATGAATGCAGTTGCGCCCTCACCGATCAGGGTGTTTTCTGAATAGGCACGACGATTGTGTTGTGCCAATGCCGCACGGGCATCACCCGCCAGATCAACAGCGCCGACAATGGCTGTATTTAACTCGCCTCTTTGCAGGGCACGAACACCCGCTTCCAGCGCGCGCAGACCAGAGCTTTCTTCGCTGGAAATGGTAAAGCTGGGGCCGCCGATGCGAAAGGCACGGGCAATACGACTGGCAACAATACCGCCCAGTGCTCCCATGGTACGGTTGGCATTCAGTGCCGGGCCTGCCGCATCGCGCAAAGACTGTGTCCAGTCGTTAAGTTCCTTGTCGTTAAGTTTTAAGCCAAGTTGCCTGGCCCAGGTTTTTGCGCGATTCAGAAGAGACCAGCGAAAATGAAAATTCGTGGTATTCAGATCAAGACCAATACCGATAAACACACCAGTTGTATCACTTTGTTCTTTTGAGAGTTCCCCAACGCCAGCATCCTCCAGCGCATTGGCAGCAACCTCTAACATCAGGAGTTGTTGAGGCAACATTTCCTTCAGTTCAGCTGGCGGGATACGGTAACGACCTAACGGAACATTTACTTCATTAATGAACCAGCCTTTAATCTGATCCGGATTATCGATTCCCCACCAATGCTTTGGTAACTCAGCATCGAAATTCTGTTTATCAGTGAACAAACGTTCTTTGAATGCTGCCAAAGATTTCCATGGGCCAAACTGAGCTTCCATACCAACAATGGCGATGTCGGGTTTAGGCCCGGTGGGATTACTTGTTTCTATTGTTTGTTCTATTTGCCATTCTTCTAATAAGACATGTGCATTGATGCCGCCAAAACCAAAGGCACTGACGGCTGCACGCCGAGGTGTTTGTTCAGTTCTTTTTTCCCAGGCTTTGGCATCACTTAAAACGGTGAAAGGGCTTGCAGTAAGATCTATTTTTGCTGAAGTGCTTTCAAAATTTGCTGTGGGAGGAAGTTGTTGATGTTTCATCGCCAATAATACTTTTATCAGCCCTGCGGAACCTGCCGCAGTCAACAAGTGCCCGATATTACTTTTAACCGAACCTATCACGCAGTCGTGTTCGTTGGTCGAGAGGCCAGACCAAAGTGACTTCAAACTTTTTATTTCTTCGGCATCACCAATCGGTGTGCCGGTGCCATGGCATTCAATCAGATCGACATCTTCAGGAGACCAGTCGGCCTGAAGATAGGCATCACGCATGGCGCGCAGTTGTCCTTCTGAATCCGGTGACATGAGGTTGCCGCCAATGTCGTTGGATAAACCAATACCGGCGATGGTGGCATAGATGTGATCCTTATCACGTAGTGCATCTTCTAATCTTTTTAAAACCAGAATGCCCGCGCCTTCACCGACGACCAGACCATCACCTTTATGATCAAAGGGTGAACAATGTCCTGCTTTTGAAATTGCCCCCAACGCGGAAAACCCCATTTGCGTATACAGGCAATCTGGACGCGACAAGCCACCTGTCAACATGGCATCAGCACGCCCGGCGATTAATTCTTCGACGGCATACTTGAGTGCATACAATGAAGATGCACAGGCGGCATCCAGCGTGTAAGTGCCTCCACCAAAACCTAATGCCTTGGCCAGCATCCCCGCTGGCAGTCCGGCAACATATCGATTCAGTGATTCGGTTTTATTATTTTCTTCAGCTTGCTTGCCAAGGATTTGCGATGCAAAGACCGGTCCCAGGGTCTCGTCGGCCAGTGCAGAAGAGCTGTCGGTGGGCAAAACGATATTGCCAATGATGACGCCGACCCTTTGCTTATCCAGCTTGTCATTGTTTGCATCTTGCCAGGCCTGCCGACCTGCATGTAACAGGATATGAAACATGGGATCCAGTTTTGCCAGCATGTCTTTATCCAGATCCAGTCCTGTTGGATCCAGTTGTAAGGAATCGAGAAAACATCCGCGAATGGAATTGACCTTATCCGGTGTTAGATCTTTGGCCCATGCATCCTCTTTGTCCAACAACCAGCGATCTGCGGGTACTTCACGGGAACAATCACGGCCCGTCTGGATATTTTTCCAGAAAGTCTGCAGATGGTTCTCGGTCTGGATGCGATCCTCTGTGTCCTCGGAGCCGGGGAAAAGGCCGCCAATACCGACAATTGCGATACGTTGCATTAAGTTATCTCTTTGATTTATATAGTAATTAGTAAAAACCAGGGACAGTATCCGATCCTGAGCCAAATCCTGACTAATCTTCTGATTTTTCAGGGGTCGAAGTATACATTGAGGGCGCTTTTTGATCGTGTGCTTTTCAGGCTATTTTCTGGCAAAGACACTGATTTATATGCACAAATTGAAAAATTAGAATATGCACATATATTAATTAAAGCAGGATAAATGTTAAAGTATGAGCTGAATTATTATTACTAAAAGTATAAAGATGAAAAGATTACTGCAGGCTGCAATCACAATTTTCACCATCATTATCCTTTCCGGGTACACCTATGCCGCGGACAAGGTCACTGTGAAGACTGCCAGGATATCTGAAGTTGCGATTTACCCGGAACGTTCAGCACCTGCGGCAGTCGTCAGCCTCAATGAAAGCGTCATCAGTGCACGTATTGCTGCCAGGGTTGATGAGCTTTCTGTTCGCGTTGGAGATATTGTCGAAAAGGGCGGTGATCTGGCAAAACTTGATTGCTCCGATTATGAGCTCGCCTATCATGAGACTGTCGCCAGACAGGAAGCCCTGCAAACCAGAAGAGATTATGCAAAGCGCAGGATGGAACGCACACGTCAGCTCATCGAAAAACAATCCATTGCTGAAGAAATACTTGATGAACGTGAATCTGATTACGCGGTATTGGGATCCGAACTGAAAGGCATACAGGCCGAGATAAAAAGGAAAAAACTGGATCAGTCACGTTGTACAGTGACCAGCCCCTTTCGTGCGCTGGTGATTGAGCGTGCGAGCGCAGTGGGTGAATTTGTAAATGTTGGAACAGCACTGGTAAAGATCATGGATATTGATAACACAGAAATATCCGCACAGGTGTTGAGCCGGGATGCCATGCAGTTGAGTCAGGCAAGCACACTATTCTTTGAACATAATGGTGTGCGTTATCCGGTAGAGCTTAGATCTATTCTTGATGTTATTAATGCTGAAACAAGAAATCGTGAAAGCAGATTAATCTTTACTGATACTCATGCCCTGCCCGGGGCAACCGGTAAACTCATCTGGCGTGATAAACGTGCACATATACCCGGCGATTTACTGGTGCGCCGTAATGGTGAGCTTGGTGTATTTACTGTCGAAAAAAATATTGCCCGGTTCAATTCAATACCAGGCGCACAGGCGGGTCGCGCCAGTGCCACCGCATTGGCTGATGATGTTCGTGTTGTTACAGAAGGACATTATTCATTAACTGAAGCTGCACCCGTCGATATCGTCAATTAAACATGACTTTGTTGCAGCGTTTTCTCGCGAATCATGTTTTTGCGAACCTTACCTTTTGTCTGGTTCTGGTTATTGGAACTATCTCTTACTTACAAATGCCTCGTGCGAAAGATCCAGAGATCAATTTTAACTGGATAAGCATCATTACTTTTTTCCCCGGTGCTGCTGCCGAAGATGTTGAAAAAAGAATTACCGATCCGATTGAAGATGCACTACGCAGTGAGATCAAAGATATTAAATTTGTGTCCAGTACCAGTCGCGAAGGCATCTCAAATATTCTGGTGCGTTTTAATCAGATCAGTAAAGACGAGTTCAATAGTCATCTCACCGATCTACGGCGTGAAGTGCAAAACACTTATTCAAGTGAATTACCTGAAGAATCTGAAGACCCGATTGTTTACGAGATCACTACCTCAAATGCTTTTCCATCCGCGACCGTCGTCATCACCAGTGCAGGTGATGATGAAAATCTCCGCCGACAAATCAGAAACATCAAAAAGGATATTGAATTGATTGATGGTGTGGATCGTATCAATGAGCTTGGACTTGCCGATCCGGAGTTACACATTACATTCAGACCGGAACGGCTGGAAGGCCTGGGGATCACGCCGGGGGATCTGTCCGATACCGTGCGCGCCTATTTTCGTGATGTCTCTGCAGGTGATATTCAAACTGATGATGGCCAATGGATAATCAGAGTTGAGGGTACCAGCACGGATCCCGGAAGTCTGGCAGATTATCCGGTAACCACGGCCCACGGCATTGTGCCGCTGGGTAATCTGGCCGAGTTCACGCGTACCACAGAGGAAGCTACAGAAATCGTCAGGTTTAATGGTGGGCCGGCAGCCTTACTGGCCATTACCAAACAAGCTAATACCAACGTACTCGAACTGGTTGATGACATACGACATTATATTGATGCACGTAATCAATATAAGACGAAGACAGGTGTAGAAATATTTCTGGTTGATGATCAGACGATTAGCACACGTAAGGCACTGTCCTTGATGCAAACCAATGCCATCATTGGTTTGGTGATGGTGTTGGTGGTGACATGGATATTCCTTGGCTCCCGCATTGCCTTCCTGACCAGTATTGGTATCCCGTTTACACTGGCTGGTACCTTTCTGATTCTTAACATGATGGGCGCTTCATTGAATAATATGGTGTTACTCGGTGTGGTGATCGCACTGGGCATGCTGGTGGATGATGCAGTGGTGGTGGTTGAGTCAGTGTATCAACGACTACAACAGGGTTTGGCTCCCATGCGCGCAGTGATCGATGCCCTGGGCGAAGTATTCGCACCGGTAACAACATCGGTGATGACGACAATGGCAGCATTTTTACCATTGATGTTAATGCCCGGCATCCTCGGTGATTTTATGCGGGTTATCCCTATGGTTGTCACCCTGGCATTGGCGGTTAGTTTGTTAGAGGCCTACTGGATGTTACCTGCACATGTGATCGCAGCAAACATTGATTTAACAAAGCCATCGAAAACACAAAAACGTCGAGAACAATTTACCCACTGGATTCGCTATAGCTATATCAAGTTACTTTTAAAAGCATTGCGCTATCCCATCATCTCTATTTCAGCAGTACTCTCTATTTTTATTTTGGCGGTGATGATTGTTGTTGGTGGGCATATCCGTTTTAATTTTTTTGAAGGTGATGAACTCAGGCTTTTTTACATCAATGTTGAAATGCCTCGTGGCTCGACTTTGAATGACACCAGTGAAATGCTAACTAAAATACAGGCTCGTGTACTTGAAGAAGTTCGTCCACATGAACTGCGATCCTCAGTTACTTATTCCGGGCAACAGTTTACGGAAACAGAACCCCTGTTTGGTGACACCGTCGGACAAATCATGATTAGTCTGGTGCCTGATGAAAATGGTTCACGTGCAGTAGCTGAAATAGCGGATGCTGTAAAAGCAGTGGTTATTAATTATCCAGGCACATCCAATGTTTCATTATTACGTATTAAAGATGGGCCACCGACTTCAAGAGCTATTAATGTAAAAATACGTGGCGATGAAATCGCTAAAATTAAATTAGCGGCAAAAACGCTCACCAGTTATCTTAAAGGTAACCCACTTTTTAGTGATGTGACCCTGGATGATCGCCCGGGTAATCCTGAGTTGGTCTTGCGTTACGATGGCGTAGCCATTCAACGTGCAGGGATATCGCCATCGGTAGTGAGTCGTAGCATTCAGTCTTTTGTGGATGGTGAGATCGTTACTGATTTTCAGGATGAAGGCGAAAAGGTCAAAGTTCGTGTGCAGGCTGATCAGAGTAACTGGAGTGATGTTGATAATTTATTAAGACTAACAATTGCATTACCCGATGGCCGTTCGGTTGCCATCGGTGAATTAGTACAGGCAGAGCAGGGTTTAGGGATTAATAATATTCGCCATTACAACTTCAGAAAAACTATTTCCCTGCAAGCAGACATTGATAAAGATAAAATTGATACGGTAGAAGCGAACGAATTAATCGCTGAAGAATGGAAAAAATTACAAAAAGATTATCCGACCATTGATCTGGATTTCACGGGGATTCTTGATGACATAAAGACAAGTCTGGACTCACTCTTTGTTTTGTTCCTCTTCGGAGTTGGTGTTATGTACATCATCCTGGGCACGCAATTCAGAAGCTACTTCCAACCATTAATGATACTGGTCACCATTCCCCTGGCATTTACTGGTGTGGTGATGGGTTTATTGGTCACGGGTAATCCACTCAGTCTCTATACTTTATATGGTGTGGTTGCCCTGGCAGGGATATCGGTGAACGCGGCGATTGTTTTAATCTCAGCCGCCAATGCAAGACTGGAAAACGGTATGAGTTTATTACATGCGACTATCTATGCAGCAAGGAGAAGGGTGATTCCAGTATTGATTACATCACTGACAACCATTGCCGGGTTGTTTTCATTGGCAACAGGCCTGGCTGGTCATTCTTTAATATGGGGGCCAGTAGCTACCGCAATCGTCTGGGGCCTGGCCTTTTCAACAGTGCTGACCCTGTTTGTGATCCCGATGTTGTATCGAGGTTTTATGAAGTTTAGTGATCGGGTAGAAACAATCTAATCACCCAGCTTAAATGTCACCTTGTCATTCCCGCAGAGGCGGGAATCCAGTTGAATATATTATTTTTTATGCTCTGTTTTTTTGGATAATTATAGTGATTTCTATAAATTAAAATGTTCTTTAATATTCTTGTCGCTCTCTGATTCTTCATAATCAGTATTTTTGTTTTCTTCGTTCCACTTTTTAAGACCATCCCAAAACCCGCCAGATTCCTCTTCTTCTACATCTGCAGTTTGCTGGGTTTCCTCCGCTGGTTCTTCAGCTACCGGCTCAGCCTCCGTCTCGGTGGTTTTCTGTTCTGCGTATTTAGCCTGCAGTGCGCTGCGTGCTGGTGCAACTTTATCTGACCCGGAATAAATTCTTTTTGCCTTCTTTATATATTTATCAGCTGTTGTCAGCTTATTGGATTTCATGGCGCCATAGGCGAGTGATATATATTTATTGGAAACCTGACGAATCCCTGCGTTTGCTTCTGCATTATTTTCATCGATCATCAATATCGATAGATATTTGTTCAAGGCATTGTTTTCTGCCGGACTGGTAAGGCGAAGTGCAGCAATATCTTCTTCAGCCAGCATTAGCAATTCTTCTATCTTTGTTTGTCCCTCTGCAAGGAGTGCAGCTGATTCTTCTAATTCAGATATTTCTTCTACTACGATTTGATCAGAGTCAGCTGACTCTTGAACAATGGATGTAACTTTATCTTCCCTGTTACCATCTTCTCTGTCATCTGAAAAATTAATGGTTCCGAATGCAATGAAAGCGACAACTATTGCAGCACTTGCCATCCATTTAGCTTGTCGATAGATCGGTTTAGAGACAACAACATTTACAAATGTGTCAACTTTTTCTGTTTCTGCCTCCGCTTCACTGGTCATTTTGATAGTGGCAGCATCTTGTTCTTGATCCAGCTTAAGCGTTGTGGCGATACTGTCTGAGCCAGGTTGAGCATCAGGCTGAGATTCAGGTACAGGCATCGTTGGTATATCATCTTCCAGGATCCCGAATTCAGCACGCCATTCAACGACGTCCTGTGGACGTTCGTCAGCCTTAAAGGCCATGGCATGATCAATTGTTGCAAGAAATTGACCTGTGTATCGACCTTCAGCCAGTTTGGAAACAGGTATGTAACAGTCCTTCTGATCATGAATAATCGTCTCACTTCGATCAACAGCGGATAACGGCATTTTTCCTGTGACTGCTTTGTATAGAGTCGCAGCTAGTCCGTAGATATCTGTCCAGGGACCCTGACGAATACTTTTACTGCCATACTGCTCGATTGGTGCATAACCGGGCGATACAAGTGTGGTTACTGTGTCCTGTGCCTCACTCGTTTCTTGCCCCCGCACACCGCGTGTTTGACGTGCTGATCCAAAGTCCAGTAACACCGGGCTACCATCACCACGAATGAAAATATTTCCCGGTTTGATGTCCCGATGTACAAATCCTTTTTCATGCATGACTTCCAGGCCACTTAACAATGGGATGATTATCTTCGTGAGTTCTGCTTCAGTTAAGGTTTTTCTACTTTTTAATATTTGTTGCAGGCTTTTCCCTACTTCGTAATTCATGACCATATAGGCCGTATTGTTCATTTCAAATACATTGAAAACGCGGACAAGGTTGGGGTGTTCGAATTTGGTTAATATCTTTGCTTCGCTGACGAACCGTTTCAGGCCCCAGTCAAAATCTTCTTTACGTCCATAGGTGGTCGGTTGGACAGTAAGATCATCGTTTCGAATAGCGAAATCACCAGGTAAATACTCTTTAATGGCAACCTGACGATCGAGATTAACATCATGTGCAAGGTAGGTTATCCCAAAGGCTCCCTTTCCAAGCACGCTTTCTATGCGGTACCAGTGCAGTTCATAGCCAGCTTGTAACATCGTCGGATGAGGTTGATCACTCACAAATTTATTCCCTGTGTGAAGTAACTATTATACGGTCGAAAGCAGTATATCAATATTTTTAGCTAGAATATGTCCGTATTAACTTGCTTACCTTCCGTTCAGAAAACTAAAAGTCCAGATGAGAATGGTCACTCATGGACAGGCCTAATGAAGCTAGTCAACACTCAGCTTGTGTAATTTGTTCCTAGCAAAGGCTTCTTCCAGAGATGCATCAATCACGCATTCATAATTATCCATGCGTGCGATGAGCCGATCATTCTGATCAATAAATTCTATCATTGCCAGCGCGCGATGTTCTGAATGTTCAATAACATTGATATTGATTTTGCAGCCCTCTTTGGGGAAAGACTTCTGGAACTGTTTATATTCGCCAATTGCTGTGGGCAGTGAACCGACACCGAATTGTTCGAAACACCACAGGATCATCATCTGGAAACTACTGTCCATTGCCAATGGATCGGTGAGCCATGAAGAGCGTATGGGTTTTTTCATCCAGATCTTCGGTGAGCTTGCGCCACTGATATTAGCGGTCATCCCTGTTGTGTTACAGGCAATCACATTGGCAATGCCCTGTAATATTTTTCCATGGAATAACCTGTTCGAAGTATAGATTTCATTTGCTGCTTGTGAATACTTGCCTGTCACATCCTGGTTATGGATAATTTCTTGCTGAATCATGTCAGTGGCCAAAATAATTTCTGCACGTGCGTGGAGAATTTTTCCACTACGTAATTCAACAGGAACAATATCTTTGCTGTTTTCCTGATGAATATCACCAGCGAGAATTTGCAGATCAATCATTTCACCTGCTTCCAGTGTTACGCCTTTGAAGATACGGAAATTACGGAAGCCGTGATAGTTAAGGCCAGGATTATCATGTATGGCGCCATGTGCAAACCATTCAGTGATTATTGCTACTGGCAATACCGCATGATCGTTCATCACATGTGAGAGCAGGAACTCGTGGTCATTTACATTTAATGTGCGTGAAAAGGCAACGCGCATATTCACGGCAGGAATTTCTGATGTTGCAGTCGTTGTGTTTGTGTCTGTTTTTTCTGTGTTTATTTTGCTAGCAGGCTTTTGTGTCAATGCACCAAGCACAACCACTTCGACGGGGCCTTCATGTGCGATCTCTTGCATCAAATAATCAGCGCCGGCCTTTAAATCAATTACACCAACACCTTCGCTCTCAAAGATTTTCTTTAATGCAGGCGTGACCATGCCACCATCCCACGGCCCCCAGTTAACACTGACAACACGACAGTCTTTACGTAAGCTCGCCTGTTGTTGCGCAACTTTATTCAGGACTTCATTGGCAACGGCATAATCGCACTGACCTTTGCGACCAAAACGTCCGGTAGATGATGAGAACATGATCATGACTTTCAAGTTATCATTTTCTGTGGCGGTCAGTAAGGAATCAATGCCGGCAGCCTTGGTGGCGTACACATGTGAAAACTGTTCTTCGGTTTTATCTTCGATCAATCTATCTGCCAATACACCAGCACCGTGGACAAAGCCGCTGATTTTTCCAAGCTCGTTTCTGGCTTCATCAACTGCGGCCATTACCTGATTTTTGTTGAGAACATTAACTGCGCTATACATCACTTTTACACCGGTTGCTTCAATGCGTTTCAGATTCGTTCGAATTTCCCTATCAGCAAGAATATTTTTGCAGGAATTATCTATATCTTTTGGTTTAATTAATTTTAACTTAAGCCCTATTTCATTCTGCTTGAGTACTGCTGCTTTGATCTCACTTTCTGTTGTCAGATCTTCAAGCCATGCTTCTTCAGGCCTAGGCATTTCACTTCGACCCAATAACAATAAATTTGTCTGTGTTGTTTCAGCCAGGGCAACGGCAATCTCTGCAGTCACACCACGTGCGCCACCGCTGACGATAACGACATCATTTGCATCTAATGGCTTTGCAACTTTATTATCTTCAATCTCTGCATGATTAAGTACAAGTGTGTATCGTTGGTCATTGCTAATACCGACCTCCAAAGGACCATTTAATAAACATTCATTAACGATACTACTTGCAAGATCGCTGATATTGTCACTACCTTGAATATCAATGGCTTTACAGGAAACTTCAGGCCATTCCTTATCGGCTGTTTTAATCAGTCCTGCGATGCCACCTGAAACTGGACAGCTATCGCCGACTCCATTTAAACCAAACTGCCCCCCCAGCTGTGTGACACTGGTCAGGATTGCAGCATCAGACTTACCAGCAGCACGTAGTGATTCACTGACACGCTGTACCAGTAAAAAGCTGTCTTTCATAAATGTCTGGTCAGGAATTGCAGGGGTCAAAATAATCAGGCCTGCAATTGCTTTATCTGGTTCAGCATCGAGTGAGACGATTTCAGGGATTAGTTCTTTCTGTTTTAGTGATGCACAGATTGCTTGTGTGAACTCTGGTGCTTCTCCAGTAACCCAGACCGTTGCACCTTTTGCCAGGGATATTTTTTCTTGTTCTGTTGTTAAGGGCACTGCCATTAAGACCTGTCTATCAATCGTGGCGACCGTTTCAGTATTGACTGCCTCTGCACTCGTTTCGGAAGAAACGGTTTCCGTCGTTGCTGCTGGCGATGTTGTTGATTCGCTGGTCAGCATGTGATCAACAATTTGCTGCAAGGTTTGTAATGTCCCCAGGTCTTCAGGTTTCACGGTTGGCATTTCAGGCATGCGTTCCTGCAATGCTGATAAAATTTCTACGCGCTTGATAGAATCGATACCCAGATCGGCCTCCAGATTCATTTCAAGGTTGAGCATATCAACCGGGTAACCTGTTTTATCGGCAACAACATCCAGCATCACTTCTGCAAGTTCGTCATTATTTACAGAGGTCTTTGTTGCAGATGTTTCGGTGACTGAAGCACTGCCTGCAGATAGGAAATCAACAATCTGTTGCAGGGTTTGCAGATTACCCAGATCTTCCGGACTGACCATCGGTGCTTTCGGTAATTTTTCCTGCAGCGCAGATAAAATCTCAACACGCTTGATGGAATCAATACCAAGATCAGTATCCAGACTCATGTCCAGGTTCAACATGTCCATTGGATAACCTGTTTTATCGGCAACAACTTCCAGCAGCACGTCTGATAATAAAGATAGATTGATGGAAGAAGTCTGTGACGCGTCCTGTTGAGTACTGGTTTGCGCTGTTGTGCCAGCATCCCCGGAAGTACACATGACATCTACGATCTGTTGCAGAGTTTGAAGTTTACCCAGATCTTCCGGGCTGACCATCGGTGCTTCTGGTATTTGTTCCTGTAAGGCAGACAGGATTTCTACGCGCTTGATCGAGTCAATACCGAGATCGGTATCCAGACTCATTTCCAGGCTCAACATTTCTTCCGGATAACCGGTTTTCTCGGCAACAACTTTTAGTAAGACACTATTTAATGCTTCATTCGATATAGATGCGGTAGGCGAAGTAGCTGACTCATCTTGTATAACCGCTTGGCTCGTTGTTGCTGCCATCTTTGGCATAGCTGAAACAATAAAATCAACAATATTTTCAAGAAACTGAAAGGTGCCTAATTCTTCTGGATTAACCGTCGGCGCGCCAGGTAGTTTCTCCTGTAATGCGAGACAGGATTTCTACACGCTTGATCGAATCAATACCGAGATCAGTATCCAGGCTCATGTCCAGACTTAGCATCTCTAATGGATAACCGGTTTTCTCGGCGACTACATCTAGTAATACGCTATGCACTTCTTCATCAGCATGTGCGGCTTTTTCTGTTTCTACGATCTCTACTGCTGGTTTGGCCGTCTCAATTGGCTGTGGCGACGCAATAGGTGCTTCCGCTGCCAGTTGCACAGGTGAAACAGTTGGTATTTGTACGGCAGGTGCTGTCGCAGGCAGGGTAACTGGCCCTAAGCCTGATAATGCTTGCTGTTGTTGTAATAATTGCGCAATAGTTTGTTGGGCTGTTTCCTGACCGAGTAAATATTGCTGATGCAACTTCGCAGTCTGTTCCTGCATCTTTTGTAAGGCAAGAATACTTTCCTGGGTTGTACGCAATGCCTCCTGGCTCATTTTTGTATTGTTCTGGGGGGCATTGTTTTGGCCAGATGTAATTTGTTGCGTTTGTTGTTTGGCCGTATTCAAGGTTGATGTGTTCGGCAATACTGGAATCTCCACTGAGGGCTGTAATATTGTTTTAGCTTGCTGTGGCCTTGCAGGTCGTTTTTCTCTGGGCATGACGTAGTTAGCCCCAGATAAAGTAATGGTCATTGCAGGTTTTTTACCTGAGTCATTATTGATTTCTTTGGCTTCAAGTGAATCAAGATAGTTTGCATCCCACTGTGTAAGATCGATTCTTTTACCCAGGACTGCGAGGTTTGCCAGCAAGTTGGCCAGATCATACTGGCCATGTCGTTTTCCTGAAGAAGTATCCAGTGACAGGACTTGAATGTCTTTCTTCTCCAGAATGGTTTTAACCAGGCCACTCAAACGATTTCCCGGGCCAACTTCAACAAAGGTACGCACTCCTGACGCAGCCATCTTTTCTATTTGTTCAACAAACTTGACCGGACTTGTCAGTTGGCCTGCGAGTAACTGGCGAACTTCATCTTCATCAGCGGGATATTCATCCGCTGTTGTATTAGCCAGCACCGTCATAGTGCTTTGGTTTAATTTAATCGTGGCAAGTGTTTCGGCAAATGGTTTTTCTGCAGAAGCAACGAATTTGCTATGGAATGCGGCGGAAACAGGCAACTGTGTGGCACGTAATTTTTGTTTCTTACAAAGCATGACGGCTTTTTCAATTTGTTCCGTTGCACCGGACAAGACAATTTGTTTCGGCGCATTGTGATTGGCAATGACCAAATCAAGTTTTTCATCTTTAATAAATTTTTCTACTATTTCCAGTTCGGCGGAGACTGCCAGCATGGAACCACGGTCACCTTCCCCTTCAGCCATTAACTTGCCGCGCAACAGGGATAGTTGATGTAATGCCTTCTCATCGAAAACACCGGCAGCACATAAAGCAACCAGCTCACCATAACTATGACCAGCAGTAACATCTGCCTTGAAACCAAATGCTTCAAGGGTTCGTAAGCCAGACAAACTAACAGCACCAATCGCTGGCTGTGCATTTCGTGTGTCGCGTAAAAACTCTTCTTGCGCTAGGCGTGCTTCATCTGAAAAGACAGGCACGGGATAAATGCTGTCGCTGAGTCTAGCGCCGTGTTTATTTTCACCCTTCGCGGTGTTTGCTGCATTCAAGATGGTATTAAATTGTGGAAACTGACAGGCGAGATCGCGCAGCATACCAACATACTGTGATCCTTGTCCCGGGAACAACAGCCCGGTTTTGTGCTCATGCAAACCAGTGGCATAACTAATCCCAATAGGCAATTGCCAGAAATTCTGATCATTATTTTCTGACAGCATCTTGATGGCATTCTGAATCAGGGTTGGTAGATCTGTTTTATCTTTCTCGATAACGAGTGTCAGACGATGCATTTTTTTCGCATCAAACTCCGTACAGGATTTTGCAGCAAAGGCACGATGTTCTGACCATGCCTTACTGGTATCAATATTTGTTAGTTGATTGCTGAGTTCATCTTTTGTATCCGCACTCAGGGCGATAATAAGCACGTGTCCATCCCAGTCGATCTCTGCATCATTACTACCAGCTTCTTCCAGTACACAATGGAAATTACTGCCACCAAAACCAAAGGCGCTCAAGGCTGCGCGTCTTGGATGTGATTCGTCGGCAACCCATGGACGTTTGATGGTATTTACATACAGAGGTGCCTTGCCAGGTTGTAATGGCTCAAGTGGCTGGTCGACCTTGATGGTTGGCGGTAATACTTTGTGTTTCAGTGCCGATATCGCCTTGATCATGCCGGCAACACCCGCGGCAGATTTGGTATGGCCGATCATGGATTTTACGGAACCAAGGGCACACCAGGTGTCTTCTGCATTTGCCTTCCGGTAAACGTTTTCCAGTGCTTCCACTTCAACGGCATCACCGACTGAGGTCCCTGTACCATGTGCTTCAATAAGTTCGATAGTATCTGGAGTGACATCGGCCTGTGCATAGGCATCTTCCAATGCCTTGGTCTGGCCTGCTGCACTGGGAGCATAGATGGCATTGCCACGACCATCACTGGAGGTGCCGATGCCTTTGATCAGCGCATAGATTTTATCGCCATCTCGTTTTGCATCTTCAAGACGTTTTAATATGACTACACCCATGCCCTCACCGATGATGGTACCGTCACCACCTGCTGCGAATGGTCGGCTATTACCTGTAGGTGAGAGTGCCGGTGTTTTACTGAAACACATAAACATGAAGATATCGTTGAAGGTATCCAGGCCACCAGCAATGGCCATGTCTGAACGACCAGACTGTAGTTCCAGCGATGCCAGGTGGATAGCACTGAGTGAGCTTGCACAGGCTGCATCGACAACGCAGTTGGTACCACCAAGGTCAAAACGATTGGCAATTCGCCCCGCGGCAACATTACCTAATAATCCCGGGAATGAATTTTCCTGCCAGGGCACATAGCTATCAGAGATTCGTTGCACGACATCTTCTGCAGTTTCCGGATCCACACCGGCATCTGCCAATGCCTCGCGCCAGATCGGATGACCCAGTCGCGCACCAAGAGGAATCACCAGTTCCAGTGTGCCAGTGACGCCCATGATGACGCTGGTGCGATCACGATCAAATTCTTTGCCATCTCCGGCATCTTTGCCGGTGGAATAACCTGCATCTAACAAGGCTTGTCTGGCTACCATCATGCCAAGCAATTGTGTGGTATCGGTTGCCTCAATATTTTTTGGACTCATGCCGTATTGCAGTGGGTTGAAATCAACCGGGTCGATAAAACCGCCACGGCGGGCGTAGGTCATGTCTGGTGTTTTTTGATTCGAATCAAAATAATCTTCAGGATTCCAGTGTGAATCAGGAATGTCTGTAATTGCATCGACACCTTCTCGAATATTCGACCAATATTCATTCACATCACCTGCCTTCGGAAATAGACAGCCAACACCAATGATGGCTAATGGAGATGAAACCCGGGGGGTCGAAGCAGCCTGGGTTTGTTTTTTGTTCTTAGTAAGCTGGTTCATGATAAGTTTTGCTCAATCACACTAATTTCTTGCGGCGCCAGATGCGTCACCTGATCTGAAAAATTTACACCCTGGTTGCGTAAACTATTAATACGTGTCACCACGGCAGCACCATAAAGAAGATTCATCGCCACCGTCACTATGGTCCGGTTAGCAGGCTCTGCCAACCACGAACCCTTGCTCCATTCATTAAATGCACCCATGGCAGGCCCACACCAGACTTGATAATCTACCTGTCTTGATGCTTCTCCTGCATTGGCCCAACGCGATGAGAGTCCAAGGTACCAGCGAAAGATCAATGCCATCTTATGTTTTGCATCCTCTTTGGCTCTGATGATTTGCTCTGGATCACGTTCGTTGAAAAACTCCTGTGTCAGTTGCCAGATATCATTTAATGGTGCCATGAAAGTGGATTTTTCTAATGACAGTCTTTCCTTTTCTGGAATGGCATCAATGGAATCATAAGCACGATAGAGTTCATAAAGTTTATTGCCACGCATGGCGAACATGGTGCCGCGTTTCAGGACCTGTAGTTTCACGCCCATCTCAAACATGTCAACCGCAGGCGCCATGATGACATCGGCCTGTTGTGCTTCGGCCAACATTTTACGCACAATATCACTGCTGCCAGATTCAACACACGCCTGATTCACAGTCCCGGTAACGATATAAGCTGCGCCCATGGAAAATGCAGCGGCCGCAGATGCCGGGGTGGCTATGCCGCCTGCTGCACCCACTCTTAATGGCATGGTGTAATTAAATTCTTTCTGACAACGATCACGTAAGGCAATGATAGTAGGCAGCAGAGTAATCGCAGGTCGGTTATCTGTGTGGCCGCCAGAATCTGCTTCAACAGTGAGATCCTGTGCCATGGGAATTTCTTTTGCCAATATTGCCTGCTCTTCACTTATGTCTGCAGAGGCAATTAACTCCCTCAACATTTTTTCTGGTGGTGGGCTAAACCATTTAGTTGCGACTTCAATGCGAGATGCCTTGGCAATAATCCGGTTCGGTGTTTCGATTTCGCCATCTGCATTTCGATGGATACCATTTACTCGATAACGGACTGCAGGCAAGGTCAGTTTCATATAGGCAGAGGCCTCGATCAGACGAATGCCATATTTGATGTAAAGTGAAACCACCGCATCTTCATGTCCCTTCTCATTGGGCGAGAAAATCAGATTGAAGCAGAAAGGTTTTGATTCCAGTGATTCTGTTAAATGTTTTGCAGCATTTTCGATTTCTGGCAATGTCAGACCAGCCGCACCAAATGAAGCAAGTAAACCTGCATTGGCAGCTGCTTCGACCACCTCAATAGAGGCTATACCATTGGCCATGGCACCACACATATATGGGTAGCGCAGACCTTGGTCTTCACAAAAACTGATGTCACCCAGTTGACGGGGTGAACTGACAGGGGAAAATCCTGCCAATGGTAAGCTCTCTGTTTCAGTTTCCTCTTCAATTTCCTGACCAATAATCACTTTGCCTTGATTTGAGACAGAGTATTTCTGTTCTTGATCCTGCAAGACATAGATGGGTTTGTTCAGATTGTAAATAGCATCATGAATAGTTGAATCTTCAGTAAAGACAGCCGAGTGATCGCCTGTCCAGTAGCCAAGTGTGGATCTTGTCCCGATGATGGGAGATTCGCTGGCCTTTTTAGCGGCAGATAATATTTGCGTTACTTGTGTCATAGTTATTTTTAAAATCTGTATCAAATATCATAAATGCTTGGATATTCAATGACCTAATACGTGTCTGTCGAATAAATCGGGTCGGGTATTATATATGAGATTGCATTATCAGATGCCCTTTTTAGCGATTTTCTCCGCTAAACGGGAGGGGGCTTATCTCAAAAGCGAGATAAGGCTGGAGAGTGCTATAAACTTATGATTTATATACTTATTTTTCTGCAACTATGTAGGCGATCCAGCCGGCATCGGCCTCACCTTCTGTTGACGGCTCAAAGACACCATTGCCTTCGTCGGTATCTTCGTCTGTCCCTTCCCAGTAAACCGTTGCCTTAAAACCTGCTTCCGTGAGCATTTCCGTGAGTTCTGGCAGGCTCCACAAACGCCATGCATAGCTGAAAGCCTTGTTGATTTTGGAGCCGTCTTTGAATTTAAAATGGATATAACATTGGCAATGTCCGGTGACAGGGTTATAGCTGGCCTGATCCCAGACATAAGTGAATTTGTCATGCTCGGTTCGCTCTTTCATTTCCTGGTAGGCCTCGTATCCACCAAAGGCATCAAGAAAGAAGATCCCGTCATCGACCAGTGTCTTATAGATTTTCTTAAAATACTTAATCATGGTCGGGCGATCTTCAAAGATCCAGTAACTGAAATTCATCGCCAGTGCGGTATCGACTTTGCCGGTCTTAACAGTCAGGACATTGTCGTTTATGAGCGTGATACGTTTTGCCTGTTCATCAGTTAATTTCCCAAGCTTTTTCTTACGGCCCCACTCTAGTACTTCCTCGTTTAAATCAACGGAGATGGCCTTGTTGGTTTTACGACGACGTATCCACTCACATGAAGTATTCGCGGTACCACAAAAATCTTCTCTTAATAATTTCGCTTTGCGCCCACGGAGTTGTTGAAATGTTTCATCAACAAAATCGATCTCCGATTCGACACACTGAACAGACTGTTCGTAAAGAACATTAATCTCTGCTTTGTCCGCCATGGTTTTTTTAGGCGTTGCAGATTTTTGATGTTTATTGAAGCGATGTTTTTTTGTATGCGCCATACCGTGTGCCGTTATTGTTTTATTATTAGTGACTGTGGAGATTATAAGCTATTTATGGGTTCGGCAAGTTAGGTATCTATATTTGGTTTTGCCTTTAACCGACTAGGTCAACATACGTCAGTATGACGACAGAAGTACTGGATTCCCGTTTGCACGGGAATGACGAGCGAAGAATAACAATAAAAAAAGCCCCGCATTGCGGGGCTTTTCATAAAACTACGACGAATAGTGCGTCGAACAAAATATAGCTGGCTTACATCATGCCGCCCATTCCACCCATACCGCCCATGTCGCCCATATCAGGCATTGCAGGGGCATCATCTTTTGGTGCTTCAGCAATCATGGCTTCAGTGGTGATCAACAAACCAGCAATAGAAGCTGCATTCTGTAGTGCTGAACGCGTGACCTTTGTTGGGTCGAGAATTCCCATCTTGATCATATCGCCATATTCACCGGTTGCAGCGTTATAGCCTTCATTGTCCTTACGATTAAGCACTTCGTTAACAACAACAGAAGCTTCGCCACCTGCATTGTTGACGATTTGACGCAGAGGCTCTTGCAGTGAACGACGGATGATATTGATACCTATGTTCTGATCATCATTAATTCCGCTCATGTCATCAAGTGCTTTCAATGCACGAAGTAAGGCAACACCACCGCCTGGAACCACGCCTTCTTCAACCGCCGCACGAGTAGAATGCAATGCATCTTCTACACGGGCTTTCTTTTCTTTCATTTCGATTTCAGTTGCGGCACCGACCTTGATGACGGCAACACCGCCAGCCAGTTTGGCAACACGTTCCTGCAATTTTTCACGGTCATAATCTGAAGTTGAAGATTCGATCTGCTGACGGACCTGGTTGATGCGACTTTCAATGTCCTTTGCCTTACCCGCGCCATCGATGACAGTGGTGTCTTCTTTGGTTATGACGATACGTTTTGCAGTACCCAAATCATCAAGACCCACTTTTTCAAGTGTTAGGCCAACTTCTTCAGCGATAACAGTACCCCCAGTCAGCGTTGCCAGATCTTCCAGCATGGCTTTACGGCGGTCACCGAAACCTGGTGCCTTGACGGCCGCAACCTTAACGATTCCGCGAATGGTGTTAACTACTAATGTTGCCAGTGCTTCACCTTCAACATCTTCTGCGATGAGCAATAGCGGACGTCCAGCTTTGGCAACGGCTTCCAATACCGGGAGTAATTCACGGATGTTTGAAACCTTCTTGTCGTGTAACAAGATATAAGGTTCTTCTAATTCAACACTCATGGACTGCTGGTTGTTGATGAAATAAGGAGATAAATACCCACGGTCAAACTGCATACCTTCAACAACATCCAGTTCGTTGTCCAGGCCTGAACCTTCTTCAACGGTAATAACACCTTCTTTACCCACTTTGCCCATAGCTTCAGCGATGATATCGCCAATAGTCGAGTCGTCGTTCGCAGAGATGGTACCTACCTGTGCAATGGACTTTTGGTCGTCACAGGGCTTGGAGCTTTTTTCCAATTCTTCAACAACGGCGATGACTGCCTTGTCTATTCCACGTTTCAAATCCATCGGGTTCATGCCTGCTGCAACAGACTTCAGACCTTCAGTCACAATTGACTGGGCCAAAACGGTAGCTGTAGTTGTACCGTCACCTGCGATGTCGGAAGTTTTTGAAGCCACTTCCTTTACCATCTGCGCACCCATGTTTTCGAACTTGTCTTTTAATTCGATTTCTTTGGCAACAGAGACACCATCCTTTGTGACTGTTGGCGCACCAAAACTTTTATCCAGTACGACATTACGTCCTTTTGGGCCAAGGGTAATCTTGACGGCATTGGCCAGGGTGTTTACACCTTTCAGCATGCGCTGTCTTGCGTCATCACCGAATTTAATTTCTTTTGCACTCATTATTGTAATTCCTCTAAATTAGTTCTGCGACGGCGAAGGATTAACCTTCAATGACGCCCATGATGTCTTCTTCACGCATGACAAGGAGTTCCTCGTCGTCAATCTTGATCTCTGTACCGGAGTATTTACCGAACAGCACGGTGTCGCCAACGCTGATATCAAGTGGACGTTTTTCGCCACTATCAAGAATTTTGCCAGGTCCTACGGCAAGTACTTCGCCGCGAATTGGCTTTTCTGTGGCAGAATCCGGAAGCACGATACCGCCAGAACTGGTGGTTTCCTCTTCCATGCGTTTAACAATCACACGGTCTTGTAAAGGACGTATATTCATTAATTTATCTCCTGAAAATACGGGTTAATAGTAAGGGTTAAAATATTATTATTAGCACTCTATCCGAGTGAGTGCTAATTATAGGTCGGGATCTTAATCTGTCAAGGATAAGCACCGTAAATAGATGATTGTAGGGGCCTGTCGGGTCTGGTGTGAATCTACTGCGAAAAAGCTATTTTTGTTCATTTTCCCGATTATTCTCGTTAAATAGCCGTGCTATTCGCCTCAAATAATTGAAAAACTGCCCTAAAAATGGCTTTCTCTCGTGACGATCAACCAAGTCCGACAAGACCCCTAGGGTTCTTTATGTTCCCAGAATTCTCCTTCCAATGTGACTCTTTCGCCATGTCCCTGTGTCTGGGCCGTCTTATTATGTTGCGTAACGATGGCTCTTTTCAGGACAGAATTGGCAATTTTGCTGCGAATGGAGGGCACCAGGCAGATGAATCCAATGGTGTCTGTGAAAAAGCCTGGTGTTAATAAAAGGGCGCCTGCGATGAGCAACATAAGGCCTTCCAGCATGGTGGCTGCGGGTAATTCGCCTTGATCCAGACTCTGTCTGATTTTCGTCAGTGTTAAGAATCCCTGGATCCGCAGTAGCGTCACGCCCAGGCCTGCAGTGAACAAGCATAAGGCTATGGTGGGCAAAGCCCCAATCTCACTGCCGATCTGAATCAGCAGGTAAATCTCGATCAGCGGGGTAAAAATGAACAACAGAATGAATAAATTAAACAACAGAGTCTGCCTTTGGTTAAATTTAGTGTTTGATTTGATTAGCTTATTTAGCAATGTATTGGCAAAATAGGCGAATTCAAGTCGTTTTGAGAAAAAATTGAGGTTATTTTGGCTGAGAAAGTAAAACATTTACTGGTTTTAAGCACTTGTCCTGGTTCTATTACCGCAAAACAAATTGCACAGGATCTGGTGGCGAATGATGTCGCTGCGTGTGTCAATATCGTTCCTGGGCTAACTTCGTATTTTAAATGGAGCCACAAAGTAGAATCAGATTATGAATTTTTGCTATTGATTAAAACCACGTCTGCAAACCTTCCTGCTATAAAGAAGAGAATAAAGTCCTTACATCCATACGAACTTCCGGAAATTATTGCGGTCTCTATTGAAGATGGCCTTGATGAATATCTCCGTTGGATTGAAACCAGCACAAAATAAATGAATATGGCAGCACTTCGTTTGCTGGCACTCGTCCTGGCAGTAACTACCTCAGCAATTTTTTTTAATATTGCATCGGCAGGATCTTTGTCTGATGGGATTGATAATATATTTGGCAAGCTCACCAGGGCCGAACAAGCCGAATTCCTGGATCCTGAAGAGGCATTCATTGTTTCTGCCGAGGCGATTTCAGGGAATGTAATCAATGTGCAATGGCAGATTGCAGAGGGTTACTATCTTTATAAGGATAAATTTAAATTTTCCATAAAGGGCGATAAGCTCACTATTACTGATGTCAGGCTGCCCGAAGGTAAGTTAAAGAACGATCCGGATTTTGGAACCGTCTGGGTAAATTATCATTATGTTGACGCGCTGCTGACAATCCAGAGAAATGAAGCTGCTACAACTACCGTAGAATTGCTGGTTAATTATCAGGGTTGCAAGGAAGACGTTCTATGTTACCCGCCAATAAGTAAGACACTGCCCATCAATTTGATCACGAGCGCGGCTGCGCAGACCGGTAGAATAACATCAGATACAAAACAGCTCTCTGCACAAGATACGATCACTGAACACCTGTCAGGGGGTGCTTTTCTACAAAATATCCTTATCTTTTTCGGCTTTGGTTTATTGCTGGCGTTGACGCCATGTGTGTTGCCGATGATCCCTATTCTATCCGGGATCATTGTTGGTCAGGGTAGCAGCATGACTACCCTGCGTTCGTTTTATATATCACTGACCTATGTGGTTGCCATGGCGTTGACCTATGCAATTCTGGGGGTTGTTGCCGGTTCGTTTGACCTGAATCTACAGGCGGCATCACAAAACATCTGGGTTATCACTGCATTCAGTGCAGTGTTTGTCTTGCTGGCCCTGTCCATGTTTGGTTTTTATGAATTGCAACTACCGGTCAGTTGGCAAAACAGGCTTTCAGGATCGAGTGGAAGGCAGGGAGGAACATTGCACAGTGTCGCAGTCATGGGTGTGTTGTCCGCCATCATTGTCGGGCCCTGTATTGCGCCACCCCTGGCCGGAGCATTACTTTATATAAGCCAGACGGGCGATGCAGTGCTTGGTGGCTCAGCATTATTTGCCATGGGTCTGGGCATGGGTGTGCCTTTACTTGCGATTGGAACTTCAGCAGGTAAATTATTACCCAAAGCAGGGGTCTGGATGGAAACCATCAAGCACATTTTTGGCGTCTTGATGTTAGCTGTGGCTGTCTGGTTTATGGAGCGCGTTTTACCGGGGGCCCTGGCCCTGGCTCTCTGGGCATTACTGTTCATTGTCACTGCCATCTATATGGGGGCACTGGATAGATCCGATAGACAATCACAATGGCAAGGCTTATGGCGTGGCCTGGGACTGGCGCTACTTGTTTATGGAATGTTGTTAATGATTGGTGCTGCCAGTGGTGGCAGTAATGTATTTAAGCCTCTCGAAGGTTTGTTGAGTAAAGATGGGGCAGGGCAAATCAGATCGAACACATTATCTTTCCAGACGATCAAAGGCATAGATGGCTTGCAGTCTGTTCTGGATCAGGCTGCCAGAGAAGATAAATATGTCATGCTGGATTTTTATGCTGACTGGTGTATTACCTGCAAGGAAATGGAGCACAGGACATTTACAGATCCAGGAGTTCATAAAATGTTGAGTAATGTTGTCTTGTTACAGGCGGATGTCACAGAAAATGATGAGTTTGATAAGGCCTTACTCAAAAAATTCAGTTTATATGGACCCCCAGCCATTCTTTTTTTCAACAAGCAAGGGGTCGAGGAAAAATCACATCGGCTGGTTGGCTTTATGAAGATAGAAGATTTTTTGAAACACGTAAATGAAGTGGTTGGTGAATAAATGAAACGGGGGACATTGATAACAGGCTGCATAGTTGTGAGCTGTTTTTTTGCTGGAATTTTTCTTGCAGAATATATTCGTTCGAATAAACAAGTTGAGAACCTGCCTCCTTCGCTACAATCATATACGCAAGACTTGACGGGCGAGCCATCCCCTGATTTTAGTTTGATGGATGTGTCAGGGCAGTCACGAAATGTTTCTGAGTGGCAAGGTAAAGTCCTGGTGATTAATTTCTGGGCGACCTGGTGTCCACCCTGTTTGGAGGAAATTCCCCATTTTATTAATCTGCAGGACAAATATGGTGATCAGGGCCTGCAATTTTTGGGTATAGCACTCGAAGGCGTGGACGATGTCACGAGTTTCGCAAATAAACTCGGAATTAATTATCCATTACTGGTTGGTGAACAGGAGGTTATCAAGCTGGCGGGTAAATTCGGCAATCATATCGGCGGTTTGCCCTACACAGTGATTCTTGATCGTAGCGGTAACATCAATTTTATCAAGGTAGGCCCTTTATCTGTATCAGAAGCAGAGCAGGTAATTACATCATTATTATAAAAATCCGTAGCAATTGGGGCCTTTGTAAAGCGTTTTAATTTCAGCAAACATCTCGAAATAGTCATTAATTCCTGCTAACATGCTGGAAACTGCATTGAAATTTCAAGAAGCGAGCTCAGGAATCAAGAATGGCTAAAATACTCGTGCTGCATGGCCCAAATCTTAATATGCTGGGCATTCGTGAACCCGAAGTTTACGGCACCACCACATTAAAAGAGATCGATGAACAGATTAAATTGTTCGCTGATTCGGCGGGGCACAATTTGGCCAGCTTTCAAAGTAATGCCGAGCATGAGCTGATTGACCGAATACATCTGGCGAAAACCAAAAACATCGATTTTATTATTATCAATCCCGGCGCATATACCCATACCAGTATTGCGATACGTGATGCTTTTCTGAGTGTCAGTATTCCGTTTATTGAGGTTCACCTGTCTAATGTGTTTGCCCGTGAGGAGTTCAGAAAAAAATCTTATCTTTCTGATATCGCCGTTGCGGTTGTGAGTGGCATGGGGGCATTTGGTTATGAAGTTGCATTACAGGCAGCCGAGCAATTTCTTGAGAAGGCTGAACTTGATGCAGAAAAAAGTGAAGAAGAGACATTATAAAAAGAATCTTTAGGTAAAAGGCCACAAAAAAATCAAGATCACCAGGATGAATTAATGGATATCCGTAAAGTAAAAAAACTTATCGAGCTATTGAAAGAGTCAGGCATCTCCGAAATAGAGGTGCATGAAGGCGAAGAGTCAGTTCGTATTACCAACCATCATATGACCAGTGCGCAGCAAACAGTTGTGCAAATGCCCCAGGCTAATATTCAGACACCCGTGTTGATCCCCCAGGGAAGCGTTGATTCTGCACCCATGCAGAATGCACCGGAAACACCTTTACCTGCTGTAGATGAGGGTCACATCATCAAGTCGCCGATGGTAGGAATCTTTTACTCATCACCCTCGCCTGATACCCCTGGCTTTGTAGAAATCGGTCAAACAGTGGAGAAGGGCGATATCTTATGTATCATTGAAGCTATGAAAATCATGAATCAGATTGAAGCGGATGTCACCGGGGTGGTCAGTAAAGTCTACGTTGAAAATGGTGAACCCATTGAATATGGACAGCCATTGTTTGCTATCAAGTAATCTTCTTGAAGATTAGAAATCCAGTTAAGCAGAATAATTATAATTCGTAGATACTTTTTTTAGAAAAATCATGCTTGAAAAAATTGTTATAGCCAATCGTGGCGAAATCGCACTCCGCATACTTCGTGCCTGCAGAGAACTGGGGATTAAAACAGTGGCTGCCTATTCCGAGGCAGACAGGGAACAAAAACACGTATTTCTTGCAGATGAATCAGTCTGTATAGGGCCAGCAGCCTCAACTGACAGTTATCTTAACATTCCTGCTGTGATTAGTGCCGCTGAGGTGACCGATGCGGTGGCCATACACCCCGGCTATGGTTTTCTTTCAGAAAATGCTGATTTTGCGGAGCGCGTTGAAGAAAGCGGGTTCATATTCATTGGTCCTCGAGCCGAAACCATTCGCATTATGGGAGACAAGGTTTCTGCGATTGCAGCTATGAAAGAAGCAGGCGTGCCATGTGTGCCTGGTTCTGATGGCCCTATTACTGAAAATTCAGAAAATGTTTTCCAGATAGCGCGAGATATTGGCTATCCGGTCATCATCAAAGCGTCCGGCGGTGGCGGTGGTCGGGGTATGCGAGTGGTGAACAGTGAGGCAGCATTAAAGAATGCGATTTCACTGACTAAATCTGAAGCGGCAACGACTTTTGGCAATGATATGGTCTATATGGAAAAATTTTTACAGCATCCAAGACATATTGAGATTCAGGTGTTGGCGGATGAGCATGGCAATGTCATCCATCTTGGGGAACGTGATTGTTCCATGCAACGTCGGAATCAAAAGGTTATCGAGGAAGCTCCGGCGCCGGGTATCACAGAAGAAATCAGAAACACCATTGGAGCGAGTTGTGTCGAAGCCTGTCATCGTATTGACTATCGCGGTGCCGGAACCTTTGAATTTTTGTATGAAGATGGCAATTTCTATTTCATCGAAATGAACACACGTGTCCAGGTTGAGCATCCGGTCACTGAATTCGTCACAGGAGTTGATATTGTTAAGGAACAATTAAGAATTGCTAATGGCGATAAACTGACTTACAGGCAGGATGATATCCAGATTAGGGGCCATGCTGTTGAATGTAGAATAAACGCTGAGGATCCGGAAACCTTCATGCCTTCACCTGGGACGATTGAACATTATCACCCTCCAGGTGGTCCGGGTGTGCGTGTCGACACACATGTATACCAGGGTTACAAAGTGCCACCGTATTACGATTCCATGATTGGTAAATTAATTGTGCATAGTGAGGATCGTAATCTGGCCTTAAGACGCATGTCGATGGCACTATCAGAAATTATAATCGACGGAATTAAAACCAATATCCCACTGCACCAGAAATTGGTGACCAACGCCGCTTTTATGGCAGGTGGAACGGATATTCATTATCTGGAAGATGAGTTGGGTTTAAAATAAAAGCATTTCCCTGATATGCCCTGGCTGCAGCTGACACTGGAAAGTGATCCTGAAAGTGCTGAGCAGTTATCGGAGCTGCTGGACCAATTTGGCGCTGTTTCCGTCAGCATGACGGCGATGAGCGATGAAAAAATATTTGGCCAGGCTATAGAAAAAGATCCGGTGTTGTGGCAACAAACACGCATCATCGCACTGCTCCATGAAGATGCTGATCTGGATACACTGCTCGTTTGTCTGCGTAATCGTGTTGGTGAAGGCAAGATTGGCAAGCATGAAATATCAACGCTGGAAGATCGTGATTGGGTCAATGAATTTAAATCTGCTCACGGTGTAAAAGTATTTGCGGAACGTTTATGCGTCTGCCCCAGCTGGTGCGAGCTGCCACGAGATGATATTCCCCACATTATTCTTGATCCAGGCCTGGCCTTTGGTACAGGCGCCCATGAAACAACTGCTGCCTGTCTTGAATGGTTGGCAGAAAATAATATCAAAGACAAAATCGTGATCGACTTTGGCTGTGGCTCTGGCATTCTGGCATTGGCCGCTGTCAAACTGGGTGCAGAAAAAGTCTATGCAGTCGATATTGACCCACAGGCGTTACAAGCCAGTGAAGCAAATGCAAAAAGAAATGGAATTACTGATCGTCTGGTCATTGCACATCCTGATGATATTCAGCTACCTGAGGTGGATATTCTGCTGGCAAATGTCTTGTTGAATCCACTACAGGAGTTGGCCAGGCTGTTTTCAGAGCTGGTACTCCCTGCTGGTGATCTGGTATTGTCGGGATTATTGTCGACCCAGGCTGAGGAATGTTTGGAGGCATACCAAAGCTGGTTTAATATGGACGAGCCTGTGTTCAAACAAGAGTGGTCCATGCTGCACGGAACCAGAAAATGAGTACTCAAAATAGGCCTGTAGGCTAATCCTGTAATAAAGCTTAATGCAAAACTCAGAATCACCATCATCAGCTGGAGGGATGTTCACCTCTTGCCCCAATTGCCAGAAACAATTCCGTATTCAGGCTTCACAATTGTCTATTGCCGATGGCCAGGTCAAGTGTGGTGTGTGTGATCATGAATTTAGTGCGCTTTCTCGTCTCAGCGATGTGCCTCTGACGCTTGAACAAATGAATTTCGAATATGACTATGAATCTGATATCAATCCAGTGATAGAAGCAGCAAGCCCAGAAGAAGTAAAACCAGATGAAGCGGATCCTCTGAGTGAATTTCCGGATGAATTACGTGAAACCCTGCCGGTAAAGCGAAGTCTATTGGCAACGATAAGCTGGGCGTTTGGTGCATTATTGCTGTTAATTATTATCATTGCACAGCTGGCCTGGTTTAATCGTGACGAATTATTATTACGCTATCCGCAGCTGGATCCCGTCGC
>PVMK01135411.1_pt1 | contig 48742 bp, 51 predicted proteins | sample 1853481 | NCBI WGS metagenome assembly PVMK01 (sample SAMN08533507, study PRJNA380276) | Marine sediment metagenome, whole genome shotgun sequencing project.
CAGGAGGTGGCTGTGAATCTATGAGGTCTTCTTCACTGACGTTTGTACATCCAAAAAGAAGAACCAAAAATAATATTCCTATAGCAATTACAATTTTCATATTAGAGCAAATCAAAGTTAAAATGTTCTATTTAAGTTAAACCCAAAATATATGTTTCCATCGCTCCAGTCGCCGGTACCCTGGCCCAAAAACCCATTGGTATTCATGGGTTGTGCATTGGTGAAATGCATTTGAAATACATGCCCTCCGGTTTCCAGGTCTACCCCAATAGAGAGCGGATTTTTAAATGGAGAATCACTCGCCCTGTTTAAATGCCAGCCGTAATCGGCGTTTAGAGACCAGCGTTTACCCAGCTTATAACGTCCCCCAAGGCCAAGCGCGAACTGTGAATTGTCCTGGCTGTCTATAGACACATAATTATCATGAAAAAAGGTGGGAGCCAATTCAAAAGAAAAATTAGTATCCACTTTGCGGGATATTAATAATTGGGCAGTATACCCTAAACGATGTTTAAATTCCAGTTTTGGTAAGTTAGCTTCGTTCAAAGCCGTATTTATTAAAATCGAGTTGTAACCCACAAGGGTAAATGGAAATCCATTGTCCTGCTGCCGGACCAATCTATATTTAATCGCCGCCTCATAAATTTTTTGGTACGAACTACGGGATACACTTATATTGATAGATTCAGAAATGCCATAAACGAAATTTAACCGGGTTACGGCATCATCCAATCCAAAGAAACTATCAATGCCATTCTCGATACTTCCAAAACGGTGAGCGACAATAAAGGTGAACTCCTTATGGGCCACCAACTTAGTAGATTCAAAATTCACGATCTTCAGTCCTTTAAAAACTGCAGTAGCATAATCCGTTCCTGTAGGTTCGGTATCTATTTCATCAAACAGATCGTCCTGAGAAATCGAAAGGAATGGAAAACAGAAAAAAACAATAAAAATGTACTTCATAGATTTTAGGCTCGCTTTATCTTTTATTGTTTTACAAATCTCCTGGTATGTGACTTATCATCGGTCGAAACCCTGACAAGATAAACTCCTTTACTCCAATTGGAAATGTTAATAGGAACTCCGGTATAGGTATTTGAATATATTTTTTTCCCAAGCACATCAAAGACTTCAATACGAACATTATTCAATCCATCGGGCATTTGTAATGTTAACATGGATCGGGCAGGATTAGGAGATATCGAAAAACCCCGTAAAGTGAAATCATCAACACTTAAAGGGGGCAAAACGGTTATTATTCCAGACATAGAAGGAGCTAGATGAACACCACATTCGTAAGGATGAACACCCGTTACGGTAAAAGTGTACGAGTATTGCATCCCTATACCAGTAAGTATAGCGCTACTAAACACTTCCAATCCGGTAAGATTTCGAACACTGTGAGCAGAAACATCTGTCCATGTCCATCTTACAATATCACCTAAATGAATGGTTCTGTCGGTTGTAGGAGAGAGGGTTCCAATTTGCCAGTCTATGTCCAACGTGGTTTGCCCATTTAAGTTGAATGACCCTAAAAAAATTAAAATTAGTAATGTTCTTTTCATATAAGCGATTTTAAATTAATTCAAGATCACACATTGATCTAATTTAATGAGTTCAAGCAAATCATCATAACCAATAAAGCGCCCTTTAATGTTAACTTTTGAATTTAGTTCTAAAGATTGATCTATGGTTGTATTGAATTGACAAAATATCTTTTCGTTTAAAGTTACGTAATTTTGGTTTATTTCTGAAATGATTCCTGAAATAAGAATGGTCTTATCACCATATTTTTGCTCCGAATCATTGAAATTTTGAGCGAATTCTTCATGTATTGAATTGGAGGATACCGTAAATTCCGGATGTTCTTTTTCAATATCTCTATGATCCTGATATAAATAGTTGTAACCTGCAATAGCAAGCAACAGTATGAGAATAAGAATAATAACCTTTTTTCGCATGCGATGTAATTATTATCTCATATTTACAGAGATCGTTGGAATAGCTGTAAGAACTATTGTCGTAAAATTAACTTGAAAATTACAATAACTATACCAAATTTATTTGGCAACTATTACTTTGTTGCTTTTAAAGGTTATTCAAGCCCTTCTTCGGTGCTATTTATAATATTTTCAGAAAGTAGGTTTTCTTCATTCTCCTCGGCTCTATCCATCCATTTCTGGCTTATTTTTTCTTTAGGCTGAACCCCTAATTTATCAAGCTTATCGATATCTTTAATTAGGTTCTGATTGCCGGTTAATTTTTTCATAGCACCGTCATAAGCAGTCTTTGTAGATTTTATTCTATTACCAACAATTTCCAAATCATCGAGAAGATTCTTAAATTTTGCATAAAGAGACGTCGCATGTTTGGCTATTTCAACTGCATTTTGATTCTGTTTTTCATTTTTCCAGATCGTATCTATTGTTCTTAATGTTGATAATAATGTTGTTGGGCTAACGAGCAAAATATTTTTGTTAAACGCGGTATAGAAAAAATTTCTGTCTTCATTTTGAGCCAAATATAAAGCCGGTTCAACAGGTATAAACATCAGAACAAAATCTGGTGATTCTATTTTATACAAATCTTCATATTTTTTGTTACTCAATTCGGAAATATGGTTTTTTAAAGACTTGACATGATCTTTTAAGAATTTCTTCTGAGATTCAATATCTTCTGAACTTGCATATTGCTCATAAGCGGTTAAAGAAACTTTGGAATCAATTACCATTTTTTTGTTATCCGGAAGATGAAGAACCACATCCGGCAAAACACGAGAACCATCATCTAAAGTAAAACTTTGCTGAACAAAATATTCTCGTCCTTTTTCCAAACCCGATTTTTCCAATACATTTTCTAAAACTAATTCACCCCAGTTCCCTTGTGCTTTACTGTCTCCTTTTAAGGCCCTGGTGAGATTTGTAGCTTCCTTAGACATTTGCTGATTTAATTCTTTCAAGCTATCCAATTGAGTTTTCAAGGCAGAATGCATACTAACACTTTTCTCTTGTGAACTTTCAACTTTGGACTTGAATTCGGTAATTTTTTCCTTAAGCGGATTAATTATATTTTCAAGGCTTTCTTTACTTTCTTCTTTGAATGTCTTTGATTTATTTTCGAAAATTTCATTTGCCAAAAGCCTTAATTCATTCTTAAGTTGCTGCTGTTTGTCAATTAAATCTTTTTCCTGATTTTCTAATTGATTTTTTAAGGTCTTATTTTTTTCATATAATTCCGCATGGTCACTTTTTGCCTTTAATTTCGCAATAGTAGCGCCAATATATACACCAATTCCGCTGGAAATGAGAATTGCAAGGATAAGAATAAGATTATCGTTCATTTATAATTTGAATTTTATCAAAGATAATTAATTTTTAATCAGAATTCCGAAGTCGTAGGATAGAAGTTTTATCTTGGATTTTGGAATTTTACCTTTTGGAATTTTACATTATTTTTTAACCCTAAACGCTTTGGTATTTTCATCAAATACGATGAGGTCTTTAGGAAATAATGAATTGAAGCGCCCTTGTTTTATATGATTTTCGGGCGTGTCAATGGTGACCTTATCTTCGGCCATTACGATGAGTTTATCGCATAATTGAATGGCCAGGTCTATTTCATGCGAAGAGAACAAAATGGTCCTATCGGTTTCTTTTGTCAGTCTTTGCAATAATTTTAAAACATAGGCTTTATGATACATATCCAAATGCGTAGTGGGTTCGTCCAGAATTATGAGAGCGGTGTCCTGGGCAAGCGCCCTGGCGATCATTACTTTTTGAAGTTGGCCATCACTTAACTCAAAACATTTTTTATCCTGTAAAGATTCTATATTGGTCTGGACCATGGCTTGATTAATAATGCTCACATCGTCACCGGATAAATTTCCAACCCAGTTGGTATAAGGATGCCTGCCCAAAGCCACCAATTCATAAACGGAAAGATTTTTTGAGCTCAGTTGTTCCGTAAGGACCAGGCTTAGCACCTTAGCCAGCTGCATGGAACTATAGTCCGGTAATGCTTTTTCATGTATTAGAACATTTCCATTAAGAGCAGGCTGAACTTTACTGACAGTCCTTAATAAGGTTGATTTCCCGATCCCATTGGCACCCACTAATCCGATGAGTTCCCCTTTATGCAGTTCTATATTGATATGAGAAGCAACTACAGTTTGACTTCTTTTAGTGCTGTAACCTACAGAAAGTTCTGTTGTTTTTAAAACGATATGTTGATTCTCATTATTCATTTAAAAAATCATTCTACGTTTTCGTACCAGTAACCAAATTACAACGGGTGCGCCTATTAGAGAAGTAATGGCATTTATTGGCAAAGTATAATCACTATTTGGTAATTGAGCGATACTGTCGCAAATAAGCATCACAATTGCACCGAAGAGAAATACTGCCGGTAACAATATTTTATGATTGGAGGTATTGAAAATCTGGCGTGTCATATGTGGAATGGCCAGACCAATAAAGGCGATGGGTCCGGCAAATGCCGTTATGGTTCCCGCCAACAAACTCGTTGCAATGATTATTAATAATCGGCTTTGGGATAAATTCATTCCTAAACTTTTGGCATAATTTTCGCCCAGAAGAAGGGTATTGAGAGATTTAATTGAAATGATACTTAATAGTAAACCCAGAGTATAGATTAAAAATAAGATCAAGAGTTCATACCAGGACAAATTACCTAAACTACCAAACCCCCAAAAAATGTATTGTTGTAATTCTTCGGCAGAACTAAAATAGGCAAGAACACTTACTATTGCTGCCGTAATACTCGCAAACATCAGCCCGATAATAAGAATTGCCATGGTATCCCTAACACGAACCGAAACTAACATTACGGCTAAGAGGACCAAAAAACTACCTAAACTCGCAGCAATGACAACGCTCCATTTAGAGATGAGTAATGTGGCAAATACACCTCCAAAAACTGAAGCCCCCATGATAATAAGGGCTACCCCTAAACTGGCGCCTGAGCTAATACCAAGCACAAAAGGACCTGCCAACGGGTTTCTGAATAAGGTTTGCATTAACAGCCCGGAAATGCCTAATCCCGACCCAACCAAAATTGCGGTAAATGCTTTTGGTAATCTGTAGTTCTGTATAATATATTGCCAGGATTGATTGTCTATATTGGTTCCAAAAGTGCTTTTAAAAATTTCCTTAAAAGGTATGGATACCGACCCTAAACTCACATTCATAAATACACCGAGAATCAAAATTATAATTAATATCAAAAAGGATAACTTATATGTATTTGTGTTTTCCATTTATTTTAATGGTTTAAAAAAGAAAGGCCTGTAATCTGATAATAATTCGGGATGACAGATCTTAATAAGATCTTTTAAAACCAGGTCCGGTCTTGTCATTCCGAGTTCGTAATACAAAGTCCCTCCTGTTTTTCCTTTAGTATTTGTAAATGAATAAACGGTTTTATTTTGAAAGGCTTTAAATGTGGTATAATGCGAATTGGATTTTTCAAGAGCTTCTAAGCTTGAATAATTGGACGGGCTTAACCAAATATCGGCATCTTTCGCTTTGTTAAAAACCGTTTCGAAATTTAGCGCTAAACTACCACTCCCGGTGGTATCGCTCCATAAATAGTTAGTGTTTGCATCCTTTAATAGCTGTGCTTCGGGGCTCGTGCCTTTGGGTAGGTACCAAATATCCTTGTGCATGGCCCCACTTAATATCGTAGGGCGAAAGGTCACATTTGAGGCAATCTTAGTAGCTTCCAGGTAATTTTTTTCTATCTGATCGAAAATTGAGTCTGCCTCTTTTTCCTTATCGAAAAGGACTCCAAAAAATTTTATCCATTCGGCCTTAGCGAGTGGTGATGCTTCGGTCCAATCGCCATTGTAAATTACAGGAATATTAGATTTTTTTATGATCTCATAGGTTTTGTTATTACCATCAATTCCAAATGCAATAACAACCTCCGGATCTAATTCTAATAATACTTCAGTATTGATGCCCTCATTTCTTCCCAGCTCCCTTACAAATCCATTATCTATACGCTGCCTTATGGTTTCTGAAGAAATATATTCGGTTCCGGGAAACCCGATTAAAGTCTTTTCCATCCCTAACAATTCCAATGCCGGAATATGCGTAGTTGATGTTGTGACAATTTTTGCTACCGGTACAGTTAATACTCCTTCAAGTGTATTGTCCTCTTTAATTTGAGTCACATTTTCAAAAAGTTGGTATCGGTAAGATTTATTTGCTTTGGGCCAGGGATTTTTAATCTCAAGAATTTTATATGTTCCAAAATCTGTAACAGTAAAGCCTTTAGCATACTTTAATTCAATCGCTTTACCTTCAATAGTGTCCTTAACCTTACGGTCTTCATGCTTGCAGGAAAACAAAGTAATTAATATTAATATTAGCAGGGTTCTTTTCAATTTATACGGGTTTTGAATTTTCAAAAATAAGATTAATAAATCTTTTTATGGAATCATACAACAAATTGTCTATTTTCGTAGTGAAAATAGGTTCTGTTCAGTATCATTTTGAGCAGATTAAAAGGGAATCCGGTGAAAATCCGGAGCTGTTCCCGCAACTGTAAGCTATAAGGCTTAATGTTAAACTTCTAGTCACTGTCACGCCAAGGCGTGATGGGAAGACCAACATTAAGACGCAAGTCAGGAGACCTGCCATTTTCAAAACAAATAAGTCAAACTTTCGGGATAAAAGTTTACGTATGTTAATCCATGCGATTCTCGAGTAAATTGTAATTAAAATGAACAAAAAAGCAAGAGTATTAGGCCTGTTGTGTCTTAGTACATCGATTTTTGGTATTGCGCAACAGCAAACCGATTCAACAAAAGTAGAGCAACTTGATGAAGTTGTAATCACAGATTCACGTTTTGCCTTGAAACGCGAAAATTCGGGTAAAACCGTGATCAAGATCAAGAAAGAAGAAATTGAAAGAAACCAGGGTAAAACGGTCTCGGAATTGATAAATACCAAATCCGGAATTGAAATTAACGGCAGTAGAAGTAATGCCGGACAAAGTTTAGGAGTTTACGTACGTGGAGGACGCAACCGCCAGGTCCTGGTATTGATAGACGGAGTACAAACAGGTGATCCGTCACAGATCAACAGCGAATACGATTTTAGGTTATTAAACTTAGATCAGATCGAGTCCATAGAAATCATTAAAGGGGCGGCGAGTACTTTATATGGAAGCGGTGCGGCAGCTGCCGTTATTAATATTACGACAAAAAAGGCCGGAACAGAGAAAGTAAATGCTGTTATTTTATCAAGTATTGGTACAAATCAGTCTGAATCTGACCAAGACTTTAATATTGCAAGTTTTAGTAATAGTGTTTCTGTAAGTGGAACTTTAAATAAATTTAATTATAGAACTGCTTTTAACCAACAATACACCGACGGACTTTCATCGGCAATATCAGATGCGAATGAGAAAGACCCCTATTCTAAATATGGCGTTGATATTAGCTTAGGTTACACCTTTAGCGATGCGTTTTCGGTAAATGTTTTCGGAAATTTAACCGATATGAATTCCAACTATGATGGAGGCTCATTTTTCGATGCTCCGCATGTTTTTGACAGTAAACAATACCGGGCGGGACTCGTTTCAAAATATATTTACACAAACGGAAGTGTAAATTTAAATGCCGCTTATAGCGATTATGAAAGGGAATTTATTTCCGATTATCCATCGACTTTCGAGTCCAAAAATTATGTGGTGGATGCCTATAATAAATATAATTTTGATAATGCCTTTTATACTATTGTTGGATTAAATGTAATTAATAACAAGGCCATGTTCACCGAAGAAGAAACATTTACCATTATTGACCCTTATGTAAATGCGGTTTATGTTTCCGATTTTGGATTGAATATAAATACGGGAGCAAGATTAAATAATCATAGCGAATACGGTTCGCATTTTATTTATAACATAAATCCGTCTTATGTGTTTAAATTCGATGCCGATTATGTTAAGCTTTTTGGTTCCTACAGCACCTCATTTTTAGCACCGTCATTATCACAGCTTTTTGGTTTTTTTGGCCCAAATCCTGATTTAAAACCTGAAGAGAACCGCACTATAGAAGGGGGTATAGAATATAGCAAAGGGAATAATTTAAGGGCCAGTGTGTTATTTTTTAACAGGGAAGAAAAGAACTTTTTTATCTATGATTTTACATTGGGATATCTCAATGCCACAGATACACTGCATACACGCGGGGTAGAATTGGAATTAAATACCAAAATACAGGAAAAGTTAAGTGTTACTGCCAATTACACGTTTATAGAGCATGAAGAAGCTGTAGCAGTACAAATTCCCAAGCACAAAGCAAACTTACAATTGGGATACGATTTTTCTAAAAGGACATTTGCTTCATTATCCTATCAATATACGCACGATAGATTGACTAACGATTTTAGTACGTTTCCAGCAACTCCGGTAACGCTGGAGAGTTTCGGTCTGATCAATTTATACTTTAGCCAATCCTTTAATAATAATAAGACCAAATTATTTGCCGGTATCGACAATGTACTTAATGAGGACTATGAGGATCTGTATGGATTCACTTCTTTGGGCAGAAATGTAAGAGTAGGATTCAGGTTGAATTTATTGTAATATAAGTATTGCATTTACAACATAAAAAACCGTTCTCTTAATTATTAACAGGGCGGTTTTTTATGGAATCAGATCACAATACCAAAAGCCATATGTATCACTACGATACATCGTATCATCGGTTTTAGGAGCTTTATATTCGCGATACACTTTTTCCCCGATCGCAAAAGGAATAGGGTTTTTAAAAATGGGGCCATCATAGCAAAAGGTATGGAACTCACCCATTTTCACCACAAGGGTCAACCCCTTTCGGTAAAGTATTAACGAAATCTTTGTCGATTAAAGTCCCGACAAAATCTTCACCGAAATAATTGGAACTGGCGCAAACGATAATGGATTTAAAACCCAGATTTAAAAACTCATTGATGAGTGCCTCAGTATCGTGTTTCCAAATAGGAAATACGGCTTTTATATTTTGTTTCGCCAACTGCTGCTCGCGATAAGCACGCAAATCTTCCAGAAAGATATCACCAAATGCGCTATGTGTAAATCCCTTGTCCTTCAATTTATTAACCGTTTCCAGCATTTTTTGCTCATAGATTTCCATGCCGGGCTGCTCTGGTAATTCTATAAGGCTTGCGGGTATGCCTAATGCTTTGGTTTGCGCCAGTAGCAACTCTTTTCTCAAACCGTGCATGGATACTCTGTTATAGTGGCTGTTTACCGTAGTAACCAACTCCTCAACCAAATAGTTCTTATGCTGCAATAAATAATGAAGGGCAAGGGCCGAATCCTTACCCGAACTCCAGTTAAAGTAGGTTTTAAATTTATTCAAATAGAATGCGTTTTATCCCTTTTTTTAAAAACTTGTTTTCAATGATCAATCCACCTTCATGAGGAACAAGATCATTGCTGTCACCTATAATTTTAAACTCATATAAATTAGTATAGAAGGATCTTCCTGCTCCTGCTATATCTGCAAGAGCGGCCTCTAAAAGTGGCTCGTTTTCGTCTCCCAAAACACCATAATTAAGAGGGCTTTCGAAAAATTCTATTGTTGGTACTAAACCTGAAGAAGGTATGACCTGGTCGAATTTATTTACACCAATGGCTACAAGAGGTTGCATGGCATAAGTATGGTTTGGATTGGCTCCATCTCTTTGGAAATCTTCAGAATCGTAAATAGTAATGGATGCCTGGGATTTGCCTGTCGTTGTGGTTCCAATTTGTACAACATCAATATATGCACTTAAATTATTTATTAATCCTTCGCTTGCAGATGCAGATCGTCCCGTAGTTATCACATAAACTTTGTCGAGATTTAAGCTATTTAATGTGGTAGCCTCGTCTATTTTATCTGTAAAATTAAAAGTGGTATTAAAGGATTGTAAATCGTTGTTGTAAATTAACTTTGTGGCCACTTGTCCATTAAATTGTCCTGTTACCATGCTCCCCAATAAAACCGATGTATTAATACTGCCTCCCGGATTATAACGAAGATCAATAACGAGATGATGAACATTATTAGAAAGGAATTCCCCAAAAGCATTATTTAATTGATCATTAAAATTTGCGGTGAAACCGTTATACATTAAGTAGCCCACAATTTCTCCACCAACATTAATTATCTCAGTTCTGTAGACCGGATTTTCGGTATATGGAACCTTTGTAAGTGAAACACTTTCACTTATAGGATCTATAGTGTCGTCAGTGGTTTCAGGTGTGCCCTGATCATTATACATTCCCAAATCTAAAGTATAAGATTCCTGATTTAAAAGGTCGAACCTATTGCTATCTGTTAGGGTAGTGCCATCAATAGCGTAAAATATATCACCTCGTTCTATGTTATTATCTGAGGCCTGACTATTTGGAAGTACCAATGTCACAACTCCAATGACCTCCGTTTCAGTATTTGGGGACCGAAATAAATTAAAATCCATACCATTATTTGTGGTCACCCCATCAAATAATTGTTCCAGGGCAATGTAATCATCTACGATCCAACTAAACCTGTCAACAGTCTCTCTTTGGTAAATTAAACTTTCAAATATTTCAAAAGGAGTATTAAAACTGTTTAAATAATCGGCATATTCCTGGTCAGAAGAGAACCGGTCATCAGCCAGATCGGGAATATTCTCTTTATAGAGATAAAAAACATTCATGCCTTTCCAGACAAAATCATTTATTTCGCTTGCCAGAATAACGTTATCATCAATGTCATCATTAAAGCAACTTGTGGTCAGGGTACTAACAACAAATAATAGAGCAAGGGTCTTTAAAATTTTCATAGCTTTATTTTATTCAGTTTTAGTCTCTAAAACGTTAAATTTACTTACATTATTTTGTAATAAAAATTTTTTTGTAACAAAAAAGAAAGTTGTTCGTCGTAATAACAAACAGCATAAAAAGCGATCGCCTAACCAACAAAATGACACAGTCCGAATATTTAACCATAGTAATGCCTTTTAAAGATAAGGTATTTCGATTAGCAAAACGGTTATTGGTTTCTCATGAGGAGGCAGAGGATGCTACACAGGAGATTTTGATTAAGCTATGGAATAATAAAGAGAAGATGCAGGACTATAAAAATGTTGAGGCTTTTTCGATGACAATGACAAAGAACTTTTGTTTGGATAAACTAAAGTCGAAACATGCACAGAATTTAAAAATAGTGCATAACAACTATCAGGACGATAATGTGTCTTTACAACGGCAGGTGGAGTTGAACGATAGTATGGGTTGGGTGTCTAGAATCATGGAAGAGTTGCCCGAGCAACAAAAAATTATTATGCAGCTCAGGGATATAGAACAATACGACTTTAAAGAAATATCTGAAATGTTGGATATGAATGAAACGGCCATTAGGGTAGCATTATCGCGAGCGAGAAAAACATTAAGAGAAAAATTAACTAAAACCCATAGTTATGGAGTTAGATAAAATAGATAAATTATTAGAAAAGTACGACAACGGCGAGACTACTTTACAAGAAGAACAACAGTTAAAAAGCTATTTTTCTCAAGAGACTGTTGCTCCACATTTAGAAGTATATAAAACAATGTTTCAGTATTTTTTGCTTACACAAGAAGAACAGTTCACTAAAGACGTTCCATTAAAACCCAGTAAAACAAATACCTTGTATAAATGGATTTCTGTCGCAGCAATTGCAGTTCTAATGTTTGGGATTTACACACAAGTAAATCAACCCGGCGAGCCTACCGAGGAGCAACTTTTGGCTTATAATCAAACTATGGAAGCTTTAAATTTGGTTTCTTCACAATTCACAAAGGGAAAGGAAAATATCAATGCCTTAGGGCTTGTGGCTTCATCCTTGAATAAAGGGACCGAGAATATGGCTTACATCAATCAATTTACGAACACAACAAATAAAATTTTTAAAAACAACGAATAATTAAATTTAGAAAACATGAAAAAAGTAGTATTAATAATTGCATTAATCGTAACACCTTTGCTGTCTTTTGGACAAAGCATCTTCGATCATTTTGAAGATATGGATGGTGTAACCTCTGTAGTGATCAATCAAAAGATGTTCAGTATGCTGGCTAATATTGAGGTCAATATGGACGATGCAGAAGATCAGGAGTATTTTGACCTGATTAAGAAAATAACAAGCCTTAAGGTATTGACTACCGGAGATGAAGGTATTTCAAAAAGTATGAAGTCTAAAGTGGCAAGTTATTTAAAAAGCTCAAAATTAGATGAACTTATGCGTATTAAAGATGGTAACCAATCCATTAAGTTCTATGTTAAAGAAGGAAAGGACGAAAACCATGTAAAGGAATTATTAATGTTCATTACCGGGTTGAAGGAAGTTACCGAAGGGAAGGATATTACCATTAATGGTGAGAAGCGTGAAATAGAGACCGTATTGCTTTCGTTAACGGGAGATATTGATCTTAAGCAAATTTCTAAGCTTACAAATAAAATGAATCTTCCAGGTGGTAAGCATTTAGAAAAAGCAGGCGAAAAGAAAAATTAAGACAGTTCAAATGATCAATATGAAAACATCAATCAAAAAGATCCTAATGTCTCTCCTTATGGTTACAGTTTTAATAGGCTGTAAGCAGGGAGAGACCTTGCAGGGATACTTCATTGCTAAGCAGGATTCACCAAGTTTTATTTCTATAGATATACCGACAAGTTTAGTCAGTATCGATCAGGCAACGATGACCGATGTACAAAAAGAAGCATATAATTCGGTAAGTAAACTCAATATGCTCGCCTATCGCTTAACAGAAGACAATGAAGCAGAATACAAGATAGAATTAGCCAAAGTACAAAGTATTTTAAAGGATGACCGTTATGAGGAACTGTTTAGAGGCGGCAATTCTACCGATGGCAGGATCGTAGTAAAATATATTGGTACAGATACTACAATCGATGAACTTATTCTTTTTGGTAGTGCCAATAATAAGGGATTTGCAATTGTAAGAGTACTGGGTGACAATATGGAACCGGCCAAAATAATGAAGTTGGGTGATGTTGTAAAAAATGCCACATCTCAAGAAGGTGGCGTGGCCGAATTTATGAATTTCTTTAAATAGTATTCATCAATCCCACAAGTACAAACGATATTTTGAAACCTGTCTACTCCGGCAGGTTTTTTTGGTTGCCATTCTTAGATTTCACAAGGATTATGTTTACTACAATGCCCAAAAAACCAGTGAATAATATGGTTTTAACTATTGAATGATCCAATAGATCAAGAAGTCCGGTTACAAAAAAGAACAGTGTAAAAACCGCAGTAAACCATAGTGTGATCTTATCGTTCATTATATTCCGGTGTAATTATGAGGTGTGATTTCCTTTAATTCTATTTTAATTTCATCACTGATTTCGAGTGTATCAATAAAACCGGTAATAGAAGCTTTAGTAATAGCTTCATTTGTTCGTGTTAGACCTTTTAAGGCTTCGTATGGATCGGGGTAGCCTTCACGCCTTAATATGGTCTGAATGGCTTCAGCTACCACCGCCCAGTTATTATCAAGATCTTCGGCAAGTTTAGAAGCGTTTAATACGAGTTTATTCAATCCTTTTAAGGTCGAGTTAAACCCAATGATAGTATGGCCAAAAGGAACACCAACATTTCGCAATACCGTACTGTCAGTTAAGTCCCGTTGTAATCTCGAAATTGGTAATTTTCCGGATAAATGTTCGAAAATAGCGTTGGCCATTCCAAGGTTTCCCTCACTGTTTTCAAAATCTATAGGATTTACCTTATGAGGCATTGCCGAACTTCCTACTTCTCCCGCTTTTATTTTTTGCTTAAAGTAATCCATTGAAACGTAAGTCCAGATATCGCGGTCCAGATCAATAACTATGGTGTTGATGCGCTTTAAGCCATCGAACAAAGCTGCCAGGTGATCGTAATGCTCAATTTGTGTGGTTGGGAACGAATATTCCAATCCAAGTTTATCTTTTACAAAACCTTGTCCAAAGGCCTTCCAGTCCACATCGGGGTAGGCCACATGATGTGCATTGAAATTGCCTGTAGCCCCTCCAAATTTAGAAGTATTCGGGATGTCTTTTAACAAATTAAACTGTTCTTCAAGGCGAACCACAAACACTTCAATTTCTTTTCCCAATCGGGTAGGTGAGGCCGGTTGTCCGTGCGTTCTGGCCAACATAGGGATGTCTGCCCATTCCGTGGAAAGCCCTTTTAATTTATCCAAAAGTGCAGAATAAAGAGGTATATAAACCGATTGTAAAGCATCCTTTATGCTTAGCGGAATAGCCGTATTGTTTATATCCTGTGAGGTTAATCCAAAATGGATGAATTCTTTATAATCAGACAATCCTAAAGCATCAAATATCTTTTTAATGAAATATTCAACCGCTTTAACATCGTGGTTAGTTACTTTCTCAATGTCCTTAATTGCCTGGGCATCTTCCGAAGAAAATGCTCCATAGATCGCTCTTAGGTTTTCAAAAATATTGCTATCGACATCTTTTAATTGAGGTAGAGGAATCTCACATAATGAAATAAAGTATTCGATTTCCACTAAAACCCGATATTTTATAAGTGATTCTTCGGAAAAAAAAGGAGCCAGGACTTCCACTTTACTTCGGTAACGACCGTCAATCGGAGAAATCGCATTAAGCGGAGATAAAGACATAAGCTGTATTGTATTTTGAAGTTGCAAAGATAAATAATTCGACAATCAATTTAGATCTTATTTATATTTATATTAGTGAATAATTATAATTTCATATTAAGGATAAATTTAAAAAATGAATAAGTTTTATTATGTAATATCAATACTGTTTACTCAAATTGTAGGTGCGCAAACGTATAAAAATACGGAACCATTTATCCATACCTATTCTATCGTCGCTAGAGACTCTTTAACCGGCGATATGGCTGTAGCTGTACAATCACATTATTTTAATGTGGGCAGTGTAGTTACTTATGGAAAGGCTGGGGTAGGTGTGGTGGCAACTCAATCGTTAGTAAACCCTAGCTATGGGCCAAAGGGCCTGGCGTTAATGGAACAAGGATTATCCCCTAAACAAGCACTAAACGCATTGATCCAAAATGATCAAGGCGAAATGTATCGACAAGTGGCATTTCTGAATGCCGATGGTGATGTGGCTACTCATACTGGCCAATTATGTATTGCCGAAGCAGGGCATGTTCAAGGCAGGAATTTTTCGGTTCAGGCAAATATGATGCTCCATAATACAGTTTGGAATGCTATGGCAAATGCCTTTAGAAATACGAATGGTGATCTAAGCCAGCGCATTATTGAGGCTCTAAAAGCGGCTGAAAAAGAGCAAGGGGACATTCGTGGGAAACAATCGGCTGCTATATTAATAGTAAGTGCTAAAGCAACAGGGAATCCGTTTGAAGATAATATCATGGATTTACGTGTAGAGGATCATGAAAATCCAGTTCAGGAACTTGAACGACTAATAAAAATTCATACAGCCTACGTCTATATGAATAAAGGTGATCTGGCTATGGAAGAAGGTAATTCAAAGGAAGCTGAAAAATTGTATTTAAGCGCTCAAAATCTTTTTCCTGAAAATCTGGAAATGCAGTTTTGGTACGCCATTAATTTGTTAAATAATAAAGAATTTGAAAAAGCGAAACCTATTTTAAAATCAATTTTCAGTAAAGAAATTAACTGGAAAAAACTAATTCCTCGCTTAGTGAAAAGCAAACTTTTAACTATCACGGATGATGAATTAGCTAGCATTATGCGGTTTTGATTAATCTCAAGATATGCCTTGCCCTGGCTTTAAAACCGGCGCTTTCCTTATGGAAATCGCCCGATAATATTTGTTCCAGTTCAGGATGGATCCAACCGTAATCTTTTCCCAGTAAAAAGAGGGTCTGCATGGAATAGGCCTTCGGGGCAACCTTTTCATCATTGATCAACCAATCGAAACAGGCCTCAATGATCTTTTCCTTGTGAACGGCGGTTAAATGATCTTTTATGGGATGGTCTTCCCTGGCGTAATAGGACTTAACCATCAGTTCGCACACTTTGGCAATAGGGCGCACGGCCGAATCCAAATGAACGCGATGAATATTGTCGGTAAATGTATCTAAATGTGGAACTATAACTTCGATGGAGGCGGAGCAAACAAACTCAAAAACCCAGGCCGCCCTGCAGGAAACCGCATCGTCAACTTTAAATAAAATATCGATGAGCATTGGGAACAGATCCATGTCATCAAGCACCATGTTGGCCTGCTTCAAACGATGCTCACGAAGGGCCGTTACGCGACTTAATTCTTCATATAATTCTTCCCGAGTCATCAGATTAATTTGTTACTTTTAGAATTCTAAAAATAGACATAAATGAGAATTATAAAAAAAATCGCCTGGTTATTATTGATCCTTTTGGCAATTGCACAGTTTTTCAGGCCTGAAAAGAATCAAGGTGATACTGATACATTGATCGTCTTTTTTGAGGATACAAATCCACCTGAAGGCGTAAAACTTATTTTAAAGGAAAGTTGTTTCGATTGTCATAGCAGTTTTACGAGATATCCATGGTACAATAATATTACTCCGGTCAATTACTGGATGGCAGATCATATTAAGCATGCAAGATCTCATTTAGATGTTTCGAAATGGAATGATTATTCGATCAAAAAGAAAGACCATAAACTTGAGGAACTCATCGAAATGGTAGGAGATAAAGAAATGCCTTTACCCTCCTATACCTGGGTACATGCTGAAGCAAACCTGTCGGACGAACAGATCAAATCGGTTTTAGATTGGGCTAAAAAATTGCGTTCGAACTACGGACTGGGGTCTAAATTGGAGTAAGGCCGGAAAAGTCAAAAATCAAATACCAAATTCCAAAACCCACTACTTGCTTGGAATTTGGAATTTGAGATTTTAAAATTTTTATGAATAAAAATATCTTAATTATCGGTTTCGTTTGGCCCGAGCCTAAAAGCTCTGCCGCCGGAAGCAGAATGATGCAATTGGTTAAGGCCTTTCTGTCCAGTGGCTACGACATAACTTTCGCCAGCCCCTGCGCCAGGAGCGATAATGCTTTCGACCTCGAAAGTATAGGCGTAACGTCTATAGATATAGTACTCAACCATCCAAGTTTTGATGTGCTTATTAAAGACTTAAAACCTACCATGGTATTATTCGACCGGTTTACTATGGAAGAACAATTTGGATGGCGGGTGGCAGAACACTGCCCCAATGCAATGCGGATCCTGGATACCGAAGACTTGCATGGATTAAGAAAGGCGAGACAGCAGGCTTTTAAGGATGGGAAGCTATGCGATGCCAGCTATTTGTTTAACGATTTTTCAAAACGCGAAATTGCCAGTATTTATAGATGTGATCTGAGTTTAATTATTTCCGAAGCCGAGACAGCCATACTTATATCGCAGTTTAAGGTAGATAAGCAGCTGCTGTTTTATCTGCCGTTTATGCTGAATGAGATGAGTGATGAAACGATTAAGAGCTATCCAATATATGAAGAGCGCCGGCATTTTATGACCATAGGTAATTTTTTGCATCAACCCAATTATAATTCGGTGTTATATCTAAAGGAAACCATCTGGCCTTTAATTCGTAAACAATTACCAAAAGCGGAGCTACATATTTATGGGGCCTACGCTTCACAAAAGGTTCATGAATTGTATAATGAAAAGGAGAACTTTTTTATTAAAGCTTTCGTGGAAGATGTCCATGTGGAAATGCAAAAAGCCAGGGTCTGCCTGGCGCCCTTGCGTTTTGGTGCGGGATTAAAAGGGAAACTTTTTGATGCCATGCAGAACGGAACACCTTGTGTAACGACTTCCATCGGAGCAGAAGGAATATTTGGAGACATGAATGCTAATGGTTTTATAGAAGACGATCCGGTAACTTTCGCCCAAAAAGCGGTAAAATTGTATAACGATCGCGAAGTATGGAAAAATAAACAGGCCAACGGCTACGATATCATCAAAAAACGTTTTAATAAAAAATATCTGGAACCGGATTTTATAAAATCCATAGAAGTTCTTAAAGGTAATTTGGAAGTTCATCGATCACAAAATTTTACCGGGGCAATGTTGCAATACCATACTCTTCAAAGCACGAAATTCATGTCGCGGTGGATTGAGGAAAAGAACAAAACAAACATGTAATTATGAAAGTTGAAGAAAGTATAATTATAGAGGGTTATAAGCATATATTATATCCAAAGGAAATCCCTTCCGAAAAAGAATCCATTGCCCGGAGTTCCGATTTTTATAAATGGATGGATACCCGGCGCTCTGTTCGGGAATATTCCAGTGAACCTGTTCCAAAAGCGGTTATCGATAATATTATAAGATCGGCTTCCACAGCACCTTCCGGAGCCCATAAACAGCCCTGGACCTTTTGTGTGGTCTCCAATCCCGAACTGAAATCTAAGATACGCATAGCTGCCGAAACCGAAGAGCGGGAAACTTATGCCAAACGTATGACCGAGCGCTGGAGACAGGACCTGGCACCTTTAGGAACAGATACCAATAAGCCATTTATTGAGGAGGCCCCGTGGGTCATTGTCGTATTTAAAAGGGCTTACGAACACGAGGACAATGTAAAACACAATAATTATTACGTAAACGAATCCGTAGGCATAGCCAGTGGCATGCTCATTACAGCCATTCATAATGCCGGGCTTGTAACCTTAACTCATACGCCAAGCCCAATGAATTTTTTAGCAAAATTATTGAACAGGCCCACTAACGAGCGTGCCTTTTTATTGCTTCCTGTGGGCTATGCAAAACAACCCGTATATGTGCCCGATTTGGAGCGGAAGCAACTGGATGAGGTTGCCGTGTTCTATGAGTAGGATTTTTCAAAGGAATCCTGTATCTTTAAATCGCTACTAACTAACTAATTAATACAGCATGAAGGACGGCAATACCTGGTCGAGGAGACAATTCTCTAAGGCCGTTATTTCTGCACAACTACTTCTGGCTTCGGGGGTATTAAGCCTGGCCTGTGCAGATGATAAAAAACTAAAATCCAACACTTTACTCACTGATGCGGAAAATGATGCCTTGAAATTCGCTATGGATGAGATCATTCCTGCCAACAATACCATGCCCTCGGCTTCTGAGGTAGGAGGAGTATTATATGTTCTAACCATTCTTGAAGAACTGCCGGAATTAATACCGCTGTTCCAAGGCGCCCTGGCCAAATTAGAATCCAGTAGTTTAATAACTTTTAATTCGGGGTTTTCTGAATTGTCTTCCGATAATCGAATTACCATTTTACAAGCCATAGAAATATCGGATCCTGAACTCTTTGGAGTATTAAAAAATTTCACTTACGAAAGCTATTACACCAACGAAAAGGTCTTTCCTTTAATTGGTTACGAACCCCACCCTACAGGCACATCCGGTCCCGATATGGAACCCTTCGATGAGAAACTATTAGACCGAGTTAAGAATGTACCACCTATGTACACTAAAATCTAAAGATTATGAAAGATGAAGCTATAGATGTACTCGTCATTGGTGCAGGAGCCGCTGGAGCAGCCCTTTCCTGGAGTTTAACAGAAAAAGGAGTCAAAGTCGTTTGTCTCGAGCAAGGCGGTTGGATAGACCCCACAACATTCCCATCACTAAAACCGGATTATGAAACCCAATTAACGAGAGGTGGTGATTTTGCCCTGAGGCCCGATCTGAGAAAATTAAAAGAAGATTACCCCGTAACAACTCAGGGTGACAATCCGCCCTTTATAAGGATGTTCAATGCCGTAGGTGGATCGACCATACACTGGCAGGGCATATTCCCACGGTTCCATCCGTCCGATTTCAAGGTAAAAACCCTCGATGGTGTGGCCGATGACTGGCCTATAAGTTACTGGGACCTGGAACCTTATTATGAATTCAATGATAAAATGATCGGTGTTTCGGGCGTTGCCGGCGATCCGGCCAATCCGCCACGAACGGCTCGCCATACGCCACCCTTACCCTTAGGGAAAATGGGTCATACCCTGGTTAAGGGCTTCGAAAAACTGGGATGGCACTGGTGGGTGTCCGATCACGGGATCATTTCAAGAGCCTATAAGGATAGGGCCCCTTGTATGCTGCATGGAAAATGTATGCTTGGCTGCCCTATGGGAGCCAAAATGTCAACAGATCGCACCTACTGGCCCCTTGCTATAGAAAAGGGAGCCGAAATACGGACCTGGTCGCGCGTTAAGGAGGTAACTGTAGGAAAAAACGGAAATGCCAAAGGCGCCATTTATTTTGATAAAGAAGATAACATCCGGGAAATAGAGGCAAAAGTTGTGGTAGTGTGCTGTAACGGCATAGGAACACCCCGTTTATTATTGAATTCTAAATCCGGTTTATTCCCTGATGGCCTTGGCAATGATAATGGACTTGTGGGTAAAAACTTTATGACCCATCCTGCCCTGTTTATCAATGGTATTTTCGATGAGACCATGGATGGGCATATCGGGCCTATGGGAAGCCCCTTATATAGCCAGGAGTTTTATGAAACCGATAAAAAACGTGATTTTGTCAGGGGCTATATGCTTTATGGTGAGCGCACCTTTGGGCCATTAACTCATACCGGAGGCATCCCCTGGGGCACAGGGCATCACGAGGCTTTTGGTAAGGTCTTCCCGCATCGAGTTGGACTTACGGTATTGGCCGACGACCTGCCCGAGGAAACGAATACCGTAGAACTGGATGAGGAAGCGGTGGATTCCAACGGTATTGCCGCTGCCAAGGTCACCTATTCCCTTTCCGAAAATTCCAAAAACATGCTGGATCATGCTACTAAGAGAGTAACCGAAGTGCTGGAAGCAGCGGGAGCAAGAGAGGTTGTGGTTCCACCACCGAATAACATGGCCCATTTAATGGGTACCGCCAGGATGGGTAATGATCCTAAAAATTCTGTGGTAAATGCTTATAACCAGGTGCATGGAATACCCAATTTGTTTGTTGTGGACGGCAGTTCGTTTACTACAGGTGCCGGGGTAAATCCCACCTCCACTATTATGGCGCTGGCATTAAGAGCGGCTGACAAGATCTGGGAAAGACGGGGGGAGTGGAGTTAATAAAAGGGGTTGAATTTTTTGATGTTTCGTTTAACGTGTTTGTGTATGATTTCGTAGTGTTTGGCACTAAGATAGCAAAAAGGGAAGAAGATGCGGGAAATCCGCTAGGATTTCCGAATTAACACTTAAACACTATGAATTATACACGGTGTTGTGTGTAGTGTTATTCTTTAAATTTTTGTGAGTCCCCATTCTTCAGAGGTGGATTTTGTCCAACAATTTCAACTACTTACCTTGTAAATTATAACCCTAACAGCTTACATTTTACTGATGATAAGCTTGGTTATGAGCCAAGGTATCACCACAAGTGCCACAAGTTCCGGCAGATCCAGATCCCCCTGCACATCCTTTTGCACAGGTATAATGCCATACTCCAGCTGTATTTTTACCAGCTTCGGCAGCAGGAGGACTAGTAAAAGGAATAGGAGTCGACGTACTATTAGGGTTGGCATGATAAGCCTGGTTATGTGCTAATAGACTTCCACAATTTTCACAATTAACAGCCGATCCAGATCCCCCTGCACATCCTTTTGCACAGGTATAATGCCATACTCCAGCTGTATTTTTACCAGCTTCGGCAGCAGGAGGAGTAAGAAAAGGAATAGGAATCGGCGTACTATTAGCGTTGGCATGATAAGCCTGGTTATGTGCTAATAGACTTCCACAAGTTTCACAATTAACAGCCGATCCAGCACCACCAGCGCAACCTTTGATACAGATATAGTGCCAGACTCCTCCTGCATTTTGAGAGGCCTCAAGAGTAGCCGCGTTAGGAGTCGTAGCATTTGGTTGAGTAGGCGAATCTAAAACATTCAAAGGTTTTATGGTTTCTTGTTTTGGTGAATTAGTATTGTCATTACAGGCATAGAAAGAAATGACTGAACTGAATAATAGTATTGCAAGGATCTTAAAGTATTTCATAATGGTATTTTTTTTAAATCTGTAATGTATAAAGCAAGAAAATTTAGATTTTTAGGCCCTTTGATTTAAGAGTCTGTTTAAAAATTATTTTTTATGGTGTAAACTTACATTAAAATTTTTATCACTTGTCTCTATAGGAATATCTCCATAACTTATCAAACGACACACAATATTAAGATATATTCAGTTTCAATACTGAAACAAGTTCAGTACAGGTTGATTATATCGACTGTTACCTGCCTGCCGGTTTACATGCCTTCCCGCCTGCCAGTTTACATGCCGTTGGTATGCGGGCAGGTGGTATGCAGGCAGGAACGAAGGTAGCCGTTTATTCTTACAAAGCCAAGCAACCATTCATATCCATAAAAAAATATTCAAAATAATTTGCACAATTCAAAAATGTAAAGTATATTTGTCAAAAAGTAAAGAAAATTAGTCAGAATGATTTATATATTTGTCAAATTAAAATTAAAAGTATGAATACAAAAAAATTTATAGACTGTGAACGTAGCCGTTTGGAACGCATCATCAATTTTAGACTGGCGCATAAATTTATGCCATTGGAATTGCTGTTGCAGCTATTTCTATAATCATGATGTTTGTCCGGGCTTTTGCCATGGATGGGGATACTGAATGGTTAAAATTGTTATTTCAAAAGACCCTGTTAGTGGGGATGTTATTAATGTCTATTTCAAAAGATAAAGTAGAGGATGAAATGACGGTCACCCTTAGGGCGCAATCGTATGCCTTAGCTTTTATAATAGGAGTGGTTTATGCCTTGGTCATGCCTTATGTGGAATTTGGTGTGTCTAATGTGGTAAATGACGGTGGAGAAGCTTTTAAGGATCTGGGCGATTTTCAGGTATTGCTCTTTATGCTTATGATACAGCTCATGTTCTATCACGTACTAAAACGTTACCGGTAATGGAAAATACGATTAAAGTAGAACGCGCCATCTTAAACCTTACGCAGGACGAGTTGGCGCATAAGATAGGGGTATCACGGCAGACCATCAATTCCATTGAAGCCAACCGCTATGTACCTTCGACCGTTTTGGCATTAAAATTATCCACATTATTTAAGAAACCGGTAAATAACTTTTTTAAATTGAGCGAAAATGATTAATGTTATAATTTTTCTGGTAAAGGTTCTGGTTACAATCTTTTTCTAATATTTAATTATCGGGCCTTTTAAAGGGTCATTTTATTCCTTACTTTTAGCGGTTCAATTCATAAATTTGATACGCAAGCTTGACATTGTAGGGTTTCTAATTTGTTTTTTTGGTGTTCAATTCCTTTGGCCTCAGAATAATATCCCGCCAAATCTTGAAGCAACGGGAGACCAGGTGTACTGTCCATTGAGTCAAATTAATGTGGTGACCGATTTTAATATTACAGATCCCGACGATTTGGCTATCGATGCACTGCAAATTCAGATATCAACAGGTTATGTTTCGGGTGAGGATATGTTATCACTTACCGGATTGCATCCCAATATTATAACTTCGTGGAATGGAACAGAGGGCAAATTGAGTTTATCAGGAATAGGTAATGCGCCTGTTTTATATGGTGATCTGATTGCTGCCGTTATGGATGTAGTCTTCCAAAGTTCATCGCCATCGGTGTCCGGGGAACGATTTTTTTCCTTTACCATTGGTGATGCTAATTTTTTACCTTCAACGGGTCATTATTACGAATATGTTGCAGATTCCGGTATTACCTGGTCGAATGCACGAAACGCTGCTAATGCGCGTACCTATTTTGGATTACAGGGGTATTTGGCAACTATAGGATCTGCAGAAGAGGCACAATTGTCCGGAGAACAGGCAGCTGGAGCAGGCTGGCTTGGTGGTACCGATGAAGAAACCGAAGGGGTTTGGAAGTGGGTTACCGGCCCGGAAAACGGAACTGTCTTTTGGAATGGCGGGATCAATGGCTCAACTCCAAATTATGCCAATTGGAATACGGGAGAGCCTAATGAATGTTGCGGAGGTGAAGATTATGCTCATGTTACTTTCAATGTGGGAACCCCGGGTTCATGGAACGATCTACCTGACCAGGGCGGCACCGGAGACTATTTTCCACAAGGCTATATGGTGGAATATGGAGGTATGCCCGGAGATCCGGTAATTGATATTTCAGCAAGTACTAAAATTTCCATAGCGTCAATAATTGATACTGTCGATGCCTCGAGATGCGGCCCGGGAAGTGTGACTTTAGAGGCATTCCCAAATTTTGGAACGGTAATTTGGTTTGATTCATTATCCGGTGGCTCAGTACTGGGAAGTGGAAACATATTCAATTCACCGGGTATTAGTACATCAACAACCTATTATACCTTGGCTTCAGCAAATGGATGTTTGGAAGGTGAAAGAACACCTGTTATTGCCACGGTCAATGAAACACCACAAATCCAATCGGCAATAGCATTTAAGAACTGTGATGAGGATGGCACTCCGGATGGATTTACCGATTTCAATTTAAATGAAGCCGATAGTATTATTACTAATGGAATTTTGAGCGATCTGGTGATTACCTATCATTTGTCCCTGGGAGAGGCACAATCCGCCACTAATGCCATTAGCCCGTCCCCATTTAACAATTCAATTTCAAGCATTGTATATGCTCGTGTCGAAAATACTTTTGGCTGTTATGAGGTTTCCACGATAAATTTGGATGTATCCACAACATCCTTTCCTGTTGGATTCATCCAGGAATTTGAATTTTGCGATACCGACGGTGTAAATGATGGTTTGTTTGTTTTTGACCTTACCCAGGCAACAGCCTTATTTATTGCAGAGTTTCCTACAGGTCAAAATTTAAGTGTGCACTACTATAGAAATTTTACTGATGCCCAATTGGAACAAAATGAAATTGTCTCTCAAACAGATTATATAAACGAAACCCCGTTTTCCCAAATACTTTATGTTCGTGTGGAAAGTGATGATAATGGGGAGTGTTTTGGCATCGGTCCGCATTTGGCTTTAAACGTGTATCCACTTCCCGAATTTGAGGTTGAACAAAGTGAAATATTTTGTTTTGACGGCGAACCTATTACCTTAATGACCTTTAATCCGAGTGGTGATTTCGATTATGCTTGGATGGATGAAATGGGAACAGTTATAGGTAATCTGCCTACAATTACAGTGGATACGGGAGGCACCTATACTGTTGTAGCCACTTCTGTTTTAGGATGTGAATCTAATCCGGAATCTTTTACTGTTGTAGAATCGGCCATTGCCCAAATAAGCATTAATGATGTTACTATTGAAGACCTTTCCGATAATAATACAATCACAATAAATAATTCAAACAATAATTTAGGAATAGGCGATTATGAATTTTCTTTAGATGATATATCCGGCCCTTACAGGGACGAACCCTTTTTTGAAGGAGTAATTGCAGGTGTTCATAATATTTATGTCCGGGATAAAAACGGTTGTGGCATTGCCCAACTGGAAGTATTTGTAATGGGATTTCCAAAATTCTTTACTCCAAATAATGACGGCTACAATGACTCCTGGAATATTAATGGATTGCATAATGAATTTACTCAAAATTCAACGATCTTTATTTTCGATCGCTATGGAAAACTAATCAAGGAAATTAATGCGAGAGATTCGGGATGGAATGGCCTGTTCAATGGACAAATGCTCGAATCATCAGATTATTGGTTCGTTGCCCAACTGGTGGACGAAAATGGCATCACTCGAACTCTTCGCGGTCATTTTAGTTTGGTTCGATAAATTATTGAAGAAAATCTATCACTTCGGTAATACCCATACAGGCAGTTTTAGGAATGACAGTTATTTGATCATTACTTTCCATCGCCGGTTTTGGATCAATATAATAGATATTGGTATTTGCCGATACATAATGCATTAACCCAGCCGCCGGATAAACCTGCATGGAAGTACCAATAATAACAAGAATATCGGCCGTTTCGCAGATGCGCATGGCCTTATCGATCATAGGGACAGCCTCACCAAACCATACAATATCAGGTCGCAATTGATAACCTTTATCGCAAAGGTCACCAGTATTAAGGTCCCTGGTCCATTCCCGAACATCGAATGCGTCATAAATACTTCTCGCTTTCAATAGTTCCCCGTGAAGATGGATCACCTTGCTGCTTCCCGAACGTTCATGAAGATCATCTACATTTTGAGTAATTATGGTAACCTTATATTCGTTTTCTAAATTGGCCAGGGCATAGTGTGCGGCATTGGGTTCAACCCCCAATAATTGCCTTCGCCGCTGATTATAAAAATCCAGAACGAGTCCGGGATCCGCTGCAAATCCTTCGGGCGAGGCCACTTCCATTACATCATGGCCCTCCCAGAGTCCATTAGCATCCCTAAAGGTTTTCAAACCGCTTTCGGCACTCATTCCTGCTCCTGTAAGTACAACTAAATGCTCCATGACAACAAATTACACTTTTAATATTAATTATTTGTTTTGCGATCGGGAATCCTTAAAAAGTTTTTACGGCCATCGATAAATTTTGTAATTTTAAAATGAAATAATTCCAAAATGTACAGCATAAAACACTTATATCATATAGATGCGTTAAATGAAGAGGTGTATAAGGCGCTTACGACCATTGAAGGATTACAACGGTGGTGGACCACACAAACTACCGGTGATACCACATTGCAAGGTGTTATAGAATTTCGATTTGGAGAACGGTATTTTAACCATATGAAGGTGGAATCCTTAATCGAGAATAAAGCCGTGCAATGGAAATGCATTGATGGCGCCGAAGATTGGAAAAATACTTTTATATCCTTTGAACTGGATACGAACGAAAATAAGACCCGCTTGCGATTCACTCATGGTAACTGGCAGGAAAACAATGACTTTTATGCGCAGTGTTCATTTACATGGGCAAGGTATCTGGAAAGTTTAAGACAATTGCTACAAAAGGGAAAAGGACAACCATTTGTTTAACACTATTAAATCAAAAAAAGATGACGACATTTATTTATATCGTTTCAGGCCTTGTGGTTTTTATCCTGATATTAGGATTTATAGCACCAAAAAGTTATGAAGTGAACAGGAACATTACAGTAAACCGAACGGTTTCTGATGTTTTTCAGTATTTAAAATATATCAAGAACCAGGATAACTGGTCACCCTGGAGAAAGAAGGACCCAAATTTGACACAATCATTTGAAGGCTCGGATGGCGAGGTAGGTTTTATATCCAAATGGAAAGGTAATAAGGAAGTAGGTATGGGTGAACAAGAGATTAAACGCATTGTTGAGAATGACCGGATAGAATCCGAATTACGATTTTTAAAGCCCTGGAAATCCGAGTCCGACGCCTATATTAAAGTGGAAGAGATAAGCGCCGATACTACCAATGTTATTTGGGGGTTTTCCGGCAGGAATCCTTTTCCATTTAACATTTTCATGCTGTTCTTTAGTTTTGAAAAGGCCGTAGGAAGGGATTTTGAAGAAGGTTTGGATAATTTAAAACAAATTTTAGAAGCTTAAGTCATGGAATATAATATGGTGGGCTGGTTCGAGATTCCAGCCACAGATATAGAAAGGGCAAAATCGTTTTATGATGCCGTATTTAATATTGAGATACAGATTCAGGATTTTGGAGGCGTTTTAATGGGATGGTTTCCTTATGCCGAAGGTAAATCTGGAGCTGCGGGTTCTTTGATACAAAATGATGCTTATGAGCCAAGCGAAAGTAAAGGCGTGCTCATTTATTTTTCTTCCGAAGATGTGAATACTGAAATGGATAGGGTAGAGACCGCCGGTGGAAAAATAATACAACCAAAAACACAAATTTCGCCCGATGTAGGCTTTATGGCACTTTTTAGGGATTCTGAAGGCAACAGGATCGCATTACATTCAAGAAAATAATCTACAATCGCTTTTTACGGGTACGACTTAATACCTTGTATTCTTCGTAGCATTCACTAATGGCATCGAGTATTTGCAGGTCGTTGGCCGTATTTATAAAATCCTTAGAATAGTTGCACTCACTTACAATAAGGTCCAGGTCCAATCGATCTACCTGTAATAAGGCCATTAAGGTCTCGCGGTCGAACCGAGTGGCAAGTAACGTACGGATCTGGTCATCCTCTTTCATTTTCCTCAGCTTTCGCATTTCGTTGGGGACCTTGCCAAACATATTATGCAAAAAGTCCACGGGATTAAAAATGGCACCTATAACTTTAGTAACGGCCGATAGAGAACTTTTTCCGCCTTCATACCCTGTGGTTGACAATCCGGAAATACTATAGCGCACATTTTTTGTTAAGGGCACCAACTTGATATCAATTTCCAGATACCCGGTCAAATTTAGCTGAGTCACCACGACCTCTTCAAGTGCAAGGGCTAACTCGGTCATTTCGATAGTTGTCGAAGTCCCGTATTTAATCCAGTCTCCGGTAACCCTTACTTTAATGGACTTATATCCTAAGTAGGACAGGTGCAGTGTGTCGTTAACATTCGCTCTTATCTCAAACTCTCCCTTACTGTTGGTTGCCGATCCTATAACCTGGCTTAAATTGACAATGTTAACATTCTCCATAGGAGATATGCTTCCAGACCTTACGATCTTACCTTTTACAGACGTCCGTTCCTGAGCTATACCATAGGTTGTGGCGAATACTAAAGTGAATACTAATAACAATTTCTTCATTGAGGTCGTTTATGCTATAAATGTACTAAACAAAACGAAAATAACTTATTTCGTGTATAATTTTGACTTAAAATTAACAAGAAGGATTATTATCGCCTGCTCCGCCTGGGCCTTGAAGTACCGGACGTGTTCGATTTAAATTCAGAATTGGAACGCCCGGATTTGGATGAATTTGATCCTCGCGAATTAAACCCTGAACCCGAACGTCGTGATCCCAATGCATTGTCACCGCTTCTCCGGGAACTCCTGTTTGAGAAATTGCCCGAGCGTCGGTCGCTTCTTCCTCTTTTATCATCTCTTCCACGTTTACCTCTTCCCCGGTTTCTGTCGCGGCCTTTGCTTTCAGAAACTTCAACATTTACATAGCGGCCATTGTGTTTAAAGTCGGTAAAAAATTCTAATACTTTCCCTTTTATGGTAGTGTCGGTATTAAAAAATGAAAAACTTTCTTTTACATCTGCTTTAAAAATATCGTCCTGGCCCAATTCTAAAGTATCCCTTAAAAAGTCCTTTAAACTCATCCAGTCGTAACCGTCCTTACGGCCAATATTGATAAAATATCGGGTAGAATTATCAGATCTTTCCCCATCACGTTCGCTGCTGTGATGTGCTTCAATATTGAGGTCCTTAGACTTTTGGTAGTAATTGAAGAATCGCGTGAATTCTACCGAAAAGAATTTCTTTATCAATTCATCTTTACTGGAATCTTCAAATAATTCGTTGATACTCGCCAGATATTTATCGATCTCGTGGTTGATCTCAGTATTATGGATTTTATTGGCAAGTGACATGAGTTGCACTTCACAAATTTCCATACCGTCCGGAATATCTTTTTTGATAAATTCCTTTTTGATGATACGTTCAATACTTTTTATTTTACGTACCTCACTTTTTGAAACAATGACCATAGAGATTCCGGTTTTTCCGGCACGCCCTGTACGTCCACTACGGTGCGTATAGGTTTCTATTTCATCTGGCAATTGGTAATTAATGACGTGGGTAATATCATCTACATCGATGCCTCGGGCGGCGACATCTGTAGCAACCAGCATCTGTATCTGCTTATTCCTAAATGATTTCATGACCAGGTCACGTTGATTCTGACTCAGGTCACCATGCAGCGCTCCCGCATTGTAGCCATCTTCGATGAGTTTCTCAGCCACTTTTTGAGTATCGCGTTTAGTCCGGCAGAAGATCAAGGAAAAAATATCCGGATTAGCATCGGCCAATCGTTTTAGTGCCGAATAGCGGTCTCGGGTATTCACCAGGAAGTATTCATGAGAAACAGTGTTAGTACTTTCATTTTTATTGCCAACCGTAATCTCGATGGGGCTGTGCATAAATTTCCTCGCAATGGCCGATACTTCTTTGGGCATTGTTGCCGAAAACAACCAGGTGTTCTTTTCATCTGGCGTATGAGATAGGATAGAGGTAATATCTTCATGAAATCCCATGTTAAGCATCTCATCGGCTTCATCCAAAACAGAGAACTCTATTTTAGAAATGTCTACAAGCCTCCTGCTTATCATATCTTTCATCCTACCTGGAGTGGCCACGATGATCTGTGCTCCCTTTTTGACGTCCCGGGCCTGTTCGGTGATACTGGCACCACCATAAATGGCAACAACATTAAGCCCCTTATAGTGCTTGCCGTATTGCTTGATCTCGTTGGTGATCTGCATACATAACTCACGCGTTGGCGAAAGAATAAGCCCTTGAGTTGTACGACTGTCAATATCTATTTTTTGAAGCATGGGGAAACCAAAGGCTGCGGTCTTGCCTGTTCCGGTTTGTGCTAATGCCACAAGATCGGTGTCCTGCTCTAATAAAATCGGGATGGTTTTTTCCTGTACTTCGCTGGGAGATGTAAATCCCAGATCGGTGATGGCTTGAAGTAAATTATCTTCAATACCAAGTTGTTCAAATTTGTTCATTGGTTCTTAAGTATTCAATTGCTTATGTAAGTGTTACATGAGAAGCGAATCGACTACTTAAACCTAAACTTCTTATAACACGACCTCACCCTGAGGAATTTCAAGCGGCAAATATAGTGTTTTATTTGAGATTTAATTTATTTAAGAATGTTATGAGTAAATTAACTGCTTTCCCGCGATGTCCAATCCTGTTTTTTTCTTGTAATGAAAGTTCGGCAAAGGTTTTAGTATAACTCAAAGGCTTAAAAATAGGATCGTAACCAAATCCTTGATCGCCTTTTTTAATTTTGGTGATCTCACCTTTACAAATACCGGCAAACATATATAACTCTTCCTTAAGAGATAAAGCGATAACAGTTTTAAATTGTGCGTTACGCTTGGGTTGGTGTTCAAGCGCTTTTAATAGTTTATCCATATTGTCATTGGCATCCCTATGTTCACCGGCGTATCGCGCCGAATAGACCCCCGGCTTACCATCCAAAGCCTTTACCTCTAAACCGGTATCGTCGGCAAAGCAATCGTATCCATAAGTTTCTGTTATATAAATTGCTTTTTGTATGGCATTGCCTTCAATTGTATCTTGAGTTTCCGGGATGTCTTTAAGGCATCCGATATCTTTCAGGCTTAACAACTCGATATGGGCTGGCATCAAAGACTGTACTTCTCTAAGTTTGTTCTTATTATTGGTGGCGAAAACGAGTTTCATGTCTTATTATTAATAGATAAAGGTAATAGTAAAATTAATTCATCTGGCTAAAAAAATATAGTTAACTTCGTTCAATCTCAAAATTTAGGAGACAGGCCTTAACCTGCAACAACATGAATTCTATGATCACTAAACTGGGAGAAAAATTCACAAATTTATTTTTAAGGGTCATGCCCGACGCTTTCGTATTCGCACTGATTTTAACCTTGATTACTGCATTTGGCGCCTTAATTTGGCTGGACGCCACACCGTTACAAATTATAACCTCGTGGTACGATGGCTTTTTCGACCTGCTGGCATTCGGGATGCAGATCGTACTTATCGTTATCACGGGCTTTAGTATTGCCTTATCTCCGGTGATAAGCAGGGGCATTGACTTTATTACCAAATATATCAGAACTCCAAAACAGGTCTATTTTTTTGTGGTGATGATCGGGATGCTATTGTCCCTGGTGAGTTTTGGATGGATTGTTATTACCTGTGTTCTGGCTCGCGAACTTGCAAGGCGCGTTAAGGGTATTAACTATCCCTTTCTTGTGGCTTGTGTATATTTATCGATGAATAGTTGGGTGCTGGGGCTATCCAGTTCCATCCCCCTTTTGCTCAATACAAAAAAGAACTTTCTCGTTGAGGCCGGTGTTATGGATGGGGTTATACCCACGGCCTATACTTTGGGATCGACGCTCAATTTGGCGATGATTGTTCTGCTTGTGACCATAGCGCCCATTGTGATGATCCTGCTGGTCCCTAAATCGAAGAAGAATACCGAACTCGGCCATCTATTGGAAAAGGCCGACGTTTCAGAGGACATCAGCATTAAGGATGAAGCCTCAGGATTTAACCTTCCATTCAAGGCGCTTTCAGATTCCTTAAATAACAGCTATTTGCTTCAATATACTATCGCTCTTATGGGACTGGTCTATATCTTTTATCATTTTTATACCAATGGGATGGATCTTAATTTTAATATTATGATCTTTATTTTCTTTATGGCTGGCCTGTTCCTGCATAAAACCCCCATGCGATATGTTGTTGCCATGAAACGATCCAGCAGTAATGTCTCGGGTATTTTATTTCAGTACCCGTTTTATGCCGGTATCATGGGGATTATGCTGTATACCGGATTGGGAGAACGATTGGCGCAGATCCTGGCAGCATTGGCCACAATTGAAACCTATCCTTTCTATGCTTATCTGGCAGGAGGCATAATCAATTTTGCCATTCCGTCTGCGGGTGGTGAATTTGCTGTTATTGGCCCAAGTATTATTGAAGCTGTTAAAGAGATTGGAACCGGCTTACCTGTAGCTGAAGTGAATGCTATGATCGCAAGGGCGTCATTGTCCATTGCCTATGGTGAAAGCCTGAGTAATTTAATGCAACCTTTCTTCTTGTTATTGGTTATGCCTATTATGTCCGCAGGCATTAAATTACAGGCCCGGGATGTTATGGGGTATTTAATTATTCCATTTATCTTTTTCTTTATTGTTCAGGCACTCATGGTACTTTGGGTACCGCTTTAACTCACAATCTTTCAATTTTGACATCATTGAAAATTAAGTTAATTTTGATAGCATCGTGATTTAAGCGTTTTACATCTCTAATGCTTTCGATTATATTAGCGATCGTTGCATGGGTAAGGTGTTTCCGGTTTTGATAGTGTTTTAAACGAGTGGTTTAAAAAATGTAACTTCGGTAATAATTGTATTGCTTTACAATGTACAATGGAAATAAGAGATAGCATAGCGAATGAATTTAACGAGTTTTCCAAAAACTACACCAATGACATGGTACGTTGTGTACCGCACTACCTTAAATTAATATCGGCATTTACAGATCATTTACCTCAGGATTTCGTTCCAAACAGAATATTGGATCTTGGTTGTGGCAATGGGAATGTGACCTCGCGACTCTTGCAGTTATTCCCGGATTCTCATTTTACATTGCTCGATGCATCCCGGGAAATGATAAATATATGTAAGGATCAGTTTAACACCTATAATGTTGAATACATCGAATCTTATTTTAAAGATTACAAATTCAAAAATGAATATTTCGACTTGATCACGGCAGGATTTAGTCTGCACCATTGCAACTCACAAGAAAAGAAATTGCTTTTTCACAGAATTTATGGATCCTTAAGGAAGGGAGGCATATTCGCCTGTTCGGATTTAATGATCAATAAAAATAAACCGGAACATGTCATACTATTAAATAAATGGAAGACCTTTGTATATGAGAGCTTCCCTGAGGATGAAAAATGGGAATGGCTCATGGAGCATTATGGAGAATTCGATAAACCGGATGACTATAATGATCAATTGGAATGGTTGCAAGAAGCAGGTTTTAAGAAGATAATGCTTCCAATAAATAAAAGTTATTGGGCGCATTTTCAAGCCCTTAAATCGTAAGGGATCTAAAGCTAATGATTAATTAAGAAACAAAATGAATAGCATAAAGTTAGTGTGTATTGGTGACAGCATAACCCTTGGTTGCGAATTGGACGAATCACGGCGATGGACGACTTTATTGAGCAAGGAACTGGATGTCCAAATAATAAATTCGGGAGTCAATGGCGATACCACGGCAGGAATGCTTGCAAGATTTAAACAGGACGCTATTGTATATGAACCCAAACATGTTATTATCACCGGAGGTACAAACGATCTGTGGTTTGGTTTAAAGGATGAATACATTATTTCCAATGTAATTACGATGGCCAGACATGCGAAGTCTTATAATATTTTACCAATTATCGGTATTCCCACCCCATCTTTCAATCTTAATGAACTTAACTATGTCCGGGAAGATTATGCCGAATGCCTTAGGAGCTTTCAAAATACCTTAATAAATTTCTGCAAAGAAAGTGAGATTGAATATATTGATTTTTCACTGCACATGACATCCAATCATGTTATGGAGGACGGATTGCACCCCAATGCTGAAGGCCATAAGATCATGATGGAAAACGCGAAAGAACTGCTTACGCGGCTATTGTGAAAAAATTAACCCTTAAAATAATCCGGGTAACTATTGAAAGTAGTATTTTTAGCGATTATATAATTTAGACTTCATTGTATTTCTGTAACCTAAAATTAACTATGCAAACTTTTCTAATGAGTGTCCTTTTAATACTTTTAATTGGATGCTCACCCAAAACCGAATTTCAAAAAATGACACCCGATAACCCTTTAAATGTAAGCTTGAATGAACCCATAGATTATGCTGGGGTTACCGGCGATAATATTGATGAATATGTGGAAGTTACCATTCAAAATGTGGAGCATAAGTACAGGGAACTTAGAGAGTTGAATACACCTACTTTCGAAAACATAATTTCAGCTGATCATGCTATATTGAACCAAATAGATAAAGCCTCTAACAATTCATTTATGCTTTACTGGGTCTCACCAGACTCTCTGGTGAGGGCTAGAGGGCTTGCAGGTTATCAAAAACTGGACTCCATGTCTACAGCTATTGGATCCGATAAGAAGATGTATAAACAATATCAGGCCTATTTAAAAACAGAAGAATATTCAAATCTTGACGGGTATAAGAAACGTTTGGTGGATGATTCAGTGGACGGTTTTAAACAATCCGGAGTTGGACTAAATGATGAAGACTTGGAAAGGTTTAAAGCATTGAATGCCGAGATCAGCGATCTTACTTCTCAATATTCGATAAATATGAACACTGCTGACCTCTATTTAGATCTGGACGAGAAAGAGACTCGTGGATTACCCCAAAGCTTTATAGAAAAGTACAGGAAAGATGATGGAACCTATAAGATTCCGGTTATCAATGCAACAAGAAGACCTGTCATGAACAATGCCCAGGCTGAAGATACCAGAAAATTATATATTTCAAAATATTATAACCGCGGTGTGGAGAAAAATATGGAGATATTGGATCAACTAATTAGTAAGCGTAATAAATTGGCTCAGCTAATGGGATTTGAATCCTTTGCGGCCTATAATTTGAAGTTTAAAATGGCAAAAACACCTGCTAGGGTATGGGAGTTTATTAATAACCTGGTCGCCAAATCCAAAGAAAAAGCACTTGAAGACCTGGATGTACTCAAGAAAATGAGGAACCGGGAATTGAATTTGCAAAGTGATCAACCCATTAACTCCTGGGATGTTGGCTATTATAATAACCAAATACTGAAAACAGAGTATAATGTGAACCATGAAGAGATCAGGGAATATCTGCCAATGAAAGAATGTATGAGCGGCATGTTAGAAATTTATCAGGAACTTCTGGGCCTTGAGTTCAGGAAATTGGAAAATGCTTCCGTTTGGCATGAAGAGGTTGAAACTTATGAAGTTTATGAAGAGGGCCAGCTCAGAGGAAGGTTTTATTTAGATCTTTTCCCCAGGCCAAATAAGGAGTCCTGGTTCTATGGGGTTCCACTGACCCGTGGTAGTCAGACCGACGAAGGATATGAAATTCCGGTATCGATGTTATTAGGAAATTTTACCAGGCCTACAGAAACCAAACCATCATTGTTGAGTCATGGTGAATTGAGTACTTTGTTTCACGAATTTGGACATATTGTGGATGGTATGTCATATAAAGGGGAGTTCAGTTCACAAGCCTATTCAAAAGCTGACTTTGCCGAAGCCATGTCTCAAATTTTTGAGAACTGGATCTGGGATTACAATATTTTAAGCAGTTTTGCCAGGCACTATGAGACGGGAGAGGTTTTGCCCAAGGACATATTCAACAATATGTTGAATGCCAAAAATGTGTCTTCCGGATTTAATACTCAGGGTTCATTAAGGGCAGTCATATACGATATGAATATATATGACAAATACGATTCTCTAGTGGGAATTGATACAGACCAATTGTGGAGAAATATTGATAAGAAAATGGGGATTATGGATCGCTATATTGAGGGGACTCACCCACAGGCTAATTGGATACATATCAATACCCATCCCGTTTATTACTATGGCTATTTGTGGGCCGATGTCTTTGCCCAGGATATGTTTACCGTTTTCGAAAACAACGGGCTAAAGGATCCCGAAACGGGATTGCGATATCGGAATATAATTCTTGCGAATGGAAGTCAGAGGGATATTTTAGAGGCTGTCGAAGAGTTTCTGGGAAGACCCTCCAACAATAAAGCTTATATTAAAAGTTTAGGATTGGAATAACATTTTAAAATGATAATTATCATCTTTAAATTGAAAAATCTCAACTAACTTTATATATAATTTAATAACATGACAATCAATATTCAATATGTTCAAATGGCAACAAGTGAAGCCATGAACGCTTATGTAACACGAAAACTTAAAAGATTAGCAAAGAAATACGAATGGCTAATCAAAGCCGAGGTACATTTTGAGACACAACATGATCCTAAAGGAAAAGGAAAAATATGTAAGATGGAATTAAGTGTACCGGGGCCAAGGATTTTTGCGGTTTCTAACGAGAAAAATTATGAACTCGCTGTGAAAGAGACGATCAAAGACTTGGAGAGGCAGCTTAAAAAGAGAAAACACACCTTTAAGACCTATTGATTATAGTGTTAAGTCGTGCCCCATCTTAAAGCCCAAATTTTAACCTTTTTTGGTTTTGATTCACGAAAAAAAGACTCGCGTAGCTTAGGCTATGCTCACTTTTTTTCATTTCCCAAAACACAAAAAATTATTGCAACTTAGCTATAATCTGAGGCATGACTTGACACTAGCGATGATGATAGGGTTCATTCTTTAAAATAGTGAATGCCCTGTAAAGCTGCTCAATAATAAATAAACGTACCATTTGATGCGAAAAGGTCATGTTTGATAAGGAGAGTCTTCCTTGTGCTTTATCATATACTTTTTTTGAGAAACCATAAGGGCCTCCAATGGCAAAAACCAATTGTTTAATACCCGAATTCATATACTTTTGTAGATAAGCCGAAAATCCAACGGAGTCCATCTGTTTCCCATTTTCATCCAGTAATATCAGAACATCTGTTTTGTTTAAGCTGTTTAATAGAAGCTCACCTTCCTTTTGCTTTTGTTGAGCTTCACTAAGATTTTTGGTGTTTTTAAGATCCGTAATGATCTCAAATTCAAATTTCATATAAAACCCAAGCCGCCTTTGGTAGTCATCTAAGAGATCTTGTAAGGGCGCCTTATCGGTTTTACCGATGGCAAGAAGTTTTATGGTCATGAACCAAAGGTAAAGTTTTTTGGAATTTGGAATTTGGTTTTTGAAATTTATTAATATTCAATTAGTATTTTAGCATAAAGTAAATGGTATGATATCCAGGGAACAATTCCAAAAAGAAATTGAAATAATTATAGCGAATGCCATTCGCGAGGATGTTGGCGATGGAGATCATAGTTCGTTGGCCTGTATTCCGGAAACTGCATTAGGCAGGGCTAAATTGCTGGTCAAAGATAAAGGTGTTATAGCTGGCGTTGAATTTGCTAAGGAGGTTTTTAAATACGTTGACAAAAGAATAACCCTGGAGCCCCTAATTGAAGATGGCTCACAAGTGAAATTCGGTGATATTGTATTTTATGTGCAAGGCCCGTCACAATCTATTTTAAAAGCCGAGCGTTTAATATTAAACGCCATGCAGCGTATGAGTGCAATAGCTACAAAGACCAGTATTTTTGTAAACCTGTTGAAAGGCACCCAAACAAAGATCCTGGATACCAGGAAAACTACCCCGGGGATAAGGGCTTTGGAAAAATGGGCCGTAACAATTGGTGGTGGAGAGAACCATAGATTTGCATTGTACGATATGATTATGCTTAAAGATAATCATATCGATTTTTCGGGTGGAATTACGCAAGCCATTGAAAAAACAAAAGCCTATTTAAAGCAAACACAGCGGGACCTGAAAATTATTGTTGAAGCCAGAAACCTGGATGAAGTTGAGGAGATATTGCAAAGTGAAGGTGTATACAGGATACTATTGGATAATTTCAATTTCAAGGACACAAAAGAAGCTGTTACATTAATAGGAGATAAATGCTTTACAGAATCTTCTGGAAATATTGATGAGGTCACCATTCGACATTATGCCGAATGTGGTGTGAATTTTATTTCCAGTGGTGCATTAACACATTCGATTTATAATATGGATTTAAGCTTAAAAGCAGTTTAAAATGATGAAGCTTATAGAAGATAAACTCAATAAAATTCCCATTGTAAATGTATTGGTTTCATTTCTAAAAAAGATAAAACTTCCTGGTCTCGAAGGTCTGTCATTGTACGATTTATTGGAGATGTACACTATAGGGATTGTAAAAGGAACCCTGACGGCTCGCGCCGGAGCTATTGCATTTAGTTTCTTTACAGCCATATTTCCTTTTTTGATCTTTATTTTAATATTAATACCATATATTCCCACAGCAAACTTTCAGGAAGAATTTTTAGTTTTCTTACAGTCATTCTTACCTCCTAACACTTCAGATTTCTTTATCAACAATATTTTTGAAGACCTTGAAAACACAAATAGGGGAGGCCTGTTATCATCGGTATTTTTGCTTTCTATTTTTTTAATGGCCAATGGCGTTAATGCTGTTTTTTCGGGGTTTGAAACCTCTTATCATGCGAGATTTAATCGTAGTATATTCAAACAATATTTATATGCATTGGGGATCGCAATTATTTTGGCATTATTGCTTATTGTTACTGTAATTGTACTGGGTTATTTTGAATTGTACATTATACAAAATCTTGAAGAATATGGTTATCTGGAAAAAGATCGGGACCGGTCAGAAGCCGATTTGGCCAAATACCTGTTTTTTGTAATAATGGTCTATATATCTACTTCGATCTTATATTATTTTGGCACAAAAGAAGGCAGACATTCCCGGTTTTTTTCAATTGGAGCATTATTTACAACCGTCCTAATTATGTTAACTTCATATTTATTTGGAATTTATATTGAAAACTTTTCACAGTATAATGAGTTATATGGTTCTATAGGAGCGCTTTTAATTTTGCTTTTGTATATATGGTTGAACTCTAATATTTTGCTATTGGGCTTCGAACTTAATGCTTCGTTAAATCGTTTGAAAAAGAAATCCAATGCTTAATTTATCAATAAGAACAATTGCAATAGCAATTTTTTCAGTATGTGTTACTTCGGTTTCTGCACAGAATATATTTGGAAAATGGCGTACTATAGACAGGCAGACGGGCGAGAAAAAATCGATTGTAGAAATATACCAGAAAAATGGAGAGGTCTATGGGAAGATCATAGATATTTTAAATCCGGGGGATAAAACGGCGCTTTGTGAAAAATGCCATGGAGATGAGTACAATAAACCGGTTTTGGGGAATGGTTTTAATTAAAAACATGAAAAAATCTGGCAATTATTATAAAGGAGGGAACTATACTTCATCCGGAACATGGAAAAAAGTTTAGATGCAGACTAATGCTTACTAAAGATCCGGATATATTGCAAGTAAGAGGGTATGTGGCGTTTTTATATTCAACACAATATTGGGAAAGAGTACGATAAATATCATTAACAATGATTAAGGATTATAAAGAAACCCTTTACCTTTGACGCCATGCATTATTTCATAGATGTTATACTTCCAATTCCTCTGGAGCGTCTTTTTACGTACCGTATTACAAGTGCTGAATCAAGTTTTATTAAGCCGGGAATGCGTGTCGCGGTTCCCTTCGGAAAATCTAAAATTTACACAGGATTAGTATATAAAACACATAATAATGCACCCAAAATTTATGAAGCTAAAGAAATCCATCAGATCCTGGATGAATTCCCAATAGTAAATCCTGTTCAGTTCAGGCTTTGGGAATGGATGGCAAAATATTATATGTGCACTTTAGGAGATGTTTTACGTGCTGCAGTACCAAGTGCATTATTGCTCGAAAGTGAAACCATTGTAAGTAAAGGTCAATCGCAAACCATTAACGACTCTAAACTTAAAGATGATGAGTTTTTGGTATACGAAGCATTGCATCACCAATCCTCATTAAAAGTACGGGAAATTAGTGCCATACTTGATAAAAAAAATATTCTACCTGTAATAAAACGCCTATTGGAGAAAGGGGCCATTGCATTAAAAGAAGAGATATTTGAAAAATACAAACCAAAATTGGTAAGATATGTAAGGCTGGATAATAAATATGTTACCGATGAAGCTCTAGAGAAACTCCTGGATAAATTAAATAGAGCCCCTAAACAAAAATTGGTCATCATGACCTTCTTCACCTTATCCTCCAAAACAAATAATCCCATAAAAGTTTCGGAATTAAAATCCTTAAGCAAGGCATCCTCAGCCCAGATCAAGACCTTGATTGACAAAGAAATATTAGAAGAATATTTCATTCAGACCGATAGAATTCAATTTTCAGGAGAAGAAAGAGAGCCTATAAAATTGTTAAATGAACACCAAAAAGAGGTTTTTGATACCATAGAATCCTCTTTTAGTAAATTAAACGTGGCACTTTTACATGGTGTCACCTCTTCGGGTAAAACGGAAATTTACGTGAAGCTCGTGGAAAATATTATTAATTCAGGGAAACAAGTGTTGTATTTGGTTCCGGAAATTGCATTGACCTCCCAATTGGTTCATAGGTTGCAGCGCTATTTTGGAGAACAGGTTGCGGTTTACCATTCTAAATATTCCTTAAGCGAACGCGTTGAGGTATGGGATAAAGTTTTAAACAACTCTGTTAAGGCAAACATTGTTTTAGGTGCAAGATCATCCATTTTTTTACCCTTTAATAATTTAGGATTAATAATAGTTGACGAAGAACATGAGCAGTCTTACAAACAATTTGATCCTGCCCCTCGTTATCATGCGAGGGATACGGCCATAATGTTGGGAAGCTTTTTTAATGCCAAAGTCCTATTAGGCTCCGCAACTCCAAGTATAGAAAGTTATTTTAATGCTGTTAAAGACCATAAATACGGTTTTACAGCGCTTAAAATACGGTACAACGATGTTTTGATGCCCGAAATAGAACTGGTAGATATTAAAGATAAGCATAGGCGTAAGCGCATGACGGGTCATTTTAGTGATCGATTGATTGAGGAAATAAACCTTGCATTACAAGAAGGCCAGCAAATTATATTGTTTCAAAACCGTCGTGGATTTTCTCCAATTATAGAATGCCATACCTGTGGACATTCCCCGCAATGTCCAAATTGCGATGTAAGTTTAACCTATCACCAGTATAAAAATCAACTGCGATGTCACTACTGTGGTCATGCCATGGGAATGACACCCGAATGTATGGCTTGCGGTAGTTTGGAACTGGATAATAAGGGTTTTGGTACCGAACAAATTGCAGAAGAGGCAAAGGCACTTTTTCCCGATAGTAAGATTGGCAGAATGGATTTAGATACCACCCGCGGTAAATATAGTTATGAAAAAATAATCAATGCTTTTGAACAGCAGGAGATCGATATTTTAGTAGGTACGCAAATGCTTACTAAAGGCCTGGATTTTAGGAATGTGAAGCTGGTCGGTATTATGAATGCGGATAATATGCTAAATTTTCCGGATTTCAGAGCCCATGAGCGCAGTTTTCAGCTTATGCAACAGGTGTCGGGCAGGGCAGGAAGAACAGCCGAAAGAGGAAAAGTATTGATACAAACATACAATCCTTACCACAACATACTTCAGCAGGTTTCAAATAATGATTATGAGACAATGTTTAACGAGCAGATGAACAGCGTCGCACATACAAATACCCGCCCTATTATAGGCTGATTAAAATTACATTGAAGCATAAAGACTTTAATAAGGTCAATACCGGAGCCGATTGGTTGGGAAAATCTCTAAAGCAAATTTTTGACCAAAATGTGCTAGGCCCTGAATTTCCTCCGATAGCCCGAATTAGGAATCAATATCACAAGAATATTCTTATAAAAATCCCAGAGCATCAATCCCTTACAAAAACTAAAGAAGCAATTCTTAAAGTAAAGAACAGCTTCTTAAGTATAAAAGATTTCAGGCCAATTAGACTAATCCTAAACGTAGACAATTATTGATAGAACTAAATGTAGAAGTTTTAAATAATCTTGAAATTGCCAATTGAATTCGTAAGGCCAATGATCGGAATTCGTTCAATTTTAATTAAATATTATTTAAAGCGTCTACCAATTGTGTCTTTTTATTTCTACTCAATGGGATTTCGTAGGCACCGACTTCAACATTTTTACTGTTAAAGCGATCAATTTTATCTAAATTCACAATATATGATTTATGAATTCTTAAAAATTTGTCATCCGGTAATTCTGCTTCAAAAGCCTTCATAGTAGAAAGAACAACAAGGCTATTTTCTTCGGTTACTAATTTTACATAGTCTCCAAGAGCCTCGATCCATTTAATATCTTTAATATAAACTTTACGTTTTTTAAGATTACTTTTTACAAAAATGTGATCTCCATCAATTTCCTGAAAGTCAAGCGTAAGCTTATGCTGTTCTAAAGCTTTATCTACTGCAGTATTAAAACGTTCTCGGGTAATTGGCTTATGCAAATAATCTGTAGCATCGTAATTAAAAGCTTTAAAAGCATATTCTGTTTTACCGGTAACAAAAATAATCTGGGGTTTATTATTTAAGACATCCAGTAATTCAAAACCGTTTAAAACGGGCATTTCAATATCTAAAAAGATGAGATCTACTTTGTGGGTGTTTAAGCCATTTTTAGTTTCCAGGGCACTGCTGTATTCTGCAATTAAGTTAAGCGAGGAATGATTCTCTACTAACTTAACAATAGATAAGCGTTGGATTGCGGAGTCATCAACAACAACACAGTTTAAAGTCATAACATTTAGTTTTTAGGTTAAGATTATCGACAATACTACGAAAAATTAGGATAAAAACCAAAAAACATCGACAAAGTGTAGAAATTAACAAAATATTAACATTTGGTAAATATCTAAAAATAAGCCAAAATATGTTGTCTAACCCATTAAAAATAAGTATTTTTGCACCCATTTTATAATTAAAAATCAATTTATATGAATCATTACGAAACTGTTTTCATCTTGAATCCCGTTTTATCTGAAACCCAGATAAAGGAAACAGTAAAGAAATACGAAGATTTTCTTGTTTCTAAAGGTGCTAAGATGATATCGAAAGAGGATTGGGGCCTAAAAAAGCTGGCATATCCAATTCAAAACAAAAAAAGTGGTTTTTACCATTTATTTGAATTTACAGCACCTGGCGATGCTATTAATCCATTAGAAATAGAGTTTAGACGTGAAGAGCGTTTTATGCGTTACTTAACTGTAAAATTAGACAAACATGCCATTTCATGGGCAGAAAGAAGAAGAGTTAAACTTAAAGAAAAAGCGTAATTATGTCGAATATTGAACAACAAGCAAAAGGAAAAAAGGACGGCGAAATTAGGTATTTAACTCCGTTAAACATTGATACCAATAAGAGTAAGAAATATTGTCGTTTCAAAAAATCAGGAATAAAATATATTGACTACAAAGACCCGGATTTTTTAATCAAATTTGTTAATGAGCAAGGTAAATTACTACCAAGACGATTAACAGGAACTTCACTGAAATATCAAAGAAAAGTATCTGTAGCAGTTAAAAGGGCACGTCATTTGGCCTTAATGCCTTATGTAGCAGATTTATTGAAATAAAACGATTATAATAACTATGGAACTTATATTAAAACAAGACGTTGAAGGTTTAGGGTTTAAAGATGATATTGTAACGGTTAAGAACGGTTATGGTAGAAATTATTTAATTCCACGTGGATCGGCAGCTTTGGCCACAAGTTCGGCAAAAAAAGTTTTAGCCGAAAATTTAAAACAACGCGCGTACAAAGAAAAGAAAATTGTCGATGATGCAAATACTCTTGCCGAAGAATTAAAAACCTTAGAAATTAAAAATTGCTGCTAAAGTTGGTACAGGAGATAAGTTATTTGGATCTGTAAATAATATTAATGTCTCCGAAGCAATAGAAAAAGAAGGTCATAGCATCGATAAAAAATTCATTATCATTGGTGGTGGAAACATTAAACGATTGGGAAAATACAATGCCACGGTTAGATTGCACAGGGAGGTTACTGTGGATTTACCCTTCGAAATCATAGCACAAACCAAGTAAAAATTATCAACAATAGTTGATAATTTTTTAAATTCACTTTAAAAGCCGCTCATTGAGCGGCTTTTTTTTGTTAAATTTACGAGAACTAATTCAAATTAATAATCAAAATCGTTAACAATATGAAAAAATTTACCCTTTCTTTTCTTTTAGTATTAGTGGGTGTGATTGCTTTTGGGCAAGTGACTACATCGAATATTAAAGGACTGATTTTAGACGAAACTTCCCAACCATTGCCCGGAGCTAACGTCGTAGCTATCCACACACCTACAGGGACAAAGTATGGCGCGGCAACAAATTTTGACGGAAGATTCAATCTTTTGAACTTAAGAGTAGGAGGCCCTTATGCTGTAACCATAAGTTATGTTGGATACAAGGATCAATCTTATGACGATGTGTTTTTGACCTTAGGTAAAACTCAAAATCTGGATTTAACAATGGTTGCCGATAGCGAGCAACTGGAAACTGTCGTAATACAGGGCTCGGGAGGTACAGGAACCTTTGGTAGTGACAGGACAGGAGCCGAGACCAGTATCGGGCGTCGGGAATTAACCCGTTTACCAACAATTTCGAGGTCGCAAGCCGATTTTACACGGTTAGAACCTACAGCGAGCGGGGGTTCTTTTGGAGGTAGAAATGACCAGTTTAATAATTTCTCTCTCGATGGCGCTATTTTTAATAATCCATTTGGACTGGATGCTGCGACTCCCGGTGGTCAAACCGATGCACAACCCGTATCATTGGATGCTATCGATCAGATCCAGGTTTCTACAGCACCTTACGACGTTACCCAGTCCGGCTTTACAGGAGCCTCTGTAAATGCCGTTACCAAGAGTGGAACCAATGAATTTCATGGTACTGTTTACGTTTTTACCAGAAATGAAGATATGACCGGTCGTAAAATTAAAGGCGATAAGCTTCCCAAGGCAAAACTGGCACAGACTCAATATGGGTTGAGTATAGGGGGGCCTATCGTTAAGAATAAATTGTTCTTTTTTATGAATTTCGAAAAGGATGAAAGAGATGACCTAGGTCAAAACTTTTTACCAGCAGAAGCTGGAGGTGCAGGCGCATCGAGGGTATCAGAATCAGATTTAATTGCAGTACGTGATGCATTGGGGGCCTTAGGATATGATACTGGAGCTTATGAAGGATTTTTACATAAGTCAGAATCCAATAAGGGTATCATAAAATTAGACTGGAATATAAACGATAATAACCGTTTGGCCGTTATATATAATTGGTTAGATGCTTCCAAGGAAAAACCCGCGCATCCAACGGCAATAGGTTCCAGGGGACCAAGTTTTGCAACCTTGCAGTTCGAAAAATCCGGGTATCAAATTAATAACGAATTGCAATCGGTTCAAGTGGAATTAAATTCTACGTTGGGCGATAACGCCTCCAATAAATTGCAATTTGGGTATACCCACTTTGATGATTTTAGAAATCCATTCTCAACGCCGGTACCCAGTATTTTGATTGAACAAAATGGTTCAAATTATATTGTGGCCGGCCATGAGCCATTTTCCATCCATAATAGGTTGGATCAAAAAGTGATTCAGTTAACTAATAATCTGAATTTCTTTAGTGGTGATCATACCTATACGGTAGGGTTCTCTTTTGAGAAATTTATGTTTGGTAATTCTTTTAATTTAGGTGTATATGGAGGAACGTTTGGATTTGATTTAGGTGGTCCGTTTGACAGAAATTTTGCATCGGTTCAGGAGTTTTTAGATAATGCACAGCCAGGCGGATTAATAGATGGTATGATACAAGGAGCAATTGCAACAAATGCAGCTTTAGATGCCGCCGGCGAAGGTAACCTGGGAGGTTGGGCATTTCCTGAAGTTAATGTAGGTCAATTATCATTTTATGTACAGGACGAGTGGAACGTAAACGAGAAATTTAAATTAACTTATGGCGTACGTTTTGATAAACCTTTGTTTTTCGATTCTGCCGATAAGGCTCAAGATGTTATTGATCTTACAGGTGATTATGTGCCGAGTACCCCATATTTTAATCCAAATAATGGAGAGACCGTATTTTTAGAAAATACAAAAATGCCGGATAACGATTGGCTAATTTCACCAAGAGTTGGTTTTAATTACGATGTTAATGGAGACGATAGTTTCCAACTTCGCGGGGGGACAGGTACTTTTACTGGTCGTTTCCCATTTGTTTGGCTAGGAAACCAAATTGGAAATCCAAATTGGTGGTTCCATCAAATGGTTGATCCGGCTTATAAATTTCCACAAGTATGGAGAACTAATATAGGTGCTGATAAAAGATTTGAAAACGGTTTAATTTTAACAGCAGATGTTTCGTATACTAAAGATATTAACGGACCTCATGTACAAAACTGGGGATTAAAAGATCCATCGGGTACATTAAATGCTCCAGGTGATAATAGACCTGTTTATACAGCAGCTGACCATGTTTTAGTAGGCGGAGATGGTTTAGGGTTTGGAGCAACTGCCAATGCTTATGTATTTACAAACTCCGATAAAGGAAGAATTTGGAATGTAGCATTAAAAGCACAAAAAACCTTTGATAACGGCTTATATGCAATGATGGCCTATAGTTATTTAAACTCCAAAGATGTAAACTCGATTGAAGCGGAAATTACTGGTGATGCATTCGACTTTAATCCGACTGCCGGAAATGCAAATGATGATGTATTAGCGTATTCTAAATATGGAGATACACATCGATTTATTGGTGTGGCCAGCAAAAAATGGGATTATGGAAATGATGAGTGGTCAACGACCCTATCTACTTTCTTTGAATATGCTAAGGGGGGTCGATTTAATTATACTTATGCAGGAAATATTAACGGGGACAGTTCTTTCCAGAACAATGATCTTTTATATATTCCAACGGCATCTCAACTCCAGCAAATGATATTTAGCGGAACGATGCAAGAGCAAAATGATCAAAAAATTGCTTATGAAAACTACATACAGCAGGATGATTATTTAAGTGACAACAGGGGGGAGTATATGGAACGTTACGGAGCATTAGCGCCATGGAGAGGTAAATGGGACCTTAAAATTATGCAAGACTACAACTTTAATGTTGGTGAAGGAAAAACCAATACCATTCAGTTTAGTATCGATATTTTGAATGTTGGTAATCTCATTAGTTCCGAATGGGGACTTGTAGAACAGCCAAAAAATGTTTCACCAATTGCGGTTAATACGTCCAGTGGCGATCCAGTATTTACTTTTGATACTTCTCAAGAGACGACTTTTGGAGCCGATCTAAGTTTATTGTCCAGGTGGCAAATGCAATTTGGATTACGTTATATTTTTTAAAAAAAAGGAATATTTTAATTAAAAATAAGCCTCACAGGTTTTTAAAACCTGTGAGGTTTTATATTTTTGCGCCTTGAACAAAAAGTATTTATATCTTGAAATACACAAGACTTACAAAAGAACAATTTGAAGAACTGCACCAGGAGTTCATCAATTTTCTGGCCACGCAGGCCATTACCGCCGATGAATGGGCAGCCATAAAAGAAGATACACCGGAAACTGCTGAAGAGGAGTTAGATGTATTCAGCGATGTGGTTTGGGAAGGGGTACTAAATAAGGTGATGTATCTTGAGCATATTTCTCCACAACAAATGCATTTATTTCACTTAACCGAAACTGAGATGAAGCTCATTGGTGTAAGACTTAAATCGGATATCGATCTCACCACAAATGACGGGTTTAACTGGTTACGTGAGAATTTATTAAATGATGAGGTGGAAATTGTTAAAGCCAATAAAGACTACTCCCAAGACAAGAATCTCGATAAATTCAAACTAATACAACAGGGCGCAGTAATTACTAAAGGTGAATTATTCGAGTATTTTATCAAACTTGTTGGTTAGGTTTATAAAAAAGTGAGATATTTGTGATCAATTAATGTATAAGATTCCTGCTGGAGTTCATCTTGAGCGCAGCCGATAGATGGTTAGTAATTTAAAAGATCCCTGCTTACGCAGGGAATGAATATGGCACAAAAACCAGGCATACCCAAAGGCACACGGGATTTTTCTCCCGAGCAGGTTGCAAAGCGAAATTATATATTTGATACCATAAGGAATAGTTTTGAACGTTATGGGTTTCAACCTATTGAAACCCCCAGCTTTGAACTCTCTGAAACCTTACTCGGTAAATACGGTGAAGAAGGGGATAGGTTGATCTTTAAAATCTTGAATTCCGGAGATTATTTGGACAAGGTCGATGAGAATTTATACTCTCAAAAGAAATCAAATGTCCTGTCTTCTAAAATCACCGAAAAAGCCTTACGCTACGACCTTACCGTACCTTTGCACGCTACGTGGTGCAACACCAAAACG
>PVMK01126624.1_pt1 | contig 48738 bp, 45 predicted proteins | sample 1853481 | NCBI WGS metagenome assembly PVMK01 (sample SAMN08533507, study PRJNA380276) | Marine sediment metagenome, whole genome shotgun sequencing project.
ACTTTAAACTCGCTGCCGTCTATAAGTATGCTGCCCGATGTATCTATGCGTGTTTGAGAGAAATAGTAAGACGCGTTTCCAGGTTCTTGACTTTTCTGACTAAGACCTTTGTCACCTTGAAGAACTATAGGCTTCATAGACTTCATAGTTAACTCTATAGACACTGGACCATCATTCGCTTTAAGTTTGAAATTATCGCCCTCCCCTTCGATAGACCAATTGTCTATCCAAACTCGAAACGGATCGCTCTCAGCACCGGCAAGTCCTAGTGCGCCCCTGCTCCAGCGCTCGCTTGAATAAAATTCTCCGTTTTCAATATCGCTCAGTGCAAAGTGTGCAAAATATATCTGGTTTGACGCCCATTTGGACTCTCTATCTACTTCATAAGAACTTAAGGCGCGCCTGAAGAAGGTAAGCTGGTAGCCGAAATCCCGGCCCGCAGAGTCCGCGAGATTCCCAGTGTAGTACCACCACTCGGTTTGATATTCAGGATGGGGGCCAAAGTCCTCGGGAAATTCAAATTCTCTGGGTAAAGCGGCTCTTTTAAATCCACTTATATCATATCCTGAAAGAGACTGGGCAATATTGCCCGTTTCTTGAGCACTTCTGTTATCACCGCATGAAGTTACAATTGCCGCTATAAATACCAAAGCTATAACAAAATTTATAGGCCGAAAATCCATTTATTAAACTCTCCTCACTCTTCCCTGATTAGTTTCCCGACATCTTCTTTACCAATCCTGTATGCCGGATATATGCCGGCTGCAATAGCGGCGATTAAAGCTATCACAATAGCCTCCATAATATATTTAGGCTCTAAAACAAAATTCAAAGTCCATCCGAATGAGCGGAGATTGATCACATAAATAAGTATTAATGAAAGCACTACTCCAAGTGGTATTGAAAAAAGCCCCGCTGTAAGACCTATCAGCCCGTTCTCTAAAAACATCATCCCTCGAAGCTGTGATACAGTCATACCTAACGCGCGAAATACCCCGAACTCACGACCCCTTTCTAACTGAAGCGCCATGAGTGAGCTTAGTACACTTATGAAAGCGACAATAGCAATTAAGATTCTTAAAGCAGATGTAACGGTAAATGTCCTGTCAAAGGTGTTAATCGCCGATTTTTTAAGCGCGGTATTTGATCTGATATTGAGGTTATGGTCTTTAGACAAATATGCTCTAAGCTCTTCTATATTCTTATCAACATCATCGCCAGGCAAAAGATAAACACCAAGTGACTTAATTTGACTATCACCCCAATTAGAGCGGAACACCTCATCTGAAATTAGAACTACACCTGCCTGTGAGCCGTAGTCATAATAAACCCCAGCTATTTCAAACTCTTTTACTCCCTTGTCAGTCGGAAGCTCAATTACATTTCCGGGGCCGGGCTTTATATTATTTCTGTAAGCAAATGACTCTGAGATAAGTACGGAGCTATCTTTCATTTGATCCCAGAGCTTTTCATTATTCTCTCTATTCCAAATAAAACTTCTATTCTTTGCTGCTAAGTCCTCTGTAACTGCGACCAGATTAAACAGACCGTAAACGGAGCTCTGAAATTGAACCCTCCTTACGGTTGAGACTCTATCTACTCCCGGGAAATTTTCGACTTCTGCTCTTAAGGCAGGATCGAGCCCTGCCTTACCACTGATATTTGAAGATGGCATCGATATGAAAATGTCCGCGGTAAGAGCAATATCAATCCAATTCACCACAGTGCTTCGGAAACTACCTATCATAATGCTCACACTTAATATCACAGAAATTGCGACAGTAAGGGAAGCAATAGCAACCCCTGTGCGGCTAGTGGACCTTAGTATATTACGGGGGGCCATACGTCCGATCACAGAGGTCTGGCTTAAAATAAACGAGAAAAAACGCATACAGACAGCAGTGCAGACGGGAACTATGAGCGACGCACCAAATAATATTAAGAATACCGAAATAAGACTAAGCACGAGACTCTTTGTCGGTAGAAGTATTAGAATAAAACCAAGACCGATAAAAACGAGTCCTGAGAGAGTAAGGAACGGAACTATTTTGATAAAATATTTCTCAAGCCCAGAGCGGCGAAGAACATTAATAGGGCTAATACGGGAAGCCTCGAATGCGGGGACAATAGCGGCTAATAATGCGGCTAATATGCCCGCCAACATTCCTTTAACAATGGTTTCCGGAGAGACTGTAAAATTTGTAACCGTGAGAGTAAAATAAAGGTCATTAATTGTAGTGGTTACAAGCTCTACTATCCCGCGACCTAATAATATCCCGCCTATAACACCGATCAGACTCGCGATGGTGCCAATTATTAGCGCTTCTACCAAAACCATTTTAAATATTTGGCGGCGTGTAACACCGATTGACCTAAGTGTTCCGATAATCGAGCGCCTCTGTATTACCGAGAATGAAACTATGTTATAGATCAGAAAGACTCCTACGAAAAGTGCCAATAGACTAAGGGCGGTCAGGTTAAGTTCAAACGAGCGGGTCAGACTTTTTGCAGAACCCAAGAGCATGTCCTTTTTGTTGATTTCAATTGTGGGAGGAAGCATATCCTTAATGCGTTTTAGATCTTCGACTCCTTTCGGAGTATTTTCATCAATAACCAGATCAATTTGGGATAAAACACCTAGCTTGCCAAGCAGTTCCTGAGCTGTGGATATGTCTGTAAGGACAATGCCACCTAAACTTTCCGAAAGCCCGTCATCATTTGATTCAAGAAGACCTACTACTTCTATGTTGAGAGTTTTTGAGCCGTAACTTATTTTTAGTACACTTCCGGTATAGACACCGGCACTTTGAGCTAACTGCGGGGATATAAGAGCAGTGCCGGGCTTAGTCATCAATTCACTCAAAGTATTCTGTGAAAGGTTACCAATAGGGCCATTGTCATAAAAAATTAAATCCGCAAAAAAGTCAATTCCTAAAAGACGTACAGCCCTGCCGCCAAGCCCTACTATATTTACATAATCCTCTACAATGGGAGCTATATTACGAATGCCTAACTCGAGCCTAAGGTCCTTATATATTGTTTCATCAATATGTGAGTATGTACCTAATATCTGGTGCGTGCTCTTACTTGATAGCATCTCCTTAGAAAGAGTGAATGAGCGGCTTGCACTTTGATTTGCAATATCCACTGATACCACCAGAGCCACGCCAAACGCTATTCCGATAATTAGAAGAATGTTCTGGAGCAAGTGCTTTTTGATATAACCGAAACTGACAAGAAAGAGTGGATAATTCATATTAAGTAGCTACCAACATTACATTATTCAGAAAAGAGTTTCCCATTATGAATGGTGTAAACCCGGTCTGCATATTCTATTATCTCAAGACTATGAGTAGCAAATATCATAGTTTTTTCTTCCTCACGGGCCACACTCAGGAGCAGGGCCAGTATTTCTTTTGCAGTCTCATCGTCTAAATTCCCTGTAGGTTCATCGGCCAGAACTAAATCCGGATCGTTGATAAGAGCCCGCGCGATTGCAACACGCTGCTGCTCCCCTCCTGACAGGACGTCCGGGTAAGAATTCAATCTATCGCCCAGATTAACTTTTTCTAACAATTCCCCGGCACGAAGCCGACTTTCCTGACTGTTTGTACCATTTAATTCGCAGGGCAGTGCTACGTTCTCAATTACGCTTAGTGTAGGAATAAGGTTGAAAAACTGAAAAACTATCCCGACCTGGTTCCTTCTGATCAAAGTGAGCTGATCTTCTGAAAGACCTGAAAGAAGAGTCTCCCCAATCCAGACTTCTCCACTATCCGGATAATCAATGCCGGAGATAAGATTAAGCAGTGTAGTCTTACCCGAGCCGCTCTTTCCTACTAATGCGATAATCTCGCCTTGATAGAACTCAGCATCTATATTGTCAATAATGTTAATGATTGCCCCAGCCTCTTGGTAATATTTGCAAAGGTTTTTGAGGCGAAGTTTTATATGTCTCTTAGAGTTTTCTTTAGACATTTAAGAATGGTTAAATCCAAATTTACAGATCTAATTTTAAGGGTAACGATAACTCAATCTATTTCAAGACCGGGCTAATTTAGTGAATTATAGACCCTTACTTTAGGAGATTTAATTGCTGAAAGAAAAATAGGAATCAGCTTATTCCGCTATTAACTTATATTTTTCCATTCTTCCTTCTACGGGCTTATATTCAATCTCTAAACCGTGTTTTTCCTCAAGACGTTTGAGATTATCTTTTTCTGAATCTAATAAGCTCTTAATTACAACCGGGTTTGCCTGTACGGTGATCTTTTTATTCACAGGTTTAGTCAGGCGTTTTTTGATATCACGAATTATTTCATAGGAAATAGTGTCTATAGATTTTAAATATCCTATACCGTCACAACTAAAACAAGGCTCAGCCAGTTCTTTTAAAATACTTTCTCTCAGGCGCTGGCGGGTCATTTGAATAACTCCGAAAGGAGACATTTCAAGTACAACGGATCGGGCTCTATCATGTTTAAGAGCCTCTACAAAACACTCGTAAATTCCTTCTCTCAGCTGGCGGCTTTTAATATCTATAAAATCTATTACAATTATCCCCACGAGATTTCTTAATCTTATTTGTCTTACTATTTCTAAGGCAGATTCCACATTTATATTATAGATAGTTTCCTCTGGGTCTTTCCCGCTTTGATATCTGCCTGTATTCACATCTATGACTGTTAGCCCTTCCGCTTCCTCAATAATGATATGCCCGCCCGATTTAAGCCAAACCTTTTTCTTAAATATCTTCTTTATCTCATTTTCAACTCCGTATTTTGAGAACAAGGGATTAGAATCTTTATACAACTCCACATCTACATTAGAATTAGGGAAATTGCGCTTTAAATAGTTAGTGATTTCCCCGTATGCATTATCTGAATCCACAACTATCTTATTGACTTTGCTTGAGACAAAATCTCTAGCGGCTTTAATGTAAAGTTTAGGTTCTTCATAAATTAACGAGGGTCCACTCTTTTCTTCATTAGCTTTCTTAACACCTTCCCATATGGAAAGAAGCTCCTTTAAATCCTGTGCAAGTTCTTTCTCGGAAACTCCCGCGCTCGCAGTTCTTGCAATTAACCCACTCCCTTCAGGTTTTAGCTTTTTAATTGATTCACTTAATCTCTCCCTTTCTTCACTATCTTCAATTTTTCGGGATATCCCGACTATATCTATGGTTCCTAACAGCACCAAATACTTTCCGGGAATAGCAATATAGGATGATAGCTTTGCCCCTTTGCCACTAACAGATTCTTTTAACACCTGAACTAGAACATGCTGCCCTTCTCTTAAGATGTCCTGGATCAGATTCTTTTGTTGCTTATTAAAATCTTGGACAGTATCCTCTCCACCGTTCTCAAGAAAAAACTCATAGAGAGAGTCTTCCTGCACATCTTCGACCGAGATAAAACCGGCTTTTTCTATACCAATATCTATAAAGGCAGCCTGCATCCCAGGAACTACTTTTCCCACTTTGCCCTTATATATATTTCCGACTATCCGCGGTGTGGACTTCCTCTCAATATAGAGCTCTGCAACAGAACCATTTTCCATAACTGCAACTCTGGTTTCGTTGAATGTTACATTTATTAAAATTTGGTTGTCCATGGGGATTATTCAAAACGTCTTTATCTAAATCTTGATAATAGATTCTAATTATAGTCTATAAGCTATACATATGAAAGCTTACGTATTGTTTGATTGTCCGGTCATGGGTACAAAACGGACGGCTGTGATTTTCTTTCTCTTTACACCTTCGTTGGTATTTTCAATCAAGAGGAGTTCCTGGCTCAAATCCCCTACCGGGATGATCATTCTGCCGCCCTGGCTGAGCTGCTCTATTAGTTTATCAGGGTATATCGGCGGGCGCTGCAGTGACTATTATGCCCTCAAAAGGAGCATTCTCTTCCCACCCCCTATAACCGTCGCCAATCCTGTATTTAATATTCGAATATCCTAACTTTTCTAAAGTTTTGCGGGCGTTAACAGCAATATCTTCAATTATTTCAATCGTATACAGATCACACCCAGTTTCGGCAAGGACAGCCGACTGGTAGCCTGAGCCGGTTCCGATTTCTAAAATTTTTTTACCCGGCGAAGAATTTAGAAGCTCGGTCATAAGGGCAACCATATAAGGCTGAGATACTGTCTGTTCCTTTTCTATCGGGATTGGTTTATCACTATAGGCAGAATCCAGATATTCCTTTGGGAACGAATAGATGCCTCTTAACTTTTAGCATTGCCTTAATTACTCTTGCATCCTGAATTCCCCTTGAGACAATTTGATTCTCCACCATGTCCCAACGCCGTTCTATATATCTATCTTCATCAATACCTTCAGATAAACCAGGGGGATTCATATAAAGAGAATAACACTAATTTGCTATTAATTAATAAGGACTGGAAAAGCTATAGATTTAGATAAACACCCTGATTGTAATTTTAAATGGCTATTTACCCATTTTGATTATGGTCTCAAAATGTTTTTTTAAGATAGGCATAACGGAAAGTCTGCTATGTGTAACCAGAGGGACCTTTTCTAGGCGTTTGTCATTTTTAATATCCGAAAGTGAAACGGGGCTGTTTAGTTTATTGACCGGCTCTATATCAACCACAACCCATCTGTCGTCTTGGGTTGTAGGGTCCTGATAGAACTCCTTTATTACCCTGGCAACACCCACGACTTCCTTACCTTCGTTGCTGTGGTAATAGAGAACCAAATCCCCTTTTTCCATGGACTTGAGATTATTTCTTGCCTGGTAGTTCCTGACACCGTCCCAGTAAGTCGAGCCGTCTTTAAGTAGATCATCCCAGGAATATTTAAATGGTTCTGATTTAACAAGCCAGTAATTCATAAAGTTTATTATCATTGATAAACTGTATTTTTCAAATGCTAGAATTTTGGACCTTCCTCAAATGTAATATTCCTGTATATTTATAGGCAAATGGAATTTTCGAGTCGATACAGGCCAATATTTCTCCTCATATTTACACTTGTTATCCTACAAAGTTCAACGCTACTTGCACAAAATGGCGATAATAACAACTTGGTAGCTGCACGAGCCCCGTCTATATATATTGTAGGCAAGATGGCACTGATACCATTTAGTTCAAAACAAACGCTCTCATTAGAACAATCCGAAGAATCACTTTCAGATATTGAGCGGTATCTCACTATATCTCTTTACGATGCCCTTGTTTTACAAACCTCGGGCATGGCGGACGTTGAGATATTACCGCTGAAAAAGTCGGATACTGAATTTACCAAGTTAGAATCGGGGAAACCAAAAATATATTACAAAGATATAGCTATCGATGTGGGAAGGATTCTGGACGCCGATTCGGTAATGGTTGGAGTTATTTCAGAGTACACGGAAAGGGGCGGATCACAGTGGGGGATAGAATCTCCGCCTACCGTATCTTTTAGAGTAGAGGTACTAAGCACAAAAGACGGAAGGGTGATATGGGAGACATATTTCACAGAAACACAAAAGCCCTTATTTGACAACCTGTTTGAAATAAAGAAGTTTGTAAAAAGAGGGGGGAAATGGATATCTGCAGATGAGCTTGCAAAAGAGGGCGCTAGAAAGATAGCTCAAAGGTTTAGCAGATTTCTACTGGAGAAAAGATGATAATTATCCCTGCCATAGATCTTAAAGACGGAAAGTGTGTAAGACTTTTTAAAGGGAAAGGAGGAACAAGTAACGGTATTTTCCGAAAATCCCTCTGAAGTAGCAAGAGAGTGGGATGAATCAGGAGCTAAGTGGATTCACGTGGTAGACCTTGACGGTGCCTTCTCAGGTAAACCTAGAAATTTTAACGTCATTAAATCTATTGTAGATTCGGCATCCTGCCCGGTCCAAGTTGGCGGAGGCATAAGAAATATAGATACTGTACGAGAGTATGTCGGAATCGGTGTTAAAAGAATAATATTAGGAACTGCTGCATTTAGCGACGAGGATTTTTTAAGAAATGCCTGCAGCGAATTTCCAGAAGAAATCGCAGTTGGAATCGATACTAAAAACGGGAAAATAGCCGTTAAAGGCTGGACTGAAGTAATAGACCAAAGTATCGAGGAAGTGCTCGGGAATCTTCATGAAGTTGGTGTATCGGTGGTACTTAATACTAATATCGACAGAGACGGAACTATGGAAGGAATAAATATTGAGGGTGCAAGAGAATTTATAAACGAATCTCCGATTCCTGTAATCGCCTCAGGCGGAATTGCTACAATGGAAGATCTTGAGAAACTGGCTTCAATTGAGCATTTAGGCTTATATGGTGCTATACTAGGGAAGTCAATTTACACTGGTAGTATTAATCTAAAAGAGGCAATACAAAGGTACTCCTAAAATGTTATCGAAGAGAATAATACCCTGTTTGGATGTAAAGGACGGAAGGGTGGTTAAAGGGGTTAATTTCGTCAATTTAAGAGACGCCGGGGACCCCGTTGAAATTGCAAAGAAGTATAGTGATGAGGGGGCTGATGAGATCTGTTTTCTGGATATAACCGCCTCTAATGAAGAAAGAAAAACTATGATTGACGTAGTTGAACGTACAGCAGGGCAGGTATTCGTTCCGCTTACCGTAGGCGGGGGCGTGAGGACTCTTGATGATGTGAGACAGATATTATTAGCCGGGGCCGATAAAGTCTCAATAAACACCGCAGCAGTGAAAAACCCTGATTTCGTAAAAGAAGCCGCAGATAAGTTTGGAAGCCAGTGCATAGTGGTCGCTATAGACGCTAGAAGTGTAGGTGATAGCAAATGGGAAGTTTTCACTCACGGCGGAAGAAACCCTACCGGAATAGACGCTGTAGAATGGGCTCAAAAAATGGAGGACTACGGTGCAGGGGAGATTCTTCTTACTAGCATGGATAAAGACGGAACAAAATCAGGCTATGACCTTCCTCTTACAAAAACCATATCACGCAATTTGAGAATACCTATAATTGCCTCAGGCGGAGCCGGGAATCTCGAGCACCTATCAGATGGGGTAAAACTTGGGGAAGCTGACGCCGTACTGGTCGCCTCCATTTTTCACTACGGAGAATATACTATTAAGGAAGCCAAGGAATTCTTAAGCGCCAATGGTATATCAGTAAGACTTTAATTCAGAGTATTAAACAGATGGAGTTTAATCTTGACTATAAGAGAACAGCTTGAAGAAATAGAAAGGGGGACCTTGTCCCCTCTCGCTTCACTTAGTGCAGAGACAAAGGGGAGAATGAAGCCTGAAGAACAATGCGCTATTCGAACCGATTTCCAAAGAGACAGAGACAGGATTATACACTCAAAATCATTTAGAAGAATGAAACACAAGACACAGGTGTTTCTCTCCCCCACTGATGATCACTATAGAACAAGGCTTACGCACGTAATAGAGGTGGCCCAGATCGCAAGAACGATTTCTAAAGCGCTAAGATTAAATGAAGACCTGACAGAGGCGATAGCACTAGGACATGATCTTGGGCACACACCATTTGGACATGCTGGAGAAGCAATGCTTAATGAAATGTTTCCCGGAGGCTTTAAGCACGTTATACATAGCCTACGGGTGGTAGATGTTCTGGAGAAAGGCGGTGAGGGACTAAACCTTACTTACGAAGTAAGGGACGGAATTTCTAAGCACTCAAAAGGCATGGGAGCAGTAGACAACCCTAAATTCAGACCTGAAACAATGGAGGGGCAAGTTGTCAGGATCTCAGACCTGGTGGCATATGCGAATCACGACCTGGACGATGCAATCAGGGCAGGGATTATAACGATTGATGATGTTCCCAAGAACTGTGTTAGTACTTTGGGGAAAACTAATTCCGAGAGAATAAACAAAATGGTCACTGACATAATTTTTGAGACAATAAAGCTCGATGAAAAAAGAGTAGTTTCGAGCGCTGAGGTAGAGCAGGCCATGCTGGAGCTGAGAAGCTATCTGTTTAATACGGTTTATATGAATGAGAAAATTAAAAACAATTTTGATAAAGCGAAGAAGGTTATAAAAGAACTCTATGAATACTTCTGTGAAAACCAGGATGAGTTTAGAACGCTCTATAAAAGAGACCCCAGGGAAGGCGAATCAGTTGAGCGGGCTGTATGTGATTTTATAGCGGCTATGACGGATTCATACGCTATTACACTTTATGAAAAGATATTTTTGCCCAAGAGATGGCATGGAAATATAAGTGCATTTTAAGAATATTAATTTCAGGTAACCTATATCCTTTCGAAAATACCCCATATTAAACATTTATAGACTTTAGCTAATTTTAAGACTACTTTGTTAGGTGCAAAAATTGATAAAACTGGGTTCGGTTTCGTTTTTAAACGCAAAACTTTTGACATATGCTCTTGAAAATAACCTGATCAAACATGAGTTTGATCTCATACAAACCCCTCCGTCAGAATTATCTGTGAAGCTTTTTAATAAAGAAATAGATGTAGGTCTAATACCTGTTGCGGAGCTGCTAAAAAGAAAGGACTACAGTGTAGTCCCTCAGATTTCTATATCATCATTTGGTAAAGTGGACAGTGTTATTGTTCTTGCAAAGTCAGATTTAAGAGAATTAAAAACAATCGCTGTCGATAAACGCTCCCAAAGCTCTACAGCATTACTCAGAATAGTGATGGAAATATTCTACGGACTTCAGCCTAGCTATCTATCAAGGGATATTGATAAAGAGGGTTTCCTTGACGGTGTAGATGGGTACTATGCTCATTGGAGATTCGGGACTTAAAGAATGCTATAATGCGGATAATTCATATAAAGTCTATGATTTGGGAGATATATGGACAGGCGAGACGGGGCTTCCGTTTGTCTATGCGGTTTTCGCTGTAAACGAAGGTGTTATACTAGGAAATAACCTGGAGGCTCTTATAGAATCAAAAAAACTATGGTCTTGGAATTGTAGACGAGATAGCTGAGACTGAGTCACAAAAAATAGGAATAGAAAAAGACGTATGTCTTAAATATTTAACCGACCGGATTAAATATGATCTGGGCAGAGAAGAAATCAAAGGGATAATTAAATACAGCGAACTACTTTCAGACTTAAACGAAGCAAAAAGGATTTCAGATATAAATATTTATTCAGAATAGACAAGGAGAAACTCACATGACAGAGAAAATTCAAATGAAACTCGGGCATAGCCCCGATGCTGACGACGCATTTATGTTCTATGCTATCGATAAAAATAAAGTTACTTCGGACAAAATAGATTTCATTCAAGTTGTAGAAGATATACAGTCTCTCAATAAGCGCGCCTTAAATAAAGAACTTGAGGTAACGGCAATTTCTGCTCACGGGTATCTCAAGGTGCAGAATGATTACAGGATTATGTCGTGTGGTGCCAGTATGGGAGAGGGTTATGGCCCTATTGTAGTTTCCAAAGAACCGGTCCAAAACCTTGAAGGGAAAAGAATTGGCGTGCCTGGAATGCTTACTTCAGCATATTTGCTTCTCTGTATTTTTGCAGACGGGTTCATACCGGTTGAGATGGCATTTGATGAAATAATGCCTGCAGTACAGAGTGGAGAGATCGAAACAGGTCTGCTAATACACGAGGGACAGCTGACATATAAAGACGCGGGCCTTGAACTGTTATTTGATATTGGGGAGCTCTGGGCAAAAGAAACTTCACTGCCGCTTCCTCTGGGATTAAACGTTGTGAAAAGGGATATTAGCGAAGACCTTCAGAAAGAAGCGCACAGAGTACACAGGCAGAGCATCGAGTATGCTCTAATACACAAAGAAGAAGCTCTTGAATATGCAATGGAGTGGGGAAGGGGAATGAAAAAAGATGTAGGAGAAAAGTTTGTGCTTATGTATGTAAACGAATATACAGTAGAATTGGGACAAAAGGGTAAGGCCGCTTTAGAGTATTTATTCAACCGAGCATACGAGAAAGGAATAATTACAGAAAAGGCGAATTTGGATATACTAGAGGGTTAATATTTTAATATAGATTAACTATGATTAAAGAATACGGGTATTTAGTAAACGGGAAAATGGTACAAAAGCGATAATAAACGGGAGATAAGAAACCCTTATAACGATGACGTTGTGGGTTTGATAAATATTCCTGATCTTGATAAAGCAAAAGAATCTATCCGGCACGCCCAAGTCGCATTTGAGAAATTTAGACACAGTCCAAGTCATAAAAGAAGCGGAATTTTAAAAAACATAGTTAATGGAATTGAGAAGAGAAAGGAAGAGTTTGCAAAAACTCTCGTAAAAGAAGGCGGCAAACCGCTTAAAACCGCAAGAGTTGAAGTCGATAGAGCCATGACTACTTTCTCGGTAGCTGTGGAGGAAGCAAACAGATTTTCCGGAGGTGAGCTTCTACCAATAGATATTGTCTCGGGAAATGAGGAGAGATTTGGCATTACACGCCGCTTTCCGTTAGGTGTTGTAATGGGGATATCTCCATTTAACTTCCCGCTTAATCTGGTAGCCCACAAAGTGGCTCCTGCTATTGCCTCAGCTAATACAATGATCTTAAAGCCCGCGTCTCAAACTCCTATATCGGCACTAATGCTGGGAGAGATAGCCCTTGAGGCAGGTCTTCCCGAAGGGGCTCTTAACATACTTCCCCTACCCGGTGCACAAATAGAGCCTGTAATTGAAGACGTGCGCATAAAGAAAATCTCATTTACCGGAAGTGATGAAATAGGCTGGGAGTTAATGAGGAAATATTCTAAGAAAAAAGTAACGCTTGAGCTAGGTGGAAACGCAGCAACCATAATAGATGAGGACCCGCCTGACCTGGACTTTGCGGCAAGCAGAAACGCCTGGGGGGCTTTTTATCAGGCCGGGCAAAGCTGTATATCTGTTCAAAGAATATTCGTTCAGGAGAAGATATTCGATAAGTTCCTGGACAAATTCATAGATGAGACCAAGAAATTAAAACTGGGCGACCCTATGCTTGAGGATACAGACTTAGGCCCTGTGATAGATAATGATTCCGCGGACAGAATAATGAGCTGGATAGATGAAGCGCTTGAAAAAGGGGCGGAGCTTTTAACCGGAGGGAAAAGGGACGGTAAATTAATAGAGCCGACTGTTTTGACCGGGGTTCCTCATAACTCGAATATAAGCTCGGGTGAGGTATTTGGCCCCGTGGTACACGTAGAGCCGTATAAAGATTTTGACGAAGCTACTGGACAGGGTAAACGATTCCCGCTACGGACTTCAAGCCGGGGTGTTTACTAAAGATATGAAAAAGGCATTTAAAGCATATCACGCTCTTCATGTAGGGGGCGTAATAGTAAATGACTACCCGAGTTTTAGAGTAGAGAACATGCCTTACGGTGGTGTTAAGGATTCGGGGGTTGGAAAAGAGGGACTCCGTTACGCAATTGAAGAAATGACAGAATTAAAACTTATGGTTATAAATTTAGATTACTAAAATCAGCTGTATCCCTTAATTTTCTCAAGAATATTTAATCTTTCAAGCTCACCATAAGCCTTAGTATCGCTTTTTTGAGACACAAATTCTTTTAAATCTTCAGGGCTATCGATATCAAGTCCAATTCTCGGGTTATCGTAACTTTCATAGAGGATATTATTTTTGTCTGCTTCATTCATATGCTTCCTGAAACTGTCATGCCCAAACATTGAGGGGATGGCGTCAGGAGGCTTTCTGAGAATAGCATTGGTCCCTAATTCGTCTCTTGCGGGGATAAAAATAATAGAAGGGGTGTCCTTTTCTCTTTCCAGTATAAAATCTATATCATCTGAGGTAATAAGAGGGGCATCTCCCGGGATTACGAGAACCGAGGTGGCTCCCATATCCTTACAAATTTGAGACGCATAGTCTACGGATGCGCTCTCGCCGTTTTGCTCCGTTTCTATAATTATTTCGATCCCCAGACCTCTAGCTATTTCTATAGCTTTAGCGTCGAGAGTGACAATAAACTTACGATCTGCGAGTAGTGATCCTTTAAGGGCCGTAAGAACATCCTCAAGCATTGCATAAGCAAGAGCTGTCCTTTCATGCTGCGGCAAGAGAGAGGATAGTCTTTCCTTGGCTTTAGATAAATCTTTTACGGGGACAATAACAAATTTCATTTTGATCCTGATTTAAGCTCGACAAATTTAATTCTCGAATAAAAATTATCAGTTTAGAAAGAACGATATGATACCTAACTTTTATTCATAAGCCCAAAGTAATTACATAAAACAAAATCTTATTCCTTTATCTCAATTGGATTAGGCTATGGATCACAAGTTATAATTAATCATCAAATGACGGAAATTCACAAGGACTCTCTTTACCTCGATCTGAAAGATTCGCTGGAGAATAAATTAAGCGGTGAAGTGCGTTTCGACAAGATAAGTAAAATACTATATAGCACCGATGCGAGTAATTATCAGATTGAGCCGGTAGGAGTCGTCATACCCAAAAATGTCGAAGACGTTGCGAAAACTCTTGAAATCGCATCCAACTACGGTGTAGCAATCCTACCCAGGGGCAGCGGATCGAGCCTCGCAGGTCAGGCAGTAGGCCACGCTCTAATCATCGATCTCTCAAAATACCTGAATGAAATTTTAGAAGTTAATACAGAGGACAAAACAGTGCGTGTGCAGTCCGGGATGTTTCTGGAGCAGCTCAATAGAGAGTTAAAGCACTGTGGGCTAATGTTCGGCCCCGACCCTGCTTCAGCCAGGATAGCCACAATCGGGGGAGTAGTAGGGAATAACGCAACAGGAGCGCATTCTATTCTATACGGAATGGCGGGAGATAATGTAGAGTCTTGCAAATTGCTTCTGAACAAAGGTGAATCAATAGAGCTTGGGCAAGTAAATAATGGGAATAGCCTCTACCAAAAACTTAACCAACTAAGAGAAAAATATTCTGACAAAATCAAAAGCGATTTCCCCCGTCATTGGCGGAGAGCCTCGGGTTACAGTCTCAATTATTTTTTAGAAGAACCTTTTAATCCGGCAAAGCTCTTAGCGGGCGCGGAAGGGACTCTGGGTCTGGCCACAGAGTTCACGCTTAAATTAGTCGAAAGACCATCCTTTACGGGGCTAGTGATTCTACAGTTCGACAGTATGATCCGGGCTATGGAAGCGGTTCCGGCAATTTTAGAGAGAAACCCTTCGGCAGTAGAGCTTATCGATAGAATGCTAATTGAGCTTACAAGGGCAAATCCGTCTTATTCCCAGATGCTAACCTTTATTGACGGAGATCCTGAAACTATTTTGGTAGTGGAATTTTATGGGGGAAACTGAATCAGAAGTAGAGAAAAAAGCTAAGAATCTGAATTCTTTTTTAAACAGCAGAAATATTAACTGTCCTACTAGCTATGCCCTATCACTTAAAGCACAGGCAAATGTATGGGGCGTGAGAAGAGCCGGACTTGGGCTCTTGATGAGTAAAAGGGACGAATTTAAACCCATTCCATGTATCGAAGATGTTTCAGTACCAGTAGAGAATCTTCCAAGTTATATAGCCGATATCACAGATTTAATTAAACACCTGGGGACAAGAGCCGCTTTCTACGGCCACGCCAGCGCAGGATGCTTACACGTAAGACCATTGGTTAATTTAAAATCCCAAAGCGGAATCAAGATAATGGAGGATTTAACTCAGGAAACTTTCAAACTAGCACTAAGGTACGGCGGAATTATGAGCGGTGAGCATGGAGACGGGCTTCAAAGAAGCTATCTCAATGAACGTCTCTTTGGAAAAGACCTATACGGAGTTATGAAGGAACTTAAAGCCGCATTTGATCCTGAGGGCATGTTCAATCCCGGAAAGGTTGTGGACGGTCCTTCGCCTGAAAAGAACTTGCGCTTTGGAGAGTCCTATCGAGCGGAGACAGTCAGAACTTATTTAGACTGGTCTAAGGATAATGGATTTACCGAAGCTGTTGAGATGTGCAGCGGCCAGGGAGTATGTCGGAAACTCGGGGAAGGGATTATGTGCCCATCATACATTGCAACTAAAGATGAAATGGATACGACCAGGGCCCGTGCTAATGTATTTAGAGCTGTGGTGTCCGGCAAGTTGCCAATGGACGCGATGACGAGTGAAGAAATGTATGAGGTCTTCGATCTTTGTCTTTCATGTAAAGCATGTAAAAGCGAGTGCCCTTCAAGTGTAGATGCTGCCAAAATGAAGCTTGAATTTCTGGCCCATTACCACGGAGAGCATGGCTTTTCGGTTCGTGACCGCTTATTTGGGTATGTTCATGAAATGAGCCAATTTACCTCACACCTAGCGTCCATATCAAACCTTGCTATAAATAATAATCTCTCTAAAAAGATTCTATCTAAAATAGGGGATTCACCCGGAACGATCACTACCAAAGTTATCAAATGAAAAGTTCATAGATTGGTTTAACAGTAGACCACAAGTTACTGAAAACAATTTAGGATACAAGGTAGTTTATTTCCATGATACCTGGGCAACGTACTATCATCCTGAGGTTGGGAGGGCGGCAGTAAAGTTGCTTGAAGCCGCAGGTCTGGATGTAATGCTCGTTGCAAATAGAGTCTGCTGCGGCCGTCCGATGTTAAGTATAGGGATGATTGAACCGGTCCGGGAAAGGGCGTTAAAAAATGTATCGCTCCTAGCACCCTATGTTAAAGAGGGTATTCCGGTAGTGGGAACGGAACCCAGCTGCATTCTCACTTTTAGAGATGAATATTTAGCCCTTCTGCCGGAAAATGAAGATGCTGGAATTCTCTCTAAAAACTCATATGTCCTTGATGAATTTTTGTTGAAACTAAATAAATTAGGTGAGCTTAAAATTAACTGGAAACAAGTTGGACCTAGCGTATTTTATCATGGACACTGCCATCAAAGATCAATAATCGGAAACCAATCTGCCCTCGAGATGCTGTCCCTTTCGGGATGCAAGGTAACAGAAAGCGGAGCCGGCTGCTGCGGAATGGCCGGGAGTTTCGGCTACGAAAGCGAACATTACAAAGTTTCACAAATGATCGCTGAAGACAGGTTATTACCAGCTATTAGAGAAACGCCCTCTGATACACTAATAGCTGTATCGGGTGTGTCATGCCGGCATCAAATTGAACATTTTTCCGAAAAGAGAACAATACACATAGCGGAAGTTTTAGCCAACCAAATAGGATAGATTATCTATAAATCCTTTTAAGAACTTAACAAGCTTCATAAAATCATCTGGCCTATTTTCGGGCTCTCTTAATCTCCGGTTAATCTCAAGCTGGATTGATGGAACTTCGAGCACCCTTGAAGCAAATTTCGTTACCGTCATCTGCTTTGCAGCTGGGAATACATCTAGTCCACCAATAGATATATCGTTTAATGAAGCCTGGTGCTCAAGCTCATTCAGGCAATTAGTATGCTCCAACAAAAATTCCTTATCCTCCCCGACACCGGGATAAAAGTCATATTTTTTCTCAGGCCCCGTGCCATGGAGATCAACCAGACATTTAATGTCATTTTTCTTCGCTATCTCACTTAGTCTCACCTTAAAAGTAGAATCGTCATAGTAGTTCGGATCGGATTCCATAAGCCTATTCGTATAAAGGGCATGACAGCCTGTTAAGGAGTGCAGCATCACTGATAGAGCACCCGTATAGAATTCTTGACGTTTTAACTTACCCATTCTTTTATGAACCGAGGCATGGGGGGCTGTAACAAGTAGCGGTACATCTCCAGCTATATAGATAGAGCCTTCGGAATCAGAAGTTAGAGACTCTCTGTATAGATACTTTTGACGGTCTTCAAAATTTAAAGCGAAGCCAAGCGGATCATGAAAAGAAAGGGACGAATGTCTCCTCCAGTTTCCTGTCTTAACTTGATTTATAGGTTTGACATATTCTTTTAATAGGCGGGCGGCCTCGTAAGAGATAAATTCTTCACCGTTATGTTTTAAAATCACTTTTTTAAATAGCCCGGAATCCACATCTTCTACCACGTCAAGCTCTGCTATTTTATTATCCGGGTTATCCATAATGTAGAGCTCGCCTGCTACTGTGTTCCGAGACCCCTCGTCAAATACTGCAGCTGGATAGCCTCTTTTTGTATCGTAGAGAGTTCCTGGGATTTCTAGAGTCTTTAGTAATTTGCAATCACTTAAAAAAGAACATCTGGATTCCCCTTGGAGAAAAGTTCCGTAGACAAATACTTTATTTAATTTTGCGGGCATCTTAATTATTTGAAGATATGGATTCTTTGGAATATAGAATATTTCCCCTTACCATTACAAGTTCCAAATTATCATTAGTAGAAGAGACAACGGATAGATAAGGATTTTTAAACTCGGTTTTCGAATTAAGGAATATTAGATCTGCTTCTTTTCCTATTTCAATGCTTCCAATTTTGTCCTCCAGAAATAGCGCTCTAGCCCCTCCCAGCGTAGCTGAATAAATTGTCTCGTATGAAGCTTCTTTTCCTAAAGCTTGGGACCAGAGGAGATGAAGAACCCTGAGCTCTTCAAAGAAGTCGAGGTTGTAGTTACTGGACAGACCGTCTGTGCCCAGACCTATCCTTTTTAGCTTGGAATATTCCTTAAGCGGAGGGATACCGACCTGGAGAAACAAGTTGCTTCTCGGACATAAGACAATTCCTATGTCCAGATTTTGAATCTCTCTAACTTCACCAACTTCTACCTGCACCATATGAACAGTTGTAATCTTGGTTTGATCAAAGAATCCCAGGTTCTTTAAGTACCCAAAGGGGGTGCTAGCCTTATTACGCTTAAAGGTCTTTTTATCTATCAGAGGAAATACTTTATTCTCAATATTATTTGCTTTTCTATTTACAAACTCGACCTCTTCTTTGCTTTCAGCAAGATGAATACCCAGAGGTCTACTATTTTTCCTATGAGAAGTAAGCGTGTTCTCTAACAGCCCCGGGCTGCAGGAGTAAGGGGCATGAGGAAAGAGCCTCTCTTCATATATGTCGGATAATTCAAAAGTATCAAAGTCGACTATATCTTCTTTACTATCAACTACCTCTCTAAATAGTATCGTTCTAAGACCCGATTTTTTTAATATAGGGATATCCAGACCGCCGTAGGATGAAATTTCCCCAACTGTGGTTACACCGCTTTCTATCTGTGCTTTAATTCCGTCTGCCACCGACTCTTCAATTTCCTGATTTGTAACACCCTCTCTTTTTCCTCTGATTATCTGTTGCAGCCATGAAGTAAAACCCTTAAATTTGCCTATCCTTTTCTTGATCCAGCCAAGCTCAAGATGGGTATGTGCATTTATGAATCCGGGAAGAAGGATACCTTCTCCGAGACTAAGCTCCGCTACTCCTTTATATTTTCTTCTAAGTACAGAAACATTTCCTATATCGAGGATTTTCCCACCCCCAACAACTAAGGCGCTATCCTTTATAGGTTCAGAGGAAATGGGGAGGATTGTATCAGCTAATATTAATAACTTTTTCATAATTAAAAACCGGCTATAGCGGTTCAGTTCTGGTACAAACGAATATAAATCTTATCCGGAGAGCATCTCTATTCTTTTAAGTAAGTCTATACTCAGGGTACCTTCAGCTACTTCTTCCACCGCTCCCCTCATTTTAATTGACCAATCATTTCTAATGTTAATATCGAGATCGCCTCCAGGCATGGAAACAGTGACATTCCCATCGGTCAAACCATTCTTCACACATGCTGAGGCTACAGCACAACAACTGCTGCCTGAAGCGAGCGTATAACCTGCACCGCGCTCCCAGATCAGAATTTGAACTTTTTCTCGGGAGAGGGGTTTTGCAAACTGAACGTTGATACGGTTTGGAAAGAGTTCATGAGTCTCGAGCAATGGACCCAGTTTTCTGATATACCCTTCTTCAAGCTCATCAACAAATACCACACAGTGGGGGTTTCCGACCGAAACAGCTGTAAATCTTAATAATTCGCCGTCTACATTTATTTCTTCATCAACTACTTCCCTCTCCTCCCCCGCTACAGGAATCAAATTGCTTTGAAAAGTAGCTTCTCCCATTTCTACTGCTACAAAAGGGACTATACCGTCAATAGTTTCGAGCTCGGCTGTAACAACGCCGCCAAGGGTAGAGATTTTAAATACTTCTTTTTCGGTATGTCCGTGCTCAAAAAGATATTTAGCGAAAATTCTAAGCCCATTTCCGCTCTTCTCAGCTTCACTGCCGTCAGGGTTTAATATTCTGAGTCCGAAATCGGCTTTATCAGATGGAACTAAAAGAAGTATGCCGTCAGAACCTATGCCGTAGTTTCTATGACAGAGCAATTGTACAACTTCTGGTGTAAGGTCAAATGATAATTGAGACTGATCTAGTACGAAATAGTCATTTCCAAGTCCGTGTGATTTAACAAATTGATTCATAACATGTGTCCTCTTAGAGTATGATTTCAGCTATTCAAGAATGACTCTTGTCGTATAACCCTTTTTTCTGAGTTTAGAAGCTGTTTTTTGGGCGTCTCGTTTACTGGAATAGCGCCCCACCCTAACCCTGTAATAAGTGTCTCCCTTAACCTTAACTGATTCAACCCTGACATCACTATATTCTATATCGAGTCTCCTTTTTACAGTACTCGCATTACCCTTGTCACGGTATGCCGCTACCTGAACTGTATATTCCGGGTCAAAATAGTTAGAGCTTCTTGTAGATGGGGTTGAGACCACTTCGACTTTTACTTTAACTACCCCCCTTTGAATCATATCAATTGATTTGGCAGGTGCATGAGAAAGATCTATTATACGATCCCCTACAAAAGGGCCTCTGTCATTTATCGTTACTATGACATCTCTTCCGTTCTCAAAATTTGTCACCCTTACCACAGTACCCATTGGTAGAGTTTTATGAGCTGCGGTATATGCATGCTTACTGAAGCGCTCCCCGCTCGCGGCGTATCTGTTATGCTCTTCAAGACCATACCAGGAAGCGAGGCCTATTTGTGTGGAACCTTCAGTTACATACCCTGAAGAGGGGGGTTCTTCATAAGTAGGATATGAATTGACCCCTTTTTTCCCGCAGGAGAAAATAATAGGTAAGAGAAATAATAAGAGGAGAGTTCTAATATTCATATTTCTTGGATTTTAACACACGGTCACTATCTTCCAAAGAACACAGAGATATTAGATTGAGCTTGGAGTTGAACTACTAGGCAAAGAGATAACTTCAATCCTGACTCTAATAACTCCTCTTCTATTAAAACCTATTGCCTTTGCTGCCGCATGTGAAAGGTCAACTATGCGACCTTTTACGAATGGGCCGCGATCGTTCACTTTAATATAAACTTCTTTACCGTTTCTTAGATTTGTAACCCTGATAATAGTTCCGAAAGGAAGTTCTCTATGTGCTCCAGTAAAACTATACATATCAAAACGCTCGCCGCTTGCTGTCTTTTTCCCGTGTAAAGGGCCTCCGTACCAGGAGGCGTTCCCATATTGGGGATAATTCTCAACAGAAAAGCTTGATAAAGAGGAGAAAAAACTTAAAATTAAGACAAGTACAATTGATTTGATATTCATCGGACCCCTTATTTTCTATAGAAATAAATATTTTGACTTATAATTCTTGAGATTGTCAAGGATTAGAATAATATTATCCCTAAACAAAAAGGAACTTCGATGCCACATTCACCAGAAGAATTCTCACTCATAAGGCGGCTCCCTCCTTATGTCTTCAATATAGTAAACGAGCTTAAAAGCAAAGCTAGAGCAAAGGGGGAAGATATTATCGATCTAGGGATGGGCAATCCGGATCAGCCAACCCCGGAGCATATAGTTAAGAAGCTGATTGAAGCTTCTAGTGACCCAAGAGCACACAGATATTCAGCCTCTGCCGGGATACCAAAATTAAGATCGGCGGTGTGCGACTGGTATAAAAGAAAATATGATGTTGACCTCGACCCCGAAACTGAAGCTGTAGTTACTATAGGATCAAAAGAGGGTATCTCTCACCTAATGTTATCAATACTCTCACCGGGAGATACGGTGATAGTGCCCAATCCTGCCTACCCAGTTCATATATATTCTGTGATCATTTCAAGGGGTGATGTTCAGAGTGTTCCGCTTTCGAGCAGCTCAGAACTGATAGAATCGATTGAGAAAGTGGTTAAGGAGATATGGCCGAGACCAAAGGTCCTCATGATTTCTTTCCCTAACAACCCAACAACTGAGGTAGTTGATATTGATTTCTTTAAAAGCATATACGAGCTTGCAAAAGAATCAGGGCTTATTGTGGTTCATGACCTAGCTTATGCGGAGCTATGCTATGACGGATATAAGGCCCCAAGTTTTCTTCAGGTCCCGGGGGCTAAAGAGGTGGGGGTCGAATTTTACTCGCTATCTAAAAGTTATAATATGCCTGGGTGGCGGGTGGGATTTATGGTAGGAAATAAAAAGATTGTATCAGCGCTAAAACGAATTAAAAGTTACATGGACTACGGAATATTCACACCCGTTCAAGTAGCTGCCATATCAGCACTAAACGGCCCTCAGGACTGCGTGGACGAGATTAGAGGCCTCTACAAGTTAAGAAGGGACAGATTAGTTGAAGGGCTTAACAGGGCTGGATGGCATATCCCCAAACCCAAAGGCACTATGTTTGTGTGGGGGGAAATACCCGAGGAATTTAAGAGTATGGGATCACTCGAGTTCTCAAAGCTCTTAATAGAAGAAGCAAAAGTTGCCGTCTCCCCTGGAGTAGGGTTTGGGAATTACGGTGAGGGATTCCTGAGATTCGCGTTGGTAGAAAATGAAAAAAGGATTATGCAGGCTGTGCGCGGTATCAGAAGATTTATTAATAAATAGCGGTCTTTATTTTTTATAGTTGCAAGATATGCAACATATAGCAGGTACTAGTAATCAAAGTTAAAGAATATGTCAGCCCCGGACTCTTCCCCAATATCACTTTCCAGGGTTAAGAAATTAAAGAGCCTGTACTCTATAACGGCCCTATTAGCCGTTACAATGGACGAAGGAATCCCCGGACTAAAGAAATAGCGTTCATAATAAAAGCGCTCATAGGAAAATCGCTCATAACCGACGTATAAGTCTTTAGTAAGATACTTACCTACTTCCACGTGCGTATCCCTAAATCCAGTCTGACCGCCTTTTATAGTTATCACGTCCAGAGCAAACTCTTCTCCGAACATTTCCCTTATCTCTCCCACTGCCATAGTTCCTAATACTTCGCCAGCCTTTTCTTGAAAGGATACCCTGTCATCCGTTGAAAGATTCTCCGATGAGGTGCCAAAAACCAAATAAGAAACAATCTCATTCTCATCGAGCGGCGGGTCACTTGTAAGCTGTATTTTGGGCTTCTCGGCAGTACCTGTAACGTTAATAAATATCCGAACACTGGATACTTCGTACAAAGCCCTGACATCTAAAAATGGATCTACAACCTCTTTGCCTCGATAACTAACTGTACCGCTCTCAATATTGAAGAGTTTTCCCATAAAGTGGTATTCACCCCTGACTACATCAATATTTCCACTTACAACATAAAGTTCGCCATAATTTTTCTTAACTTTAAGCTTCCCCTCCACTTCAATATTAGCTCCGCTTCCCTTAATCCAGGAATTAGTAGGTATATCTACATCAATATCCATAGCAATGTATTCTATAAAATAGTCCACCGGGCCCTTACCCGTGAAGATAAATTCTTCTGCCTGAATGTTTCTATCATCAACAAATTGTATATTTTCAATGTATTTTACCGCCTTCTCAGGAACTATAACCTTTACATTTCTTGCCGTAATATTTCCATCTATAAAAGCCTTAAAGCCCTGCCCTTTAACATCTATCTCACCGTCCAAATTTGCCGTAACATCATCGGGATTTGATTTCACTAAAAGCCCTTTCATTGTGCCCTTGCCCGTATAAGACAGATCGCGTAGGTCAACCCTGCCCCCAAAAACACCCTCTCCCTCACCGGTATTTATAATTGCCGGTTTCAATATCCCGTAATCTCCCCCCAGATCCATAACGGCATGCGGTATCTCTATTTCATTACGAAGAGAAAATACTTTAAATTTAACGTCTTCGAGCTCAACTTTGCCTGACACATTAGGACTCTCTCCAATGCCGAAAGCACTTACATCAATTTTTAATTTCCCGTCTATTTTCTGAAGCTCGGGATTAAATGCGGCAAGGGGACTGATATCAATACCGTCGGATAGAACGCTCACATCAATAGTTGCCTGTTTATAACTATCCTTAAGGTTGGCAGAACTAAGATCTATATTTGATTTTCCAGATACCGTAAGGATCTTTTGAGACTTATCGGTTATATCGAGGTTAAAATCTATTCCGCTTTTGGAAACCAAAAGACTTAATATAAGTTCACCACTTTTAAAATTCATAAACTCCAGGTTCGTTACAATAATATCTGTTTTTATATCCGGGTATTTAAGAGAGGTATCCAAATCTATTTTACCTGTAAGCTCCCCCTTTAAGGGGAAAAAGAGGTTTAATAACTGTGATACATCGTTCAAATTTAACTTTTTCAGTTCCAAAGTTCCATCAAGACCGCCATCAAAGCCTACATCTACTGCTCCAATGACATAGTTATCTTTATGGTAGAGATTAAAAGAACTTATGCTTACTTTGTCTTTGAAAACTGAGAGGTGAATCGGGGTCTTATTTTTGAGGACCTCTTTTTGAAAATTCAGGTTGATTTTACTTATTTCTAACTTCGTCTCATCTTTATTTAGCTCGGTGAGCCTGAAATCTATTTTATACCTAGTATCAAACGCCCCCAATATATTAAGGCTGCCATCTATTAATTCACCTCTGCTGTCAGCTTGGAAAGTTGCAGATTTAATCCTCTTACCATTAAGTACCGCACCCCTTATATTTCCTTTAACATGGAGCCTCGGGTCCGTAAAACTTAAGAAGCTGTCTCCAGAAAGATATACCTCTTTAATTATAAAACTTTCTTTATCATCCCTAAACTCAGATCCTCTGGCACTGAGAATAATTCTGGGCCTGGCGAAATCACCTTTTAAACTACCACTTAATTTAAGAAACCCTTTAACATCAAAATCATCTATAAAACCAGACAATGCGCTAAGGTCTTTAATATCAACATCATACTTAATCCCTTTAGACCCCTCATTGCTAAAACTTCCGGATGCTTTAAGAGTTAATAAATCTGAGTCAACAGAAAGAGTTTTTATTTGGAGTACTCTATCATTGTATGAAGCCCGAACTTTCCCTTCTTTTATGTTGAGCCCGGATAGGGTGGAGGGCAGGATCTCACCCCTTATGGAACCTTGAAAACCACTTAGGAAATCCCCCTCAAACGGAACAGAGCCCTTTAATTTAAGATTAGAATTAATGCTGCTCTTATAATGTTCATCCTTTAGTAAAAAAGCCAAGTCCGCCTTCACAAAACTTGTATTTAAATCATAATCCAGACTAGAGCCTGTAATCTGCATCGGGCCGTTTACTCTTAATTCCCCAACATCACCTCCCGTAAGACTTAGACTGGCCAAATCAATCTGAGCTTGCAGATCACGGCGCTTATTCCAATCACCCCTTATATTAAATGAGGCGTTTAAATTTGCGTCGAGAATTGAATTTACTCGTTCTTCTAAAACCACGTTTTCTTCGAGCGCTTCACTTTTTTCTACCATCTCTAGAACTCGTGAAGCCTGCAAAGAATCAATTGTGAAATTAATATCAAGTTTGTTATTTGTACCCTCAGCCAGTATCTCTTCTAAATCGAGATTGCCCGCAAATGATGCTCCCCCGAAATCGGTATTAATTTTTCCCCCTTTGAGCACAATCTTTGAACCATCTACATTTATAACGTCAATAGCGCCCTGTAAACTTTCTCCTCGTAGAGTCGAATCCACGAGTTTAAGTTTTCCGTTTGCTTTTAAATACCTATAGTTCTCATAGTCGCCATTGGCAACTAATTCCATATTGATATTGCCGATACTCTCATCCAAACCAAAGTTCTTAGCAGTAGCTTTAAGAGTAAATTCGGGATGTTTCAGATTGGTTGCAAACCCTTTTACCACGATCTCAGCATTGCCTAAATTAAAATTCAAACTTTTTAGATCAAATTTGTCCACCCCTTTTCCCTTAGTATAAGTCGCCTTGCCAGATATATCGTCCAAGTACAAAATATCGCTATCAGTATCTTGAAATAAAATTCCCAGATTGCTCTTCCGTAATTCAATTTCGATCCTTTCATCTATCTTGAACATCTTAATAGTGAGGTCTATCTTGTCTGATTTTAGGTCCGTTACTTCTTTTTTGACACGGTCATCAATCCTGATTTTGGCTTGAGTCAAAATTGCGTTCTGAATAAAGACATTCCACTGTGGCGATTCTTCCCTATCTTTCTCTTCTTCCCAGGCGCCAAGCTTTTCAAAATTCCAGGTACGGTCCTCATTATGCACAAGGTAAATCTGAAGCCCTGTTATCGAAACTTCATCAAGTGGAATAACTTTGCTAAATAACATAGAGCTGTCCAGGAGAAGCGGCAGGGAATAATCGATAAATATTTCATCCGTTTCGATGAATGGCTGGCCCTCAATCTCAAAGGAAACATCGCGGAGTATAATCCCTCTTAGAAAGTCCCCCTCGATGCTGCCGATTGTAAAGCCTTGGTTGGTAAGAGAACTTACGATTGCATTTGTCGTAACCCTCAAAAATTGCTTAAAAAAGCTTGATTGGACTACGAAAAAAGCAAGCGCAACTAAAAGGGCTAAAATAAAAAGAAATATTCCTATAGGTTTAAGTACTTTTGAGCGCATATCCTTATTGTTCAAGTATAACACAACACTATATAAACAACATCTTGGAGAGAAATGCTTTGCTTAATCTACTTCTAGCGTAAGTATCCTGGAAATCACTGTTTTTTATCACAAATTATTTACTATGCAAAACGTAATATTGTCTTCATAGACTAGTTCTAAATCTCAAATTCCAACACGCAATCACTATAACTTGCTAATGCAATAATGGTCAGATACTATTTTCGGCACCTTCATTTTTTGTAGATATTCTCTATGCCAAAACTCACAATAGATGGAAAAGAGCTAGAAGTTGAAGACGGTCTGAATCTCATTCAGGCAGCGTCTCGACTTGATATAGATATCCCCCATTTTTGCTACCATCCCGCCCTTAGCGTGGTTGCCCAGTGTAGGCAATGCCTGGTCGAATTAGAGGGGTTTCCCAAGGTCATGCCCGCTTGTAACACCTATGTTAGGGAAGGACTTATAGTTAAAACAGACTCTGATAGAGCGGTAAAAGCTAGAAAAGCTACTGTCGAATTCACTTTAATAAATCACCCTTTAGACTGTCCGATATGCGACAAGGGTGGAGAATGCCCTCTTCAGCTTACAACAATGCAACACGGACCGGGGTATAGCAGGTTTGAGGGACCGGAACAAAAGAAAGTCAGAAAGAAATACTATCTCAGCGATAAAATACTTTATGATCCCAACCGCTGCATAATGTGCACTAGGTGCGTCAGATTCACAGATGAAGTTACCAAAACCGGGGAACTCGGGTTTAGCGGGCGTGGCTTTAGGAAAAAGATTGTAGTATTTCCAGGCAAAAATCTGGACAACGAACTCGCGGGGAATGTTACTGATCTATGCCCTGTAGGAGCTTTACTTAATAAAGACACGCTTCATGAAGAAAGGGTCTGGTACTGGAAGTTTACCGATACCGTATGTTCTCTCTGCAGTAACGGCTGTAATATAACTGTGGGTGTTGACCCCAGAATAGGCAGGGTCACAAGAGTGAGACCGAGGACGAATATGGATGTAAACGAGCATTGGATATGTGACAGGGGACGCTACAACTTTAAGGAAATCCAGGAGGGGAATACGCGCCTCAAAGATCCAATATTAAGAAACGGCGAGGGTTTTAAGCTTTCTCTGTGGGATCAGGCGATAGATTTCGTAAGTTCTGAGATTACTAAAGCAGCTAACGAATCCCCTGAATCAATAGCGTTCTTAGGATCCGCAACATTTACCAACGAAGAACTATATCTTCTTAAAAAAATAGGAGAGACAGTTAATACAACTAAGATCGCCGGTAATATTGGATCAATTAACGAACCAAAACTCTACGGCCTATTAAGCACAGACCCTTTCCCAAATAGTTCCGGTGTAAAGGACCTGGGCTTCCCATCTGAATCAAACCATGTTTTAGGAATAATAGATTCTATTCTTGAAGGTAAAGTTAAGGTTCTTTACGTTGCGGGACTTGATCTATTTAAGCATGTACTAGAACAGGACAGGGAAAGGCTTAAAGAAGCTTTATCGGTACTTTCACTCCTAGTTGTACAGGACTATAAACTCACCGAGACTGTAAGATTAGCTCATGCAATACTCCCGGGCGCGAGTGCATATGAAAAAGAAGGCACCTTTACAAATGACCGTGGAAGGGTTCAAAGGGTGAGAAAAGCCATTGAACCACCGGGAACGGCAAAACCTGATTGGGAGATATTGACTCTTTTGGGAAGAAGCTTTCAGGAACAAAGCTTCCTCTATGACAACCCCTCACAGATCATGCTGGATATAGCCAGGACGATACCTGCTTATGAAGGACTAAATTACGATAACATCGGCACGCTTGGGGCAAGCACGACCGGCTAAGGTCAGGTGCCTAGAGACTAACTATGATTTGGGCTGAATTAGGAATAACAATAGTTAAGATTGCGCTTCTTTTTTTCGTTGTTCTCACACTTGTTGCATATTTAACATTGGCTGAGAGACGGGTAAGTGCGTTCATTCAGGATAGAATAGGTCCCAACCGTGTAGGTCCATTTGGTCTTCTCCAACCCCTGGCCGACGGCGTAAAGTTTATATTTAAAGAAGATATAATTCCCAAAGACGCTAACAAATATATCTACATAGTAGCGCCCGCGTTTTCACTCGTCACAGCATTAATTGCTCTTGCTGTAATTCCGATAGGTAGAGGATTTGAGACAACTATTTTCGGATTGCTTCAAGATCCCATATTTGTGAAGCTACAAATTGCAGACTTAAATGTCGGGGTTCTGTACATACTGGCAATAGGCTCGTTAAGCGTTTACGGAGTGGTGCTGGGCGGTTGGGCATCTAATAGCAAGTACTCATTGCTGGGCGGTCTAAGAGGTGCAGCACAGATGGTGAGCTACGAGCTTGCTATGGGGATTTCGATCCTGGGTGTAATAGCCTGGACAGGTTCGTTAAGGCTTGAGGATATTATCGAAGCGCAATCAAGTTACTGGTTCGTTTTTCCTCAAATACTGGGCTTTATAGTATTTTTAGCAGCCGTTTTTGCCGAAACCAATAGACTTCCATTTGATATGCCTGAAGCTGAGACCGAGATCGTGGCCGGATATCATACTGAATATAGCAGTATGAAGTTCGCAATGTTTTTCATGGCCGAGTATACGCATATGCTAGTCATGTCGTGTCTCATAGTGGCCCTTTTCTTCGGCGGGTGGTATCCACTGCCATTCGGCGGCTGGTTTGGTATTGATATCGATACGTACTGGTACCTGCCTCCAATAGTTTTCATCGGCAAAGTTTTGGCGTTCCTGTTCTTCTTTATCTGGGTCCGCTTCACCCTGCCCCGCTTTCGCTATGATCAGGTTATGAACCTCGGCTGGAAAGTACTTTTCCCTATTGCCATATTAAATCTTGTAGTAATCAGCATAGTAATTCTCGTAATGCAACACTACGGCTATATGGGCTGATAAGCTCTTATTATCATATTTGATACTTTGAATCCAGGATATATCTGGAGAACCAGCCGGATAGTTTCCGAGATTCTACAAATAGACATGCTAAAACTTTTAGATATTTTGGATTTGACAAAAGCGCATCCTAAAGAATGGAAACAATTAGACGTCTAGGTTGCTTACGTTAAGTGCGTTGGTTTCAATAAAGAGTTTTCTGGGCTCGACCTGATCCCCCATCAGAATAGTGAATATCTCATCTGTCTCAAAGGGGTCTTCAATCCTTACCTGCTTGAGCACTCGTTTTTCAGGATTCATTGTAGTTTCCCATAGCTGCTCGGGGTTCATCTCTCCAAGCCCTTTATATCTCTGAATAGACATACCTTTTTTACCGCGCGTGAGGATGTGTTCCGTAACTTCAGCTAAACTTTGAAGCTCTACTTTTTCTTCATTTTCCGCTACGCCGTAAGGAGGGTCACCTGCCACCTTAATAGATTCTCTCAGCTTCTTAATTTCTTCAAAATCAGGAGAATTTAGAAAGTCAAAATCAATGATTGTACTTCTGTTACGGCCATTTTCTTTAAAGGTATAAGAAATTTTAGAGGAATTATGTTCCAGGTCATCAGGTAATTTCCAATCAAGTGAATTTACTTCAGGATACCTAGTCTCAATCCACTCTTTTATTCCCTTAAGATGAGCTTCAAGCTCCGACTCTTTTTCCAGTTTTAAATGACTTTTCCTAAAGCCTTCTCTACTTGCGAAGGCATCTACTATTCGTAGATCTCTGCCAAATTTCCCTATTCTGATAAGCGCTTTTTCATATGAGATGGATTTTTTAATTATATCTAAAAGCCTTGATCCCTTAATCTCTTTGGCACCGTTTCCATTGTCCGATATCTTTAGAGAAACCCCACCTGTACCGAGCTCAAGAAAATGATCTTCATACTCATGATCGTCTTTTAGATATTTCTCTACTTTACCCTTTTTTACACGGTATAAAGGGGGCTGTGCTACATATAGATGTCCCCTTTCAATTATCTCGGGGAAATGTCTGTAAAAGAAAGTAAGGAGAAGCGTCCTTATATGAGAGCCGTCAACGTCGGCATCTGTCATTAGTATTACTTTATGATAACGGAGTTTGTTAATATCAAAATCGTCACTGCCAATTCCAGTACCTAAAACGGTGATAAGCGTTCTGATCTCCTCATTGCCGAGCATCTTATCGAATCTTGCCTTCTCAACGTTAAGGATTTTCCCCTTAAGAGGCAGAACTGCCTGATTGTATCTGGATCTGGCCTGTTTAGCCGAACCTCCGGCGGATTCACCCTCTACAAGATAAACTTCACATAACTCAGGGTCGCGCTCCTGGCAATCTGCAAGTTTCCCGGGAAGAGACCCGGACTCAAGAGCACTTTTTCTTCTGGTAAGCTCTCTTGCTTTTCTCGCAGCTTCTCTTGCCCTTGCTGCGTCCACCGCTTTTTCAATGATTTTTCTAGCAACAGAGGGGTTTTCCTCGAAAAAAGTTCCCAATTTTTCATTTAGAAGCACTTCTACAATTCCTTTAACGTTAGTGTTGCCGAGCTTGGTCTTTGTCTGGCCCTCAAATTTCGGATCGGGGAGCTTAACACTTATTACAGCAGTAAGCCCTTCTCTAGCATCTTCACCGCTTAGTGATACCTTAGCGTTTTTAACAAGCCCTTTGTCCTCTGCGTATTTGTTAACAGTCCTTGTAAGAGCACCTCTAAACCCTGTAAGATGAGTTCCGCCCTCAATGTTATTTATATTATTTGCATAGGCAAATATAGTTTCTGAATAACTGTCGTTATATTGAAGAGCAACTTCTACGATGATATCGTCTTTTGTTCCACTAATGTAGATCGGCTCAGGATGAAGCGGCTTTTTATTTTTATTAAGCTCATTAATAAATGCTACTATTCCGCCCTCGTAATAGAATTCTTGTTCCTTACCGGTTCTTTCATCGACAATTTGAATAACAAGACCTTTATTAAGAAATGCAAGTTCCCTTATCCTATGAGCTAGGATATCGTAGTTAAATTCCGCAATTTCGAAGATTGTCGGATCAGGCTTAAAGCGGATTTTTGTTCCAGACCTATTAGTCTTACCCGTCTCCTTAAGCTCACTCACCGCCTTACTGCGTTCATACCTTTGATACCAGACCTTTCCTTCTCTTCTAATCTCTAAAATTAGATACTCGGAAAGAGCGTTCACAACGGTTACACCAACACCGTGGAGACCTCCTGAGACTTGATATACCTTGCCCTCAAATTTACCGCCCGCATGAAGCATAGTCATCACAACTTCAGCTGCGGATTTGCCGGTCTCTTTATGCTTATCGACAGGTATACCACGACCGTTATCCTCAAGTGTGATGCTTCCGTCCACATGGATAGTCACATTAATCTTGTCACAAAAATCTGCGAGCGCCTCGTCAACGCTGTTGTCGAGAACCTCAAACACAAGGTGGTGAAAACCCCTTGTGCTCGTGTCCCCAATGTACATATCAGGACGTTTTCTAATGGCTTCTAAACCAGGTAGAACCTTGATTTGTTCAGCGTTATATGAACTGTCTTTTTTTGTAGGAATATTCTTGTCCGGGTCTCTTTTTACTTCCAAAGTCTGCTACCTCCGTTTAGGTACATCGGCGGGGAAAAATTGATAGGTAATTATACCACGAGAATTGCAAAAAGGGAAATAAAATCAGGGGGTTTGATCGCATATAATAAAAAAATACTATTTGGTAATTTAGCCAATAATATAGGCTATATGCGAGCAAAAATGAAGAATATCCGGAGCAATAATTTTAAAGCTTAGGGGGTGTAATGCCAACTTGTTTTTGATACTTCCCTTTTTTATCGGCATAGGAGATTTCACATATCTCGTCAGATTCAAAAAACAGGACCTGTGCTATACCTTCGTTTGCATAAATCTTTGCAGGCAGTGGAGTAGTATTTGAGATCTCCAGCGTTACATATCCCTCCCATTCCGGCTCGAAGGGGGTTACGTTCACGATTATTCCACAGCGTGCATAGGTGGACTTTCCAACGCACAGAGTAATTGTGCTCCTAGGTATCCTAAAATATTCAACCGTCCTGGCTAAAGCAAAGGAGTTTGGAGGAATAATACAAACATCCGCGTTAATCTCCACAAAAGATCTATCATCAAAATTTTTGGGGTCTACAACCGTATTATGAACATTGGTAAACACTTTGAATTCATTACTCACCCTTATGTCATAACCGTAAGCGGACACTCCGTATGATATTGACCCGTTTCTTACCTGTTCATCGACATAGGGCTCTATCATTTTATGCTCTATTGCCATTTTTCTTATCCAGTGATCAGGTTTAACCGACATTTTTCCGTGCTCCTTTATTTAAGTTAACTTTAATGTTGAGGGCTACTAATATACACGAGATTTTCTCTCAATTCATCAGAAGCACTAAACAAACTGCCTTAAGAATCTGACATCATTCTCAAAAAAGAGTCTTATATCGTTAATGCCAAACTTAAGCATTGTAATTCTTTCAATACCCATGCCAAACGCAAATCCGCTGTAAACCTCGGGATCATAATTTACGCTCTTAAATACTTCGGGGTCAACCATACCACAGCCCAAAATTTCAAGCCATCCGCTGTCCTTACAAACCCTGCAGCCCTGCCCCCCGCAAATTACGCATTCGATATCCACCTCAGCGCTGGGCTCCGTGAAAGGGAAAAAGCTGGGTCTGAACCTAACACCAAGGCCCTCTCCGAACACTAGTCTTAGAAACTCTGTAAGAACCCCTTTTAGATCTCCGAATGTTACATTTTTATCTACTAATAGCCCTTCAATTTGATGAAACATTGGTGTGTGTGAGACATCGCTGTCACACCTATACACCCTGCCCGGGGCAATGATTTTTATAGGAGGTTCTTCTTTCTCCATAACACGTATCTGCACCGGAGAAGTATGGGTCCTTAGTACTACGTCATCTGAGATATAAAAAGTATCCTGCATGTCCCGCGCCGGATGGTCTTTCGGAATATTTAAGGCTTCAAAATTATAGTAATCGGTCTCAACCTCTGGCCCTTCAGCCACTTCGAAACCCATTCTTTCAAAGATAGTTACGATCTCTTCCATCACTTGTGAGACAGGATGTCTAGCGCCTAAAGAAACATTTCTTCCGGGAAGAGTTGCATCTATTTTTTCTTCAGCAATAGCTCGCTTTTTCTTTTCTTCTTTTATATGATTTGATTTCTCATCAAACAGGGCTTCGATATAGGTTTTAACTTCATTAATTAACATCCCCATCTTAGGACGGTCTTCTGATGAAACATCTTTCATACTCTTTGTGATCTCAGTAATGACCCCTTTCCTGCCGACAAACTTGGCTTTTAAATTTTGGAGAGAAACCTCATCTGAAACCTGTTCCAGTTCCGTCTGAGCTTGATTTTTAAGATCTTCTAGTTTTTCTTGCATATTTTTTAATATCCTAAAACAGATACGATTGTTATCACAATCATTGCTATTCCAATTGCACCTTTAAAAAAAGTACCTCCGAGCCTGCCAACAAAAGCTCCCCAGCCTGATTTCATCGCTCTATCGACATTCTTTTCCAGCACGAACTCAACTAAGAAAGCACCTACAAAAACCCCTATAAACGCCCCTATCACAGCCCCTATACCAAAAAAGAAAGGAATACCTAAAATACCACCTATTATTCCAAAGACAATAGAGCCTACGATTGCTTTATTGCTGGATTTATACTTTTTCGCTCCAACTATACCCAACACAAACTCAACAAGTTCTCCAAGAAGCGCAAGCACCAATAAAACAGCTAAGACTGTTATAGTAACTTCTTTAAAACCCCCATACCAGCCAAATAGTATGGAATCGGCAAGAATAATAAAGTTGCCCGGGAATCCGAATACGTGTGATATTAACCCTGCAAACGCTACGAGAACAAATAGGAAGAATATAAGATAGTCAATCATATGAAGACTATAGTTAAAATTGCCTGAGTATATGAATTCTTAGGAGCTTTTTCTCTCTTTCCAATAAACTACAAATGCGCTTGCAATAAATATAGAAGAATAGGTACCTACAATAGCACCAACTATTAAAGTAAAGGCAAAATCATGTATTACTGAACCGCCAAAAATAAATAGCGGAATCAATACAAGAAAAACGGTGAAACTAGTTAATATGGTCCTTGTTAAAGTTTGGTTAACTCCCACGTTCACAACCTCTTTAATACCTAATTTGCCGCTCTTTTTCATATTCTCTCTGATTCTATCATAAATAATAATAGTGTCATTAACAGAGTAGCCGATAACGGTAAGAAGGCCCGCAACTAAAGCTAATGTGAACTCTTTATCCATAATGGATATAGCCCCGAGCGTTATAACAGTGTCATGAATGAGAGCTATTACCGCACCCATTGCAAATCCGAACTCAAAACGTATCATGACATAAATTAGTATTCCTACACATCCTAGAAGTATTGATATGATAGCCTTACTTATTAACTCTTTTCCAACCCTGGGCCCAATATAGTCCACCCTTTGAATTGAGCCCCCTTTAAAAGACTCATTGGTAGCCATTATTTTCTCCAACTCAGACTGAAAATCCTGAATCTGATCGAATTTGATTAAGTCCGGGGAGAACCTGATTAGATATTCACGATCTCCGGATAAACCAAGCTGCTGTACAACTTCGGGAGGATAACCAGTTGCATCCAAGGTGTTCTTTATATCTTTAATACTTAAATCCTTTGCTAGTTTTATATGTATTTCTGTGCCACCAGTAAACTCAACACCCCAATTAGGGCCTTTGTGATAAATAAGCGAACCGATGGAAATGACTATGAGGATGATCGATATAAATATCCCCTTTTTCCTCTTCCCCATGAAATCTATACGAGTGCCTGGTTTTATTAACTCCAAATTATTAGATCCTCCTAGATATTGCTTAAATACTTAAGGTCGGTACCTTCTTTTTTTCATAAATAAAACTCGTAATAACCCTTGCTACTACTACGTTACTAAATACAGTTGAAATGATTCCTATTGAAAGAGTTGCCGCAAATCCTTTTATAGGACCCGTGCCGAACCAAAACAGTATTAGAGCAGTAATAAGTGTGGTTAAATTGGCATCGAGCACAGTCCACAATGATCTCCCGTAGCCCGCGTCAATAGCTGCAAGAGTGGATTTCCCGATACGGAGCTCTTCTTTTATTCTCTCAAAGATAATTATGTTTCCATCTACTGCCATACCCAAAGTAAGTACAAGTCCAGCTATACCTGGAAGGGTTAAAGTCACACCAAACGCCGAGAGAAATCCCATGATAAAGAGCATGTTCAGAAGAAGCGCTATATCTGCTACTACACCTTGTAGCCTGTAGAAAAATATCATAAAGATTATGACTAAAATGCCGCCTATAGCCATCGAAAGTTTCCCCTTATCGATAGACTCTTTCCCGAGAGACGGCCCCACTGTTCTCTCCTGTTCGACCTCTACAGGGACCGGAAGCGCACCCGAGCGTAGCACCAGGGCTAAGTCCTTTGCTTCTTCCGTTGTAAAAGTTCCGGTAATTCTTCCTTGAGATGTTATTCTTTCCTGAATTGTAGGCGCGGATTTGATTATTCCATCAAGAACTATGGCAAGCCTTTGTCCTATATTTTCTTCAGTAAGAACTCCAAACTTACTTGCACCCTCACCTTTAAAGGTAAAACTAACAGCCGGTCTGCCGAATTCATCAAATATGAGCCTTGCCCCTGCAAGAGATTCACCAGTCACCGGAGCATCAAGCGTGGTAACAAAAAACTTTTCATTCTCAGCTCCAGTATTGCCGGGAACAAGCATTAGCCCCTGTTCTCTAAGTTCTTCAGGATTTGCAACATCATACCTAGCCAGAGCAGTTTCCTCAGTCGCTCCGGTATCGTTTACTATTTTAAACTCTAAAACAGCCGATCTTTTAATAATATCAATAATTCTTTGCCTGTCTTTCTCAGATGCGCCGGGCACCTGAATTAAGATCCTATCATCCCCCGCTTTCTGAATGGAAGGTTCAACTAACCCTAATTCTTGTACTCGATTTTCGATAACTTGTTTAACCTGGTCAATTGCCCTACTTTCAACTTCCGCCACATAAGAATCTTTAAGATCAAAATTAAGGGATAAATTATTCTCCTCAATATCAGAAATTTCGCTGAAATTGGTTACTGCAATACCGTTTGCTTTATCAAGGTCCGCTTTTGAGAAAAACTGGAGAGTCAATCTGTCATCCGTTCTTTCGGAACCTTTTATTAGAACTTTATCGTCTTTTAATTCCTCACTCATAAAATCTTTGATACTTGCCAGCTCCTGTTCAACTCCTTTCTCGGAATCCACACCGATGAGAAGAAAAATACCGCCTTTAAGATCGAGCCCTAATCTAATACCTCTGTCAGGAAATAGTTTCCCCCACCAGCTTGGGGTACTGTCGCCAAGAAATGTTGGAGTCAAAAGTATTAAAGATAGAACCGTAACTATAAGGATTGTGAGAATCCATCCCCTAGAAGCTCTCATTATTTAGATTTCTCCTCCTTTCCTTTCGACTCTTCCGCTGAAGGTTGCAGTCCAGCAATGGCTGAACGGCTTATGCGTATGCTCATTCCCTTTGTGATTTCAAGTGTAACTACATCATCTTCAGAAATATTTAAAATTTTACCGTAAATACCACCAGACGTTATTATATCGTCTCCTCGTTTAAGCTCACTTAACATTTGCTTTTTCTGCTTGCCCTGTTTTTGCTGGGGCCTTAAGATCAAAAAATAAAAGAGGACGAAGATAAGAACAAAAGGAAGGAACGCCAACGGAGAGCTTCCCCCTCCTCCTTCACCTCCTAGCATCGGGCATCCGGTTAATAGAAATGCGATTGATAAAGTTGCTATAATATTTCTAAAATTTCTCATTTTTCTCACTTACCTCCCAGGGATTGTACCCTAGTTAAAAAATTTGGAAAATCACCGCTGTCAATACTATCTCTAATCCCTCTCATCAGCTCCGAGTAGAAATAAAGGTTGTGAAGAGTCAATAAACGTAAAACCAGAGTTTCCTTTGCTATGTAGAGATGCCTTAAGTATGCTCTCGAAAATGTTCTGCAAGTATAACACTCACAACCCTCTTCAATCGGCCTTCCGTCTTGGGCAAATTGAGCATTTTTTATAACCAGTTTTCCATTACTTGTAAAGAGAGTGCCGTTGCGGGCATTGCGGGTGGGGATAACGCAGTCAAACATATCGACCCCCATTGACACTGCTGTAACTATGTCCTCTGGTTTACCGATACCCATTAGGTATCTGGGTTTATCTTTGGGAAGCCTGAAAAGAGTACTCTCTGTAATTTCATAAGTCTTTTCCTGATCCTCTCCTATTCCGAGCCCGCCCACAGCATAACCGTCAAAACCAATTTCCGTAAGCTCTTCGGCTGATTTTTTTCTAAGCTCGTCAAACACTCCCCCCTGAACAATTCCAAAAAGGCTGTTATCCGTGCGGCTCTTTGACTCCTTTGACAACTTTGCCCAGCGAGTGGTCAATTCGACTGATTTCTTCATATATTCTTCTGTCGAAGGATAGGGAGGGCATTCATCTAAACACATCATAATATCTACACCAAGGGCTTCCTGTATCTCGATACATTTTGCAGGTGTAAATAAATGTTCGCTACCGTCTAAATGAGACCTGAAAAGAATACCTTCATTTTTAATTTTTCTGGTTTTAGAGAGGCTAAGTACCTGATAACCTCCACTATCGGTAGTTATGGGCTTGTTCCAGGACATGAATTTATGAAGTCCGCCTAACTTTTCTACAGTCCTGTGGCCCGGGCGTAGATACATATGGTATGCATTAACAATAATTATCTCGAAACCCAATTCCTGAATTTCCTCGGAAGTGAGGCTCTTGACAGTAGCTTGAGTCGCGACAGGCATAAAAGCAGGCGTGTCAACCACCCCGTGGGCGGTAGTCATCTTGCCGAGCCTGGCATCGGTCGATTCATCACTTTTTAGGATTTCAAATGTGAACATATTATATTGGTAAGGAATTACAGCTTAGGTTGGTAATATACAAATTACTCTTTCTAAATCCCAAGTACTTCCTTCATTGTGTACATACCTGCGGATTTACCGGGAATCCACTTGACCGCACGTACAACTCCTTTGGCAAAATTATCACGATTGAGCGCTCGGTGAGTTAGTTCGATTCTCTCTCCAGCACCGCAGAACATCACTGTATGTTCCCCCACAATGTCCCCAGCCCTTATGACCTGAATCCCGATTTCTTTTTCCTTCCTCTTACCTATAGCCCCGTGTCTTTCAAATCTCGCTACAGAATTAAAATCTCTATTCAACCCTTCTGCAGCCGCCTCTCCTAATCTAAGTGCGGTACCGCTAGGGGCATCAACCTTGTGTTTATGATGGGCCTCTATTATTTCAACATCAAACTCGTCCCCTAAGACCTCTGCTAACATCCTGGTTGCCTCAAACATAACATTTACACCAATACTCATATTTGGGGAAAATACACATGGAAAGCTCCCGGACAATTCCTTGAGCTCATCTTTTTCCTCTTCAGTAAACCCGGTGGTTCCAATGACCATTGATTTCCTGTGAGCCGAGGCAAAACGGGCATTCACTAAGGTCGAAGAAGGAGTTGTAAAATCAACAATCACATCAGCTTCAGATGAAGACTCCTCGATTCCGTTTGTTACTGGCACACCAATCTCCCCTTCTCCAGATACAACACCGATATCACTGCCTAAAGCTCGATGGCTCTTGATCTCGGTAGCGCCGACTATCTGTATATCCTCTTCGGCATTCAGGAGACGAAAAATACTGCGCCCCATCCTTCCGGCAACGCCCATAATAGAAACTTTTATCATAATTTAATCAGCAATCTGGATTTCCGGAACCTCTTCTAAGCAGTTTTCAAAGCACTCTCCACCTGTTACCTTCCATTTTTTGTCAAATAATCCAAGATTGTATTTATCTTTGTGGCTCAAATTAATAATTTTGCCGGTTGTAGGAGACTTAAACGAAGAGTCAAGTTCTACAACAACAGTGGCAGTGAGATCATAAATATGTGTACCTAAAATTTCGAAGCTATTAATTCTAAGTTGATGTTTTTTATAGATATTTCTCATTTCAATTATATATCCCGCTTCATCCGAACTAGGAGTATAAGCATATTTATAGGCCTTCTTAAAATCTTCATCTTTTAGAGCTTTTAAAAATGAATCTACAACCTCTGTCGGTGAAGGCTTATAAGTAGGCCGTTCGGGATTTGTGTCAGCAACTATCCTGTCAGCACAGGATGAAATAGCAATTGCAAAAATTAAAACTAATAAAGCTGCAACATGTCGATTATTCATAAAGTTTCCCAATCATTATACTATAACGAGAGATAGAATAATTGTTCAAACGTATAATTCAAGATAATTTTTTTGTATTAACGCTATACTAACTGTTTGGATATGAAACGATTTCTTTGCATAATGTATCGGCAGTTGTATTTATTCCTAGAAATAGGGAGATTAATCATATTATGAGCCAGTTATCGGAGCCTAGCAGAGTCAGACTGTTTATGGGACTTATCTATAAACCAGATTCCTCTATTGTAGACTTATTAAAAATGCTCGAAGAAAAGTTGGGAGCGATTAATTTTACAAGTGAAGGATACCCGTTTAATCATAGTTCTTATTACGAAAATGAGATGGGAGATGAGCTCCTTAGAAAAATATTAACCTTCGAAAAACTAATAAGACGTACTGCGATTGTAAAAATCAAAACATTTACAAATAAATTGGAAGGGGTATTTTCATATGAAGGCAATAGGACAATTAACATTGACCCCGGGTACATAGCTCAAGAACATCTGATTCTTGCTACAGGAAAAGGGTACTCTCATCGTCCATATTTGGGTAGTGGCGTATATGCAGACTTAACACTGAAATACGTGAAAGATGAATATAGGACCCTTGAATGGACCTACCCTGACTACGGGAAGGAAGAAATGAGGGTTTTATTTAAGGATTTGAGAAATCAATATGTAAACCAGCTAAAAAAGGAATCAAGCATATGAAAAGCATGACAGGATATGGAAAAAGCGAAGCTGAAACAAAATACGGCAAACTAATTGTTGAAACACGGTCTGAGAACCATAGGTTCTTAGATATAAAGTTTCAACTCCCTGACTCAACGCTTTCTATTGAAAACCAGCTTTCTGAAGCTGTAAAGAATTTAATCTTGCGCGGGAAAATAAGAGTAACAGTGAGCCTTGAAGGTACGAAAAACAACTCTCTTGTTCTCAATATGGACCTGGCAAAAAAATCCAAAAAGAATATAGACAAATTAAAAAAAGAGCTAGGAATAAAAGAAGAGACCCGTTTAGAGCATCTACTTATGATAAAAGAAATCTTTTCAGCGGAACCAAAACATGCACTTAGCAAAAATGAAACTACGGATATCATAAGAACATTACTTCACGCAATAAAAAAACTCGATGATGCTCGCGTATCAGAAGGCAAAAAGCTTGAAAGGGATATAAAAAACAGGCTTCAGATAATAGAAAAACTTACTACAAGAATTAAGTCTAAGAGAAAAGATTTTATCAAAATTACCTCTTTAAAACTCAAAGAAAGGATTCAAAAGATCCTTGAGGATACAAAAATTGATGAGGAAAGATTATATCAGGAAACGGCGTTTTTGGCAGAAAGAAGCGACATCACAGAGGAACTTGTAAGGCTTAAGGCACATATTGGTAAATTCAGAGAGATTGCTCGCAAAAAAGGATCAATAGGAAAGGAGCTCGATTTTCTTCTTCAGGAAATGAACCGTGAGGCTGGAACTATATCCGCAAAATCAAAAGACGCTGAAATATCACACTTCATTATCGATGTACGCTCTGAAATGGAGAAAATAAGAGAGCAAGTACAGAATATAGAGTAATAATGTGGAAGTTCATTACCTTGGAAGTTCATTAAAGATACAAGCTCCGTTTAAAATAAATTTCTTCAAAAGATTGTCTATGTTGACTGGTTGAAACAGGCAATACACTGTGTTATGATTCCACGGTTTTATTGATCCAGTGAAGATTAAAGATTACAAAAAGGAGTATTAGAATATGAGCATTTTAGTGAATAAAGATACTAAAGTTATAGTACAGGGAATAACCGGAAGCGCAGGTTTATTCCATGCTACCCAATGCCGTGAGTACGGCACACAAGTAGTGGGCGGAGTAACGCCAGGAAAGGGTGGAACTGAAGTAGAAGGGTTCACTGTTTTCGACACTGTAGAGAATGCTCGTAAGATGACCGGGGCTAATGCTTCCCTTATTTTCGTTCCAGCTCCGTTTGCCCTAGACTCCATGATTGAAGCCATTGACGGCGGAATAGAACTTATTATCTGTATTACTGAAGGAGTTCCAACCTTGGATATGGTTAAAGTCAAAAAATATATGGAAGGAAAAGACGTTAAACTCGTAGGACCCAATTGTCCCGGAGTAATGACACCTGGAGAGGCAAAAGTGGGCATTATGCCTGGCTATATCCATACTCCCGGAAGAGTAGGCATTATTTCAAGAAGCGGTACTTTAACGTATGAGGCGGTCTGGCAACTTTCAGAATTAGGCATCGGACAATCAACTTCAGTAGGAATTGGCGGAGACCCTATTATTGGCTCTACTTTTATAGATATTCTGGAACTATTCGAAGAGGATAAAGATACCGACGCTATTATCTTAATTGGAGAGATTGGCGGAAGTGCAGAGGAAGAGGCGGCAGAATTTATCAAACAAAATGTAAGTAAACCGGTTGTAGCATTCATCGCGGGGTCTACAGCACCTAAAGGAAAGAGGATGGGTCACGCTGGAGCCATTATCTCAGGAAGCTCCGGAAGCGCAAAGGATAAAGTAGCCGCACTTGAGAGTGCGGGCGTTCGTGTTTGCCCGAGCCCGGCTGAGATGGGTGAGACGCTTAAAGAAGCTATGTCATAAATTATTCATAAATCTCAAGATTCTTTTTTAACCATTCATAGTGTTTTTCGAGCCCGGATTTAACATCCACCTGTGGGGAATAATCGAAGTCCGCCTTTGCCTTTGTTACATCTGAAAAAGTATGTTTAGCATCCCCTCTTTGGGGTTCTGTATAAACTAAATTCGCCTCTCTACCTGTAATCTCTTCAATAATCCTAATGGTATCTATAAGTTTTATTCTACTGCCCCCTCCGATATTGTAGACTTCCCCGGCTCTTGCGTTTCTAAATGCCTGAATATTGGCCTGAACGACGTCATCTATAAAGGTGAAATCCCTAGTCTGCTCTCCGGTACCGTAAACTTCTATTTTATCCCCGTTAATCACGGCAGTTATAAATTTATGAAACGCCATATCGGGACGCTGTCTCGGGCCGTAAACCGTGAAGTACCTAAGCGATACAGCAGGAACCCCATAACTTTTAAAATAAAGAGAAGCTAAATGCTCGGCCGCGAGCTTTGAGACCCCGTATGGAGAAACCGGATTAGTAGTAGAGTTCTCATGAATAGGGAGTTCATCCGTATCTCCATATACGGATGAAGACGAGGCATAAATGAATTTCTCAATCCTTCTATTTTTACAGGCTTCAAGAAGTCTTTGTGTCCCCAATATGTTATTTTGCACATACTGATCGAATTTCTGACCCCAGCTAGCTCTGACGCCAGCTAGTGCTGCCTGATGAAAAACACCATCCACCTGACTTATGATCCTATCCCAGTCAATCCCTAAAATATCAGATTCGACAAACTCAAAATCAGGTTGTTTTAATAAATCATAGAGGTTATTTTCTTTTATTTTTCTTGGGTAGTAATCAAAAAATGAGTCCACACCTATAACTTGGAAACCTTCGTCTAAAAGCTTTTCTGAAAGGCTTGAACCAATAAATCCGGAAACTCCGGTAACCAAAACTCTCATTTATCATTTAACTCCATTTTTATTATGACTATACCCAATGTAGGCTAGAATTTGACAAAGAATAAAATAACATTAGTATGAAAAATATGAACAACAAGCTAATAATATCACTTTTTATAATTATTGCTTCTATCCTGCCCAACTTATCTCATGCACTTCCCGCTCCATGCACACCTGAGGAACTATTAGACAGCTCCGACTTTGCAATTGAGGGAATTGTTACAAAAGTCGAATGTGGAAAACCCTATGACTCAACTCAATGCAATCCTAACGCTGAAAACACCGCTAAATTTGTTCCTGAATTAGTATCTCAATGCAGTGCAACAGTTAAAGTAGCAAAAAACATAAAAGGACAATACAATATAGGTGATGAAGCTCTTATCCCGTTTATAAAACTAGTTCAAAAATGTGAAAACGGAACCCATATCATTCCAGGAAGTCCGGTAAAAAATTTCGTTCTCGACTCAGAGATAAAATACTACAGCTCTGAGCAATGCAAATACTGGAATTATATTCAAATCTCGGTTCCTACTGATAAGTCAGAAGATAATGGAAAAAATTGATTCTAACTTTCTATAACTAGTGATCTTAATTTACAAAAATGGCCCTGACCCCCTTTGAACTTGAAATTTACCAGAATATTCTAAGCTCCATTGCTGAGGAAATGGGAATTGTCCTCATAAGGGCGGGATTCTCTCCTAATATAAAAGAGAGAAGGGACCTTTCTTGTGCTGTATTTCAGTCAAATGGTGAAATGATAGCCCAAGCAGCTCATATCCCTATACACCTGGGATCTATGAGCTTTGCGGTAAGGGCTGTATTGGATATGCCAAATATAAGTGAGGGAGACGTGCTGATTTTAAATGATCCCTTCAGAGGCGGGACCCATCTTCCGGATGTTACATGCATAACACCTGTGTTTTTTAATAATAAATTAGAATTTTTTGTCGCGTCCCGTGCACACCATGCAGACATTGGAGGACTAACGCCGGGTTCAATGCCTCTTTCCACCTCAATTGAAGAAGAAGGAGTATTAATACCCCCATCGAAACTCTACAGAAAAAGAAGAATCAATAAAAAGCTCTTTAATGAAATCCTGGCTTCAACCAGGGACCCTGAAGAAAGAGAGGGAGACTTCAATGCACAGGTTGGAGCGCTTGAATTAGGAGAAAAGAGACTGAAAGAAACTATAAGAAAATATTCGCTTGAGCAAGTTAAGCAGGCAGGCGATGAGCTCTTAAACTACAGCGAAAAAATAATGAAAGGGGTCATAAAGGAAATCCCGGACGGAACTTACGAATTTGAAGATTATATGGACGATGATGGTGTAGGAACTAAGAAAATCCCTATTAAGGCTAAAATCGCGATAAAGGGTCAAAAGGCAAAAGTAGATTTAAGAGGTAGCTCGGAAAAGGTAAAAGGCAATCTAAACGCTCCTTATAGCGTGACAACAGCTGCAGTAATTTATGTATTTCAATGTCTTGCGCCCTCTACGCTGCCTCTTAATTCAGGACCGCTCAGGGCCATAGAAATAATTGTTGATGAGAACTCTATACTTAACGCAAAGTTCCCTGCAGCCGTCGTAGGGGGGAATGTTGAAACTTCACAGCGTGTGGTCGACGTGGTATTTGGCGCATTATCAAAAGCCGTCCCACAGAAGGTCCCCGCTGCAAGCGCGGGATCAATGAGTAATTTCACTTTCGGTGGACTTAATCCCAGAACCGGAAGAAACTTTGCTTACTACGAAACTATCGCCGGAGGAATGGGAGGAAGGTTTGGAGCAGATGGAGTGAGCGCAGTCCAGACTCATATGACAAACACTCTCAACACGCCGATAGAATCGCTTGAACGAGAGCTTCCTGTTATGATAAATTCCTATTCCATAAGAAAACACAGTGGAGGAAAAGGGAAGTACCGCGGTGGGGATTCTATAATTAGAGAGTACAAATTTCTTTCCAAAGCCACAGTGTCAATGATTACGGAGAGAAGAAGATTCTCTCCTTATGGGGTAGAGGGAGCAGAACCTGGAAAGAAAGGCAGAAACTTTTTTATAAGAAGCAATAAAGCAGCAAAGATTGATCCCAAAGCTACTTTTGAGGTGAAGAACGGAGATAGGATAAGGATTGAAACTCCGGGCGGGGGCGGCTGGGGACATCCAAAGTAAATAGAAAGGCTATGGAATATCCTAAACTAAATCCAATAGAAGCGTTTCCTGTTAAGCACGAGGGGCGGGGAGTTATTTGCTTAAAAGACCCGAATAACTTAAGCGATAAAGTCCTTATGGTCTCTCAAGAGACTGTATTTATAATCAGTCTCTTTGACGGCAAAAACTCTATTGAAGATATACAAACGAAATGCAAAGAGAAGTTCGGTGAGAGTGTCCCTTCAGATGAATTGGAGCAATTAATTAGTCAGCTGGATGATGCTCTTTTTTTAGATAGTGACAAATTCAAGGATTTTAAAAATCAAATAGTAGAAGATTTTAATTCATCAGAAGTAAGAGCTTCAAGCCACGCCGGACTTTCATATCCTGATGAGGCTGATGAATTAAACAGGTGGTTTGAGAAATTTTTTAAAGAAGATTATAAAAAAGAACCCTACTCAGCACCTAAAGGCAAGCTCAGGGGTTTAATCTCTCCACATATCGACTTTACAAGAGGCGGGCACCTGTATGCAAGGGCTTATAGGGAACTGGATGAAAATTGTGAGGCTGATACATATATTATTTTCGGCACATCGCACTACGCAGAAGTCGATAACCCCTTTATTCTAACAAGAAAACATTTTGAAACCCCGCTTGGGGTATCAGAAACTGACAATAATTTAATAGATAGAATTGTAGACACATGTCCCTGGGATCTATTCGAAGGAGAAATTGCCCACCGTACCGAGCATTCGATTGAATTTCAGGTTGCTTTTCTCCAGTATGTGCTGAAAAAGAAAAAAGAATATAAGATTGTACCTATATTGTGTAATTCGTTTTTCAATCTTGTGCAGGAAGGAAAATCCCCTAGAGAAGATAACAGGGTGTCACTCTTTCTTGAATCCCTGGGAAACATGATACGAGAAATGGGAGATAAAGTCTTCATCATTGCGGGAGTGGACATGGCTCATGTAGGACCTAAATTTGGAGACAGGGAACCTGTGAATGATCTTACACTGAGCCGTATTAAGGAAAGAGATATAAAAAGTTTAGAGTACAGCGAAAAATTAGATGCCGAGGGTTTTTACAGATCGATAGAAGAGGAGAAGGATTGGAGAAAAATATGCGGCCTCTCATCGATATACGCGACATTAAGCACTATCCAGGCAGAAAAAGGGAAACTTCTGGATTATGATCAGGCTCTTGAGCCGGACACAGGCTCAGTAGTCAGTTTTGCAAGCATGGCGTTTTATTCTTAATCATATGTCAAAAAATTTCTTCATCGTAGATGCGCACGAAGATATAGCATTCCACCTAAATTACCTCAAAAGGGACTTTGTAAACCCCAGTGTTCCGTGCATGATTACCCTCCCCTGGCTTAAAGAAGGGAATGTCCGGTTGGTGTTTAACACTATATTCGTACACCCGAAACATAAACCTGAGAAGACCGTACAATCTGCACTTGATCAGCTTTCTAAATACGAAGAAATTTATAAGCAGTTTAAGAATGATGTGTATCAAGTTAAAACAGCTGAGGACCTCTCTAAATTTGGACAAAGCTCTGAGATCGGGTTTTTAACTCTAATGGAAGGGGCAGATCCAATAGAACACGTGGATAAATTGGAGGAGTTTTATAATAGAGGGGTCCGCATTATTGGACTTGCCTGGAACGATAAAAACCAATACGCATCGGGTAATGATACAGAAGATGGATTATCCGAAGAAGGAGTCCGGTTAATCAACAAAATGAATGAGCTGGGCATTACTCTGGATTTATCACATCTTAACGAAAAGTGTTTCTGGGAAGCGGTTGAACTTACCAATCTTATACCTATAGCCACTCACTCCAATGCCAGAACTATTACTGACCATTCGAGGAACTTGAGGGACGCGCAGCTAAGGGCAATCTCCGAAAGGGGCGGCGTTATAGGGATAGTACTATATAATTATTTTCTCAAAATCGGAGATAAAACTCCGACACTCGAAGAAGTATTCACTCACGCGGATTATATGGTGAATCTATGCGGAGAGGACCATGTAGGAATTGGTAGCGATATGGATGGGGCAAGGATTGAGGATTTTCCTGAAGGCCTTAAAACAATAGCGGATCTCCCTAAGATCGCAGAATATTTTTGTGATAAAGGTTATTCGGAAGATCGTGTGGAAAAAATAATGAGTGGAAATTTCTTAAGAGTACTAAAAACAAATCTTAAGCCCTAGCAAAAAATTTAATAGTATAAATGCTGCTTACATCCTCTCTATTATTGCCTGAGCAAATTCCTGAGTACCAAGTTTCCCTCCAAGATCGCGAGTTGTCGCACCCTCCTCTAGAGCTTTGTTATATGATTCTTTAATCTTCTCCGCACAATTTCTGAAATCGTCTCTGCCTTCATTATCAGCAAGGTAGTTCATCATCATCACACATGACATCAGAAGAGCCAGAGGATTTGCAATATTCTTACCCGCAATATCAGGTGCAGAGCCATGAACGGCTTCAAATACCGCTTCTCTATCCCCGATATTAGACCCTGGTACAACTCCAAGCCCACCGACCAGACCAGCGCACAGGTCACTTAATAAATCACCGTATAAATTCTCTAAAAGAAGAATATCAAACTGAGTGGGGTCCTGAACCAACTTCATGCAACCTGCATCAATTATTACCTCTTCATACTCAATATCGCTGTATTGCTCGCTTACTTCCTTAGACTTTCTAATAAAAAGACCGTCTGTCAATTTCATTATATTCGCTTTGTGAAATACCGTGACTTTTTTTCTTCCCCTCTTGCGGGCATATTCAAATGCCTTTTTAGCTATACGGTAGCAGGCCTTCTCTGTAGCAACCTTCATACTCATAACAACGCCGGGCGTCACGGTATTTTCCACACCGCTATATAAGCCCTCGGTATTTTCTCTAATTATTACTAGATCTACCCCAGAATAAAGAGTCTCCACACCACTGAGATTCCTAATAGGTC
>PVMK01119537.1_pt1 | contig 48694 bp, 38 predicted proteins | sample 1853481 | NCBI WGS metagenome assembly PVMK01 (sample SAMN08533507, study PRJNA380276) | Marine sediment metagenome, whole genome shotgun sequencing project.
CCGCCGATCTACATGGAGCTTGCCGTCGATGATGGCGATCCCAGTGAGCCATTCCGCTTCGATGTCGCGTTTCCAGCCGGCCTCGCTGATGGCTGCACGGAGAACGTCGACATTGGGTGCACCTTGGAAGCCGAAGTTCTCAGCGTGAACGCCGAGGGGGAGCTCCCCGAAGCGGGGTTACAGGTCCGTGCCATCGAGAAGACGACCGCACGCGTCGTCTCGTCCATTGGCGAGACCGACGAGAACGGTCGCTTTGCGATTCGAATCAGCGACGCTGCGGCCGACTACTTGATTCGCGTGACCTCTAGCGTTGGACGCGACCCCGTCCCAGCGGTGTCCGTCGATCCAGACGTGGCGTTCGCCGCCGATCCGATCAAGAAGCGCATCTACATTCCGCGCCTCACTCCCGTTCAGTTTACTGGCCGAGTGCGCGATATGGATGACAGGCCAGTACCAGGCGCGACCGTGCGGTTCCTGTCGACCGGCATCTTCGGCGGGAATGAGCTTGGGCTGGAGGGCTCGTTCAGCGGGTCCGCCACTACAGACGCGGAAGGCCGTTTCGGCGTCGAGCTTCTCGCGGGCTTCTACGCGATCACGGTCACCCCGCCCGAAGACGTTGAAAACACCTGGGGCGTTCTGACCGCCGAGTCGCTCGTCGGCGAAGAGATCACGGCGACCGAAGCCTTGATCGTCCCCTCGCAAATCGAACTTCGAGGTTGGGTCGCGACCTTCCGCGACGAGTCCGCGCCGGGGGTCACCATCCTCGCCCGCGCCCGTCTGAGCGAGGACCTAGGCGCCAGGTCGCAAGAGGCGGTATCCAACGACCTCGGCGCCTTCGCGATGAGCGTGGACGTTGGACTCTACGACATGCACGTAAAGGCTTCGTCGGAGACCGGCTTCGCGTGGTTGGTTGAACCAGAGCTCGTGATGAGTCCGGAGGGTGGTGACTCGGTACGGGGCTATCGGCTGGACCCTCCCATTCCGGTACGCGGCGTGATTCGAACCCGCACTGGCCAAGTCGTTCCGAACGCATTGATCCGAGCGTATGTGCTGACGAGCGCTGAGGGCGCAGCGAGCCGTCCCATCCAAGTCGCCGAAACCCTCTCAGGCGAAGACGGCAGCTACCGGCTGCTCATTGCGCCGCGTCTCGGCGACGAATGACCATCCACATGACCGCCGCGAGACCGAGCCAACCGGGCCAGTCCCCGAGGCGCGTGTAGAGGGTCTCGCCCTCGAGCATGTGGACGTCGTAGCGTAGGTTCTCGCGGGTGAGCAGTCCGGTTTGGGCGACGATCCGCCCGAGCGGGTCCACGATCGCGCTGACGCCGCTGTTGGTCGCGCGCACCATGTACCGACGATGCTCGATGGCGCGATACTGTGACAACACCAGGTGGATGGCCGGCTCTTGGGTGTCCCCGAACCAGGCGTCGTTCGTGAGATTGATCAGGATGTGCGGCTTGGCCTCGCGCACCATCTTCCGCGTGAAGCGCGCGAGAACGTCCTCGTAACAGACCGGCGTGGAGATACGCCAGTCACCTAGGGTGATTGGGCGAACGTGACTCCCCGCGGTGAAGTGGCCGCTGTTCGGAGAGAGCTCGTAGAGAATCGGGAACGTGTCGCCGAAGGGGAGGTACTCGCCGAACATCAGTAGGTAGGTCTTGTCATAGGTCGACTCAACGATGCCCTCCTCATCGGCGAGGAACACGGTGTTGTAGACCTTGCGCTCACCGTCGACGAGCTCGGTCGACACCCCTCCGAAGAGGAGCGGCGTCTCGAGGTCTCGCCGGACTCGGCTGGCATCCGTGGGTAACCTGCGAGGCAGTCCGCCGACAAACGCGGATTCAGGCCATACGAGGAGGTCGAGCTCGCCCGCCTCCTCCAGCTGACGGCTTTGCTCGAGGTGGCGACGATGGCTCTCGATCGCCTCGGTGCGCTTCTCGAAGATGCCCATGTTCACCTGCACGATGCCCAGGCGAAGGACAGGAGCCGCTTCCATTTGTGCTTCGACCTGGGTGATCCGCACCGCGCCGTAGACGAGCGTGAACGCGAGTGCCACGACCGTGAGTCCCCAGACCAGCTTCGGCGCTCCGTGGCGCCGGGCCCGCCAAACCCAAGTCTCGTAGATCGAGAGGTTCACCAACGCTATCACGACCGTGACGAGCATCGGACCCCCGAGGTCGGCGATCTGGACCAGCGCGGTTTGATGTTGAAGACTGTTGGAAAGATAGGTTGGGAACAGAGACGGGTAGAGCCACTCGATCAGGAGCAGCACCGGGATGGCGACCAGGCTCGCGCTCCAACCCCGACGCCGGAGCACGCGGTAGACCAGGCCATAGACGGCGAAGTTGAATCCGAGGTAGGCGGAGAACACCAACCAGAAGAGGGCACTCGCGGCGTACCCATACCCCGAGAACACCTCGAGGAACTCGACGAGCCAGTGGTAGCCACCGGCGCATGTGACGGTCCCGTACAACCACGCGACCGCCAGCGTGTGACGCCAAGTGCGGGCCAGGCCGAGCTCCAAGGCGCCCCAAAGCGGAACCAAGCACAACAACGAAAGTGGCCAGAACCCGAAGCCGGCCCACCCGAGAAAGTAGAGCACCCCACCGAGAACGGCGAGTCCGTACGCCTGATAGCGAGGCGGCAAGGTCGAGCTTTTGGAAGGGCTCTCGGTCACGGGGCGCTTACTAGCACGCGTTCGGTGGATTCGCGCACGATGTCGAGCAAGTGATCGAGGTCCGCGTCCTCGATGTTGAGCGGTGGAACGACGTAGATGGTGTTGCCGAGCGGCCGAAGGTGGGCCCCGAGCTCGAGCGCCGCGTCGGAGATTTGCCAACCGATTGTGCCCATGTAGCCAGGGGCTCCCACTTCGAATGCAGCGCACATGCCTAACGAGCGTGGGGCGGTTACCCCCGGGACCTCGGTCATGCGTTGGATCCGCGCTGCGAGCTTGGCGGCCTTGGGATCGGCGGATTCGAGAATGTCCTCGTCACGGTAAATCGCGAGGACCTCGCGCGCGACTGCCGCACCGAGCGGGTTGCCACAGAAGGTATGCCCGTGCATGAGCGCGCGGCTCTTGTCGCCGCGAAAACCATCGTAGATGCGATCGGTGGCTAGCGTGGCAGCGAAGGGAAGCACCCCTCCCGAGAGGCCCTTGGCCGTGCACAGGAGATCCGGCGTGATGCCCGCATGGTCGCACGCCCATAACGGCCCTGTTCGGCCCAAGCCGGTGAAGACCTCGTCGGCGATTAGGAATGTGTCGGCCCGCTTGGTTTCCTCACGCAATGCCGCGAGGAGGTCGGCGGGGTACGTCCGCATTCCCGCCGCGCCCTGAACCATCGGCTCGACGATCACTCCGGCGATCTGGTCCGCGCCTTCGCGAAGGAGCGCAAACAGCCGTTCGAACACCGGCTCCCACTGATGGTTCACCACGTCGGGTGGCCTCCGCACGCCGAAGAGGAGCGGACGAAAGACGCTGGTGAACTCATCGACGTCGCCCGCACTCATCGCACCGAGGGTGTCGCCATGATAGCCGCCCGGCAGTGCAAGGAAGTGTTTGCGCTCAGGGCGTCCGTTCTGCTGCCAATACTGAAACGCGATCTTCAGCGCGACCTCCACCGCAGTCGAACCATTGTCGCTGTAGAAGACCCGCGTGAGACCGTTCGGAGCGATCGCGACGAGCTCGGCAGCAAGCCGTGCCGCCGGCTCGTGCGTCGCCGCGGCCAGCGTACAGTGCATCATCCGCTCGGACTGCCGCGCGATGGCCGCCCGAAGACGCGGATGCCCGTGCCCGAGGTTGTTGCACCACCACGACCCGCTCGCATCGAGAACACGGCGTCCATCACCGGTGATCAACCAAGGCCCTTCCGCGCGGGCGACGACGAGCAACGAGCGCTTCTCGTGGTCGTCGCTCGACGTGTAGGGCCGCCACACATGCGCGCGGTCGAGCGCGATCAACTCGTCATCGGAGGACATCCCACGAACCTTGCGCCAGCCGCACCGCCAGTGCCAGTGTCAGTGGCAGCAAACCGCTGACCCGCCGTCAAGCGGGTCCGACGAGGAATTCGCGGCGTCCGCCGGCTTTCGAGCTGGGAGGTCCGACGACTCCCTCTTGCTCCATGCGCTCCACGAGCTTTGCAGCCTTGTGGTACCCGACGCTCAACTGCCTCTGCACGTGACTGATCGCGCAGTAGCCCGCATTGGCAACGACTGCGACTGCCTTGTCGTAGAGCGGGTCGTCGCTTTCGCTTCCGAAGCCATCGTCTTCACGTGGCTTCAGGATCTCGTGCTGGTATTCGGGCTCGCCTTGCTCGCGCAGGAAGTCGCACACCGTCTTCACCTCGTCTTCGCCGATGTATGCGGCGTGCACGCGCTGAAGGTCGCTCGCTCCGGGCGGGATCATCAGCATATCGCCCATTCCAAGCAGATGTTCGGCGCCGGAGCGGCCGAGGATCGTCATCGAGTCCTGGCGTTGCGCAACCTTGAACGCGATGCGGGCAGGGAAGTTGGCCTTGATCATGCCGGTGATGACATCGACGCTCGGACGCTGCGTTGCGAGGATGACGTGGATGCCGGCGGCCCGCGCCTTCTGTGCGAGTCGGGCGATGCAGGCCTCCACATCTTTGGCCGCGACCATCATCAGGTCGGCAAACTCATCGACGACGACCACCACGAAGGGCAACTTCTCCGGCTCGAAGTTCTCGGCATCGGATGCTTCGCCATCGACAGGGTCGAGCAAAATCTCCTGCCCGTTCGCATCCTGCGCGCTGACTTTGCCCTTGCGCCTGGGCATGAACCTCTCCACCGAGAGCTCGCCCGTCAGGACGCGATCGACGCGCCTGTTGTAGGTATCGATATTGCGGGCGCCAGTATCTGCGAACATCTGGTAGCGGCGCTCCATCTCATCGACCGCCCAACGAAGCGCGAGCGAAGCCTTCTTCATGTCGGTCACGACGGGCAACAACATGTGGGGGATGCCATCAAAGACCTGCAGCTCGACGACCTTCGGGTCGATCATCAGCATCCGAACCTCTTCCGGTGTCTTTTTGGCGAGGATCGACGTCAGCATCACGTTGAGCGCGACGCTCTTGCCGGACCCGGTCGCGCCGGCGACCAGCAAGTGCGGCATCCGCGCCAGGTCCGCGTAGACGGGCTGCCCAGCGATGTCCTTGCCCAGCGCCATCGGAAGGGCACCGTCATGCTTCTCCCAGCGGCGGTCGTCGAGGATCTCGCGGAGGTGAACCGTCTGTCGCACGTCGTTCGGCAGCTCGAATCCGACCCGCGCTTTACCCGGGATCGGTGCGACGATGCGAACCTTCTGGGCTGCCAGCGCCATGGCGAGGTCGTCGGCCAGGCCAGCGATCTTGGAGACCTTCGTCCCGCTCTGAGGCTCGAACTCGTACATCGTCACGACCGGCCCCGGATGGATCTCGTCGACGCGACCCTGCACGCCGTATGCCGCGAGCTTCTCCGTGAGCAGCTCGGCATTTTCCCGCAGCGCCTCGGCATCGACGTGAATCACCGAAGCATCCGGTTCATCGAGAAGGCTGTTTGGGGGGAGACGGAAATCCCGGTGATCGCGCTTCAGCCGCGTCGAGATCTCCAACGGCTTTTGCTTGGTTTCCTTCGGTGCGACGATCGTCGGACCCGCTGCTCCGTCTGGCTGGGACCGTTGCACCATCGGCTTGAGCGCCGGCACCACCACCGTCGCCGGTGGCTGTTCCTCGGGTTCTTCGTCGTCATCGAAGTGCACCCCCATGATCCGGGGCTGGCTCGCCCGGATCTCTTCTTCGTGGAGCTCCCGCGCCTCCGCCCACGCTTCACGCAGCGCGACGAACAGACTCTGAACCTTCGCCCATGCCGCGTGGCCCACGCGCACGAACGCCTGCGCCGCCTCTTCGAGGGTCCAAGGCGTCCTCAGGATGACGGCGGTCCCAAGAATCGCGAAACCGATGATCACCGTTCCATAGAAACCGAGCAGGGAGCGAAGAACCTCGCCGAGGAGCTCTCCGACCGCTCCCCCGGGCGACGCCCCCCAGACCGCTTGCGGCTCGACCAGCAAATGTCCGAGCGCCGCGCCGATGACGACGAGCACGAGCGTGGACGCCATGGTGGCCAAGCCGAGCATCGCCGAGCGCCTGCGGAACAAGCGATAGGTGAGCAGCCCACCCTCGAACGGCAGGAACCAAGCCACCAGTCCAAACGCGAGCATCAACGCTCGGGCGAACCGGTGACCGACCGGGCCCACCAGGTTCGCGCTCCCGTTTCGCGCGTCGTACGAGACCAAAGAGAGGGTTAGCAGTACGGTTGCGGTCAAGGTCAGGATCGCAAGGACGTCCTGCCGCCTGCCCTCCGGCGCCACCAGGTCGCCCGAAGAGGTGGTTTCATGTGCGCTCAAGTAAGCGGCCTCCTACACAAGGGAGGCTATGCGTGGTGCCCTCGATTGGTCAAGAAATCACGGGTCCTAGACGTTCTTGATTGCGTGGCCGAATCCTCTATTATCTTGCCGGGTTGCATGCCCACGGGGGATGGTTCCGCAAGTCGGATGGGTAGGACGTCGAAGAACATCATTCTTTGCTCGGTCGTTCACGTGATGCTGGGCGTGTTGCTGGCCGGCTGTCAGGTCGATAGCGACGATGTCCAACAATGGAAAGGGACGGTCAAAGGGCCGACCCGGCTCGTTGCTGTGATCGGAAGCGACCGGTACCCCAACGAGCTCCGGACGGAAGCGGCCGTCGCGATTGTCGAGATGGACCGCAGCGACGTCGACGCCTTGGCCATTCTCAAGGGCGCGCTCGATGACCTTCGCCGCGAGGATCCGGCGGCTAGCGAGATGATTGTAAGCGGGATGATCCCGCGCCTCCAAGCATTGTTGTCCGAGGAGCCGAACGAAGACGAGAAGCGCCCTGACCCCACGCAGGTGCGCGCCAAGGATGCTGCGTACATGGTGATTCCATATGCGCCCGAGGACTCCAGGGAGTCCCTCATCCGTTCCGTCGTGGGCTGGTACGCCGCCGACTTCGAGGGCCGCAGTCTCGCTGGAGACTACAGTGCGGAGCAGGTGACACGCGCGCTCGGAGCGGAGGCGGCGGGCCTGCTCGTCGACGCGCTCCACGAGAAGATGCCTCCGCAGGCTATGATCAAAATCGCTGAGATTATAGGGGAAGACGGCGATCCAAAGACAAAAGAGCGCGCCGGGAAGCGGCTCGTCGCCATCGAGAAAGACATGGAGAAGGCCGCGTTCGTGAAGTGGCTCTCCGCTCAGATTCGCGCGTCCATCGAAGCGTCGGGCGAGACGGTGGACGCCAAACGCGTCAACTCGTTGGCACTCTACAATCGAGAGAACTACATCAACCAAGGTGCGCTCCCGGCGATGCGGTACCTCGGCGACCAAGCTGTGGTCGCGACACGGTTGCTGGGCATCGCGGACACCAAGCCGGGAGCGAACGACGGGAAGGCGTGGGTCGAGCGCCTCAACGCCCGGCGAGCCACCGCGCTCAAGGCGCTCGAGGGCCACGTGACTCGCGCGCACCTCAACCGGCTTCTTTCGATCGCGCTCGATTCGAGCAACCCGATCGAGGTCCGCGACTACGCGTTCGATCGCGTCGGAGACGTCCGAAGCCGCAAGGCGATCCCCCGGCTTTGGGCGCTCGTCGAGCGCCCGGGATGCACAGGGGGGTCCTGCTCTGCGTCCGACAAGCTGGCGAAGCGTCTTCGATGGCGAGCTGGCGAGCTGGTGCTGTCCCTGGGCGGGCCGTCGACCATCGAGCCGTTTTCCCAACGATTACCGGCTTCTGCAGGGATTCAATACGAGCCGGAAGAGCTCGAGGGCTATGCCACGCGGATGAGTCAGATGACACCTCCGCCTACATCCACCGTCATGGCGCTGCTTGATTCGCAACAGTGGTGGAATCGTGTGGTCGCATTGCGCTATCTTGAACGCAGAGGTGGGGAGGCAGACATTCCTGCCATGAAGCGACTGATGTCGGATGAAGGCGAAGTTTCGGGAGAAGGTTGGTCGGAGCTGAACCCGCCGGTGAAGACGGTGGGCCAGGTCGCGGACGCGGCCATCAAGGCGCTTCGGACACGCGAGCAGGGTGACAACAAGTGAGTACTCGAACCGATGGGTGATCAAGGCGACAGAAAAACGGTGCGCGCATTTCAGTGCCGCGACTATCTCTTCGAGATCTTCGATCGCATGAGCTCTGAGCTCGAGTGCTCGGTCGACTATCTCATCAATGAGGCGATGCGAGAGTACGCGCGCGCTCGTGAGCAGACCGTCGCAGCCGTTGATGCGCAAGAGCTCGTGGGGTCCGCCGTGGTCGGTGCAGCGCCCCTGAGTGCGCAACCCATGGAAGCCCGACCGGCTCCCATGCTGACGCCGGTGCCCTCACATCGCCCAACTGCGCAGCCGCGCGTAACGGCGCCGCCGCCGCTTCCCGGACGCCGCCCGTCCGATGTCGTGGGTCGCCGAGTCCTGGTGCTTCAGTTCAACGACCAAACCTTTCCCGTCGAAAAAGACGAGTTTATCATTGGGCGCGGAGCGCGGAGCGCGGACCTCGCAATTCGCGACGGAAACATTTCGAGAAGGCATGCGGCAGTCGTGTTTCACGACGGCGTGTACTTCATGAAAGACTTGGGCAGCACGAATGGAATCGAGTTCGCAGGTCAACGTGTCGAATCCAAGCGCATTGAAGAAGGCGACGTCTACCGCATCTGCGATTACGAGCTGCGCTTCACGTATCAATGAGCGACGTTCGGCGCGCGCCGCGTGCCTCATTCTGATTGGGCTCGTCTGCACTTTCGCGGGCGCCTCTGGGCGAGCGGACGAAGCGGCTTCCCGCGCACAGACCGCCCGGCTTCAAGACAAGCTCGGCCGGCTCGAGGCCCGGGAAGACGCGAAGTATGCCAAGGGCGCGCTCGAGCAGGCACGTCGGGCACTACAAGCGGCGTCGGGCTCCCTCGAAGACGCCCACGCGGTTTCTCGGAGGCAGCAGATCGCCCGAGCGGCAATGGTCTTGGCCGAGCGGCAGCTGGAGCGTCGCAAGGCGCAGGCCGAGCTGTTTGCCACGCAGCGGCGTCTCACCGACACGCGTGAGCGGGCCACCGCGCAGCGGCGCGCGCTCGAAGCACTGATGAGGGATAGGGCTTCGCTTGCGCGTGGGGACGCGGAACCGTGACGTTGCGCGCCGTCTTGATCGTTTCGTGCGTAGCGGGGCTGGCATGTGCGGCCCAGCAAACTCCCGGGACGTTCGACTCGTTTTTTGCGTCTCCAGCGGCGGAGCTCGCCCGCGAGCACGCACCCGACCTCTACGAGCAAGCGCAGACCGCTTGGGCCGAAGCCGAGGGCGCACAGCGACGCAGAGACGACGCAGCGGCGGACGACCAGCGCACCGAGGCGCGACTCTGGTTGATGGCGGCCGTGACAGAAGCCGACCGCGTGCAGTTGGACCGGCGCCGCGCCGAGCTACAGCGCGAAGAGGAGCGCTGGGCCAAACAGCTCGCTCGCGACCAAGAAGCCTCTGCCGTCGTGGCTCGCGATATCTCCCGCTACGAAGCGAGAGCGGTTGCCCTCCACGAAGCGGAGCGGTTGTCCGCGTTGAGCGGACGCCCCACCCTGAGCGACGCCACACTCGACGCGATCTTGACCCGTGTGCGGCTGAATCTCGCCATTGCGGAGGCTCTCGGCGCAAGTGACGAGCAGCTCCAGCCGTTGCGTGAGCGTGCCGAGGTCACGGCGCACCGCCGTCCGCATTCTGCGAAGGCTGCCGAGGCGCTCCTATGGAAGACCGAGGCGTTGATCGGGGAGATGCGCGCCCAATGGCCCGAGCCCCGGCCCGGCGCCTCGACCGAGCTCGTCGAGACCGCGTTGGCCACGGGATTCGCAGCCGATCGCGTCGGCACCGGGGTGCTGATCCGCTCCGACCGCTTCTTCACCTCCAACGGGAACGTGTCGAGCGCCACCGTCAAGCGTTTCCATGGGCTGCTGGCGGCGTTTCCTCACGGCCCTGTGGCCTGCCAGGTTGCGGTCCCCGAGCTTCGGAGCCGTGTGTGGGCACGCCGCGTCGCACTATTGGTCGAGCGGCTCCGTCGCATGGATGATCCGGGGCGAGTGTCCACCGGGATGGTCGTCACACGGTCGCTGAGCGCGGGCGCGGTGCAATGCACCTTTGCCGCCTATCGCGGGCTCTGACGAGGTTTGCGCGCGTCAGTCGAGTGTGCGGAACGACTGTTGGGCGGCGGCTTTGGTGTGGTCGGAGCTTGGGACGTGTTTGGGCGGGGGTGGGAGCTCGGTCACCGAGATCCGCGTTAGGCTATAGCCCACCTCGAGTATCGATACGTCGACCTTCGTGGGGTTGACCTCCGCGCCGCGGACGCTCGCTCGCTTGTAGACCGCACCCTTGCCGCGGCGTTCCACGTTGCCCGTGATCATCATCGGTCCGAAGTACGCCAGCACTTTGTCGATCGGGGCCTGGATTCGATACACATGGTGGAGTCCTTCGTCGCGGGAGAGCTCCGCGCCGCGCGGAAGCCGAATCCCCGCGATGTAGTCGTCCGAGGGGAGCAGCTTCCCTTGCGCATCATAGTTCCTAGTGATGGGCTCCTGCTTCGGGGTCTCGGCGCTCGTCTTCTCCGCCGGGCCATCACTGCGCACGGTCTGAGCGCCGCGTTCGGGCTCCGACGTGCAACTAGCGAGCGCCACCCACAAAGTCAGGATGAACAGGGGGGATCTGAGCCTCAGGCTCTGTGCAAGTGTCGTCGCGCCGATCATTCCAGCGTGTCCGCCATGCCCGAAATGACGGTGAAGCCGTCAGGGGCGGTGATCGCCTCCTCGAGGACGTTGATCGCCAGGCCACCGGTGGTGACCGACGATCCGCTGAGGTGACCCATCAATTGGAACTGGCGCCCGCTCGTCGAGTACGGCATTGCCAGGGTCGAAGACGTACCGGTGAACGGGTCGGTGATGTTGACGCCTTGCGTCGTCGTGCACACCGGTAGTTGAACGACCTGTAGGCCGACGAGCAGGGCGTTCTCCAGCTCCGGGATGTCGGTCGAATCGAGCACGGTGGTGGGGTTGCCGAGCATGTCTTCGAGCAACGGAACCAGGTCTCCTGCGCTCAACGGGTCATCCAGGTAATGGACGCCAAAGATTCGGCTGCCGCCGAACGGACAGGCATCGACTGCGGTGCCGCCGCCCGCCTTGAAGGAGCCCCAAAAGACCTGTCCGTCGAAGAGCTCGACTGGGCCGGTCATCTGTTCGCCGGCATCGAGCTCGACCTCCCAGTTGAGCCGTCCATCGAGGTCCGTGATGAAGCCGTCGGAGTCGAAGGTGAGCTTTTCGGTGATCGACACGACGCGGTTGATTGCCGTCGCATCGTCGAGCACATCGATGTTGCCTGTCCCCACGAGAATCACGACTTCGCCGGCGGGGTTGATGGTGAGCGCCGGCGGGTAATACGTCGGTTCGGCGGAGTCGAAGACTTCGGCGTAGTACAGGTCGTGGAGCGCTTCCGCTCCCCAGTCCTCAGGATCAGGCGAGGACATGTCGATGCGCCACAGCACGCCGTCTGCGTCGACGGTGTAGGCCGCGCTTCCCACGGTGCCTGTATCCCCTCGGAAGACCGAGACCGCGCCGTTCAGCGGCGCCGGGAACGTATCCTCGTCCAGCTTTTGGATCACCGAGCCCGTCGCCACGTCGATGAAGTAAAGGACTCTGCCGTGTTGAACCGCCGGCGGAACGGAGGTCGTGCCTCGCCAGCAACGGCGGTCCGCGCGCGGAGTGATGTTGGTGCCTGTCGCGGTGTCCATTCCCTCGGGGAGCTCGGGGCCGGAGGCGATCGTACAGGCCCCGGCGCCTCCTACGCCCTGCCCGCCCGGGACGATGATCACGCCGTGAGACTGCCTGGGCTTGAACACGATGGGGCCGCCCGAGTTCCCTAGAGGGGTCGGGTCGCTATCTTCGAGGAAGATCTGAGCCGCGGTGGGCTGCCCATAGGTGTCGCCGAGATTGGCGTCGGTGAACTGCCACAAGAACTCGGGTTTGCAGGGATTGGTGACGTCGAGAGCCACGATGCCATTGCCGCCGTTTCGGAAGCTCAGGAAGAGGACGGTGCGCCAGACGTTGGTTTGCCCCGCCGGAGAGTCGACCGTTGCGCCTCCACCGTCGACCCCGGCGAAAGCGCGCACGTCATAGAGGTCGCGAACCATGATGCTGCCGTCGGCGAACCACTGCTTGCTGCCCCCCGACAGCAGGTCATCGAGGTCATCGAGGAACATCGGTGGGATGAAGCCCCAGAGCTCGGTGCCGGCGTCCTTGTTGCTGGCACACGAGAACTCATCGAGGTTGTTGCCGACGGTGAACTCGGTGGAACCGTGGTCATCCGTCAGGAACGCGTGGATGATCCCATCGTTGGTCGCTGCGTAGATCACGCGCGGACGACGGCTGAGCGCCCAGCCGTCGGCGGAAAGGTCTTCGAGTGGGTCCGGGCTCTCCTGATGCGCCAGTCCCAGGCGCCAGTCGTTGTAGGAGTTATCCTCGATGTCGTCGACCAAGGGCCCGACGATCGCGGGCGTCGAGTGATAGATGTCGCCAAGGCGTTGGTCTTCGCGCCCACTTCCGGCCACGCCATGGACCCAGTCGACGATCGTGTCGCGCTGGGCGGTGTCGACGCTGCCCACGCCGAAGAAGTACTCCGGTGAGAGGGCCTTGCTGAACTCGCCAATGGGCACCTTGGTGATCTCGCCTCCCGCGATCGGGACGTCGATGCCGGCGTTCGAAAGCGAGGTGAGCCGCTCTCTGCCGTTGCCAGTCAGGTGTCCGTTGATGTCCGCTGGGTTGGTCGGCAGGACCGTCCAGAGATTCCTAGAGAATGCGCCTCCGAAGGTGACCGCTGCGGGGGGGTCCGACCCAAACGGATCGACGTCGCCCGGAGCCGAGGCTTGTGCGTTGAGGAGCAAATGGAAGCGGTCGGAGTCAACGATGTCTTGGGCGACCGGAATCCCTGCGACGCACTCGATACGCCGCCGCTCCAAGACACCGTCCCATGGGTCCGTTGCGTCCAACGATGCGTTGAACCCCGAGATGAACTGGGCTTGAACCAGTCCGGGCGCAAGACCCGTGGCCACCGGAGAGGTTCGGCTCGTGGCGCCTGGGTTCTGCTCGTTGAGGGCCGTGCTCAACGCGGTCACCAGCTCGGCGCGGTCGGCGACGAAGAAGGCCTGATCGGTGTCTCCCACCACGGCGATGTCGTTGAGGAGGGCTTCGACTGCGGCCTTCTGTCCGGCATCTCCGTCCAACGCAAAGCCGATGACGTAGAACTTGTCGAGCTCACCGGCAGCGATCATCGCGGACACGGTGTCGGCCACCTCTTCGTAGGGGCACCCGGTTGCGCCCACGGGCTGACCCAACAGCTCACAGTTCACGGGGGGTCCACGCATGTCGCCGTTGGGGAAGCCGTCGGTGATCAGCACCGCGCTACGCGGCCGGCAACCGTAGTAGGGGTCGCCAGGTCCCGGGTCGACCGTCTTTTCAATGATGTCGGCGTCGTTCTGAAGGAAGTACTGCAGGTCGGTGACCAGCGCGGCGGTCGGCGTCGAACCAAAGGGGCGCAGAGGGTTCTTGCCCAGCCCGATATCACCGAGAATGGTCCCTTGAATCGAGGCGTTGGTGGAGGTCATCGATGCCGTGCTGTCTGCGCCGACACTCACCAAACCGCCTTCGGTCGCGGCGCTCGATCGTGCACCGCTGTTGAGCATGTAGACCGCGCCGCCGGCGCCCGGGAACGTGTACGGCTTGTCACCCGCATACGAGTACATCCCCTTTGTACCGAGCGATTCCGCCGGGAAGGGAGCGGTTTGGAACGTGGCCTGAGGGACGAGCGGGGGCCTGTCGGTCAGCGTGCCAATCGAGTCGAACGTCATCAATCCGAACTTGATGCGCTCGAGGTAGATATCGAGCACTCCGTTTCCGCCCTGCGATCCGGCGTATGCCGGGATCTCCTGAGGCAACTGAATGTGCGGAAGGAAGTAGCCCTCGTCGTACTCGCCCGTGTAGATGCCGCCGATTCGGGTGTCGGAGTTGCACTCGTACGGGGAGAACTCGCCGGTGAGCGCCTGCGCGACGACAGACCAGCGGTTCTGTTCATACGTGCCCACGCTACACACCGGAAGGCACTCGAGGCACGCCGGTGTAGAGCAGATACAGTCGGGCTTTCGCTCCATCGACCCCGACGTGTCGACCAGAAGCACGAAGTGCGGCCGAATGTTTCGAATGTCGGGCTCTTGCGCGGAGACGTCGGCGCTCGTTCCGAGAGAAGCCAGGAACAAGCAAGTCAAAGCAAAGTAAAGCCAAAATCTCATAGTGCCCCCGTCATGAAAGGACCGCTGACGATGTATGCGCGCATGTCTGCGCCGGTCTCGTGGGCCTGGCGGCCATGGTCTTCGGCGTGCTCAATGTCGGTTGCCGCACCAGTCTTCAGCCGCGCACGGCCGCGGGCGGTCATCGTCGTGCGCATGTACTTGAACTTGGTGCCGCCTTGAGCGGCCGCGCCGGGGGCGAGCTTGCTCACGACATGCTCGTCGTAGATATCGATGACCACGATGGGCGTGTGTGCGGAGCTAGCGCCGAAGGAGGCGTCCGCGTCCACCGGCAGATTCTCGAACAAGCCGGCAGTGACGCCCCCGTCTTGCGAGAGCAAGGCCGCGAAGTGCTCGGGATAGAGCCGGTAGGCTTTGCGATCGTGGGCGAGAGGCGGCTCCGGGTAGCAGCCGGTGGTGTCGGTGCAGGCCGGGAACGCGACCCCTTCCGTGGTCCCCGGCGTCAGCATGAGGTTCCGGACCGTCGAAGGACCGAAGATGTCAAACCACTCGAGGGCACCGATCAAACCCGCCCGGGCCGCGTACCGCGTCTGCATGTGTTGCCGGGCAAAGCCGGTCCCTCTCACTTCGTGTGAGACCGTGTTCGCAGAAAACACCGCGCTTGCAGTGCCCACCATGATGATCATCAGAACGATGAAGAGTGCCGCGCCTTCCTGTTTTCGAGGATGTTTCATCAGAGGTTCCTCCGCGCCACGTTCATGACCGGGATCTCGATGCGCATCTGCCGGACGCGCGCGGAGCCGGTTTGGGCATCGTCTACCTCGAAGCGCGTCCCCGCGCCGGTCATCGAGCCGTAGTCGACCGTTGGATCCTCGATCGGGCTGCGAATGCCCAACTCGATGATCACCGCCCGGACCTGTTGTGGGTTGGCGTTGATCGTGGTCTCGTCGGATGAACCGGTCAGCGGATCCCCAGATATGGTCGGCGTCAGCGTGCCGGACGTCGTGTCGAGCAAGAAGCTCACCTGGAAGTTGCTGACGAATTCAGCGACCACCTGGGTGGAGTTGAGCCTTACGGCTCCGGTGCTCGAATCGAGGGCGCGGCGGACCAAGACTCGGTTTGGCGCTTCGAAGCTGCTCGCGCCTGCGTCTCTGAGCGCGAGCGCGGGGTTGCCCGGAGAGGTGTCGATGAAGAAAACGCCTTCCCAGTCCATGAAGTCCGCGCCGACTTCCGCAGCATCGAAGGGGTCGACGACCGCGTACTCGACCCACTGTAGAGGCGCGATGGTTGCACCTTCGGCCGCCCCCGGGAGGCATGCCGTGCCGATCGGAAGGACGGGGTCGATCTCGATGCGGACCTCGTTTTGCGTGTTGCCCTTCTTGCCGAACACCGAGCGAAAGAAGTGCCGCCCCTCGGGCGTCTCGATGTGGAGAACTGAGCCGGTCTGAAACGCTCGCGCTCCCTTTTGGGCGATGCCCTTCCAACTCGCGGTCTCGCTGCTCCAAGCGCTGTTCCAGTCCAGGGCGCCGGTCAGATACTTGGGTGGGGCTCCGCTGGTGAAGGGCTCGGCGACCTGGCCCCACGAGAACGTGCGGCGATACGCCTGGTTCCCCGTTTGCAGAACGATCACGTCGCCGGCGATGCTCGCGGAGTGAACCAGCAGTTGGTCGCTCAGGTACAGGCTGGTCAGAATGCGCAGTCGGTCCGCGTGGATGTTGCTGTTGAGATTGTTCGGGTCGAGGACTGCCAGGTCCTCATCCGCATAGTATTGAAAAGCGCCCATGGGGCCCGTGCCGCCGCCGAGCCGCGGAAGGGTCGGAGGGACGGTATCGCAAGTAGACTCGAGGCCGCCGTTGGGCGAGCCGTAGAGACCTGCGCGCGAGATGTCTCGTCGCAGCTCCATGATCGCGACCCGCGACGTGCCCTGCGCGATCGCCACGCGTTGCTCCTCGTAGAACTGCCTGCTCATCGCCGCACCCAGGCTGTACACGGAGGTGATCACGGTGAGGCCGACGACCATGGCGACCATCAACTCGATGAGTGTGAATCCGCTCTTTCTCACGGCTACTCCCTCCTCAGCCACGTGACCACCGTCGAGGCGAAGACCACGTTTACGTTCGGGGCAGTGTCGAGGTTCCAACCGTCGGCGGTTGACGCGACGCAATTCGCCCCTCGAAAACTACTTCCGGACACCCAACCGCCATGTGTCGCCGTCCCGGTCAGGTGTCCCGCGCGGTACCAAAACGTGCGAACGTCGACCCGGGCGGAGTTCCCCTGTCTGAGCCAACTCAACTTCAAATTGGTGCAGTACTTGATTTCCGCGGCAGTGTCGGTGTCCTCGCCGAAGTAGTCGAACGCGTAGTGTTCGTCGACATCTGCGGGTGATGGTCTGAACCAATCCGTAGACGACACCGTCCCGGCCAGCCCAGACAGATAGGCGGTTCCGGCCAATTCGCTGCTGTTCAACCCCTGCTTCGACCACGAGAGGGAATCCCGTTCGATGCGCTCAATCCATCGTTCGGTGATCGCAAGCGCAGTGTTCATCTCTTGGGCCGTTCGGTTCGCGCCGCTCACCGCGTGGTGCATCGAGAGGATCCCGAGTGAGCCAACCGTCATGATGCCGATCGCGATCATGACCTCGATCAGAGTGAAGCCCGGTTGCTTGCGTCGGCTCAGACCATTCATCGCAGCACCCTTGGGGATCCGGTCCCGAGCGGAATCAACACCTTTCGAGCTACACCAATCGCGACGCCATCGACCTCGCGATAGACGAGGAAACCGAACCCGGACTGCGCGTCCGGGGTCTGCCAGTTTGCAAACAACGCAGCGTCGCTGAACACCTGGTTGTTCGAGCCCGCCTCGTAACAGAACGCGGTGTTCTGCCATCCGGCGACGCGAACCGTGCTGTTGTCCGACGGGTCGGCGTCGTAGGTGTGGGAGTAGATGAAATCGACGCAGCGCCAGTTGCCGCCGCAGTCCACATCATCGAGCACGATCCCAGCCGCGTTTTCGAAGGTGGCTAGCGAGCAAGCACCGCCGGTGCCCCGGAGCGTCTCGAAGGCCCACTCCGCATTGCCCAGACCGGCTCCGCTATCGTTCATGTAGATCACCCGATGGGCGCGACCGTAAGCCATCGACATGTATCGCGCGCGCTGAAAGAGCGATACGACATCGCGAGCGATCATCGCCACCCGACGATCCGCCAGACCCGCACTCATACTGGGCAGCGCCGAGCTCACGAGAATCCCCATGACCGCCAGCACGACCATCAGCTCGACGAGCGTGAACCCTTCGCGTCTCTTTCTAGATTCCCCAAGCACGCTTCCATTAGCTGCAACACCCGTACCGAAACCCTCGAGACGCTAACGAGCTGAAATCATGAGCTATTCAATGAGCGGCCGGCCCCGGGAGCTATGCAGAACATGCGGCCACTATGAAAAGAATACAGAGCTACCGGGTGGGCGCTGCCGTGGGGGCCGGGCGGTGGACCTGCCTTGACAGGGTGATGGGCAACCAGTATCTCGCCCCTCTCTTCTCGTGCGGAAGTGGCGGAATTGGCAGACGCGCATGATTCAGGTTCATGTATCCGCAAGGATGTGGAGGTTCGAGTCCTCTCTTCCGCACCAAGCGCGCCGTAAACGCTCTGTACGTTGGGGGCCTCGCCTGGGTTAGGCGGCGGCTAATAGGGGGGCTAGTTTTTGGGCGCCGTGTAATGACACGGCGAGCACTAGGCCCTGCATTGTCAGTCGGCACCTTGGTCCGTCGACCAAGCGCTGGGTGTCGAGCCTGAGCAGCAGTTCCTGAACATCTGTTTCCGGAACATCGAGCCAGGTCGCGAGGATTCCGGGGGTTGCCTGGATGTCGGCCCGTCCCACCTCATACAGCGTCTCGAGTAGACGCCAGACTAGTTTTTCTTCACTGTTTTGCATTGGAAGAAGAAGATCGCTCAGTACTGAAAATCAGTCCAGTTTTTGGTGTTCAGTACGTCCGAAACCTACAGATCGGGGGCATTACAGCGCTCTCCGGCGAGCGCGCCACCGATGGATCGCTCGCCGGAGAGCGCTGTATCGGTATAAACCCTTTGTGGGTCAGATCTCAAGCTCGACCAACAGGAACTTGTTGCAGTCCCGTTTGGTCGAGAGCTCGTGGATCTTCCGGTCCGGGACGAGCTTTCGGAAGCTCTCGAGCCGCTTGTGCTCGAGGACGAAGTAGGCTGTGCGATCTTCGTTCTCTGCGAGCCACTTGCGTATTCGCTTGTTGTCGGTCTCGGCGAACACGTACACGCGATTGCCTGTGTAGAAGTTCTCGCCCTTCCAGTTCATCTGCCATGCAATGAGCGGATCGTCCGGGCTCTCTCGAGCGTCGTAGTACCGCTGCGCGAGATCTCGGAGACCCCAGTGGTCGGAGAGGTCGACCATGTAGACGTTCAAGCCCCATCCGCAGAAGATGACCGCCACGCCCACCAAGGCGCGTGTAGCTACGGGGCGCCAGTACCGAAACGCCGCTGCCGCAGTCGTGACGCTGGCCGCGACCGCGAAACCAGTGAGAATGGCTCGGTAATCCAGGTGTTCGGGCCAAGGGCGGCCGTAGTTGTAGACGAAGAGTTGGATCAACCGTTCGTTCCCTTGGGGCCGGGCCGAGGTCGCCCAACTCAAATCGCGTCCGACGAACGCGACCAAGCAGGCGCCGAGGAGCAACGCCACTCCGAGGCCCTCGCTCCAGGGCGAAGGGGCCAGCTTGGTCTCGGCTTTGGCCAAGTCTCCCCGCGCGAGCCAGGCGAGCGCGGCGCCGAGGCCGATCAGCGTCCACGCCTTCATCGGTTGTGCCTGTCGAAGGACCCAATCCTCGGCGTGCATCACGTCCGCGGGGACGATTCCTCGCGGATCTCCGGCTAGCCAGGCGAACCCGGCCACCATGCACAGAGCTGCCGCACTGGCGAGCAACGTCGCAACCGGCCGCTTCGGACCCCACCACCGCGCGAGTGCGATCCCGATCAAGATGCCCGCCGGGATGATCGAGGGAAGAATGTAGTGGTGGTACTTGGTGACCATCGTGCTGAAGAGCACGAATGACGACAGCAGCCACATCGCCAGAAACAGCACCATCTCACCGCGCCCATCGCGATCGGATCGCGATCGAACCGAGAGACACACCATCAGAGCCGCCGGGACCAACGCGATCCAAGGGAAGGTCGCATAGCCGATTTGGGCGAGGAAGTACTCGACGGTTCCCTTGTCGCCGTGCACCCCGCTTGCGAGCCGGTTGATGTGGTCGTGGATCAACAGCCGGTTGGTGAATGCAGCACCGTGCCGCACGTACATCGCGAGGTACCAAGGCAGGCTCACCGCCGTCACGATCAGCACGCCAGTGGATACTCGAAGCTCCCCGCTGCCGAGCATCGTCCACCGTCGTGAGGCGATCAGGTAAAGGAGAGCAGCAGCCCCGGGAATGGCGAGGCCGAGGAGGCCCTTGGCCATGAACGCGATCGCACAGAAGAAGTAGAACGCGTACATCAGCAGTGGTCGCACCCGCCGCTCTTTGCGGAGGATCATCGCCAACCCGCTGAGCACCGCGAGCCACAGAATCCCCTGCACGAACGGCTGACCGCCGATGCCTCCGACGCGCGGGGTCTGGTCGCGGGGGTTCGGGTTCCCGGGGATGTCGAGATTGCCTGCCGATCCGTAGAGGAACCGGTCGGGATGGGCGACGAGGCCATAGCCTTCGACCCACGAGATGTTGCGTGAGATGAGATAGACCGCCTGCGGGAGAATCAGCAGGACGATCGCGAACACGACGACGTGCTGGAGTGAAACCTTCCACCGGCCAATCTGAAAGACCGTCGCTTCACGCTCTTGATTCTCGTGCATCGCCACGATCAAACAACAGGACGCAATCGTGATGGCCGCGACCAACGGCAAGTCGGTGATCGCCTGATGCGAGATGAAGAAGAACTGCGGCATCGTCGCGGTCACCAACGTGGCGAGCACACCCGCCCGCGGACCGAAGTAGCGGCGGGTGGTGGCGTAGATCACCGCAAGCGCGAACCGGGTCATTGCACGAGTAGGGAGCCTCAACGCCCACTCCGGGTTCGCGGGGTTGGCGTCGGGCGTGAAGTCGACCCCAAAGAACCCCATGCTCAACGCCTCCATCCAGAAGAGCAGCACGGGCTTCGACCAGAACCACTTGTCCTGCGCCCACCACAGGCTGATCCAGTCGTTCCGGGCGAGGATCTCGCGGGCAACCTCTCCGTAGTGAGTCTCCCACGGGTCCCAGAGGCTGGTGGTGCCGAGCAGGGGCAAGTAGATCGCGCAGATCGCGAGCATCACGAGGAGCCCCGGCCGTCGAAACGCAGGCGGGATGAAGCAGAGCAACGCAAGGGCGATCGAGATCGGCAGTCCCTCGTATCCTCCGAGCGCGGCGCCCCCGATCACCACGGCCAGCGCCAACGCCGTCGCCGCCATCGGCGACAAGCGTTCGTTCGGCTGTTTGCCGAAGGTCGTCTCCCGCCATGCCGTCGCGGCACCCTCGGGTGTTGGAACGAGCCACGCGACCCAGGCGATGACGGCGACCAGGGTGATGAGCGTGCCCCAGAGCGGTCCAAACGAGAACGGTTCGCGGTTGGCCATCCAGAGGGCCATGGCGACCGTGGCCGCGACCGCCGCGACCAACGTGGAGTACTTCTTGGATTTTCTGTTGCCGCTCATTGTGACCGAGTGGTCGCTTCTTTGAGGTCGAAGCGAGTGAGGCCTTCGGCTGGCACAAGCAGCGCTTTGGCGTGCTCGACGCCCCGGCCGTCGGGGCCGTACACGATGAATCGAACCTCGTACTCGCCCGGTTGGAGGCGCACGGTATGCCGAACGACGGCAATGTTCGTGTCCCGCTGCTTGAATCGGGCACTCGCGACGGCCTCTCCTTCTTGCAGATAGTCCACGTCAAGCCCGGTCACGCCCGGATCCAGGCTGTAGCTCACCTCCACGTCCCGAGGCCACACCCCCGCCAGCAAACTACCCACGAAAACCACGCCGATCAGGGCGATTCCCAGGGCGATCCTTCGCTTCGTTGACGATGGCCCTATATTTGATCCCCAGTCCGACATGCAAATGGTTTTCACCCAAACCCCAAAGGGGTCAGTACCTTGGCACCAATTAGAGACGGTGTTAAATTGAGGTTTGACCCGTTAGCGCACCATGGTCCGCCTCACCAATATTCTTGAAAAGGTGCAGGGATACCATCCCCGAGCGGATACCGATCTGATCAACAAGGCATATGTCTATGCCTCGCGCATGCACGACGGGCAGTCGCGCAAGTCGGGTGATGCGTATTTCGTCCATCCGGTTTCGGTAGCAGACATCAACGCGGCGCATACGCTCGACGCATCGAGCGTATGCGCCGCGTTGCTTCACGACGTCGTCGAGGATTGCGAAGCGAGCATCCCTGACATCAAAACGGTGTTCGGCGAGGAGGTCGCTTTCTTGGTCGATGGCGTGACCAAGCTCGGTAAGGTCAACTTTGCTTCCCGCGAAGACCGGCAGGCGGAGAGCTTCCGCAAGATGCTCGTCGCGATGGCACGCGACATCCGCGTGCTCTTGGTAAAGCTCGCCGATCGCCTCGACAACATGCGGACCCTCGAGCACATGTCGACGACTGCGCAGGAACGGATCGCCCGGGAGACGGTGGAGATCTACGCGCCGCTCGCTGGGCGTTTGGGGATTCAATGGCTCAAGGCGGAGCTCGAAGATTTGAGCTTCAAACACCTCGAGCCGGACGCCTACGCCGTCTTGGAAGAACAGGTCAAGGCGGTCGCCAAGAGCACGGACAACTACATGGCGGAGGTCACCGCCAAGCTAAAGAAGATGTTGCTGACTCGCGGCTTCTCGGTGCAGGTCAGCGGGCGACGCAAACACCTCTATTCGCTTCACCGCAAGATGAAGTCGAGCGGCGTTGGTTTCGAGCAGGTGCACGATTTCGTTGCGTTTCGGGTCATTACAGAGAGCGTGGCCGATTGCTACGCGGCGCTCGGAGTCATTCATTCGGATTGGACACCCGTGCCGGGGCGCTTCAAGGACTACATCGCGCTCCCGAAGTCCAACATGTACCAGTCGCTTCACACGACGGTCATTGGGCCGGGCAGCCGGCGCGTAGAGATTCAAATCCGCACGCACGAGATGCACCGCACCGCCGACTACGGGATCGCCGCGCACTGGCAGTACAAAGAGCACACCGGCGGCATCGACCCGAAGGACGCGGCGCGATTCGTTTGGCTTCGTCAGCTGCTGGAATTCCAGAAGGACGTCGTCGACCCCGAGGAGTTCTACGAGAGCGTGAAGGTCGATCTCTTCCCGGAGGATGTGTACGTCTTCACGCCCAAGGGAGACGTCAAAACCCTTCCGCGCGGCGCGACGCTCGTCGACTTCGCGTATGCGGTTCACTCCGAGGTTGGACATCGATGCTCCGGTGCTCGCGTCAACGGCGCGATCGTTCCCTTGCGCCACAAGCTGCAAAACGGCGACGTCGTCGAGATCATCACCAGCAGGAACCATCATCCGAGCAAGGACTGGCTGGAGTTCGTCAGCACGAGCCGCGCCCGCGGGCGGATTCGTGCCTACCTGCGAACCGAAGAGCGGAAGCATGCGGTAAAGCTCGGGAAGGAGCTCCTCGAAAAGGAGCTGCGCAAGAACGACATGTCGCTTTCACGCTTCTTGAAGAGCAAGCGCGCCAAGGAAGTCCTTTCGCACTTCCATGCGGGTACCGAAGACGAGCTGTACGCGCGTATCGGCATCGGAAAGCTTGCTCTGCCAACCGTGATGGAAGAGGTCGTTCCGAGCGAGCACACCGAGCGCGACAGTCTGCGTCCCGGCTTTCTCGAGCGTACGGTTCAACGTGTCTCAGGCGATTCCGACGGTGCCGGCATCCGCATCGAGGGCATGGACAACATGCTCGTGAGGTTTGCGCAGTGCTGCAATCCGGTTCCGGGCGATGCCGTCACCGGTTGGATCACTCGAGGTCGCGGGGTTTCGGTGCATCGCAGGGGCTGTCGTCGAGTGTTGGAGCTCGATCCCGAGCGCCGCGTCCAGGTCACTTGGGCCGACGATATCGACGTTGATCTTCCGGTATCCCTCCGGGTCATGACCGACGACCGCGCGGGGATCCTTGCTTCGGTGTCGTCGGTGTTTTCCTCCAACGGCATCAGCATCAGCGAGGCGTCATGCCTGTCAAAGGACGGCCGCGCCGAAAACATGTTCCACTTCCGGGTCGGCGACATCGATCGCCTGCGTGACATCATGCGAGGCGTAGCCAAACTAAAGGGCGTCCTAGACGTAGAACGCGTCTAGCCCCCGGGCAACTTGCCCTTGCGCGTGCCCCTGCCCGATCACCCCTCGTCCGCCGTCGATCGCCACACGATCCACAGCGCTCCCGCCGTTCCGGCCGCCGCCACCAGGAGCAGCCACCAGCGGACGTGCTCGACGCGCTGGGTCAGCGTGTTGAAGCCTTCGATGCGAATCAGCGTGGCCGGAAGCAACAACGGGAGGGCATTCACCCCTGCGTGCATCGCGATGCTGGCCAGGGTGGATTTCGTCCGCAACGCAACCGCCCCGAGCACGAGCCCTCCGAGCGTTGCGTAAAGCACGGCAGCAGGCTCGATATGCACCAACCCGAATAGCAGCGAGCTCCAAACCAACGCGCGACGTGTCCCGTACTGCTCTTTCAGGTCTGGAAGAAGCCAGCCTCGAAACAGCAGTTCCTCCGTGATCGGGGCAACCAAGACGAGTGCAAGAAGGGCCGAGACGCCGTCCCACCAGGTCGTCGGGTTGATCAGTCTATGGCGCCGCGCAAGCTCGTCGAAGCTGATGGGCCAAGCCTCTTGAACGAGATTGCCGACCTCGGCGAGCGGGAGCTGCATGAACGCCCCAGCGATGAAGCAGAGGGCTACGATCCCTCCGATCAGAGGGCGCACGTGCACCGATTCTAGGAGACCGCCCTCACGCCGCTTGTACGGAAACGCAACGATAAAGATGACTCCGACGCCCGCGGCCTGCACCAATGCGTAGTTCAGCGGGGCTTGGGCCGCCGTACGGACGGCCTCGCCCCAGGTGGCCGACCAGCTTCTGAGCTGCAGAAACCCGGCGAGCGCCATGAACAGTTGGTTGAGCACCGGGACGGCCAGCGCGATGACCAGAGCTCTCAGATATCCGCCCACGACAACGCGTAGCCTGACACGTTCCTTCGGGTATCGGGCAAGATATGAACCTGTCTTGATCGGCGGACCCTGCTATAGCGGCTGGGCAGCATGAGGATCCGTTTCCTGTTCATTCTTGGGTTGCTGAGCCTCACGGTCGCGTGTGCGCACACCAAGTCGACTGCCCGCGGTACTGGCGGCGCCCGCGTCAAGAGCGCAGAGCCGATCCCGCAGGCGGAGTTTCCCGACGAAACGAGGCGCTTCTTGCGGATGTCGCTCGGCAGTCCAGAGCGCGTGAAGCTGCGAGACCGCCTGATCGCGTCCGTATTGTCCCAGGCGCAGAGCCTGGCGGACGTCGGCGACTACGGAGGTGTCGTCGTCGAAGTGAGCCGCCTGACGATGTTCCTTTCTCCATCCGACTACGCGGCGGGCGTTCTTCCGAAGTACGTCGAACCCATCGCGAAGCACATCGCCGATCGAGGCGGCCGGCTCGGCGACGAAGGAAATGTGCTCGCGGCCAACTTCATCCTCGAACGCTTGACCGGGGACGCGAACTACCGGCGCCGTTACGACGCTGTGGCGAGCTGGGGACGCGAGGCGCGCGCAAACCTCGACACGGTCTCCGAGCAATATGCCGGCCTCATTTCGGTGTGGATCGATCACGCGGACCTGACCCCTGCGCCAGAAGTTCTCGATACACTTGCTGATTTGCACATCGCCGGGCGCGATGCGGTTTCTGCGGAAAGCGCCGAGAATCGCCACCGTCTCGGGATCGGAGGCGAGCGTCAGCTCCGGCTAGCGCCTCTGAATGTCGCGGCGGTGTACCTCACGCATGGAGACATCGAGTCGGCGATCGCGAAGGTCGAGTCGATGGGCGCGGGCGGAGAGCTTCAGCTTCGACTCCTCGATCTGATGCGAACGGCCCGGAGCAACGATGAAATGGGCGCGGCAGCGACGTTTGAGCTCGTCGAGGGGTATCGAGTCGCGCGGCCCGACGTCGCGGCAGGCCTCTGCCGGTCCGCCCTCGTCCGTTTCCCTCAGGACCATCGGTTTCCGACTTGCATGGCTCGCGTGGCGGCCGATTCGGAGCAGTTCGCCGATGCGACGGCCTGGTACGTGATCTCGATCGAGCTAGCGCCCGAGATGATCGAGCTCTACGACGAGGCCTTGGGCCAGCTCGACGAGTTCATCAAGAGCCGGTTGGCGGACCCGCACCCAGAGCGCTCCAGCTCGCTTGCCCGCGGCGCCGAGACGATTCTCGCTGAACGGCAGAAGCGATGGCCGGACTCCGCGCCGCCGATTGCACCCAACGAGCTCGAGTTCCTGATCGGGATGCTCGAAATGAACGCGGGTCATGCCGATGAGGCCCAGGAACGCTTCGAGAAGAGCCTCGAAAACGACGAGGATCCGGGCACCTTGTCGCAACTCGGCCTGCTACTCGAGCGAACGGGTCGTCCAAAGGAGGCGGAGCAACGTTACCGCCGCGCGCTGGCGCTCGCTCCTTCCGACTCACTGGCCCACGACCTTCAGCGCGCCGACATCCTCGAGAACTTGGGCAACGCCGCCCGCAGTCAGGGCAGGACCCGAGAAATGACTGCGCACTACAAAGCGGCGCTCAGGTCATGGACCGAAGCGCGCGACCAGGTGGAAGGGCCCACCGCTGCGCTCGTCGAGATGCGGCGCGGCGTGCTTTTGGATGGCCTGGGCCGCCACGAAGAAGCGGTCGATGCGTTTGAAACCGCGATGTCCCATGCACCACAATGGCGTGACGTGTACGCAGGCATCCTGGCGCATCTCGTCTCCTCCGACCCCGACTTCGAGCTCGCGTCTTCGGTTTGGCGCAGGTCGCAACTGCATCTCACCTTGCCCCCCGAGTGGAAGGTCTACTTCACGCTGTGGATTCAGCTCATCACCGCGCGCTCCGGGCAACCCCCTGCCGAAGAGCACACCGACCTTCTCCGGCGTCTCGGCGGCGGCTCCAATTGGTGGGGCAAGCTTGCGAGCTTCGGTGCCGGCGACCTCGACTATGCAGATCTCCTCAGCGTGGCGTCGAGTCTCGGAGAGGAGACAGAGGCGCTCTACTACGAGGGTACGCGCCTTTTCATTGCCGCCGAGCACCAAGCTGCGAACGATCAGTTCCAGCGTGTCCTCGATACGCAGATGGTGAGCTTCTTCGAGTATGAGATGGCTCGGAAGCTGCTTCTCGAGCAGAAGAGGGCTAGCGAGCCGAAGCCCTGATCGAACTCAAGCTTGCGTGGGGGCGAGACCGAAGGCCTCGAAGGCCTCACGCACGTCTGCGGGGGCTTCGACCAGCTCGATGAGCACGCCTTCACCGCTGATCGGGGCCGCCTCGTTGCCCTTGGGGTGGATGAAGCACACACGGTGGCCCGCCGCGCCCACGCGAATGCCACCCGGCGTGAACCGCACGCCCTGATCGCCCAGCCACTGTACGGCCGCCTCGATGTCGTCGACCCAGAGGCCGATGTGATTGAGCGGTGGCGTATCGACCCGGGGCTTCTTTTCGGGATCGATGGGCTGCATCAGATCGACCTCGACCGTAAAGGGACCGGCACCCATCGTCACGATGTCCTCGTCGACGTTTTCCTTTGCGCTCTTGAAGTTTCCATGTGGCGTCAGACCCAACGTGTCGACCCAGAGGCGGCGAAGAGCGCTCTTGTCGGCGGCGCCGACGGCGACCTGCTGGATTCCCAAAACCTTGAACGGACGAGTCGTCATGCTTCTTCTTTTGGAGCGTCTGACAATACCCCGGTTGCCGCGCATGTCCACATGGGACAACCTCACGCCGCGTGAAGACCTCTCTCACCGGAATCAAGCCCACGAACTTGCCGCACCTGGGCAATTATTTGGGCGCGATTCAGCCCGCGCTGTCGCTGGTCGATGAGTACCGCACGCTGTATTTCATCGCCGACTACCACGCGTTGACGACGGTTCGCGATGCGGAAGCGCTGCGCGGCTATATTCGCGACGTGGCCGCGACGTGGCTCGCTTGCGGTCTCGATCCCGAGCGCACCTTGCTCTACAGGCAATCGGACGTTCCCGAGGTTTTCGAGCTCACGTGGGCGTTGAGTTGTCTTCTCGCGACGGGGCAGCTCGAGCGCGGCCATGCATACAAGGATGCGCTGTCGCGCGGAGAGTCGCCGAGCGTAGGCCTCTTCAACTACCCCGCGCTCATGGCGGCCGATATTCTGCTGTACGACACGGACGTCGTGCCGATCGGCAAAGACCAAAAGCAGCATCTGGAGCTGACACGCGACGTGGCGATGCGGCTCAACCACATCTACGGCGACGGTACCTTGGTCGTCCCCGAGGCGTTGATCAGTGAGGCCCCGCTCGTCCCCGGGACCGACGGTGAGAAGATGAGCAAGAGCAAGGGCAACGGCATCCCGCTCTTCGAGTCGCCAAAGAAGCTCCGCAAGGCGATCATGAGCATCAAGACCACCTCCGAGGGCCTCGAGGATCCCAAGGCCGCTGACGGCTCCACGGTCTACGAGCTCTACAGGTTGGTCGCTCCCGAACGGGCGCCGGAGATGAAGCAACAGCTCGCTGCGGGAGGCTACGGCTGGGGTCACGCCAAGGAAGATCTCTTCCAAGCAATCGAAGCGGAGATCGGCCCCAAGCGAGACGCGTATCTAACGATGCGCGCCGACGAGGAACGGCTCGATGCGATCCTCCACGCCGGCGCCGACGAGGCCCGCCAGATCGCGCGCGCTACGATTCAGCGCGTGCGAAGCGCGGTCGGCATCGACTGACTCAATAAATGCTGCTCCACTGGGAGTCATCGTCGAAGTTCTCGTACTGTCCCTGCGCTCCTGCAGGTTGACTCGATTGCTCGACTTCTGGGATCACGAGCAGGCCGGGATGCCCGCTTTCGATCGATTCGTTGGTCAGTAGAAAGGTTTGCTTGTGCTTCTGCCAGGTCTGCCGAATCACGGTGTTCGCTAGGACCATCGTGCTCTGGTCGTACCAACGGACCGCCACGCGCGAGAACGCGCCAGCGCCCTCTTCATCGGTGTGGGGGTCCATCCCGAGGATCTCGGTATCTGCGATTTGAATGTCCCGGCCCCAGCGCACGTGCGAGAGCTTGAACTGCGGTCGGAACGGCGGCGCGACGTATCCGCTCGCCACGTCCATACGGCCCCAACGGGTGCCCTCGTTGAGCTCGATGACCGCATCACGCATTCGAGTCTCGGGGCTCAGGTTTTCTAGCAAGCAGCCAGAGAGCCCGATCCATAGAACCGCCCACCAGAATCGTCTCGCCATGGCCCGACGCTAGGCCCGACCCTCCGCAGTGGGCAACTAATTGGCCAAGCGAGCCCGAGCGGCCCTGTTTCCCGGGTCGACCGATAGCGCTTTTCGCCACGCCTTGCGGGCCGCATCGGCGTCGCCCTCGCGCTGCACCGCGTCGCCGTACAGGATGTGATATTCGGCCCGGCGCGACCGCTTTCGCACGGCTTTCTTGGCCCACTTGGCAGCCCGTGCGCCTTCTTTTTTGGCGATGTACAACGCCGCGTAGCCCGCCATGGCCTGCGGGTTCTTCGGATCCAGCTCCCAGGCGCGATCGAGCGTCGCTTCGGCGAGGCGAAGCTTGCCACTGCGGATCAGCGGCAGCGCGCGGTGGACGAGCACGTCGGAGGCCTTAGCAGGGTCCCGTGGCAAGTTCTGGGACGGAACCGAGAGGGCCTTCGGCTTGGTGGCGGCGGCTTCCGTCTTGGCGGGCTTCTGCGGCGGTGGCTGCTTCGCTTCGGCCTTAGCCGACTCGTCGACCATCGGCTCGCGGGGTGCCACTTTCGGTTCGGCCGCCGTCGGCGCTTCTGCGCGCTTGGCCTCGTGGCGCTCGACTGCCTCGAGCCCGTTGACCGGTCCTGTGATCGGGCCCTTGTTGCCCTCGGCTTCCGAGTTGGCCGCCAAGGGCGTCTCCGTGGAGGCCTCGGTGTCGGAGCTACTTCGTATCCAGAGCTGCCAACCGAAGACGCCGAGCCCAGCGAGCACGGTCAGCAGGAGCAACACCTGAATCCATGCGGCCATGCCGAGAGAGGCTGGCGCCGGCGCCAATAGCGTGGCCGGCCCTTCGAGCATCCGCGCTAGCTCGGGCTCGAACTCGTCGTCTTCCTGGTACATCGGAGTCGGTGCCGGCTTCCGGCTCTCAGGAGGAGGTGGCGGTGGGGTCGGCTTACGTGGTGCGGGGGTCGTCTTGCCCCCGTCAATTTCCTCTTCGGGCAGCATCTCGAACGCCGGCGCCAGGCCAAGCTGTGTGGTCTTCGGCTGCCGCTTGATCGCGTGGTCGGTGTGGATGTTCTCGGCATTGTGTTCTTGTACGCCGCGGTTCGCCGGGGCGGGACGTTGCCGTGTCCCTACGCGGCCAAGCATCTGCCGCACTTTGTTCGTCGGCGCCTCCTCTTCAGGAAACGCCTGGAGCGGTGGCCCGCCGACCGCTGCTTGGAGATGTTGAAAGCGTGGTGGCGCCATGGTTCGTGCTGCTTCCAACCCGGCCGATGGGTTCGCTCCGGGCGGCACCGTGGCGTGTTCTTCGACCGCAGGCTCCACCGGCGGAACCGTCTCGGCGTTGACCTCCACGCTGCCGGCGCCGTCCGCGAATCCGAGCTCGTGCGAGACCACACCGAGTGCTTCATCGACGGGCATCATGATGTTTGCCACGGACGGCAGGTCCTGCTCGCGTATCGACACCCGGCCGGAGTTGAGACCCCAAAGCGCGAGGAGAGCCGGCATGCCCTGGAGGGTTTGCGTGGTTCCCTCACGCAACGTCGCGTATGCGCCCACGATCGAGTTGTCGGCAATGTCGACTTCGACATTCCGTTTGTGTCCGCCGATTTTCAGATGGCGAACACCAGGCACGGAACCCAGGGCGCGAAGCAAGCGCCCTGGGCCTATCAGCTCGAGCCGGGTGTCGAAGTCGACTTCGTCTTCGACCCGGCGCGCCATTTCGGCGTCTTGGTCGATCATTGGGAGAAGGCGGCTCGCGAGCTGTGCCAGGTCCGGCTCGGCGTCCGACGCAGAGGTCGGCCAGAAGTCGTCCCAGCGCACCACCAGCATCGATGCCCAGCGAAGCTGTGGGTCTTTCCGCATCGCGCGCACGAACTCGAGGCCCTGGCCGCCGACAGCGCCTGCATCCAACACGACGACCTGCGGATCGACTTCTCGAATCCTTGGAATGACTGCGGCGGAAAAATCAGCGGCCGCAATTTGAACACCGTGTGCGCTCAAGACATGCGCGAGCTTTTCGGCGCGGAGCTCGTCGGAATCGAGAATGACCACACGTGCGCCTCGCAGCCGGCTCAGATCGATGTCCTCGGGGTCCGTTGCGCTCGGCAGGGTCGAGAGCCGTCCACCGCTAGTTTCGTGGAACTCGTATTCCAGGGACTCCGATTCCTCCATGGCTTCGCGCAAGCGATCGAGAATCAGCTCCGTGTTGTGCGCAGAGGCACGCTCGGTTTCGACGACTACCGGCATGCCCTCGATCACGCCCTTGGGAGAGCGAATGCTGAGAATCCCGGTCTTCGTGTCGTTGGCGACGAGGTCGACGACGTCCTGCAGGTTGTTCTCGGTGATCTTGCCCGTGATGAGCCCCGGTCGCTCCGGCACTTCGTCCGCGAGCTCGGCGAGCCTTCGTGCGATGGCGTCCGCACCGGCGCCACGCGGAACGATCGCCACCGCCCCCGTTCGGAAGTCCCGACCCTCATGTTTGAGCACTGCATCGTTCGAGACGACCGCGATCGGCAGGACATCAGTCGCCCGATTTGCGGCCATGCGCCGCACGACGCTCGCGCCGCCACGAACTGCGGCATCTCCGATTAGAACGACTAGGTCCGGTGCGTACACGCGAACGGCTTGTTCGAGCTCTGCCGTTGCACAACCAGCGACGGATATCCCATGGCGCCGAAGCGCTTCTCCCAACGCTGTCTGCATCGGCTCGCCCTGGCCCACCATCAATACAGTAGGCCGGTGCTCCTCATCCGACATCGTCGAGATGGTGGCCGATTCTGGTCGATTTCGCCAGCTTGGTGCGTTCCGTGTTGTTGGCTACACTCCGCGCCGCATGACCGTTTTACCGATTGAGTTCCTCCGGGAGAGCTGTCCCAAGCTTTTCGCCCGGGGGGTGGAAGTTCTCGAGAGCCGCGCCTCGGGGGGCGATGAGCGTGCCCAGCGCATCCTGGACGACGTCAAAGGCGTCACAGGCGCGGCCAGCCTTCAGATCGACGATGAGCCGCCAATCGTGTTATCCGCGAACGTAGGGGTGCTCAGCTCGGGCGATGCCCCCGGCGACGGGGTGCCCATCAGGATCGTGGCGTCGCTACCGGGCGATGCCGCCGCCCTGTTGCTCGCGGAAATCACCAAAGCCGGCGCTTTCGAGGATGACGAGGTGGCTATCGGCGCTGCTCAGACCGCTTCGAAGCGATTCGAGGACGCGCTTGCGGGGCGGCCCTTGACCGCTTTCGTCACGCTGCGGGGGGTCCCCGACCTCGGTGACGTCGCGATTCGGGTCGGCTTCAACGTCCCGGAGGTGCCGAAAGAGCCCGGTTTCACCGCGGAGCTGCAATTCTCGGACTTGGACATGGTCCAGCGCGGCGAGCTCACCATTCAAGAGCTCTTTTTGGGCGGCAAGCTCAAAATGGAGGGCGATTACTCTCTTGCGCTTCAACTCTCGATGCAGCTCCTGACCAACCCCCTCTGAACGGAAGTTCCCCACTTCGGTCGACGGCGTTCCGCGAAGGGGCGGGGGAACTTGCCCGGCACTCCCCGGGTTGGATACTCTAGCCTTCGTTAACGGGGGGTCATGTTTCGGGCAATTGCCAAGAGTCGCTATCTCGTTCCGGGTTTCTTGTGCTTCGCACTCGCGTTTGTCGTGGGGCCCGTGGGGGTTGCCTTGGGCGCGTTGGCCGGCGCACAGGGAGCCTCTATTGCGGGCGTCGTTGCTGCCGTCCTCAGCGTGCTGGGTTTGCTGATCATCGCGTCGGGTTTGCCCGCGTCGATCGAAATCGAGGAAGTCGATGCACAGATTCGATCGATCCACGGGGAGATCGAACAGGTGGAAGAGGTCATCGGCGAGAACGTGAAGGCGCTTTCGAGCGGCCTCGGTGAGCAGATGGTGGCTGTTGAAGAAACGGCCCGCGCCCTGAAATCGATGGCGATCTCGCTGCACGCGATCAGCGATCGCGTGGAGGCCCTTTCGTCGAGCACCGAAGAGAGCGCCTCGAGCATCCTGCAAATGACGGCGACGAACCACGAGGTCGCGGAGAACATGGGCAACCTCGGGTCGAGCGTTCGTGAGACCGCATCGTCGATCGAGGAGATGACCTACAGCATCAAAGAGGTCGCGCGGAACGTCGATGGCTTAGCGCTGACCGCGGAAGAGACATCGTCTTCGATGAACGAGATGGATGTCTCGATCGGTCAGGTTCAGTCGAACGCCAACGAAACCGCGCGTCTCTCGGAGGAAGTGGCCAGGGACGCGGAAACAGGTGCGGAATCGATCCAAAAGATCACCGACGAGATCAACCGAATCAAGTCGTCGTCGCTGCAGGCGGTGAGCACGATCTCCAACCTGGGCGATCGTATCGAGGCGATTGGCGACATCTTGAACGTCATCGACGACGTGGCGGAGCAAACCAACCTGCTCGCCTTGAACGCGGCGATCATCGCTGCGCAGGCTGGCGAGCACGGTAAGGGTTTTGCGGTCGTCGCGGACGAGATCAAGGACCTCGCCGAACGCGCGGGGGTCTCGACCAAAGAAATCGCCGACCTGATCAAAACGATTCAGGCAGAGACGAAGAACGCGATCGAGGCGGTTGAGCGTGGCGCCAGTACGGTCGACCGGGGCGTGACGGTGAGCGCAGAGGCCGAGAGCGCACTGAAGAAAATCCTCGAGTCGTCCCGGCAGTCGACCGCGATGGTGCGTGGCATCGCGCGGGCTACGGTCGAGCAGGCGAAGGGCTCGAAGCAGGTGACCGATGCAATTGGACGCATTGCGGAGACGGTTCAGCAGATCGCCGCCGCGACCGCCGAGCAGGCGCGCGGGTCGGAGCTGATCATGAAGAGCGCGGACAACATGCGTTTGATCACGCAGCAGATGGAGCGCGCCAGTCAGGAGCAGGCCGAGGGTGGGCGCCAGATGACTGGGGCGATCGAGCATATTTCGGACATGGTCCTGGAGCTACACGAGTCCCACCGGAAGCATTTGGAGAGCTCGGATCAGACGCTGGCAGCGGCGAACCGGATTCAGGAGCTGACGCGCGAGTACGAGAGGCGGGTCCGCGCCATGAATCGGGCGCTCGAGCAGCTTCGTCAGATTCGTTTCGCGTCGTGACTCGCATCAATACAGGGTGGTTGTTCCCGGAAAGGACCCGCCAGCGTCTCCGGTTGCCTTTCGGGGGTGCAACGATTGGTCTTTGGGGCTCATGTTTGGCATTGGTCCAACCGAATTAGCTTTCTTTCTCGTGATCGTCCTGCTGGCCGTGGGTCCGGACAAGCTGCCCACGTTCATGCGGACCGTCGGGAAAGGGCTTCGCCAAGTTCGCAACGCGAGCCGCGAGTTCAAGGACGCGATTGGGCTCGACGATCTCATGCGCGAGGGGGACCCGTTTCGTGCTCCTCCGAGCCGTCCCCCACGAGCGAAGCCCGTCCCGGTGCCGGACAAGGCGCCGCCTCCGACGCCAGGTGCCGAGGCAACCAAGTCTGCATCGGAGGCCGAGGGGGCAGCGAGCGCGGCTCCGCCGACACCCGCGACCGGTGATCCCGAGCCTGCAGCCGATGCCGATGTGCCGACTGAGGCAAAGCGTCCATGACCTCCGAGCAGATCCAAATCCCGGAGCCTCAACTGCCGCCGGTCCCGGACCATGACGAGGAGATGACGTTCTTCCAGCATCTCGGCGAGCTCCGTTCGCGTTTGTTGCGTTCGCTCCTCGGGTTGATTCCTGCCGTCGCGATCGGTTGGTTCTTCAAGACGGAGATCAAAGACTTCTTGGTTGCCCCGCTTCAGCCAGCTTGGGAGAAGCTCGAACTACCTGGGCAAGCCGTGTTGCGATTCTCGGGGCCGGCGGACGCCTTCATGATGTACATGAAGAACTCTCTCGTTGTGGGCGTGCTCCTCGCATCTCCGTGGATCTTCTGGCAACTGTGGATGTTCATCGCGCCCGGGCTGTACAAGAAAGAGAAGGCGCTCGCCATTCCGTTCATCGTCGCGTCGACCGTGTGCTTCGCCGGTGGGGCGGTCTTTGGGTACGTGCTCGTGTTCCCCGAGGCGTTTACCGTCTTGCTCGGTTTCAGCGACGAAACCTTGGTCGCGACGCTCTTCGTCAAAGACTATATGCCGTTCTTCCGCCGGATGTTGCTGGCGTTTGGCATCGTCTTCGAGGTCCCTGTCATCGTGACCTTTCTCGCCGGTGCGGGCATGGTGACTTGGCAACAGCTGTTGAAGTTCTCGCGCTGGTGGATCGTGTGCGCGGCATTCATCTCGATGCTGCTCACGCCGCAGGACGTCTACACGATGGTGATGATGCTGGTCCCGCTCGTGCTGCTTTACTTCGTTGGAGTTGGCTGCGCATACGTGCTCAGCGTGTTTCAGAAGAAGCCTGCTCCCTAGACCACGTCGAGCACGAACCGGTCTAGCCCCGCTCGGGGACCGGGTAGGGCGGGAACTGCGGCACGTCGTCGGGGATGAACCAGTGCTCGCCCCAGACGCTGGCGCCCCCGTCGATGTAGAAGGTCTGGCCGGCTACGAAATCAGCGTAACGTGAAGCGAGGTACGTGATTAGATGAGATACTTCCTCCGCTGTGCCGAGCCGGCGCAGGGGGTTGGCTTTTTCCGCGTTGTCGAGGAGCTCGGGCGGGTATTGTTTCGTGCCGCTGGTGACGATGACACCGGGCGCCACTGCGTTGACCCGGATGCCGTGGACGGCCCATTCCACCGCGAGCGTTTTGGTCATGTTGTCCACGCCCGCGCGAGCCGCGCCAGTGTGCACCATGCCCGGGAACCCACGGTTGATCTGCGCGATCACGCTGACGATTCGTCCTCGCTTCTGCGGGATCATGGCCTTGTTGGCGACGGCATGTGTGATGCTCCAGGTGCCGATGAGGTTGTTGCGAATCACAGCGGCGAAGCCCTTTGGCGAAAGCGCCTCGGCGGTGGTGGGGAACTGCCCACCCGCGTTGTTAATCAGCACGTCGATACGGCCGAAGCGCTCGAGGACCGAGTCTACATAAGCTGCGATCGCGTCGGGCTCTCGGATATCGCACGGGGCGCCAAACGCCTCGATGCCCTTGGATGCGAGCTCGGCTACGGCGCTGTTCAACGGGTCGGGGCGCCTTCCGCAAATCGCGATCTTGGCTCCCAAGAGGCCCATTTCCGTCGCCGCGACGAGGCCGATGCCCGTCCCGCCGCCGGTGATCAACACAACCTCGTCGGAGAACAACCCATCGGCGTACACCTGATCCATGCCGCGGCTCATACCACGCCGCGTGAGGCCCGACGATTGGATTGTCAGCCTGCCGCGACCGTCTCGCGGTCTCGGATCAGGCTGGCGACGAGCTCCCGCAAGTCCTCGGCCAAAAACGGCTTTGGGAGCGTGGCTTCGACGCTGAGACGGCGCGCGATCTCGTTTCGCGCCGTGCTGGCGCTCAGGAGTATCACCGGCACGTCGGTGTGCCTCCACCGGCGGCGGAACTCCCGCAGGAACATCTCACCGTCTTCGACCGGAAGCATCAGGTCGACGACCATCAAGTCCGGGAGTTGCACCGCACACTGGGCCAGCGCCGAGCGGACGTCGCCTGCCGCGATGACCGCATGCCCGTCCTGCTCGAGCAAGACGTGGAGCATGTGCCGCACCGAGGGATCGTCATCGAGCACGAGGATCGTTTTTTTTCGCGGTCACTCCTGCATCCTAACAGGAGGTTTGCCCATCGCGAATATGCGCTCACTGCCTACATCGGAGCTGCTACGCTCACCTCGTATGACCTCCGGTCCCCGGGCTGCGATAGCGGCGCTTCGTTTGGCAGTGGCTCTCCGTTTCGTAGCGGCTCTCTGTTTCGTAGTGGCTTGCGCGGGCCAAAGTCCCCCGCCATCATCGCGCGCAACGATCGAACCAAGCGATCTCTACCCGCTACAAACGGGCAATGCGTGGTCCTACGATGTCGACACCGGTAATGCGTCGACGACGCTCGGGATCGCTCGAGTCGAGGCGTTCGATGGGCGCATCGCAGAGGTTCACACAGGACGCGCAGTCGTGCGCTACGAGGTGCTGCCCGAGGGCATCCGTGTGCCGCCCGGCGATGTATGGTTGATTCGCGCGCCGCTAGTCGAGGGTGCGACGTGGCCTGGCCGTGGGGGACGCACCGCGCGGTTGGTTTCGACCGACATGACCGTCGAGACGCCCGCCGGTACGTTCGGCCGATGCGTAGAAGTCGTTGAGACCGGCGGTAAACTCGAGCTCGAAGTGCGCACGGTGTACTGCCCACAAGTCGGTCCCGTGTGGGTTCGTTCGACGATGCACTCGAACGTGAGCGATCGGGTCGCAACGGTCTCCGCGCAGCTTCGCGGCTACGACGTCAATCCCGCTCGGTCTCCGGATCGCTAGGCGCTACCTCAACCTCGACGAAGTGGGTACGGAGCTCGACCACCAGCGACAGCGACCCTTCGGCAAGGAAGACCTGTCGCCAACTCCGGCCGTTCGGATCCGTCACTTCGAGAGCATGCCGTGTCCCGGGCGCCACACCGAACAAGGTGTTGTCGATTCTCCTGCCGTCGAGCGAGACTTCTGCCCCCTGTGGCACGCCGAGCAGCTCGACGGTCGCCATCGTGACCTCGGGCGCCGGTGTTCCTGCTCGCCCTGCGGTCGGGCCACGCTCAGCCAGCGCCCAAGCGATCGCCACCAGCACCGCGAGCACCGAGAACGCCATCATCCAACGGCTGTCCAACACGCGTCCCACGCTGTTCAGAGGTTGCCCATTGTCTTCTCTTGGTGGGTGCTCCATCGGTGCTCCGCATCGCCACGGTTTCAAAACGTGCGCGATCGCGTTGCCATTGTAGGATGCTCGCGCATGTTCCGTCACCTTCCGGGGTGGTTTCTCAATGACGACTGCAATTCTCGAAGCACGCGGCCTCACCAAGAGTTACGGGGACAAGATCGTCGTGGATCGTCTCGACCTTTCCTGCCGGCGGGGCACGGTGCTCGGGCTCCTTGGGCCCAATGGGGCGGGCAAGACGACGACGTTACGGATGCTCTACGGGTTCGTTCCGCCCGACAGTGGGTCGATTCACTACGCGGGGAAGCGCTTTGACGAGGACCGTGCCGAGGCCAAACGCTCGATCGGGGTGTGCACTCAGGGAGACTCGCTCGACTACGATTTCACAGTCGCGCAAAACCTTCTGATCTATGCGAGCTACTTCCGCCCGAGAGTCGACGATCTCGAGGGCCGCGTCGCGGAGCTCCTGGATCGGTTCGACCTCGCCGAGTATGCCGATGCGTCGCCACATGTGCTCTCGGGTGGCTTCGTGCGGCGGTTGCTGATCGCGCGTTCGATCGTGCACCGGCCGAGCGTCCTGTTCCTGGACGAGCCCACGACAGGCCTTGATCCGAGCGCACGTCTCGACGTGTGGGAGCTCATCGACAGCATGCGCGCGCAGGGCTTGGCGATCGTGCTGACGACGCACTACATGGACGAGGCCGAACGACTCAGCAACGAGCGGCTCGTGATTCACGAAGGCCGAAGGGTGGCGCATGGTGAACCCCATCGTGTCATCGACACGGTGCTCGGTGACCACGTCATCATCGTTCCCCGCGGTGAGCCGGCGCGTCAAGAGATCGCGGCGTGGCTGCAGGCCCGGGGTGCGGAACAGGTGGCGACGGTTCTAGGCGAGCTTCGCGTTCCGGTGACCAAGCAGGACCTAGTCGAGCTTACCGCCCGTTTCACGGAGGCGACCTGGCAGGTGCGCCCGCCCAATCTCGACGATCTGTTCATTGCGCTCGCGCGGCGCAACGGTAGGTTCGAGTGAGCGGGTTGAAGAGCCTCACCGCGGTCGCCGACTGGCAGTCGTGGGCGGTGTTTCGCAGGAACGCGCTGGTTTTTCTGCGGCATTGGCGCACCGCAGTGATTCCCCCAGCGATGGAACCCGTGATCTTTTTCGTTGCCTTCGGCATCGGCTTCAGCGGCTACATCGAGACCCTTAGCTACCGCGGGGTCGATATCAACTACGCGACCTACGTCGCTGCGGGCTTGATCGCCTATACGGGTTTCGGCACACCATATTACGAGGCCCTCTACTCCGCGTACTTCCGCATGTTCTACCAGAAGACCTGGGACGGCATCCTCGCGACTCAAGTCGAGCTCCCGAGCGTCGTATGGGGCGAGATCCTATGGGGCGCGGTGCGCGGGATGGTGAACATCTCGATCGTGTCATCGGTCATTGCGGTGTTCGACCTGATCGGTATCGTCGACGTGAAGGTGCAGTTTCTGGTGCTCATGCCTTTTCTTGGCTTCATTGCCGGTTGCGCGTTTGCTTCGTTTGCGTTGATCTTCACCGCGATCGTTCCTGCGATCGATCACATGAACTATCCGGTGTTCTTGATCGGCTGGCCCTTGAGCCTGGTCAGCAACACGTTCTTCCCGGTGGCGCCGGAAAGTCCCGCGCTGCGAGCACTCATGCAGGTCAACCCGGTGTATCAACTCGCGGAGTGCGCCCGCGGTTTTTTGGTGCTCGGAAACCCCGGTTCGCACCTCGTTGGGCTGCTCGGATCGACCGCTCTTTTCCTCATTCCGTGCACCCTTTTATCGGTCCGACTGACCCGTCGGAGGGTTCTCGGTAACTGAGCTTCCATAACCCAGAAATTCAGCTTTCAGATCAATGAGTTAGCGGCTGCATCGGGCCTTGCATCGACCCCCCTTCGAGGCTAGAAACTCATCCATGGCTGACCCTCCGATCGCGCAACCGAGCCCGCCTGCATCAGGCTACGATCAAAGCGCAATTCAGGTGCTCGAAGGGCTGGAGGCGGTGCGCAAGCGGCCGGGCATGTACATCGGCGATCCGCACGATGGATCCGGCCTGCACCATCTGGTTTGGGAAGCGGTCGATAACGCGGTTGACGAGCACTTGGCCGGACACTGCGACCTCGTTCAAGTCATCGTTCACTCGGCAGGTTCGATCACCATCGTCGACAATGGCCGAGGCATACCGGTCGGCATGCACGAAAAGGGTGTGAGTGCTGCCGAGGTCGTCATGACTCAGCTTCACGCCGGCGGGAAGTTCAACAGCGACAGCTATTCGGTGTCCGCCGGGTTGCACGGTGTTGGCGTCAGCGCGGTCAACGCGGTGAGCGAATGGCTCAAGATGGAGATCCGCCGCGAGGGCAAGCTCTGGTTCCAAGAGTACGAACGCGGGGTTCCGAAGGCGCCACTGGAGGCGATCGGCACGAGCAACAAGACAGGCACGAAAGTCACGTTCAAGCCCGACCCTGAAATCTTCACGATGATGGATTTCAACTTCGAGGTGCTGAACAATCGCTTGCGCGAGATCTCGTTTCTCAACGCAGGCCTCGAGGTTTCACTCGAGGACGAGCGCGGCGAGGGCAAGAAGGTCATCCATAGGTTCGAGGGCGGGATTCGCGAGTTCGTCGAGTCGCTCAACAAGAAGAAGACTCCGCTCCACGATGACGTCATCTACCTTCATGCGGTCAAAGACGGCGTTGATGTGGAGATCGCGATGCAGTGGAGCGACTCCTACAACGAGTCGATTTTTCCGTACACGAACAACGTCTTCAACCGCGATGGGGGCACCCATCTGACCGGCCTCCGCACCGCCTTGACGCGCGTGATCAACCAGTACGGGTCGCGCGAGAAACTGCTGAAAGACCTCCAGAACCCGCTCAGCGGCGAGGACGTGCGTGAGGGACTGACAGCCATCATGTCGGTGAAGCACCCGGACCCGGCGTTTTCCTCGCAGACCAAAGACAAGCTGGTGTCGAGCGAGGTCAAGGGCATCGTCGAGAGTATCCTCAACGAGAAACTCAGCCAATACCTTGAAGAAGAGCCGAAAGCTGGCAGGCGCATCGTCGAAAAGACGGTGCTCGCTGCGCGCGCCCGCGAAGCCGCTCGTCGCGCGCGCGAGATGGTGCAGCGCAAGGGCGTCCTCGACGCGAGCACTCTTCCCGGCAAGCTCGCAGACTGCCAAAGCAAGGATGCGAGCGAGAGCGAGATTTACATCGTCGAGGGTGACTCGGCGGGTGGCAGCGCAAAACAAGGGAGAGACCGCCGCTTCCAAGCGATTCTTCCGTTGCGCGGAAAGATTCTCAACGTCGAACGCGCGCGCTTCGAAAAGATGATTTCGAGCGCGGAGATCGGCACGCTTATCACGGCGCTTGGCTGCGGCGTCGAGGGTGGCGACAACTTCGACATCGAAAAGCTCCGCTACCATCAGGTCATCATCATGACGGACGCGGACGTCGACGGTTCGCACATCCGCACTCTGTTGTTGACGTTCTTCTATCGCCAGATGCCGCAGCTGATCGACAAGGGATATCTCTACATCGCGCAGCCGCCGCTCTATAAGGTCAAGAAGGGTAAGAAGCTTCGCTACCTCCAAGACAACGACGCGATGAGCGCGCACTTGATCGAACTCGGCACCGACAACGTCCAGCTCAGTATGAAGGAAGGCAGCACCCAGCTCGCCGGGGAGCCTCTTCGCAAGTTGCTCAAGGACGTGGCTCGCTTCCGCCTGCTTCTCGAGAACATGGGGCACAGGGTCGACCCACTCGTCGTCGAGGCGCTCGTGACTGCGACCGACCTCGAGGTCGAGGACCTGGCTGACCGAAAGAAGGTGGAGGACGGAATCGCTGCGCTCGAAAAGTTCGTTCATTCCAAGCGCGAGGGCGAGCTCGAGGCGACCATCGAGCAAGACGAAGAGCACGACCGGCAGCGCGTCATCATCGAGACGCAAGACGGTGCCGCGAATCGCGTCACGACTCTCGATTTCGACTTCCTTTCCGCGGGCAACGTCACTGAGCTCCGCCAGATCTATCTAGGCATTCGAGCGTTGGGGGAACCCCCTTTCGTGCTGACGGTGCTCGACAAAGCAGGCCAGCCTACGGGCGAGCCTTCCGAGGTTCCGGACATCGAGGCTCTGTGGGCTACCATGGATGCGCGTGCGCGAAAGGGTCTCAGCATTCAGCGCTACAAAGGCCTTGGCGAGATGAACCCAGAAGAGCTCTGGGAGACCACCATGGATCCAGAGACACGGACACTTCTTCAGGTGCGTATCGAAGATGCCCTGGAGGCGGAAGAGCTTTTCAGCGTGCTGATGGGCGACCAAGTCGAGCCTCGGCGCGCGTTCATCGAGAATAACGCGCTCAACGTCACCAACCTCGACATCTAAATCCGAACTAGTACCCAGTGTGCAAGCGAAAAGATCCGCACACTAGCCGGTGCGGCGGGGGCGGCGGAGCAAGGCCTGAACCGCTTTGGCGACGCGTGGCACTTCCTCTTCGACGTGTTCGAGGAGCTGCCTTGCCGCGTCGACATCGTTTTCGCGCTCGATGTCGCCGAGAAAGTCGCCCACCCTCGCCGCGCCGATCTGTTTGCTGGCGCCCTTGATCGAGTGAGCGGTCAGCCGCACCGTTTCCATGTCTCCGTCCTCCAACGCCTGGCCGATCTTCTTCGCGGAGTCTTTGAGCTGTTCGACATAGCTCACCATCACGTCTCGGATGAACTCGTCGTCTTCTCCGTCGAGCGAGACCAGTTGGCGGACCATATGCAGGTCGAGCGTAGCGGGTGGCGGCAGTGTGGACACCGGTCTCATCGACCGGGCGCCGGAGACGGGAACCCATCGTTCTAGCGCCTCGGCGAGCATCGAGATCCGGACCGGTTTTCCAACGGTGTCGTTCATTCCGGCTTCGAGACAGCGGGTTCGATCGTCTTCCGTGACACTTGCTGTCAGGGCGATGACGGGCAGGTCCTCATTCTTTGGAGACCGCCGAATGCGTTGCGTCGCTTGAAAGCCGTCCATCAGCGGCATGTAGCAATCCATGAACACGATGTCGTAGTCGTTGTCATTTGTCTTTTGAAGGGCTTCCCGGCCGTCCATCGCGATGTCGACCTCACACGACAATTTCTTCAAGAGCGCTTCGGTCACCATGCGGCTCGTCGGGTTGTCCTCCGCGATCAGTACGCGCACGCCTTCCCGGATCAACAGATCACCGGTGCCGGTGGAGTCAGCGACGCGCAGAGTGTTTTCCGGCCCTGGTTCGAGCTCGATCTCCACCTGGAAGCTCGTTCCTTCGTTCAGCTCGCTCGTCACTTCGAGCGTTCCCTCCATCAGATCGACGAGGTGCTTGGTGATCGCGAGCCCCAAGCCGCTTCCTCCAGCGCCTCGATGCGAGCTTGCGTCGCTCTGGTGGTAGCGCGTGAAGATGCTGTGGAGCGATTCCTCGGGAATGCCAACGCCCGTGTCCCGCACACAAAGACGGATACGAGTCGCGTCGGAATGCTCGACGACCTCCGCGCTAACGAGAACGAACCCCGAGTCGGTGAACTTGATCGCGTTGTTGACCAGATTGAGGAGGATCTGTCGGATGCGGCCGGCGTCCCCGATGAAACGTCGGCTGGTGAATCCCTTCATCTCCGAGTCGAGCTTCAGCCCCTTCGCGGCGGCGCGCGGCTGCATGAGGGCCACCACGCCGTCGAGCAGGACGCTCATGTCGAACGGAACGCGCTCGAGCACCACTTGACCCTTCTGCAGCTGTGAGAAGTCGAGGATCTCGTCAACGATGCCAATGAGGGCGTCCGCTGACTCGCGAATCGCTGTGATCATCTTCTCCTGTTTGCCGTCGAGCTTCGTGTCGAGCAGCAGGGCACTCAGTCCGAGGACCCCGTTCATCGGCGTCCGGACCTCGTGGCTCATGTTGGCCAAGAACTCGGTCTTCGCTCGAGATGCGCGTTCGGCGGCGAGCCGCAGCTCCTCCATCCGAACGAGAGTGCGGCCCCGGGCGTAGTTCATGCCAAGCGTGACGACAGAGAAACCGATCAGGTAGCCGGCGCTCTGCACCCAGTTGACGTCCTCGACCCACAGCGACGTGATGGCCCACCCGACGTCCCCGAGGATCATGATCGCGATGACCCATCTTCGACTGTGAACTAGCGCGCCTGCTGCGAACTGGATCAAGACATAGAGGTAGAAGTCGGATGGATCGCCGCTGAGCGCGTAGCCGAGCGTGAAGGTCGCTGTAACGACGACAAAGACGGCACCAGCGATGTGTACCGACCACATGAGTGGAGGCGGTTGCCGATATGCGCGCCATCCCAGCGCGAGCATCGCGGCGCCGGTGAGCCCGTACATGGTCATCAACTTGAGCCCGGTCTGGTCGAGGTTGGCGGACCACTGACCTGCGGATAGCCCGAGGTACGCGATCCCGCCGCAGATCACCATCGTGACCAGGTGCCGCCCGGTGATCGTGTTCATGACCCCCCAGCGCTCGCTTGCGCTCAGGGGCACGAGGGCGGCGAGCGCCTCGACCGAAGGAGCCGAGTCCGATTCCCAGTTCTCCTCTTCCTCCCAGCGAGCCCCCATAAACTCAGTGTATCGGCCCGTGGCGCGTGATTCACGACTTGTCGGGCGGAAGTTTGTTGCGTGCCTCACGAATCGTGCGAACCGCCGCGTCGTGCAACACCCCATTGGATGCAATTAGCTTTCCGGTGCGTGGGTCGGCCGCGTCGCCCTCGTAGGTCGAAAGCTGGCCGCCCGCTTCCTGCACGAGCAGCGCTCCCGCGCAGATGTCCCACGCGTTCAGCCCTTGCTCCCAGTAGATGTCGTAGGTGCCGTCGGCGACTAAGCAGAGGTCGACTGATGCGGCGCCGCAGCGCCGAATGCCTCTAGCTCGCTGCAGAAACAGCGCGAGTTCCGCGTGGTTGTTGTCAGGATTCGTCCAGCGGTCGTAGGGAAACCCGGTTGCGCAGACCGCCTCCTCGAGCTGGTCGCGCGTCGACACCGAGCAGCGTTTTCCATTGCGGAATGCGCCTATGCCCTTCGCTGCCTTCCAGGTGACGCCGAGCGCCGGCGCGTGGACAACCCCGGCCAATCCCTCCGATCCGCGATAGAGCGCGATCGACACGCCGAAGAAGAAGTGCCCGTGCGCGAAGTTGGTCGTCCCGTCGATCGGGTCGACGTACCACACCAGCTCGCCGTCGCCGCTCGCGGCGGTCTCCTCTCCGACGATCCGGTGCGTGGGGAACTCCCGTGAAAGTTGGTCGCGGATCAGACGCTCGCTTGCGAGGTCGTACTCGGTCAGCAAGTCGAAGCGCCCTTTGCGGGAGACCTCCACGCCTGAGCGCCAGCCTTGCATCACGAGCTGGCCGGCTTCGAGCGCCACGCGCTCCGCAACCTCTACGGCGCGCTGACTGTCCTCCGTCATGGTCATGAAGTCCTGCATTTTCGCGGATTTCTGGCCGTGCGCCACCGCATCTAAACAGCGATCGGGTCTTCGCTGGCATTTGGACCCCAAAACCCGTAAAAGGCCGTGCGCTGCAGAGCCCATGATTTGGGCACTGCCCGATGTAGGCAAATGTAGTTATGCCCAACCAGGACATTGTGACGCCAAGCCTTCGCAATCCATTTGAATCGGATGGCGAGAACCGCTCCACCAACGAAGACGCAAAGGGCGGTGGGCCCTACGACGTGGCCCTTCGCGAAGGTGAGCAGTTACGCGCGCGCCCGCGCACTGCGGCCGGTCCCGTTGCGATAGGGCGGCAGCATGCCAAGCGCCGAATGACGGTCTGGGAGCGCCTGGACGTGATCCACGATTCTGGGGCCGAGCCGACGATTCTGTACCAAAACTGGGGTCCGAATCTGGATGGCGCGTCGCTGGTCACGGCGGTGATCAAAGTCGAGGGGCGCGACGTCGCTCTTTACGGTCATGATTTCACCGTTCGGGCGGGCTCGATGGACGCGACCAACGGGACCAAGCTTGCGAACCTCATTCGCTTGGCGGGTAGGCAGGGGATGCCTCTGGTCGGGATGAACGACAGCGCGGGTGCGTTCGTCCCAGCAGGCATTGGTGGCCTCGACGGCTACGCCGAGGCGTTCACGGCGCTCCGTCAAATCAGCGGTGTGGTGCCGAGCATCATGTGCATGTTTGGCTACAACGCCGGCGGCGGTTCGTACTTGCCGCGACAGGGCAGCTCATGATTCAGCCCGCGCATACCTTCTTCGGCCTGACCGGGCCCGGCGTCGTGAAGTCGGTGCTCGGTGAGGACGTGACCGCGGACGAGCTCGGTGGCCCCGGGGTGCATGGGCAAAGCGGAATCGTAGACCTCACCGTCCGTGACGAGGTGGGCGCGCTACGAACCGCGCGGCGCTTGCTGAGCTACCTGCCGGGCAACAACCACGAGTTTGCCCCGTATCAGAAGACTTCGGATCCGATCGACCGTCCGACCGGCGAGATCGACACACTCTTGCGGAAGGCTTTCAACTCGCCGACCGGCTTCAACACGCCGATCGACGTAACCATCTTGCTTCAGCAGATCTGTGATCATGGCGATTACTTCGAACTTCAACCTCAACGGGCCCGTAATACGATCACGGCATTTGGGCGCCTCGGTGGGCATGTCGTCGGTTTTGTTTGCAACAACAGCGCTGTAGCGTCGGGGCAAATCGACGTCGACGCGGCGTTCAAGAACTCCCGATTCATCCGGTTCTGCAATCTCTATAACATCCCGGTGATCTTCATGGAGGACACGACCGGGTTCCTGCCGGGCCGCGACCAAGAGAGTCGCGGCATCGTGCAGGCGGGCCGTGCGATGCTCGACTCGATCATCGACCTCCGCACGCCGCGTCTTCTCATCATCATCCGTAATGCGTTCGGCGGGGCGTATGCCGCGTTCAACTGCTATACCGTTGGCGCGGACCACGTCATGGCGCTTCCGACGACACGCGTCGCGGTCATGGGCCCTGCCGGAAAGGAATTCGTCTATAAGAAAGAGATGCGTGAAATGCGCAGCCAAGCGAAATCGCGCCTGCAGGCAGCGCTCGACGCCGGCGCATCGAGGGCTGACGCGGAGGTTGAGGTGGCCGCCTGGGTCAAGGAGAAAGAGGCGGCGTTCAACGCGCGCTACGAGAAAGAGCTCATGAATCCGAAGGAAGCTCTGAGCCTCGGCTCGATCTCCGAAATCGTCATGCCGACGGACGTGAGGGCTTCGCTCGCCAAGAGCCTCAACTTCTACTTGTCCCACTACACCCCGGCGCCGCTGCAAGCCGTTCAGCGTGAGTTCCACTGATGACTTCCACGGGCTACATGCGCAATTCCCTCATTCATCGGGATCGCCGACTCGGAGAGTCCGAGTCCGAATGGGTGCGCTCGTTCAGCTGCGAGGACATGACGGTCCTCATCGTGTGCCGCGGTCCGATTCGGCGGGAGGCGCTCGATGTCTTTGCCGAGATGGGGATGACGAAGGTGGGGATCCTCCTCTCTGAGAAAGACTCCATCGTGTATCCCCGCGCGCTGGCGCCGGAGCTTCGTCAATTGGATCCTTCGCGTGTTCACGCGGTCTCTGACTACTCTGGCGCAAGCAAAGAGGAGCGAACTGAGCGTATCGCGCAGATCATCGGGATCGCCAAAGACAACGGCTACGACTACATCTTCGCCGGCTACGGCTTCATGGCGGAGGATGAAGAGTTCGTCCGTTCGATTGAGGAGGCAGGCCTTCGGTTCATCGGCCCCTGTTCGCACACGGTTCAAGCGGCTGGTTTCAAGGACGAGGCGAAGCGCACGGCGGAACGGGTGAACGTCAGTGTCACGCCCGGCGTCAACGACGCCACAGCGCGCCTTCTTCTCAGGAAGCACGCGGACCGTAAGGCGTTGAGCAAGCTCGCCAAGAAGCACGGTCTCGACGTCGCCGAGCTCGGCAACGATGACATCGAGCTCGAAGCAGTGGCGGACGCGGTGCTGGGGGCTTCCTACGATGCCGGCATCGACCTCTACACCGTGGACGAGCTTGCCGAACAAATTCAGATCGAAGTTGCCACCATGCTCGAGAAGGACGAAGACAGCCGGATTCGCCTCAAGGCGATCGGCGGCGGCGGCGGCAAGGGGCAGCGCATCATCGACAGCGCCGACCAAGCGCCTGCGATGGTGCGTGAGATTCTAAGCGAGGTGAAGACGCTCGGGGTCGGCGACAACAAAAACATCCTCGTCGAGCTCAACATCGAGACGACGCGCCACAACGAGATCCAACTCCTCGGCAACGGCGAGTGGACGATTTCCCTCGGCGGACGCGATTGCTCACTCCAGATGCACGAGCAGAAGCTCCTGGAGGTCTCGATAACGCAAGAGACGCTCGGCGTTGCGGTCGAGCGTGAGCGAGCGGCGGGCAACGAAACCGGCGCCGCCGCGATCGAGCAAGACCTCGCAATCCTCCGCCGGATGGAGGAAGAGGCCGAACGCTTCGGTGAGGCGGTCAAGCTCGATTCTGCTTCGACGTTCGAGTGCATCGTGGATGGACCGCGCCACTACTTCATGGAAGTCAATACGCGCATTCAGGTCGAGCACCGCGTCTCCGAGCTTTGCTACGCGCTTCGCTTCCGCAACCCTGACGACGCGAACGATTCGTTCGACGTGCAGTCGCTCGTCGAGGCGATGGCCTTGCTCGCCAAGCACAAAGCCCGGCTTCCTCGGCCCGAGCGCGTTCGACGGGATGCCGCCGCAGTGGAAGCGCGCCTCAATGCAACCGATCAATCTCTGTCGCCGCACGCGGGCGGCGAGATCATGTCGTGGTCGGATCCGATCGAGGGCGAGATTCGCGACGATCAGGGCATCTGTTTCAAGAACCCCGACAGCAGTGTTTTAATGCGCTACAAGCTGGCCGGCGCGTACGACAGCAACATCGCCCTCCTGGTGACCACCGGGGACGACCGCCGTCAGAGCTACGATCACTTGCGCGAAGTGCTCAGGCGCACCGTCCTCCGCGGCCCCGACCTCCAAACGAACCTGCAATTCCACTATGGGCTCGTGCACTGGTTCTTGGCGAACGGCGTGGATGCCAAGCCGACGACGCGATTCGTGGTTCCGTACCTGACGCTGGTAGGAGAGCTTCTGCAAGAGGCCAGCGAGATCGACCCGGACTACGCGTACGATCGCCTCTGCGGTCAGTACTTGAAGGCTGCGTCGGGTGATTCTGCTGCGGCCCGAG
>PVMK01131618.1_pt1 | contig 48670 bp, 50 predicted proteins | sample 1853481 | NCBI WGS metagenome assembly PVMK01 (sample SAMN08533507, study PRJNA380276) | Marine sediment metagenome, whole genome shotgun sequencing project.
GTAGCAGAAAGAAACCTGTTGAATTGAGCTCACATATCAAATGTTAAGGGTCAGGTTGGGAGTCCAAATTGATTATCCATTTGGGATGAACTTGTTCAAGAAGAATCTGCGGACCCAAGCGGGGATGCGGGTGATGCCTTCTGAGACCTCCACCGACATGGAGAAGGTGAGACCGGGGACCGGTCGAGAGACTGGCCTGGGCCATGTCGGTGAAGAGCCTACAGGGACGTACTTGCGGCGTGTCTCAGAAGGCATCACCCGTAGCGCCGCTATCGGTTGGCACTGAACCCAAAAGAATCCTCAATAAACGGCCTATTTTTTCCGATAACATTTGTCTTTAGTGTTGTACTGTGGTATAACACCTACACATAACTGATATACAGGATATCAAAACCATGAAATTCACCCGGACGTTAACCCTGATTGCCATCACGGCGCTGCTGTTCACAGCCTGCAACAGGGAATCAAGTGAGTTGCTACCGTAAAAGAAAACACCAGCCCACTGCTCGTCTATGTGCCAGCAGATACCGCCTATGTGTTCGCCAATCTTGAACCGACACCAGAGGGAATAACAGACGCGTACGTGGCCCGTTTCCAACCGGTATTGGATGTGATTTCAAAAAAAGTCATTCAGTTTCAGACAGATTATGAGTCCGGCACCTACGAGGATAATCAAATGGCCAAGCTGGCCACCGCTGTTCTGGATGAGCTGGGTGGAAGTCTGAGTTCTGAGAACCTTGAGAAACTGGGAATCAGTATGCAGTCTCATCACGCTATTTATGCAATGGGGGTATTCCCCGTAATCCGGCTTGGGCTGAGCGATGCACAAGCACTGCGTGATGCCATTGGCCGCATAGAAGTAAAAATGGGTTTTGAATTGCCGGTAAAAGAGTTTAACGGTGCCAGCTATTGGAGTATTACCGAAGATGGCATGCCAGCTGGTGTGTATATCGCTATCCTTGATCAACAACTGGCCATCAGCATGTTTCCTGCAAATGCCGAGGACAGCTTACTGGCTTCCTTCCTGGGTCAGGAAATGCCAACAGAAAGCATGGCATCCACCAACGCCCTGGCAATCATGAACAGCCAAAAAGGCTACACCGGCAACGGCTCAGGTATCCTCGATCTTCAAAAACTGGCTGATGAAATGCTGAACCCGGATAGCGCCACTCACACATACCTGGGTCCGGATATGGGTTTTGATCCGTCATTATTTGATGCTGTGTGTGTTGCAGAGGCAAAGTCTATAATTGCAAAAGCACCGCGCATGACTGCAGGCACAACAAAACTTACTGCCAACGAAATCGGCATGCGTTATGAAGTGGAGATTGAAAACTCACTGGCAGTTGGCCTCGCTGCCCTTGTCTCTGATACACCTGTTGCAGAAGACGGTGATCATCTGTTTTCCGCCTCGCTGGCATTACAGATTGGTAAATTGCGCAACTTTGTACTTGAAAAAGTCAATGCAATCGTCGCTACACCCTATCAGTGCGAAGAGTTGCAGGAATTGAACCAGAACGCCGCAGAATTGGTTGCACAGCTTAATATTCCCATGCCGCCGATGGTCAACAACCTGATGGGTGTGCGCGTAAAAGCGGTTGATTTCAATCCGACGGGACAAATACCAAAGGGCAACGGCCTGATTGCTGTCCATGTTGACAAGCCAGAGATGTTCGTTGGAATGGCAAGCATGATGGTGCCTGGCTTCGAAAATCTGGATCTGGCTAATCAGTCTGAACCCGTCAGGATTCCAGCAGAAATGCTGCACATGGAAGATCTTGATGTATTTGCCTTGATGAGCGACAACGCAATTGGTGCTGCGGTCGGCGAGCAACATGCCAAGGATCTTGTGAAATTTATGGCAGCCCCCCCCCCAGGACAACGGCACATTCTTCTCAGTCTCATATGACATGGCCAAACAAATAGAAATCCAGATGGCAATGGAAGAAACGTTTGATGTCAAAACCGACAGTGATCATTCACCTGCTAATGAACTTTCCGATGCCATCATGGAGTCCTACACGACCATGTTAGGCCGCTACAAAGTTGATATGCGCTTCACCGGCGACGGACTGGTCATAGACAGCACCATGACTTTTAAATAACAGCACTCCAACCGCAGTAAAAAGGGCCGCAAACGCGGCCCTTTCTTTTTGTCTTGAATTCGACCTTCGGGTTAATAACGTAAGTGCTTGATCTCCTCACCCTTCTGACCCAGTTCCGTCATGGCTTCAATTCCAATCTGAAGGTGCAAATCCACCCAATTGGCCGTGACCTTTTTATCGGACTCTTCTGTTTTAACGCCATCAGGTGTTACCGGTACATCCGATACCAGCAATAGTGCGCCATGGGCAATTGCATTGGCATGTCCGACAATGAACAGGGTTGCAGTTTCCATATCGATGCCAATGCAGGTCATATCATGCAGTCTTCGGTGGAATTTCTCATCGTGTTCCCATACCCGGCGGTTGGTGGTATAGATCACACCTGTCCGGTAATCGAGATTGTGGGCGAGTATCTTGTCGGAAACGAATTTGTGCAATTTGAATGAAGGCAAAGCCGGAACTTCGGGCGGAAAATAGTCGTCGCTGGTGCCTTCGCCGCGAATGGCGGCTATCGGCAAAATGAAATGACCGATCTCGGTGGATTTTTTCAGGCCTCCGCACTTCCCAAGAAACAACACGCCTTTAGGTGAAACAGCCATCAACAGATCCATGATGGTAGCTGCATTGCTTGAACCAATACCGTAATTGATAATGGTCAGACCTTCTGCATTTGTGCAGGCTTGCATTGCGCGGTCTTCACCGTAAATTTTGCAGTTGAATAATTTCGAAAAACGCCGGACATAGTTGCCAAAATTGGTTAACAGAATATAGTCACCGAACTCTTCAAGTGGCATACCCGTGTAGCGGGGCAGCCAGTTTCGTGTTATTTGGGCTTTTGACAACATAGTATTTTTTCCTTGGTGTTTATTCCCTGGTCGCTTTAAGCACTTCGCGTGCCAGTGGAACCGTTATTCTGCGTTTATTGGTCAGTGCTGCCTGGTGTAGGTTTTCCACGGTCTGGATTAATGCGACCATGCTTCGATCATGGTGCTTCAGCAGGTATTTTTGAACATCTTCAGGCAGGCTGAGTCCGAGGGATTTGCTGTGCAGGTTAATCACTGCCAGTTTGTCGTGATCTTCCAGCGGCATCAGTGGCAGACGCAGACCCCAGGCCAGCCTGGATGCCAGATCCGGCAGGCTGAGATTCAGGGCTGACAGTCGTTTACGACTACTCACCAGCAACCGCCCATTGGCCTCCCTGATGCGGTTGAAGCAATGGAACAATGCTTCTTCCCAGGCCTCGTCACCGGCTATGACATGCAGGTCATCAACACAAACCAGGTCCAGCTTCTCAAGCCCCTGCAAGGATGCAATGGCATCCTTCGGCAAGCGCTTGAGCGTCAGGTAAAAAGCACGCCCCTGGCGCTCACGGGTCTCATAGCACAAGGCATTCAATAAATGCGTTTTACCACTGCCTTCACTACCAAACAAAAAAACACTCGAACCTGGCTCGTCTGGCATATGTTTTAGTGCTTCGACAAGCGCATGGTTAGGGCCTGTAACAAAATCCTCAAAGCGACTGTCGCGCCGGGGTTCCAGTTGCAGGGGTATTTGTGGAGAAAACAACATTGTCTATTCAACGCCCCCGTCATTTGATGAATTATACAATTCACTTTGCCGGTACTTCTGATGCATGTGCCGGACCAGGACATTGAGTGCCGCCGCTACTGGCAGGGCCAGCAATATACCGAGAAAACCGAATAACTGCCCACCTGCCAGCACTGCGAAAATGACGGTAACCGGATGTAAACCGATCTGATCACCGACCAGTTTCGGGGTCAGGTACATACCTTCAGCTGATTGGCCCACACCAAAAACGAGCAACACCATCAGCGGATGTAACCAGTCCTGGAACTGAAAAATGGCAGCGCCAAGCGCGACCAGCACACCGACGATAGAACCCAGGTAAGGAACAATGCTCAGCAAACCGGCTCCCATCCCTATGAGGACGGCCAGTTCAATTCCGACCAGGGACAGGCCAATGGTATAAATTATGCCGAGAGCCAGCATTACCATTAACTGTCCGCGAAAAAATGCACCTAACACATTATCCACATCAGATGCCATCTGGCTGATCTCACCTTCCATATGTCGTGGCAGCAGATCGTGTATGCCGCGGACCATCAGGTCCCAATCCCTCAGCAGGTAAAAGGTAACCACCGGGATCAGGACCAGGTTGGTTAACAGTATCACCACCGCCATACCGCCCCGCGAAATGATATCGATTACCTTAAAAGTGGCTGCACTGATTTCCTTCCAGTATTCCTTCAGCATCTCGGAAAACTGGGCAGAATCGAAATCCTTTAGTTCAAACCCGGCTTTGTTCGCCAACCAGGGTAATGCGGTATCGGAGAACCACTCAATCCATTGCGGAAACAGATGAACCAACAGGCGAATCTGCTCAACCAGCATTGGAACAATAATCAGCAACACAATGGTCAACAACGACAACATCAGGACAAATACGATACTGACGGCTACCGTCCTGCCAAGTTTCCACTTCCAAATGGAAGCTCTTTCCAAACGATCAACCAGTGGGTCGCCAAAATAGGCCAGCACGGCGGAAATGGCGAAAGGTGTGATCACCGGCGCCAGCAAATATATCAGCCAGCCGCCTGCGGCGAGTGCGGCCAACATCAACCAGTTGCGTGAATCAGATGTCATCAAGGTAAGAACTCATAGTCGTACTCACTCCCGGCCCGTGCGGGTAACAATACCGATCCCCGATCAAATGCTTCAAACAAATGTTCCGACGGGGCGTTAAGCTGCAGTCGAAAGTGTACACGACCCGGATCTGCACCCAGTATTTCAACTGCGGTAACAAGACTCTGCTTCTGTAAATATTCCAGGCAAGCTGCATAGTCCGTTGCACCATTCAATTTACCAATGGTGATTTCAGTTGTCCCCAGGCCCTGCTCCGAGGCTGCGATGGTATTACTCGCTGCAAGCTGATCGGTCATTTGGTGGATACCCTGGGCCAATGCAAACATTAGCTCCTGATCACTGGTGCGCCAACTCCAGCTTTGCCCATCGCTGGCGAGATTCCAGCGCAGTGTCCAAAGAGGTCCTTCACGCCTGGCAGCAACAATGACCACGCCATCTGCGGGCGCGCCTCGCTCGACCAGGTAATCGGTAAATCCACCCCATACCAGGCGCATATCGACCAACTGTACCTCCTCCTCATCCAGTTCAGGCCAGCTCACGGGCAAACCCCGCATCGCAGCGATGTCTTGCACAGACTCCCAGGCATAGCCAAATTCAAGCGGTTTCAACACCCGCTTGCCACCATCATCTATGACCACCCAAATTTCCACTGCCGGTCGTTCCTGTTGCCAGCGGGGCAAGCCCGCCTGCTGTACGACCCTGTCAACTTCCGGCTTCAAAAACTGCGCGATCAGTCGCAATTCCGGTGTAATAACACCACCGGGACCAGCACGATCTACGTTTTGGTATCGAAATGAGAGCAGTAGTCGGTTGGCATTAGTAAGTGCTTCATCAAGCGCAGGTGAAAACGGCATCTCGCGCTGACCGCTGAGTTTCTGTAAAACCTGGATGAGTGCTTCCGGTATTGCTGCATTACGATCGGCTTCACTTTGGCTGGGCACGACCACATCACCTGAATACAGGCTTACTTCCGCCATAGCCAGGGCAACTGACAAATGCAACGTAATAAATATCAGCAGTAATTTTTTCATCTGCACTTCAGGGCCTGTTACCACTTGTCAAAAATTGGGTTATTCCGAGCCTTAATAAGATACCATAGGACGCTACAAATTCGCATGAATAAACGGATCCTCTATTGAATATCAAAACGGAAAAACCTTCCGGATTAAGCTACCTTGACGCCGGCGTGGACATTGACGCAGGTAATGAACTTGTAGAACGCATTAAACCTGCAGTGAAATCCACCAATCGCAGTGGCGTTCTCACTGGCCTGGGTGGCTTTGGCGGGCTGTTTCAGCTCGATACCGAGCGCTACAAGGAGCCCTTGCTGGTCTCGGGAACAGATGGTGTTGGTACCAAGCTGCTGCTGGCGAGACAACTGGAACGCCATGACACCATCGGTATTGACCTGGTCGCCATGTGTGTCAATGACATTCTGACCTGCGGTGCGGAGCCGCTGTTCTTTCTCGATTATTACGCTACCGGAAAACTGAAAATTGACAATGCCCAGGCGGTGATTGAGGGCATCGCAGAAGGCTGCCGGCAGGCCGGCTGCGCATTAATCGGTGGAGAAACCGCCGAAATGCCGGGTATGTACGGTCAGGACGAGTATGACCTGGCGGGTTTTACCGTTGGTGTAGTGGATCGGCCACAATTAATTGATGGCAGCCGGATTAAAGCCGGCCATATCGTACTGGGTCTTGAATCATCCGGGCCGCATTCCAACGGTTACTCATTGATCCGAAAAGTGCTGGAGCAATCCGGGGATGACCCGTCGATGCCCCTGGGCGAAAGCACTTTGGGCGAAGCTTTACTCGCACCCACCAGGATTTACGTCAAAGCACTGCTGCCCTTGATGGAGCATCATCCAATTGACGGCCTGGCGCATATCACCGGCGGCGGCATCAGTGAAAATATCGTCAGGGTTATTCCAGATAAGCTGGGGCTTGAAGTTGATCTTTCGGCCTGGGAATTTCCAGAGGTCTTCAACTGGCTGCAATCACGCGGCGGAATTGAGGAACAGGAAATGTTGCGCACCTTCAATTGCGGTATCGGCATGGTGATACTGGTGGCAGCCGGCTCAGTAGATGAAATCAGCCAGGCACTTGCTGCAACAGGCGAATCTGTCTGTCGTCTTGGCAAAGTCACAGAACATGCCGATAACGGTTCGCGGGTCAGTTATATCCGCTCATGAACCACGGGAGCCTGAGAGTTGCCGTACTGATTTCCGGTACCGGCAGTAACCTGAAAGCGCTTATTAGCGCTGTTAAGGCCGGTGCTCTTGACCTGGACATCGTCCGTGTAGTTTCCAATCGCGAGGACGCAGCGGGTATAAATCACGCAACGACCGCCGCTATTCCTGTCAGCGTGATAAGCCATACTGATTTCCCGGACCGGCAATCTCACGACGCAGCGGTTGCCGAAGTCCTGCAACAGAGCCGGGCAGAGCTGGTTATTCTCGCCGGTTATATGCGTATCCTGAGTCAGGAGTTCACCGACCAGTATTCCGGTCGCATGATCAATCTGCACCCTTCCCTGCTGCCTTTATACAAAGGCCTGGACACTTATAATCGCGCTTTGCAATCCGGCGATAGTGAAACCGGTGCAAGCATCCATTTTGTGACGGCAGGCCTCGATTCAGGTGCGGTCATAGCACAGGTCAGGATACCCATTCTTGCCAATGATGACGCCGCTGCTCTCAGTGCAAGGCTTGGACCACTGGAACATAAACTGGTGGTGGCAACTGTCGAACTATTCTGTCAGCGAAAAGTCCATTACGAGCAAGGCGCGGTATTTCACCAGGGCCAAGTTTTAGAGCAACCTTTACAAATGAAGCATGATGGCACGTTTTTCTAAGTTCACTTTTTTTGTCCTTTGCACAATAACTTCAGCTTTTCCGACAACTTCGGTGAATGCAACTGAAGAAGTCGCTATTCCTCCGGATTACACGGCGATCTACCAGGTGTTTCGCAATGATAAAAACATTGCCTGGGTAACCATACGACTTTCACATCAGGATGATATCTGGACGCTGCATGGCTATACTCACGACATGCGGGGTCTGGCCAATTTTCTAAGAATCAAAGGTGCCCAAACAACGACAGGGTACATGGATAGATGGCAAATTTATCCCGGAAGATTACAAATTTTCATTCAGCCTGATCGGCTACAAAACTGACTGGCGTGCAGATTTTGACTGGTCATCAGGGCTTGTCACCACCCATGGAAAAGCAGGTGACACACAATTACCGTTGGCGGACAACGCGGTTGATCCCTTCTCGCTTTCACTTAATATCAGGTCGCAACTGGTCAGAAACCAAACACAGATGTCGGTCAGCATCATCGATGAAAGTGAAATTGATAACCAAATGTACGAAGCGGATCTTGAAGAACCGGTTGATACCGCTTTGGGTTGCCTGGAGACCACACGTGTCAGACGCATCCGTGAAAATTCAAAACGAACTTCAATGGTCTGGTACGCAAATGACTACAACTACGTTCCTGTCCTGATGCAACATTCCAAGAGAAAGGGTAATGATTTCAGGCTGAAAATCATCTCCCTGGATGTTAACGGGCTGGCTGTTCAGCCCGTTAGCTCTTGTGCTCTCGAAAACCCCGGGTTCCGCCAGGCCGGGCTGAACCAGGCTTCAGAATAAAACACACTTCGGGTTTATGGTCAGGAGCACTAATCCGGCACTTCTGTTTTCAAACCAAGTGCGTGAATTTCATTGCCCATCAACTCACCCAGCGTAGCATAGACCATCCGGTGTCTGACCAGCGTGGGTTTACCCGCAAATGATGTACAGCGAACCACGGCCTCAAAATGAACGCCGTCATCACCACTCACTGTCACTTCCGCTTCCGGCAGGCCTTTACGTATCATTTGCGCTATTGTTGTGCTATCCATAAACTATCATCCTTCGTTACCGGGCGATGCTCCAAAAAAAAATGAATCATCGAATCGGGAAACTATCTAATATACATAACCGCATGGCCGGGGGGACAAACGGACTTGACCTTTCAGAAACGCTTATACTAATGGATTACATTGTCATTAAAAACTCCCCATTTATGCACCTTATTTTACAGACCCATAGATTCTTTTGTGTAAGCTTTTTTCAGGATCACCGTTCCGGATGCTGATAGCCGTCATTCAATTGGTTGCAGGCTTCCTGCTGCTGGTATGGGGTGCAGACAGACTTGTCGCAGGCGCATCAGCAACCGCACGCAACATTGGTATATCACCAATGATCATTGGTCTGACCGTCATAGGTTTTGGCACCTCTGCACCCGAACTGGTCGTTTCTGCGGTTGCCACTTTAAAAGGAAATGCAGGCCTGGCCGTTGGCAATGCAATTGGTTCAAACATAACAAATATTGGGCTGGTGCTGGGTGTAACAGCATTAATATATCCATTACGAATGGAATCCACCGTGCTGAAGCGCGAGTACCCGATACTTTTGTTAATCATGCTGATCTGTTTCCTGATGGCACTGGATGGCAGTTACAGTCGTCTCGAGGGCTGGTTTTTAATTGCCAGTTTGCTGGCCGTTGTCATCTGGATCATCCGTATAGGCTTGCAACGGCCGCTCTCCGATCCGCTGGCGGAAGAATTTGACGCGGAGATACCCAGGGATATCCCTACCAAGGTCGCCCTGTTCTGGCTTATGGTCGGGCTCATCGTACTGCCCGTCAGTTCAATATTCCTGGTCGACGGTGCAATAACCATAGCCCGGTTTTTGCATGTCAGCGATACCGTCATCGGTCTGACCGTCGTGGCACTGGGCACCAGCCTGCCTGAACTTGCGACAGCCATCACCGCCGCCTTGCACAGGGAAGACGACCTGGCCATAGGCAACATCATTGGCTCTAATATTTTTAACCTGCTTGGTGTGCTGGGCATTGCGGCTGTCATCCATCCGGTAGAACTGCTGCCCATCATCCTGGCGCGTGATTTCCCTGCCATGTTCCTTATCACCGGCGCACTATACCTGATGGCCTCGGACTTCCGTGGACCGGGCCGTATCGGCAGACGATCCGGAAGCGTACTGTTGACCATGTTTGTGGGTTATTTCATCATGGTATGGTTGAGTACCGGCAATATTAATTTGCTACTGCCGGGGTAATACTTTCTAAACGCAGCAAACCCCGGGTCAAAATCGTTAACCACAATCAATTCAGGGTAGAATACATACATGGGCAGAATGACGATCATGGATGCCGCATTGCGGGAACGTGCCTCTAATATCCGCATGCTGGTACTTGACGTGGACGGCGTGCTAACCGATGGCAAGCTGTATTTCGACCATGCCGGCAACGAAATGAAAGCATTTAACACCCGCGACGGCCTGGGCATGAAAGCCCTGCAGCGATGCGGTATCGAAGTCGCTGTGATTACCGGGCGGAAATCCGCAGCCGTTGAACACCGTATGTCCCAACTGGGTATCCAGCATGTCTACCAGGGCCGGGAAGACAAACTGAATGCATTTCTGCATCTGCTGGAAACAACCGGTCTGGATGCACAGCAGATCTGTTTTGCCGGTGATGACTGGATTGATCTGCCGGTACTTTTAAGGGCAGGACTGGCCATTTGTGTTGCCGATGCCGAAGACCGGGTCAAAGAACAGGTTCACTGGATAACAAAACGTAATGGTGGTGATGGTGCTGTCAGGGAAATCTGTAATCTGATACTGGCAGCACAAAATAAAGAGCAGACCGTTCTGGACGAGATTCTGGCATCATGATTACCCGAAAGACACGCCGCGGTGTTATCGTCCTCGTATTGCTTACAGCATTCAGTTTCTGGATTAGTCGTGAACAGGACGATGAAGCTCCAGAGCCGGTTGCAGGCCTTGATACCAGACTGAATTATGTATTGCGTGATTTTGAGCTACAATTTTATGATGAAAACGGACTACCCACTTTTAACATGCGGGCGCCTGTCTTGAGAAATAACCCGGAACTGCAAGTGGGAACAATTGAGCAACCGGTAATCAGGCTGAATCAACCCGATGCAATCTGGGACCTGTCAGCAGAGACAGCCACGGTGACAGCTGACAAGGAGCACGTTCAATTGTCAGGCAGGGTACATGTACAGAGGCATGAACTGGCAAGCAACGAATGGCTAGATCTCCATACCCGTGAAGTCCGGATTGAAGTGACACCGCAAACCGCCAGTACCGATCAGCCGGTCAGCATGTCCGATGGTTACAACCAGATCAATGGCATCGGTCTGGACCTGGACATGAAATCCAATACATTTGCATTGAAACAACAGGTTAAAGCCACTTATGCAGTTAATTAACCGGCATTTCGCCACCCGACCCGGCCTTTGGCTATATGCAGGTCTGCTGTCTTTAAGCCTGCCCTTGATGGCACTCGAGTCCGACCGGCAACAACCCCTTGAGGTTAACGCCAACTCTACCGATGGCACCCTGGGTGACGGAGTCACAACCTTGCGCGGAAATGTTGATATACGCCAGGGCACGTTGCACATCACGGCTGACGAGGCCGAAGTCAACAAAGTAGATGGACGGGTTAATTCGGTGACCTTTCGTGGCAAACCGGCATTTCTTGAGCAGGAAATTGAAGAACAGGGCCTGGTCCAGGCCAGGGCCAATACCATTGATTACCAGGTAGCCAGTGGACTGGTTACACTAACGGGTAACGCCGACGTCAAGCATCCGCAATACCAGATATCCGGTGAATCACTGACCTATGACCTAAACATCCAGCACTTCAAGGGAAGCGGCGATGAGAATGGCAATGGCCGGATTCATATCCGGCTCGATCCGGAAGTCATTAACAGAGAACCCGGAAAGAAGGACAAAAAGAACAAGCAAAACGGGGACGAAGCCGCGGAGTCAAAAACACCGGCAAGCGATTCGGATAATTCCGACAAGGAAAACAACTGACATGCTAAAGGCCACAAACCTGCACAAAGCATACCGGAAAAAAGAAGTTGTGCGTGGCGTCAATATTACCGTGGAGCCAGGCCAGATCGTTGGTTTACTAGGCCCGAACGGGGCCGGCAAGACGACCTGTTTCTATATGATCGTGGGACTGATTCCAACCGACAAAGGCAGCATTACCATTGACGATGTTGATATCACCCACAAACCGGTGAATGTCCGCTCCGGCCTTGGCCTGGGTTATCTGCCACAGGAGGCTTCGGTATTTCGCAAACTTTCGGTGCGCGACAATATCATGGCTATCCTGGAGTTACGCCGCAACCTGGACCTGGACGGCCGCAACGAGACACTGCAAACGTTAATGGAAGAGTTGGGCGTTTCACACCTCGCGGATCAGATGGGCCAGGTGTTGTCAGGCGGCGAACGACGCAGGGTCGAGATTGCCCGTGCACTGGCGGCAAGACCGAGATTTATCCTGCTGGATGAACCATTCGCAGGTATTGATCCGATTTCGGTCCGTGAAATCCAGGGAATCATCACCCACCTGACGAACCAGGATATCGGTGTGCTAATAACTGACCACAATGTTCGGGAGATGCTGGGTATCTGCCACCATGCCTACATTGTCAATGAAGGACAGATCCTGGCCGAAGGCGATGCGGAAACCATCATGGCCAACGAAGAAGTTCGCAAAGTTTATCTCGGTAGCGAGTTCCGCCTTTAGGGGGTCTGCTAAATGGTTAATCCATCACTACAACTCCGGCTAACCCAGAAACTGGCGCTGGCGCCACAATTGCAACAGGCTATCCGCTTATTGCAACTCAACCGTATAGAACTACGTGAATATATCCAGGAACTGGTTGATACCAACCCACTGCTGGATCATGAAGAAAATGCAGAACAAACAGGCGAAAACCGGGAGGAGGTTTCCCTCGAAGCTGAAATGGCTGAAACCCGTAAAGCTGAAAGTGAACAGGACTATGCCTCTGACAATCTCGAAGCCGACCAATGGCAAACGGACAGCGGGCAGGAACAATGGGCGGAAAACGCAGGCTGGTCCGATGATTTTTCCGAGCGTCAGATTGCTGATACCAGTTCCGATTCTTTACGCGAGCATTTACTGGCACAGATTCGCCTGGCCCATTTCAGTGAACTGGACGCAGCCATCGCCACCGCCATTGTCTACGCACTGGATGACGATGGCTTCCTGGTAGATGACATCCCGGTCATACGCGACAGCCTGTTGCCGGAATTATTGGTTGAAGAAGACGAGATTATTGCAGTCCTGCATCGGGTGCAGCGACTGGAGCCGGTTGGTGTTGCCAGCCGGGATACGGCTGAGTGCATCTGGGTTCAGTTGCGGGCTCAGCCGGCAGGCACAGCAGGCGTTGACCTGGCGCTACGCCTGGTGCGTGATTACCTGAACCTGGTTGCAGCCAACGCCTATGAGGATATGTTGCGCGAGACCGGGGCGACCTCTGAAAACCTTAAACAGGCACTGGAGCTGATCAGGGGATTGGAACCACGGCCGGGTGCACGCTTTGACAACCGTCATGATGAGTACCTGATACCTGATGTATTTGTGCGACTGGATGGCGACGAATGGGTAACCACGCTCAGTCCCGAAAGCAATCCCAGTTTGCGGATTAATAAGTACTACATCACCCTGCTGCGCAAATCGGGTGGTAAAGACGCGGAATATCTGCGTGGCCGTTTACAGGAAGCACGCTGGTTACTTTCCAGTCTCGAACTGCGCAACCGTACCCTGTTGAAGGTATCCCAGTGCATAGTGGATACCCAGAAAGGTTTCCTGGCAGATGGTGAGATTGCCATGAAACCGTTAATTCTCAAGGCGGTCGCCGAGCATGTCGGTGTCCACGAATCAACGGTATCAAGGGCAACTACGCGAAAATATATGCTGACCCCACGGGGCATTTTTGAACTGAAATACTTTTTTTCCAGCCATGTGCGTACCGTCGATGGCGGCATGGTCAGCGCCACTGCCACCAAGGCCAGGATTCAGATCATGATCGAAAACGAGCCCGCAAAACACCCGCTCAGCGACCAGGAAATTTCACAGCTTTTACGCGAAACAGGTATTTGTGCCGCCCGCCGCACGGTTGCAAAATACCGTGAATCACTGGGCATCGGATCATCCAGTGAACGTCGTCGAGCCAATCGCAGAATGGTAGAATTTTAGGATGGAAAAATCAGTGACTGATGTATAAACTTATAAATATAGCCATTAAAAATGAATCCGGGACCAACACCCATTGATGTGGTCCTGTCTGGCCTTACATTAATCAGTAAGGACTAAACAAAAAGGAGACTGTTGATGCAGATTAATATTACCGGACATCATGTTGACGTCACGCCGGCACTTCGTGCTTATGTAACCGAGAAAATGCAGAAACTTACCCGCCATTTTGACCAGGTGAATTCAATTCACGTCATTCTTAATGTCGAGAAATTACAACAACAGGCCGAAGCCACTGTCAACGCAGGTGGACGCACCATATTCGCCACAGATACCGCAATGGATATGTACGCTTCAATCGACGGTCTGATAGACAAGCTGGATCGCCAGGTACGCCGCTACAAAGACCGTATCACAGATCACCAGCATGTCAGGCATGAACCGGTGGATCCGGACAGCGGGTTCTGAATCAACAACTATTGATAATAGTGATCACTGGAATTTAACAACTCGACATGCTTGATAGTGATTTACTCAGTCCGGGCCGCATTCTTGCGGGTGTCAGAATTAACAGCAGGAAGCGACTGCTCGAGTTAATCAGCGAAACCCTGGCTAATAAAAACAAGGAACTGAATTCGAGGGAAATCTTCGAGAGCCTCTGTGTTCGGGAGCAACTTGGCAGCACCGGCCTGGGTAATGGTGTTGCCATACCACACGGGCGAATCAGCGGTACCCGGGATGTGGAAGCACTTTTCCTGCGACTGCTCAAACCCCTGCCTTTCGACGCCGATGACGGTAAACCAGTGGACCTGATTTTTGCATTGGCTGTACCGAAAAACTGCACTGAAGATCATTCGAAATTACTCTCAAGTATCGCGAACCGATTCAGTGATCCTGAACTGCTGGAACGCTTACGTAACGCAGCAGACGCCAATGAGATTTGGCAATTACTTTCCAGTTCGCATTAATGGATAACACCAGTCAGGATGTCATCATCGTCAGTGGTATGTCAGGTGGCGGTAAATCCACAGCGCTAAACGCACTTGAAGACCTCGGTTATTACTGCATTGATAACCTGCCGGGTGCCATGCTGCCGTACTTTGGCCCGCAAATTTCTGCCAATCCGGAACTGTACAGAAAAGTCGCCCTGGGCATTGATGCCCGCTCCCGTGAGTCCGACCTGCAGGTCGTGCTTGACTGGATGGCATCGCTGCGGGAAAACGGCTTTAATTGTAAATTGCTTTTTATAACAGCAGACAAACCGGTGCTGATCAAACGTTTTAGCGAAACACGGCGACGCCACCCACTCACCGGCAGCAACAAGACCTTACCCGATGCCATAGAAAATGAAAGTCAGCTACTGGAGCCTTTGCGTCGCCACGCGCACCAGGTGATTGACAGCAGCAAGACCAATATCCATCAACTCAGACGCCAGGTATGGAATTTTGTCGACCGCGGTTCCAGCGGCCTGACCATCGTGCTGCAATCATTTGCGTTCAAACAGGGTGTGCCGCAAGACGTGGATTTCATGTTTGATGCCCGCATTCTCCCAAACCCCCACTGGCAGGATAATCTCAGGGGCCTGACAGGAAAAGATGAAGCCGTCAAATCCTGGCTTGAAAACGATCAGCAGGTGCTGAAAATGACACAGGATATCCAGGAGTTCATGACTACATGGCTGCCTGCATTCCAGAATGCACAACGCAGTTATGTGACCATCGGTATTGGCTGCACCGGTGGCAAACACCGTTCAGTCTATCTTGCTGAAAAACTGGCAAATTCACTTCGCAATGAACATGAAAACGTACTGGTGCATCACCGTGAGATGCCGTCCTGGAGCGATTCCTGAAGAGCGTCCCATACCTAGTGTAGTGTCAACCCTGCGTTATAGGGTTGACACTACACCAGTGTCAATCATACTTGGTACAATATGCGGGTTTTACGGGTCACAATGACAAAGTTTGGCGGCCCTCCCTGAATTTCATCAAAGGTTGACGATAATGATGCGGGAACATCAGCACGAAGAAAAAACAGCCCGCCACCTGGATCGCTTGTCCGAAGCGCTGGACAGTGGTGTCCAGTCACAGGTCAAAAAACTGATCAACAGCCTCAACGGCGCTGAAATCGGTGACTTGCTCGAATCATTGCCCCAGGCCAGACGGCAGGCCGTCTGGGACCTGGTTAAAATCGACCTCGATGGTGACGTACTGGTCGAGGTAAACGATGAAGTACGTGCAGGCCTGATCCGCGATACCTCACCCGATGACCTGGTCCAGGCCGTAGGCGACCTGGAAATCGATGACATTGCAGATATTCTCAACGATCTGCCGGACGCCGTTATCACCGAGATCCTGCACGCCATGGACAGGCAGGATCGCGAACGGCTGGCACAGGTCATGTCCTACCCGGAGGATTCAGCCGGCGGCCTGATGAACCCCGATGTCGTAACGGTACGCCCGGATGTCAGCCTGGACGTGGTTTTGCGTTATTTGCGCGTACGCGGTGAGTTGCCGGAGGTTTTTGATCAGTTATTCGTGGTTAACCGCGCCGGCAAATACCTGGGGCAACTCAAGCTCGCAGATGTACTGACTAAAGACCCCACCAGCCAGGTAACCGATTTAGTCGATACAACGACCGATGCGATTCCGGTCGATATGCCAGCCAGCCAGGTAGCCATTGAATTTGAACACGATGACCTGGTATCAGCCCCGGTTACCGACCAGGACGGCCTGTTGCTGGGCCGGATCACCATTGATGACGTTGTTGACGTTATTCGTGAGGAAGGCGAGCACATGATCCTGACCTCTGCCGGCCTGGATGAGGAAGACGATATGTTTGCACCGGTGCTGCAGTCCGCCCGTCGACGCTGGGTGTGGCTGGGTGTGAACCTGATTACCGCATTACTGGCAGCCGTTGTATTGTATGCCTTCCAACCCACTCTGGATGAGTTGGTTGAACTCGCCGTTTTGTTCCCCGTGGTCATGAGCATGGGCGGTATCGCGGGCACACAAACACTTACCTTGATGGTCAGGGGTATGGCAACCGGACAGGTCAGCGCCCGCAACTCCATGGCCATTCTGCGCAAGGAACTGGCAGTGGGCATACTTAACGGAATCGTATTTTCGATCATCGTTGCAGCCATTGCCTACTATTGGTACGGCAGTCCCGGCCTGGGCCTGGTGATGGGTATTGCAATCATTGTGAACCTGGTGGCAGGGGCACTGGCGGGCGCACTGATCCCGGTTATTCTAAAGCGTATGTCAATTGACCCTGCCCTCGCCGGCGGTGTTGTACTGACAACCGTCACCGATGTTATCGGCATCTTCGCATTCATCGGCCTGGCCAGCTATGTGCTGCTCGCCAATTAGGCCCTGATCAAAGGCCCCGGGAAAGATCGTCCATCATGCAGATACTTCTGATCACGCAGGAGCCGCCGTTAAGGCCTGATACTGTCGCCACGGGAAATGCCATTCGCAGCGCACAACTTGAAGGTGCCTTGCAGCGTGCAGGTCATAACATCTCGCATGCATGGCTGGACAAAAACGAAGGCACACACGCGGATGCATTCAACAGCCGTGATGAATTACAGGCAAGCATCACCCGCCGGCAACCGGATGTCATCCTGGTTTCATACTGGGAATTGCTGGAGTTGCTACCATTCGGGTTGCAGCAACCGGTTATCCTGGATTTTGTCGCACCCAGGCCGCTCGAAGAACTCTATGAACACCCGGAGCGGGTCAGCGCTGAACTGCAGCGACTGCAGAGCAACCTGTCAAAGTGCGACGTACTGTTAACCGGTAACAAATCACAACGCGACCTGCTGTGGTTTACGCTGCTGCAGGCAGGATTTGACCTGCGCGGCCATGAACCGGTGCTGGTCGTACCCTTGGCCGCAGAACCTGCCGGTAAACCGGAGTCCGATCCTCTCAGCAATGGCTGGACCCTGGTCAGCGGTGGTGTCCACTGGCCGTGGCGAAATTCCGAGGTTTACTGGCAAGCCATCCAAAGCATGAAGGATGAGCCGGAATCCGATGCACCGCGCCTGGTATTGTTTGGCGGACCTTACCGCTGGCAAGAGGAGAGACAAGATGAGAGCGGGAACCAGTCGAGAGGGTGGCCTGGGCCGGCAGCAACCGGTCGTGAAGGTAGCCCGGCCCGGGAAGATGCACCCCAATACAGTGGATCGGGCCAACCGGCAACAGATTATCAAACCCAGGGGCTTGCGCCCTACTCCCACTTCAGTCGCTTCCTGCTGGAATCCGCACACATCGGATTGGAAGTCGCACAATCAAATATTGAACGAAAATATAGCCAGTCGTTCCGGTCACTGGAATTTCTGCGTCACGGCTTGCCCTTAATTTGCAATGACTACCTGCCAATAGCCAAACTGGTCAAACAATATAAAGCCGGCTGGACCGTGGAAGGACCAGAGGATATTGCCGGATTGTTGCGCGATATCATGAAACAGCCCGATGAATGGAGAACCCGTTCAGAGAATGCACTGCGCCTGGTAGAAGAGGTGCTGAACCCGGACATAGCAGCCAGGCCTTTACTGGACTGGCTTGAAATGCCGGAAAAATCCTCCAAACTGCCCATTCAACAACAAAGTACGTCCGTGGTTCTTGGCAAACCACCCTGGCCGGAACGGCTTAGAAGGCAGGCCCGCTTACTCAGACGTGTCGGCCTCGGTCGGCTTTTCCGGACTGCGTCGAATACCGGTCAAGGCGACAATATCCTGATCGTTACACGCAGCGATCTGTTTCCAGCCGATCATGGCGGAGCGGTAAAAATCGTCGAAACCGCACGTGGTTTATCGCAACATGGCCGCAAGGTAGGCATTGTCAGTGATGACCGCAAGCACTGGTGGTTATTCGAGAATGGTCAAAAAACGCAATGCAGCTTACCCTTCTGGTTACGTCTGCTGAGCTTGCCACGCTCTTTAACCCGTCTTTTGCATTTCACTAAAGACCTGCCCGAAAGCAACAGCTTCTTATATCTGCCAATGACAGACAGCAGTTTCTTCTGGCATAGCCTGTATGTTGGCAGGCAACTGAATGCAGGTATTCTGCAGGCCGAGTTTCCGGCCTATGCAAAACCCTGTATCGAAGCCCGGGAGATCCTCAATGCAGCGGTCGTTCTGGTAGAACACAATGTTGAATATGCCCGACTCAAAGCACAGGTGGCTGAACTTACCGATGAGCAATTCAGAAACCTGCAGGCCATTGAAATTGACCTGTGCAACCGCTCCGATGCGGTCATCTGTGTGTCGGATAACGACCGCCAGCACCTGCTCAACGATGGTGTAAAACACGACTTGCTCAATACCATTCCACATGGATTTAATCCCGAGCCATACAAACTGCCGGCAAAGGAATCGTTAAGAAAAGACTTTGGATTACCGGATGAAGCAATACTCATCGCTTTCCACGGAACATTTTCCTACCCGCCCAACCGTGATGCTTTACAGGTTTTTGCCCAGATCCTATTGCCACAGCTGCAGAGTAGCCGATACAAATTTCATATCATTGCCATTGGGCGTAACCCGCCAACAGAGAATCTACACCCCAACATCCATTTCACCGGCAGTGTTGATGAAGTCGGCCCCTGGTTGAAAGCCTGTGACCTGGCCGTCATCCCATTGCGGGAAGGCGGCGGCACGCGGATGAAAATCATCGATTGTTTCGCCGCCGGACTGCCCGTTATCAGCACCTCAAAAGGCATCGAGGGTATTCCTGTCGTCAATGGACGCGAGGCTATAATCTGCGACGACTGGCTGAGCATGGAAAATGAAATCATTGCGCTGGCTGAATCGAAGGAATACCGCAACCGCTTATCCCGTGCCGCGCTGGAATTTGCCGCTGAAATGGACTGGAAAAGCATCGCCAAACGCTATCTCGACATTTTTTCTGCTATCAGGCGGGTACCCAAGTGATAAGCATGGTGTTTCATGTCATGATCCGTGTTGACGCTTGCACAACACGGATTTTGCAATATGAACAGTCTTTCTGAGAAAGCCGTAGAAATCAGGGAAGTTTCCGGGAAGCAGGCGCTAAATACTTTTATTCGGGTTCCCTGGGATATTTACAAAGATGACCCAAACTGGGTGCCACCACTGATTGCCGAGCGCAAGGAAGCGTTCTCACCCAAACACCCGTATTTCAAACACGCAGTTTGGAAGGCCTGGATCGCTTATCGGGATGGAAAACCAGTCGGACGTATTTCAGCACAGGTCGATCAGCTACACCAACAACAGTATGACAGCAAAACCGGGTTTTTCGGATTAATCGAAGCACCAGATGATGATGAAGTTTTCACAGCATTATTCGAAACTGCTGAAAACTGGCTGCGTAGCCAGGGTATGCAACAGATTTCCGGTCCTTTCAACCTCGGTATCAACCAGGAAGTTGGCATTCTGATCGACGGATTTGATACACCGCCTTATGTCATGATGGGCCACTCACCACGCTACTACGATGCTGCTATCAAACGTTGCGACTACCAAAAGGCACAGGACCTGCTGGCCTATGAATTGGACTCCGGCACCCTCACGATACCCAGGGTAATGCAAGCCCTGATCAAGCGGACCGGCGAGCGCATCCAGGTCAGAAATCTGGATCGTAAAAACAAGGCCGCCGAACTGGAAATACTGCGCAATATTTTCAATGATGCGTGGCAAGACAATTGGAATTTCGTGCCATTCACCCGTGAAGAATTCACTGCAGTTGGCAAAGAATTGCTGATGATCGTGCCAAAGGATTTCATTCAGATCGCTAATATTGATGGCGAAGACTCTGCATTTGTTGTCTTGCTACCCAATATTAACGAGGTTATCGCAGATCTGAACGGTCGTCTGCTGCCCTTTGGATGGGCCAAACTTCTGTGGCACCTGAAAGTAAAATTCCCCAAATCGGGCAGGGTACCCCTGATGGGCGTCAGGCAAAAATACCAGAACACCCGCTTTGGACCAGCGCTGGCATATATGACCATCAAGGGTGCAATGGATGCTGGTAAAGCCAGGGGACTTGAGCGTGCAGAAATGTCCTGGATACTGGATCACAACCACGGTGTCAGGAATATCATTGAAAGTATTGGCGGCGAAATCTCAAAGCGCTACCGCATGTACGAAAAAGATTTGTAGTGAAGCGAGTTCTAGCGAACATTCCCACCATGCTTAAGCAGTGCATAGCCGGCCATGACTGAACAAAGCCCGGAGTTTCGCTCAGTCATACTCGCGGGTGAGCGCCCGGGCGGCAGCGCATTGAGCAACGCCTTCAATATTTCAGCCAGTGTAATGGTGCCGGTCGCGGGTAAACCATCACTTGCTCGCGTCATGCAAGCTATTAAAGAAAGCCAGCGGGCAGATGGCGGAATCATCTGCGGTCCATCGGACGATGCAATCGCAAACAACGAAGAACTAAGCACACTCCTGCAAGACCCGGGTTTTGAGTGGCTGAAACCCGCCACGGGCCCCGCTGCCAGCGCCTTATCGGCATTGGAAAAACTGGATCATTTCCCTGCCCTGCTGACCGCCGGTGACCATGCGCTGCTGACCAGCGAAATCGTGGATGACTTCTGCAACCAGGTGCTTTCAAAGAAAAACTCAAACTACGACCTTGTCATTGGCTTCGTACCCTACGAACTGGTGCATGCAGCCTGGCCGGAATCCAAACGCACTGTATTAAAATTCTCAAACGGACAATTCTGCGGCAGCAACCTGTTCGCCATCCTGAACCCTGAAGGCCGCAAAGCCCTGAGTTTCTGGCGTCAGGCCGAAGCTGACCGGAAACACCCCTGGCGAATTGCACGCCGTTTCGGTCTCGTTGCTCTATTACGATACCTGTTCAGACGTCTGACACTGGAAGACACATTACAGTCACTATCAAATGCCGCAGGCTGCCGAATCGGCCATGTAAAAGTGAACTTTCGCCCGGGCTGCCGTGGATGTTGATTCCGTTGAAGACCAAAAACTGGCTGAACAAATTTTGACCTCACCAGAGTAACAAAGCTGCTCGACACCTCAGCACACAAAAGTAATCCAGCACATCAACGTCATATAAAGGAGTTGTCCCGGGATCCATTTGCTCTTGGTTAGTCTAAGGGTGAAGACAGGTTGTGCGAGGCCACGCATCACGGATTGGGTAAAGCTTCCGGGACACGCTTCAAGCACATCCATGTGTCGCTCGGGCGCCGACATCCCTGTCGGCTCACGGTCCCAGAAGCTTTACCCAACCCATGCTGCTGTAATGTGTGGCTCGAACAAGTCGGTTTCTTAACCTTGCAAGAATCCACGAAACCAAGCGGGGATACGTGGTAATACCTTCGGAGACCGTGAGCGACAAGGAGGAGGTGAGACCGGGAACCGGTCGAGAGGCTGGCCTGGGCCATGTCGCGACCGAGCCCCCAGGGAGGGGTTTATGGCGTGTCTCCGAAGGTATTACCACGTGTCGCCGCGGATCGGGAGGCACAGGCCCTAAAGAACTGATGAAAGAGCAATCAGATCCCGGAATGACTACTCCAGCAAACGGTTCAGATGAACGCCAAGCCGGTGCGTCAATGCCAGTAAGGTCAAAGTAGGATTCGCCCACCCCCCGGTAGTAAACACAGAACTGCCAGCGATATGGAGGTTGTGGTAGCCATGCACGGTGCAATTAGCATCCACTATGCCGTTTCTGGCTGAGGTGCTCATGCGGGTTGTACCCATGTGGTGGTAACCGCCGATGGGATGATTGCCTACGCTTGCGTCTACCGGCCAGTCAGGTGTGCCGTCTTCCAGCCATTCGTAGGTTGTCACCTTTCCCAGTCCAAGCCGGGTCAAACTCCCGCTCCAGCGTTTTACCAAACTGCAGCATGGTTTCCTTATCCAGCGCGCTGAGCCGCCAGTCAAGGTCTGCCCGATGGCAACCCAGTGCATCTTTATCGGCTGACAGGCGTACACGACTGTCGGGGTTAGGTGCCTGCTCAGCGCGGGCCATTAAATACAGACCCATGCGGTTTCACTTTGACACCGAAACGTAATAGCGGCATCGAAACATGGCGCTGCAACCAGTCCTGGCTGCCCCGCCATGTCTGCCACAGACGCCGACCGGACTTGGTGGGCGACAGGGCGTGTTTGATGTTCAGGTATGCCCGTTTGCTCAAGGTCGCGCCATTGCTTGGGTCTTTCTGCAGTTTAAAGGTGGCTGCACTGTTGAGAACACCCAACCGTTGCTGCAGGGATGGTGGCATTACCAGTGCAGGAGCGACTGGCACGCCTGATTCCGGGTAACGTTTGCGATACAGGGCCCAGAAGGCGGCCGGATCCTGTGTTTCGATATGCGCGACCCTGCCGTGCGGATGCTCCATGAAATAGCGGCCCAACTGGTCGTACTCATTGCCAATTCCATTGGCTTCCACGCTATTGGATGCCAGCAGCAGGCGGGCATTTTCGATCGCACCACAGGCAAGCACGAAGTGACTGGCTTTAACCTGTAGTTTTTTACCCTGCATGGTTTGTGCATTGAGATAGGTAATGCCCGTTGCATTTTCAGTTGCATGAAGACCAGTCGTATTGGCATGCAGAACAATACGTACATTTTCCGAATTAATCAGGTCGTCACTACGTCGACTGTTGAAGCGTTCCGCAAGGTCATCGAAACGCCAGAAGCGGGTGGTGATTTCCCCGGGGTTAAAATCAATAGGGCTTAAGCCCAGTTTCCCCCATATTCCGGGCTCATAATCATATTCACCCAGCTCGAGTGAATCATGCGCAATGCGGTAGTATTCCTGCAGGTCATCCAGCGTGATAGGCCAACCGCTGTGGGGTACCCAATCGCGTTTTTCAAAATCAATCGGGTCCAGCGGCACACTGCGCCCACCCCAGATATTGGTAGTTCCACCAAAAAACCGCAGACGGGAATGGTCAAGGTCGTAGTATTCCATGCCAACATTTTTGCCCTCGAACAGGGTCTGGGTTTTTTCTTCATAATCCATCCCCCCACCCTCCAGCAGACATACGTCCCGGCCTGCTTTCATCAGGTCCCTGGCCAGCGCCACACCCGCTGCTCCCGCACCAACGATGCAGACTTCTGTTTCCAGCAGAACGTCATGGGTGGACTTCTCAAGATCGATTATCATGTTCTTATTCCGTGGTCAGCCAGGCTTCGTACACACAAGGGCCGAAAGCCAAAGCCCCGGGCATCGGGCCATGCTGTACAAAACGAACTGCTCATTGTATCAATTCTGCATTTTGCAGATGGGGCAATTCATGTTCTAATGCACCACTTTCCCGTTAGGAGCCTGTCTGTATATTCGATCGGTTGCCAGCCAGAAACCAAAAAAGGAATTTCTTTGAAAGCTATCATATTAGCTGCAGGCCAGGGTCGAAGGCTGCTGCCTTTAACATCGAATATGGCCAAGAGCTGTTTGCCCTTGCATGGCATTTCGATTCTCGAATGGCAATTGAGCCAGATTGCGAAGTGTGACATTGAAGAGGTCGTGGTCGTGACCGGTTTTGCCTGTGAAATGGTTGATGCTATTGTCGACAAAATCGATGGCATCAAGATCCAGACATTGCATAACCCGATGTACGCACACACTGACAACCTTGGCACCTGCTGGGAAGCACGTTTTGAAATGGAAGGGCCTTTTGTCCTGATGAATGGCGATACGCTGTTTGAAGCAGCTGTTTTACAACGTCTGCTCGGTTGCAATAAGGGTTTTCCCATAACTTTGGCCACCGACACCAAATCACATTTTGATCTTGATGATATGAAGATCATTGCCGATGGTGACCGCTTGCTGAAAGTCAGCAAGCAACTGGATATCCACCTCGTCAACGGAGAAAGTATTGGTTTGATGGTCTTCAATCAAGCCGGGGCAGATGCATTTACTGAAAAACTCGAAGAAATGATGGACAAGTCAGATGCACTCAAGCTGTGGTATCTGTCCGCCATTGATCAACTGGCCAGCCAGGGCATCGTCGGCATTTGTTCGATTCACGGTATGAGTTGGTGTGAAGTTGATGATGCGGCTGATTTTTCCGCCGCAGCTGATGTGGTCACACAATGGCCGGATTGACCTAATGTAGTGTCAACCCTAAGCACACACCTCCCGTGAGTCCTGTGGGGAATAAATTATAATCCCCTGACCATCTGGCATTCAGCCTTACCAACAGAGGATTCCATGAAAGCCCGTATTGACCTTTTTTTCCTGATCCTGGTTTGCTTTTCATTCGTCGGGGCCGCACATGGCTCCGATAAGCAATCAACTGCTCCAGACACCTTCCAGAATGCTGAAAGCCGGGTCCATGACCTGCAAAAAGAATTATCCGAGGCAAAAGACAAGGTGGCCAGGCTTGAAGCTGAATTATCCACTGCCCAGCAAAACCTGGTGCAACTGGATAGCAAGCAAGCAACACGAACGGTAAATAACCAACCGGTAGCAGTTACCCGCTTATTGGAAGACGATCTGGAGCGTGGTGGGATCCAGGATATTACACGTATCGCAGAGCTGGTCCCCGGTATGCAGTTCGGTCAATCAGGTCATGAAGCCCGCATCGCCATGCGTGGCACACGCACCACCCGGACCGGTCCGGAAGCGGAGCCCGTCGTTGGTATTTATGAAGATGGTGTGATTGTTCCGACCAGCACCCAGGCGCTTGGTCCCTATGTTGATATCAAACAAATCGAAGTCTTACGGGGCCCGCAGGGCGTTATGTACGGTCGAAACGCATTTGCTGGTGTCATCAATATCACCAGTAATGAGCCGGATCTGAATGGTTGGGATGTCGGTCTGAAAGGGACCATAGGTTATTCTGACCACACCCGTTTTGAAGCCATGCTGAATGTTCCTATCCTGGATACGCTGGCCATTCGAGTGGCCGGTTCCGGGGAGAGCTATTCCGGTTATATCAATAATTATGTGCTGGAAAGCGATGCGGACGACCTCAATACGCGCATACAGCAGTACGTACGTGTCATGACCCGTTGGGCACCTTCCGATGATTTCAGCCTGCAATTGAATTTTATATCACTCGACCAGAATGGTACCGGCTCCGGTATGTGGGGTTACCAGCAGATTGGCGCCTCTATCAATGGCAACTATGAGCCTGGCCACCACTTTGCGCCAAGTGGGGCAACACCCGATTTCGGACCCTGGGATATAGCCAGGAATATGGCTTCCCTGACTGAACTGGAAAACCTCAGCACATCCCTGGTACTGAACTGGGACCTTGGTTTTGCCACACTGGAATGGATTGCCAACAAATCCAAATTTGAAAGCGTGCAGGTATTTGACGGTGATTACAGCAATGGCGGCAGCATTTTCAACAGCGACTTCAACGGCTGGAATTCTTTCAGCGATACCCTGTCCAGTGACCTGCGCCTGAAGTCAGCCACCCAGGACCGCTTCGACTGGCTACTTGGATTGTACCTGTTGAACATGGAAACGGACTGGGGCTGGCTGGAAACCCGGCAAAACGTTTATGCGCGACCGGAGTGGGATTCAACCGGTTTATACACCACCGATTCCGTTGCCGTTTATGCCAGCGCGGGATATGAAGTCAATGACACGATCCGCCTGTATGGTGGCTTGCGCTGGTATGAAGATGAAAAACAGCTCAGGAATGATGCCAGCGACAGTTGGGATGGTGTGCTCTGGAATGCCGGTATCGAGTATGCATTCAGTGAAAACATGACGTCATACCTGGCAGCTTCAACCGCTTACCGACCCGGTGGTATTAACGAAGTTCCAGGGGTTCCAGTGCGCTATGATTCAGAGAAAGTCACCGCTTATGAAATAGGCTTGAAAACCAAACTGGCAAACGATTCCATTGCGCTCAATCTATCAGCTTACTTCAATGATTACAGTGATATGCAGGCACAGTCATTTACTTTGCTGCCATTGCCAGGCACAGCAGGTGTAATGGACTACCTGACAACCGCAGGCAACATGGAGGCCAAAGGACTGGAGGCCGAAATTCGTTGGCTAGCGGGTAAGCATTGGAATATTTCAGCCAATCTTGCCTGGCTTGATGCACAATTCACCAACTACAAGGTTCCGGATCTGGCCGGGCTTGGTGATATTGATGGACACACTTCAGGCGACGACCTGATCCTTGATGGCTGGCAACCGGCATTTTCTCCGGAATGGTCATTCGGACTGCAAGCCAGCTATGAATTCAGCCTGGGGCGCTGGGGCTCTTTGATGCCCATGATCCAGACGACATATACCAGTGAATACTATACCAATGACCTCAATCTACCCGGGGCGTTGCAGGATGCTCAGAACATTACTGATTTGAGAATATTTTGGGATTTACCAGGCAATAAAGTCAGGCTCCAGCTTTATTTTGAAAATGCCACGGATGAGCAAACTTTAAGAAATGTAATGATTTACAACCCGGAAGAGAGACCGGAAATTGCGACATATCTTGCCAACTGGAGTGACCCCAGGAAATACGGTGTAATAATGTCCTACCGTTATTAACACAACAGAATCAATCCACGGGTGGAACCTCAATGTGCACGCCATCAATACCGCCGGCCTGGTATTGGTTAGTATCGATGTCGTATTCAATATGTGTACTGCGAATAATCTCATCGCCCAGCATCAGCGTGGCACCGCCGGATAAGATCAACTTATTGGTGGCACGCAGATACTCCACAACCGGGGCAGTAGCATCGACCGGATCCTGCCCTTCAGCATCTGCACGATCAACCAGGAATCGGGCTGGCGAGCCTTCGAGATAAACCCTGTCCGGTCTGTTGGGGCTGCCATAGACAGTTGCTTTCGATGATGTCAGTTGCCAGTCTTTACTTTGCATCTGAAAATGCCCCTTAAAATGGAGAATTCCCGGCTTTACATCTTCATAAGCCTCATCTGCGCTTATACTGATCGTATCAAAAGCATCCTCACCCAGCGGTGTCGCGCCACAGGGAGAGAGTATTAAGGCCAATAAACTACCTAAAATTATTTTTTTCATATTTTTAATACTGGATTTGACCATCAAGCTACCTGATCATAGCAAGTACTGACAAACACGATGCCAACGTAAACCCTAAACACACAACAATAACCATCCAGATGCCCTCAAAAAAGATCATCGATCATTACCTGGTCCGGGAAATCATGCACCCTTTGCTGGCCATTTGCACTGCGCTGGTTTTGATTTTTATTAGCTACAGCCTGAGTCGCTTGCTGGTCGATGCCGATGCCGGTCTTTTGCAACCCGGTGAGGTTGTTCAGCTGACTTTACTCAAGTCTTTAATTTCACTGGACGTGCTGCTGCCACTCAGCCTGTTCCTGGCCGTGATGACCGGTCTGGGACGCCTGTACACCGATTCCGAGATCTATGCGATGCGCGCCAGTGGCATCTCCGAAGCCCGCCTGCTGCGCCCGCTCATGCGGATGGCGCTGGTTGTGGCCATTGTGGTGGCCCTGCTGTCCACCTGGGCACGGCCGTGGGCTTATTCACAATCCTATGCCATCAAGGCAGCAGCTGAGGTCTCCGCTGAAACAGGACGGATACGCGAGAGCAGTTTTTATACCTTTGGTGACAATGAGCGTACGGTTTTCATCGAACATATCGCCGAAAACGGCATCGATCTGAGTGGCATTTTTGTGCGTACCCAAAAAGGTGAAGATCTGCAGGTAATTACCGCTGCCAGGGGTGTTTTTGAATACCTTTCCAAACCCATGTTTCACCGCTTACAGCTAACGGATGCACGTGTATTAAGAAAGGTGCAGGACGGCACTGACCTTTCGGCACAATTCGGCACATTTACGTTATGGCTGCCGGTTGAATCGCCGAAACCTCCGGGTTACAAGGTCAAATCCGCAACCACCAACGCGCTCAGACAGTCATCCGACCCAGCTGACCAGGCAGAATTACAATGGCGTTTGTCCACACCGGTTTCCGCGCTGTTGCTGGCGCTGGCAGCCATCCCGTTAAGCCGCAGCCGCCCCCGGCAAGGGCGTTATGCAAAGATGTTGCTGGCGTTGGGGATTTATGCGATTTATTTCAACCTTCTCGATGTAAGCCGCAGTTGGGTGGAACAGGGCCGCGCCGATTACATCTGGTGGGTTCCCGGTTTACTGTCGCTGCTGGTCGCAGCTTTGTACGTACCGGTCATCCTTAAGAAACACAAGGATAAACGTGCTCAGGATTGATCGCTATATCATGCAGCGATTTCTGGCCGGGATTATCCCGGCATTGCTATTGTTATTGGCTTTATTCAGCTTCATGGCACTCGCCGAAGAACTGGAAGATGTCGGCAAGGGTAGTTTTATGCTGCCCGATGCCCTGATGGTGGTATTTTTGACCACGGCCAAACGCATTGTAGAGTTACTACCGGTTACCGCGCTGTTAGGGGGCCTGTTAGGGCTGGGTGCAATGGCCAATCACCGTGAACTGATGGCCATCCGTACCAGCGGTATATCAAAGCAGAGAATTGCGCAGACCGTTGCTGTGCTGGCATTGTTTCTGGGCATTTTGATTACGGCACTACAGTTCTGGGTGGTGCCCGGGTTTGAACGTGAAGCCGCCAGGCTGCGTGGACAGGCATTAACGGGCACTGAAACCATGGCCGGTGGCCCACAGGCATTCTGGACCCGAAGTGACAAGCACTTTATCCGTGTTAGCGGCGTACAGTCGGACCGTACACTGGCCGGTATCGAGATTCACACAACCGATGAGAAAGGCCGCCTGATACAGTTGGTCCAGGCATCCAGGGCCTTGTATGCCGGACAGGAAAACTGGCTACTGACCGGCGTACTGGAAAGCAGGTTCGAGGGTGCCAAAGTACTGGAGACGACACGCGATAACATGCGGTGGAATGGTTTGTTATCGGCTGAACAAGCTGCAGTATTGATATTGCCGCTTGAAGCGCTGGCACCGAATGACCTGCTGAAAACCATCTCAAACCTGAAACGTAACCAGCTTGATACCCACCAGTATGAAGTGGTGTTATGGCAGCAGGTCAGCCTGTTGCCCAGCTTGCTGGCGATGGCATTGTTATCCTTGCCATTCCTGCTCGGCTCAGTGCGGGAAGTGTCTGCCAGCCAGCGCGTCATGATCGGTGGTTTGATTGGTATCAGCTTTTACCTGTTGCAACAATTGAGCGGTCACCTTGCGGGAATTCTGGGCCTGAACCCTGCGCTGCTCATCCTGACACCGCCTTTTATCCTGCTGGCGATAGCAATTGCCGCCATTCGCCACCGGAACCTGTAAAACCAGCTTTAGTTGCTACTTTTTAATCTGCCAGGATTGTTCATCAACCGTAACAAATTCCAGTTCACCTGCACTTTCCATGGCGACTGACTTCAAACTCATTCGAAAATCCAGGGTATCGCCCTTATCTTCGATATCAATCACCCGATAGGACGCATCACTGACACTGGATGCTGCCGCTGTACAGTAGATACGCGAATCACCCCACTGCTGTTCCCGATTATGGTGAAGATGGCCGTGAAAAATCAGCAGCGGCGGATAAGATTCCAACACGGTTTGCAAAGCAGCAGCATCTGCCAGCCCCTTGCGCCAATCGGTCATGCCCGGCAACGGAGGGTGATGAATTAACAAGCAAACCATTTGTTGCTCGCAGGCAGCCTGCTTTAACAATTCAGCCAGTCTCTCCAACTGTTCTTCACCCAGTCTCCCGCTGGCCATAAATACCGGGGTAACACAGGCTGTTGAAAGTCCGATTAAACTGAGTTTGCCCAACTTACGTAAAACAGGAAACCGGTTTGCTGTTCCTGCAGCACCTGGCTGATCACTGTAAAACAGGTACTCCGACCATGCCTGACGGACCATAGCAGCGCTGCCCCGCGCATAGATATCATGATTACCCGGCACCAGCATAAGCTCTTCAGCAGACCCCAACGTGGCCAACCATTGGGTGGCTTGTGCGACCTCTGATTCCAGGCCGATTTGAATTAAATCCCCGGTCAACAGAATCTGATCAGCGTTTTCAGCCCGAACGGCATCGGTCAAATGATCCAGTACGGTCGCGAGGTATTTTTCTTGCCGGTTTTTGCGCCACGATACGTAACCGGACCAGCGTTTGCCCCGAATATCTGAAAATTTCACATCATTAAGGTGACTTAAATGCGGATCGGTCAGGTGGACCAGACGTTTTAAACTTTTACCCTGTTGCTGCACTGTCTATAATCCAAGCTTTCATTAATACCCTGAACCCGTCAACCGGCCTTTCTCATCACTGACCCGAGTCGCAATATAACATGACCATTTACGCGCTTGTTTCTGAACACTCAACCGTCCGCCTGTGGGGCCTGAGTTCTGAACAACGCCTGCAACGGCAATTGAAGGCCATCAGCAAGGAGTATTCGGGTGACTTCAGCGATATACGCTGGCTGAGCAATGCGGATGAGATACCTGAGCGTGGTAAAGTTTTGTTGCTCAACGGCTCCTTCCTGTTCGAAAACCGGACGCTCAAGGGCATATTGGATCGAACCAACTCCATTTTGCAATACAGGGATAATACGGCGGCGGCTGCCTTTGTGGAAGCTGACCGCATGGCAGGTGTCCTGGTTTACATGAGAGAAGGTGGGCGGCCAAGCCCGGAAGGCCTGCAGTTGGTACAAACCAGCGACATGGAGGCTTTTGATGAAAGCTTGCGCAGATCAACCGAACCCTTGCTTGAACCGGTTAACGCCGAGCGCAAAAACGAGCTCGAAAACCGCTTATATGGCAATGCTTACCGCGGAATTACAGACCTGGTTACCAAGTTTGTCTGGCCAAAACCGGCCAAACAGATTGTGCACTTGTGTGCAAATTTGCATATTTCCCCCAACATGGTCACCAGCCTCGGGCTACTGCTGGTCATCGCCGCCTGCTACCTGTTCCTGAACGGGTTTTATGGCTGGGGTCTGTTGGCCGGATGGATCATGACGTTTCTCGACACGGTCGATGGAAAACTGGCCCGTGTAACCATTCAATCAAGTAAATTCGGTCACCTTTTCGATCATCTCATCGATCTGTTCCACCCGCCTTTCTGGTACATATACTGGGGTATGTCACTGGTCAATTTCCAACCGGTGCTGGGCCAGGAACTGGAGCAAATGTACTGGATCATCATCATCGCCTATATCGCGGGACGGGTCGTTGAAGGACTCTTCCCCTTACTGGGCAATTGCAGCATATTTACCTGGCGGCCTTTTGATGCCTGGTTCAGGCTGGTAACGGCACGGCGTAACCCCTGTATGATTTTATTGACAGCAAGTTTCCTGGTTGGCAAACCGGAGTGGGGTTTTATCAGTGTTACCTTCTGGACAGCTTTGACGACTATTATCATGATACTCCGCCTCATCCAGGCATTTGTAGTCAGGTTGACAAGTGGGCCACTACGTTCGTGGTTAAGCGAAGACGATGTAGCGACCGGCCCGAATGCACGCGCTTTCTCTGTTTTTGGTGCAACCCGGGGGGCTTATGCGCGAAAATGATGAAACGCGCAATCGGGTAATACCGGGTCCCGCCGGGAGTGACACCCTGCACGTGGAATCACCTCAGGACGCCAGTCTTGAGCCTTTACTTGAGGAAATCAGGCAAAAGCACGGCGACGCGCTGCTGGCCATCCTGGTGTATGGATCCTGGCTGCGCGGCAAGCGCGATACCATGCTGGACTTTTACGTGCTGGTTGAAGACTACCGCACCCTTGACTCAGCATGGCAGGGATGGATGTGCAGGCTGTTACCGCCCAATGTTTATCACATTCACCACAAATCGGATGATGCAGACACCCGAGGCCAAAACCTGCGGGCCAAATATGCCCTGCTGACACTCAAACGTTTTCACCATGCCATGCAACACGATTTCCATTCCTATTTCTGGGCACGGTTTGCACAACCCTGTGAAGTCCTTTATGCGCGCGATGAAGCTTCACGGAAAGTTTTGACAGAAGCATTCAATAATGCAGCGAGCACCTTTGTGCGGCGTGTATTGCCCGCGATGGGTGACAGCTTCAGCAGCAGTGATTTGTGGACTCGTGGTTTATCGCTAACCTATCAATGCGAGTTACGCACAGAAAGCAGCAACCGCGGCGAGTCAATATACGACTTTAACCCTGCATATTATGACGATGTCACCAACTCTTATGCCCGGGAAAACACAATTCTTTCAATTTCAGAATCTGAAAATCTGTATCTCAACCAAAGCAGTGTTTCTGCCAGAACATTCTCTTCATTCACATGGTGGCTGCGTCGCGTACAAGGGCAAGTTATTATCGATATTACGTCTGTTAAAGGCGGCATTCACATTCAACGAACCACTGGAATACCTGTTGTGGAAGATTGAACGACATTCCGGCTTGTACATCGAGCCGACCCCAAGGCAACTCAGGCATCCACTTATTTTTTCCTGGCCTTTGTTATGGAAACTTTACCGCCAGGGAGCATTTCGGTAGTGGAAAAAAGCGCCTCAGGACGGGTACTGAAAAACTTCGGCGTGGTGCTTCGCGGGCGCGGCATTGCTGCGGTCTTCACACTGGCGGCAACGGCACTGATGGCCAATGCCCTGTCAGCAACCGAGTTTGGCCTTGTCATCCTGCTGCACACCTATGTGCTGGCAGTGCGGGGTTTCCTGAATTTCAGAACCTATGAGGCCATCGTACGTTTTGGTGTTCCGTTGCATGAAAATGGCGAAGACGATAGTCTTAAACGATTGTTTCGAACTACCACCCTGATCGACCTGACATCGGCAATTGCAGCCACGCTGGTAGGCATTTCAGCCGCTTCACTGGCAGGTGGCTTCCTGCACTGGGATGCCCAAATGATATCGCTGGCCGGTCTGTACAGCCTGGTGATGCTAACCACAGTAAGCAATACACCCAACGGTATTTTGCGTCTTTACGATCGCTTTGATGCACTGAGTGGTTTTCTCCACCGTGGGCCCGACGATCCGCATCACGGGTGTGCTTATCGCCTGGATCATGGATGCCAGCATGCATGTTTACATCAGCATCTGGGCAGCCGCTTTTGTGCTGGAAAACTGCTGGTTATTTATTCGTGGGCGCCTTGAACTCAAAAAACATCTCAATGGCCCGATCTGGAAAGGCATGGGTGGTGGGTACTGGAAGGAAATTTGCCAAACGAGTCGCGAATTCCGCCATTTCATTGCAGTACTCTACTGGCAGACCAATATCGATCTGCTGCCAAAACACCTCTCTGTTCTGCTCGCCGGCAGTTTGCTGGGACCGGCTGCTGCGGGCATGTTCCGACTGGCACGTGATTTCTCCAGCATATTGAGCAAACCGGCCATGATGCTGCGCGAGGTACTGTTTCCCCGATCTGACCCGCATATTGCATACCAAGGCTGAGGGGTTTCATGAGCTGGGCTTTGCGTGCTGTCAAAGTAGCGGGTGCGGCAGGCTTGCTGTTGGTTCTGCTCTCAATTCCCGCAGCTAAACCGATTCTGGGTGTTTATCGGACCCGAATATACCGAGGCCTCGACCCTTCTGACCCTGATGTTACTGGCGGCGACCTTTGAACTCGCCAGCTCACCTCTGCGAGCTGCTGCATACGCCATGGGCAAGGTAAGCCCGGTGCTTTATATCCACCTGCTGAGTGTTTTGATTTACCTGGGTCTGTTCTTTGTGCTGGTACCCTTCATGGGCTTGTCAGGACCGGGGGTAGCGGCATGTGTGGGTACGATGCTGACCTTGGTATTAATGTTGAGACTGGTTATGTTCAGGGTGAACGGTACTTCGCGATAAAGTACGTAGAGGTGCGACGCATTGCACGGCAAATCAACTGACGATTCTGTGAGTTCTGTGCCAACCGATCCGCGGCGACACGGGTACCTGCCCCCTGAGACACGCTGCAAGCCCATCCATGGGGCGCTCGGGCGCCGACGTCCTGTCGGCTCACGGTCTCAGGGGGCAGGTACCCGTATCCCCGCTGGGGTTCCGAAGATTCTTGTAGGATGCACAAAGTCGAGCGGGGATATGTGGTAATACCGTTTGGAGACCGTCGAGAGCTGGCCTGGGCCATGTCGCGACCGAGCCCCCAGGGAGGGGTTTATGGCGTGTCTCCAAAGGTATTACCACGTGTCCCCGCGGATCGTTTGGCACAGAACTTACAGAATCTCCCTCGGCGCAGGAGTTACTTTCGCAATTCCATGAATTTGTGAATAATTGTTTCGATTTGTTCCGGAGTGTGCGCTGCACTGATGCTGCAGCGCAGGAAGCTGGCACCACCGGGGGTTGCCGGGGGCAGCATCATGTTGACGTATACACCGGCTTCCAGCAGTCGATTCCATTGTGATAATGCTGTTTCCCGGTCCTTGCAGCGAACCGCCACGACCGGGCTGATTTCCGGCCCAAGTTCAAAACCGAGATCCTGCAAACCACTGTAGAGTCGTCTTGCGTTTGACCACAGTGCCTCCTTCAATTCAGGCCCTGTGCGCAACTGGTGGAGGGCCTCGCGGGTGGCGGCCATCACTGCAGGGACTGGGTGATGCTGCGAACATGAATGGTCGCGAAACATAGCGAAATAATGCCAGTACATCGTGCTTGCTGGCACAAAAACCACCCATTGCACCGAGGCTTTTACTAAATGTGCCAACGATAAAGTCAACCTTGTCCAGTACACCCTGCGCTTCGGCCACACCACATCCGCGCTCGCCATAAACACCAAGGGAGTGCGCTTCATCGACCAGCAGGTTCGCCCCAAAACGCTCTTTGAGCTCCACGATTTCCGCCATGGGCGCACAATCACCCAGTACACTGTACATGCCCTCAACAACAATCAGGCAACGACTGGCACGATCTTCCAGACGTGACAGGCGACGTTCCAGGCCTTGCATATCATTGTGTCTAAAACGATAGATGTCCGCACCGCTCATGCGGCAGCCATCATAAAGACTGGCGTGGGCATCAGAATCCAGCAGCACCACATCACCCTTGCCCAGCAGTGCCGTCAGTACACCGAGATTGGCGGCATAACCTGTTGAAAAAACCATGGCTTTGGAGCACTGGAAAAAATCAGCCAGTTCCGCTTCAAGCTGACCGTGTGCTGCATAACTGCCATTGGCCATACGCGAGCCGGTTGTACCGGTACCCTGTGTTTGCATCGCGCTCACACCGGCGTTGATGCAAGCTGGATCAAATGTCAGGCCCAGGTAATTATTGGTACCTGCCAGGATGGTTGTGCGGCCTTCCACAACGGCTTCTGTAGCAGAGTTGATGGCATCGAAGACAACACCTGTCGGGTCTTTACCAACATTCTCCAGGCCTGATTTTAGCTGCTCTGCAACAGAAAATTTTTCCAGAAGTGTCATCCCGAACTATTCCTCGCTTGCTGCTATGACTTCACCGGCAAGGTCATTGATGGTCTGAATATTTGACAGGCTTTCAAGATCGATAGCGACATCGAAATGATCTTCCACTTCCAGCATGAACTCCATTACCTGGAAAGAATCCAGCTGCAAATCTGCCACCATGTTGGTGGTAGCTGAAATAGTCTTCTTACTTGACGGTGAATTCACCCAGTTATTTTCGAGGTATTCAGCCAGGATTTCAGCGAGCTTTATACTCACTGCTTCAGTCGAATTATTCAATTAATGAACCTCCAGAGAATTGGAGATTGTATCGCAGGCCAGTGCGCTGTCAACCTAATGACCCAAGATCAACCAGGTGATGCATTAGTTTTCTGTGTCAAATAATCGTTGCGCACCCTGCTTCAAATCCAAACGCGGCTTCCAGCCTGTGGTTTCTGTGAACCTGCTGTTGTCACACAACCAATCCGGCTGAACGAGTTCCCGCACTTTGCCCGGCGTCAACATCGGTTTATAACCCAGTACTGAAGCGAATAGCAGATTTGTCCTGGCCGTGATATCCAGGAGTAAACGCGGCACAGCCAGTCGCCGGTATTTCCCGTCGCTAACTGCTTGACCGATCGCTTCCCAGCTATACCCACCAGGCGTGCCATCATCTATGGCGTAGGTTTTATGCAAGCACTCCTGAGATACGGACAACCAGCAAACCATGGCATTGGCCAGATCATCAACATGTAACAGGGATAAGCGCTGATCACGCGGGCCGGCATGTGCCAGCAACCCGTGCCGAATCATTTTCAATACCGGTAACATCTCCCGGTCACCAGGCCCATAAACGGCAGAGGGTCGTAAAATTGTCCAGGGCAATAAGGGTTTGCCCTGCAAAAATTGCTCGCCTTCATACTTACTGCGAGCATAATCGGATACGTTTGGCCGGCTTGCCGCCAGTGAGGACAACAATAATATCGGTGGTGTATTACCGGTGGAATGATGTGCCTGCTCCAATGCATCCAGCATCGCCTGGACACCCTTGATATTCGCGGTAGCAAAGTCAGCGGGATTGCGGCCCCGGACACTACCCGCGCAATAAATCACTGCACTGCATTCGGCAACGATGGCACTTAGTTGGTCGACGTCCGTAAGGCCAACAGGAACCTGTTCGCAGCCTTGCGGTATCCGGCTATCGGGCATTTTTTCCGGACGCACCATAACCCGCACGCTATGGCCCTGCTCCAGCAGCATGGATACCAGGCGTTGCCCGATAAAACCGGTTGCACCGGTAATGAAGATGGATGGAGGGGAAGCCTGCAAATCAGGCAGGCTGTTTATCGCCTACCCTGGCCGCCGACTGCTCAACATCCTGCAAGGTCTTGCGTGCAAGAAAGTCCTGCTTGGACTGGGACCTGGAAAGCTTGCCGGAAGATGTTCTGGGCAATGTTCCGCGTGGGGTCAGATCAATCTGTACGTTGATTCCAAAATAGGCATGGATGGAACGGGAAATTTCTTCAACAATGTGCAGACGTTTATCTGCATCCTTTTCCCTGGTTTCGACTACCAGTACTGCCTGTTCTTCCTGGCCGCCCGTGGTAATGGAAAAAGCGGCAACTCCGCCAAACTTTACACCACCGGTCTGCTGGGCCAGCACTTCCAGGTCATAGGGCCAGATATTGCGGCCTTTGATGATAATGACATCTTTGCTGCGAGAGGTAATGATCACGTGGTCGCCAATGCGGTAACCGATATCGCCGGTTTTCAACCAGCCATCGTCTGACAGTACTTCATCGGTGGATGATTCATCTTTAAAATATCCACGCATCACACTCGGACCCTTCAGATAGATATGTCCGCAGTGACGATCACCCAGTTCAACGCCGTTATCATCCAGGATTGAAAACTCAAACCCGGGCAAAAGCTTGCCACAATCTACATAAGCCGAAGTGGCGATAGCGTCGCCGTTTAAAGGTTTTGCCTCACCGGTCTCAGCCATAAGCTTTCTGTCAACCACATCGACACTCAGACCTTCGCCTAAAGGTGCAAAACTGGTTGCCAGCACGCATTCCGCCATGCCATAACAGGCAACAAATGCATTCCGATCAAAACCACTGGGTTGAAGGATTGCCGCAAACTCTTCCAGCGGTTCCGGGCTGATCCGTTCGGCACCGACACAGGCTGCACGCCACTTGCTGAGATCATAGTTTTCAACATCGGCTGGCCGTAAACGTTTGGCACACAGCGCATAGCCGAATGTAGGTGCTGAGGAAATGGTACCACCATTATCCGACAAAATTTTCAGCCATAACCTCGGACGCATCGCGAATGTACGCGAACCCAGGTAATCCACGGACAACTGGCCAATCAAAGGCACCAGGATAAAACCAACCAGACCCATATCATGATAAAAGGGTAACCACGACACGAACCGATCGTTCGCATTCAGCTTCAGCCCGTATTGGGCGATCTCCATCAGGTTGTTCAATACTGTTTTTTGCGTGACCTCAACACCACGCGGAAAGCTTGTGCTGCCGGAAGTGTATTGCAGATAGGCTGGATCATCTGCAGCCAGAGGTTCAAACTCCACCTCAGCTTCGGGCAGAGCATCAAAATCGTCCCTGCGTACCAGTCATCAGTAAATTAAGACCCTGGACTGCTTCGGCCATGAAATTGGCGTGTGTATCCGGTGTAACCACGATGGATGCACCGCAGCTCTTTAACATCCGTCGTACCTGGCTGACATACGCACCATGTGCACCCAATTGAATACCGGCAGGCAATGCGACCGGGATCAAACCCGCATACTGACAGGCGAAGAAGAAGCGGTGAAACATGGGCTCTGTTTCGGCAATGATACCAACCCGTGCACCACGCTGACAGCCAAGGCCCAGCAGGCGTCGTGCCAGTTTCATGGCCTCGTCACGCAATTCTGAATACGGCAGTACCGCAGACAAGCGACCGCGGCCATCGTAGAAGTTATAACCGGTATCGCCTTGAGCAGCATACTCAAGTACTTCCACGAGGTTGGAGTACCCGGTGGATTTTACCGCTAAGAATTTATTGGTGCATGTTGGAATCATAGACATTTGTCACAATACAACCATGCGTAGTCTTGTGCCGGGAGTTGGATATTTTTCACCAAATATGCCTCTGATCAAAATTATTGGCTGTTGGCTCATCAAAACTCACAAGCCTGGTTCTTTCCCCACCCATGCTTATTGCAACCGATTTTCGCAAATTTAGCATTGTAAGTTGTTAATAAAATACAAATTTGCCACTTTTTCTTAACCATTTGTGATGGTAAAGCTAAACCTTAAGCCGGCACAACGGCACAATTCTAACAAACTACACCGCAAAATAATCATTTCCGCTAACTTTTATGTTCTTGCATGGTGCCAGATGTTGCGGTATCCATTGCAGCCTAGCTTCGTTCATTTATTGGAGAAACCTTGTTTTGTAAACTGAACTGGTCTTGATTGAACTGTATTTGACCGATGTATTATCGCTGATTTCATCAGTTAGTAGTATCGGCTGTTTCAGCGTCAGGGCATACCCCTTGATATAAGCCGGTAATACGGCAAACTACCACCCCATGACGATAGCAATTTGGTTAACCGTAGTTTCCATCTGCTTGCTCGGTGCCATGTCGCCGGGGCCTTCTCTGGCCGTGGTACTGCAACAGACCTTGAGGGGTGGACGCCGGATGGGGTTGGTTGCTGCAACCACCCACGGACTCGGCATCGGCCTTTACGCCCTGCTTTGTATTTCAGGCATCGCTATCATGATAACCACCTCCCCGGTGTTATTTACTGCGCTGCAATGGTTTGGCGCAGCTTATCTGTTGTGGCTGGGTATCAAGGGCCTGCGCGCCCGTGCCGGGTCGCATGCAGCACTGTCGGAATCACCGACCACGGGCAGTGCAGCACGCGATGGTTTCCTGGTGGTATTTCTGAATCCAAAAGTGGCTGTATTTTTTATCGCCCTGTTTAGCCAGGTGATTGGCAGTGAAACCACCTGGCTGGAAAAACTTGCCTATGCCGCAACTGCCTTGTTCATCGATATGGCCTGGTACATGATCGTCGCCTGGTCTTTCTCCAATCCACGCTGGCTGGGTTACCTGCAAAAAAATGTTGTCTGGCTGGAACGTGTCTTTGGAGTGATCCTGATCGCCCTGGCAGTGCGCCTGTTGGCGGTCAGCATTATCAACTGACTACTGATCTTTCTTTTTTTTGGCTACATTGTCACGCAAATAAACAGGTTGAGCCTGCTCTGCTGGTAGTGCTTCATGGCTTAGCCACCAGTCCTGTGCCAGCTTGAGCACAGATGAGGCTTTGGGCCATACATCCGAACGGATGCCAGCCAGTTGTCCAGATAAGCTGTCCAGGGCTTCGTAGCGATCAAACCCAATGCCGATACCATAGGTTTCAGAACCGGCTGGCACAATGACATCTTCCGGAGCACAAACCTTCTCTTCACCCGCCGGAATCATGATTCCGTTTCTATTTGCTTCAAACGTGCCGGTAAAAACCTCGTTCATGCGCGCATCCAGCGCGACCAACGCTGATTTGATTCCTTCATTAAACGCGGTTTGAGCGGTGGCTGCGAGACTGGAAACAGGTATTACCGGTAGATCCGACGCCCATGCCAACCCCTGCACCACGCCAATGCCGATGCGCAGACTGGTAAAACTCCCCGGACCACGACTGAAAGCAATCGCATCGAGAGAGGCAAAACTGATTTCAGCCTCTGCCAGTAACTGCTCCACCCAGGGCAATAATAGTTCCGCATGCTGTCGTGGCGCGTGTTGGTAGCGCTCCAGCACCTCGCCATTAAGATCGAGGGCAACGGATACGGTCTCTGTTGCTGTTTCAATCGCCAGTAGATTCATTCTTAAAAAACTCCACTACGGAATCCCGGTCCAGTGTTTGTAACATGGGTGGGAGACTCTCCAGAAAAACGCTGCCATATCCCTTGGTGCTCAGCCTCTTATCACAGATCACCAACACGCCCCGGTCATTGACGTCACGTATCAAACGACCCGCACCCTGTTTCAGAGCGATAACGGCCTGCGGTAAAAACAACTCCATGAAGGGGTTACCGCCATGCTGTCGCAACTGGTTGCTGCGTGCAACCATCACCGGGTCGTTCGGCGGCGCAAACGGCAGTTTATCGATGATCACCAGCGACAGTGCTTCGCCCATGACATCCACGCCGCCCCAGAAACTGGCAGTGCCCAGCAAAATCCCGTCACCCGATTCACGAAAAGCATCCAGCAACATGCTGCGCGGCATTTCACCTTGCACAAACAAGGGGTGATCAATTTTTCCCACCAGTAATTCTGCGGCCTGCTTTAAGGCCCGGTGTGAGGTGAATAGCATAAATGCACGACCCTGGCTGGCCTTGAGCACCGGCAGCACGGTGTCCAGCAAGGCAGGCACAAAAGATGGTTCGCGTGGCTCCGGTAAGTCCTCCGGCAGCCACATCAATGCGTTATTCTGGTAATCAAAAGGGGAATCCAGGTTCAGCGTATCGGCATCCTGCAAACCCAGGGCCTGGACAAAGTGATCAAAACCGCCATTGACCGACAAGGTCGCCGACGTAAATACCCAGGCAGCATCGAGCTGTTCGCAAAAGCTGGAAAATAAACTCGAAATATCCAGCGGCGTGGTATGAATTGAAACACCTCGTCCACGACGCTCAAACCAACGTACTTCCGTATCCGGCACGGGTTTGTCGAGATGGTCAAAGTGCGCCAGTATTTCGGCCAGACGCTGTGCGCAGGCATCCATACCCCGGCTGACGCCTTGCAATGAATCAACTACCGGCTTTAAACCGGCAACCGCAGAATCCAGTGACTGCAACGCATTCACGACTTCAGACCGGTTCAGCATTTCATCCCAGGTACCACGATCTTCCAGGTTGTCAAAACAGGCAAGCTGAAACTCTTTAATGACCTGGCGACAATGGGCCACCTCGTCACGCACGGCTGCCATGCCGCCGGAGGTTTCAGCCGCTTCTGCCAGCAGATCTCTGCATAAATCGGATATTTGCCTGACAGACAAGGAAGAACTAAAAAACTGTGAGGCTGTTTCGGGTGCCTGGTGCGCTTCATCGACGATAAATACCGATGCACCGGGCAAGACCTCGCCAAAACCACTGCTTTTGATGGCCATATCTGCGAATAAGAGATGGTGATTAACCACCACCACATCAGATTCCTGTGCTTCACGCCGCGCATTGGCTACAAAGCACGCTTCGAAATCAGGGCAATCCGAACCAAGACAGTTATCGGCAGTGGATGTCACCAGCGGCCATAATTCACTATCTTCGGCGATCACGGATGAAATCGAGAGGTCGCCATCTTTAGTGGTGGGCGCCCATTGCCGGATGGCTTCAAGCTCGGTTATCGATTCACGCGATGGTAACCGGCCGTCTTTACGGGCCTGATCCATTCGGTACAGACACAGGTAATTGGCCCGGCCTTTGAGAAGTGCGGTTTTGAGCGTGCTGCCCAGCGCTTTTTTGACCATCGGCATATCACGGAAATACAACTGGTCCTGCAGTGTCTTGGTACCGGTCGAAATGATGGTGCGTTCACGGCCCTTGAGTACCGGCACAAGATAGGACAGTGTCTTGCCGATACCGGTACCGGCTTCCGCCACCAGCGTACCCCCGCTTGTAATGGCCTTTTCAATGGCCTCAGCCAGCTGTTGTTGTTCCAGGCGTGGCGCAAACCCCGGTAACTCCGACTCAAACGGGCCGCCAATATCCAGCAGTTGCGCGCTACCGGTTTCTAATAAAGACACTGCCGTTCCTAGAACGCCTTGGGTCGCGTGTTCATACACTGGCTTGCGCGTGCCTCGGCATCACTGGCACCATTGGTATCGTCAAGATGCTCCCTTGCCACGCTGATGGTGCGCCAGTTCCTGCTGCAGATCTCCCCGACCCGGGGGCCGATATCGTAGGATCTGACAGCAAAATTCAGTGCCTGCTGATAGTCTTCTTTCTGCAATTTGATTTCAGCCATGTGTTGCAACAATTGCGGGTCACGGGGCTGTATGCGCAATGCACGTTCCAGGTAACCACCAGCCTGATCCAGATTACCGGTTTGTTCGGCACCTTTTGCCTGGGCCACCAGTTGCTTCACCGCTGGATTCTGTAGTGAGTAAACCTGTACGCCGGCACTGTCCTCGCTGGCGGGCTCCCTGACGCGGGCGTTGACCTCACGGTCTTCAACCGGTGCCGGTGGCTGGCTGCTACATGCTGCCAGCAGCAACAGGATCAACAACCCTGCCAAATTAGGGAACCTCTGATTAACCTGATGTTCGTCACTCCGGCGGAAGCCGGAGTCCAGTAAAACCAAGGCAATGGATCCCGGCTTTCGCCGGGATGACGGCTTGATCACAAGCTTCTTAGTCTTTGCGTTCAAACCACTTTCTCCAAAACGATTTCTTTTTCTTGCCATCCTTCTCTTCCATATCCTGCTTTTCCGGATCCTTCTTTATCAAATCCAGCGTTTCCATATCGCGATCTTCCATGCCACGCTTTTTCAGACACTTCGTTCTATCCCGTGGCTCAGTACCATCTATAAACGGTATTTGCACAGCACCGGGGCAGGACGGCGCAGTCAAGGCCTGTTGCTGCTTGTCCACCCAGACGTAGCTCGCGCCTTCCGGCATACGTAAATCAACTGCCTCAATGGGTAAGTGCCGAAATAAGCCCGCCCACACCCGCATGGCTGCATTGCTGCCGGTTACTCCTGCCGGACGATTATCATCAAGCCCTACCCAGGAAACAGCCACACGATCTTGAGTATATCCGACAAACCAGCTGTCGCGGCGTTCATTAGTGGTGCCCGTTTTGCCTGCAATCAACGTGTCATTTCCCAGTAACCCGTGTAATCGCCGCGCCGTACCCTGCTCGACCACCTGGGTCAGGGCAAAATTCAGTATCACCACCGCATCACGATTATCCAGTGGCATCAACCTTAGTGGATAACGGCTCAGCAGATCCCCGTGAGGCGTCAATACGGCCGTAACCGAGCGTAATGGCACACTGTAACCACCCGCAGCCAGTGACTGGTACATCTGAGTAACCTCGATAGGTGTCAGCTCGACCGCACCCAGCAAGGTAGCGGGTACCGCCGGAACTTCGGCAACGACACCCAGTTGTTTGATCTTCCGGATCAGGTTTGCCACCCCGATATTGAGACCCAGCTTTACCGTAGCCTGATTATACGAGTGAATCAGGGCATCCATAAGGGGCAATTCACCATGGGATTTGTGGTCATAGTTCTCTGGTGACCATAGGCTTCCATCCGGTTGCCGTAGGGAAATGGATTCATCTTTTATCGGTGTAATCAGGTTGTAATCATCAACGTGTTCCAGTGCCAGCAGGTATACCAGCGGTTTGATCACCGAGCCAATCTGACGACGCGCGTCCAGCGCACGGTTGAAGTAGTTGCGCCCCGCGACACGATCGCCCACGAGGGCACGGACTTCACCGCTGGCGACATCGGAAACCACCAGCGCCGCCTGTAAATCAGCGGGCAGGCCACGTTGTTTTAAATCATCCAGACCCCTGGTAACGGCCTGCTGGGCGTATTCCTGTTCCGATGGCGCCAGTGTCGTGAAAATTTTCAGGCCTTCCGAGCTCAAATCGGATGCCTGGTAATCACGTCTTAACTGACGCCTCACCAGGTCAAGGAATGCAGGATAACGGCTACCGCCGGAATGCGGTTTTTCGGTGACACCCAATGAGCGGGATTTTGCAGTTTTGATTTCATTGTCGGTCATCAGACCGGTGGTAGCGAAAATATCCAGCACCTGGTCCCGCCGCTTCAATGCGCGCTTGGGGTTCCGCCTCGGGTTGTATAACGATGCGCCGCGCACCAACCCTACCAGCAAAGCTATGTGCTGCGGTTCAAGGTCCTGCAACGGACGGTTAAAATAAAATTCGCTGGCACGGCCAAAACCATGAATGGCGTGCCTGCCCTGCTGGCCGAGAAATATCTCGTTGATATAAGCCTCAAGAATCTGTGCCTTGTCGTAATGCAACTCCAGCAATACGGCCATGATGGCCTCATTACCCTTGCGTACCAGCGTGCGTTCGTTGCTCAGAAAATAGTTTTTGACCAGTTGCTGCGTTAAGGTGCTGCCACCCTGCACCGCCCGGCCCGCTTTAATGTTGGCTAAAAATGCACGCGCGATGCTGCGCGGTGCCACACCGTGATGATGTTTGAACTGCCGGTCCTCAACGGCCTGCAGACCGGTGACCAGCAACACCGGCACATCACTCAACGCCACCAGCGTGCGATCTTCATCGTGCAAGGGATAAATCGAGGCGATTTCGGCAGGATCCAAACGCACTAAGCCAGGATCACCGGACCCGGTCACATTGCTCAGTGTCTCTACCGTACCGCCACTCAACCGCAGGCGAAAGCGGATCGCCGGCCTGCTGCCATCATCAAATATGAACGCGCGGCGGTTGATATCAAAACCATTACCGTTAACTGAATAACTTCCGGGTGCGGATGCCTGTTTCGTTTGACGGTAACCCGAAGCCTTCAGTTCAAGCAGCAGGGAATCCTTTGAAATAGCCTTGCCGGCATAAAGGCTGAGTGGTCGCGCGTAAACACGACTGGGTACATCCCATATCCGGCCTTCAAATTCTCCGCGAACCTGCATATCCAGCCAGATAACCCAGGGCGCGCTGAGACCGATGCCAATGCCCACCAACAGCATCGACAAGCGAAACAAACGGCGCAGCAAACCCGGTTTCTTTTTAAGCGCTTTTTTAGCTGACGGTTTACGCCGTTTTGCCTTGGATTTTTTTGCTTTAGTGGCCATTTATTCCTGAATTCAATAAACCGGATGACATCAACCTGACCATTATCCATAATGACCGCGTTTTGTCTTGGTATAATCCGCCGGTTATGCATTAAACTGACAAATTATCTAACCAGTACCATGCCCATCCATCGCAGCCAACAAGTTTTGTGGCGAGTAAAATGACAGATAAGAAAACAACCAATAAATTGTCAACCAAGCCCGTAATTTACGTGCATGCAAAAGGCCGGGGGCAAACCAGTGAAATCCAGGTACAAGCCCTGCTGGAACTGGGTTTACCGCTCTGCAGCCGGCTTGCATATGAGGGCATAACACAAACCAGATCCGGCTTTGACCGGCCCGGTTTACTGCTTGCCGAGCTTGCTGACCTGTTTCCCGAAAGGCCCGTCATTTTTCTACGCGCAGGGTTGCAGCCTTCAAAACTCCTGCTTGATCAACTATCCGGACTACTGGAACAGGCAAATCAGCCTTTGGCTCTAAGCCTGCTTTCAAATGCCGAAACCGCTGTTAATCCGTTTTCCGGCTTGCAGGCAGAGACGCAAGGTACAACATTTGATCTCGCGGACCTCGTGGGTCTGCTGGCACCGGGACAGTTGCATACTCTAACCGCCTGGACCGACCATTTTGTACTGCTGTCAGCTGACCTGGTTAAACGTCTGTTAGCTGAAACCTCTGACGGCACAATGATGCAACAAATCCTGGCAGTCGGCGGTCAACTCAAAGTTCCTGATAGCCTGTTTTTACATGATCCGAATAGCAGGGTTTTCACAACCCTGAAACTTCAGCCACATGAAACCGCTTATCCACCACCTTTCAGCGAGCTGAGCGCCAGGCTACAGGATTGGTTCAATGCCGGCATCACTGATCTTCCGCTAAAACCGGCTGCTGATAAACCCGCCACCTTGCACATCACCCACAGTTGGGGCGGCGGTGTCGCACAATGGCTGAAGTCATTTATTAAAACAGCCGTTGAGACCGATGAGGAACACCCGCATTTTCAACTGCGCTCGGAAGACCCTCAATCCGGACACGGTTACGGTCAAAAACTGAACCTCTACGCTGGAAATGAGTTGCGCTGCCCGATTGCAAGCTGGTGGTTACAGCCAGCGATCAAATCCATCAGCGACACCAGTCCAGAATATCAGCAAATTATGTCTGAAATATGCCAGCGATATGGCATAACCCGGGTATTTGTCTCCTCGCTGGTCGGTCACAGCCTTGATGCACTGCGCAGCGGCTTGCCCACAGTACAAATCCTGCATGATCATTTCCCTCTCTGGCCGTTACTCAGCGTAAACCCGGAGCCCTACCTTCGGACTGATGAAACTCCGAATTTGAAGCTTGCCCTGCACGAACACAAAAGAAACCGCGAGTTCCCCGATAAGGATGACAAGGCATGGTCTCAGATTCACGCTGCGTATCTACACGCGATTAACGAATTTGATGTAAAAATTGCAGCACCCGGACAATCGGTACTGGATTTACAGAATCAGCTTGAGCCTGCATTCAAAACTCTGACTTCAGAAGTCATTCCGCATGGCTTTCCCTGCTATGGGCGATGACCTGCAGGCCATATCGCCCAGGCCGCGCAAGGACGGGCGCTTGCGCCTGGTTATCCCCGGGAGGATGCAAACGGGCAAGGGGCAACAACTCCTGATCCGGGCACTGCCTGAACTGACTAAACATGTACAGGTATACCTGCTGGGGGCTGGCAAATCGGGTGAGGAATTCTTCGGTATGAACGGCGTGGATGTCATCCTTGAATATGACCGGGATGAACTGACTTCGATACTGGCAGCAATCGGTCCTGATTTCGCCGCCCTTTTATCTGTCGTACCGGAAACCTTCAGTTTCACGCTTTCCGAATTGCAGCAGATGCACATCCCGGTTATTGCAACCCGGGTGGGCAGTTTCCCGAATCGGATAGAGCACGGTAAAACCGGTTGGCTGGTCGACACCGATCCGCAGGCGCTAATCGATCAGGTCACTGCCTTGTGTGATTCACCTGAACAGATCGAAACGGTGCGTGCGAATCTGCCGGCGATCAAAGCCAATACGCTAAAAGACATGTTTGCAGCTTATAACAGCTTCTGCCCGCCGGCTGGCAGAAGCCATCCTTTTATACCGACCCAGGCAGGACTAACACAAACCCAGTGGGCTGCCTCAGAATATCAGCGTTCTATGACTGGTAATGAACTGCAGCAGGCTGTCAAGCAGGGCGTCACGCTGAGAAAAGAAGTCAAGCAAAGAACCAGGTGGGCCCAGGAAACTGGTAAGCAGCTGAAACTGGAGCAGAAACGGCGTAAGGAATGGGTCACTCGACTTGAAGCCGAAATGGTCAGGCTGCGGGGCATGGTTGCGGACCGGCAAGCAGATCTGGAGCATAAAGAAGATCAGCTGCAGCAACAGGAAGCAGACCACCTGCTACTTGTCCAGCAACTCGAAGAGAACTACCGACAACTTGATTCAAACTACCGACAACTTGATTCAAACTACCGACAACTTGATTCTGACTACAGTCATATTTCTGAGCAGCATGCGATCGTACTGGCCAGCAGCTCATGGAAAATCACCAAACCTCTTCGTGCCGGTCGCCGGGTGTTCAAGAACTTCATGCAGGCACGTGCATGGAATCCCGCAAGATGGCCGTGGCTGTTTTCTCAATTCATCAGAAATCTGTCCACGCT
>PVMK01117285.1_pt1 | contig 48668 bp, 42 predicted proteins | sample 1853481 | NCBI WGS metagenome assembly PVMK01 (sample SAMN08533507, study PRJNA380276) | Marine sediment metagenome, whole genome shotgun sequencing project.
TCGGGCACCAGTCCGAGACAAGATTTCAAGACTGGCATTGTGCATTTTTTGGCTCTGTTCAGATGAGACGCGTGCATACTGAGCACCCAAAAAAACTTTCTCATTGATACGAATTTGAGTCATGTTGAATTTCTCCTTTCTTCGGTTTCAGATCCTATAATTTACGTCCTAAAGAGCATTGAATATCTCTTGGGTATCCTTTAAGGTGCAATAATGGCGAATTTGCTATGAAGGGAACCACAAACAGATTCATCACTAGAAGCAACTTATGGAACATCAAGGTTACCAAGATATGGTTTCGAGCGATTTAGGTTTGCTTTAGATATGCCCATAATAATCCCGATGCACAGCTACCGAGTAGGCATAGTCAAGCAATGTACCCCAGCTAAAAATGGGGATGTCAATTTGCCGCTGCAGCGCTCGGGCGAAAGGCTGAAAGCCCGTACACTCTAAAACCATCGCACCCATATTGGGGTGTTTACGGTAAAAATCAACTGCAATGGGGATAAATTCTGTTTGGGCTATGTCGTAGTGAGCTGATGGAGGATCAGTGCGCACTTCTGCGGTCCAAAGATGCTCAAATTCCGCACACACTCCTGGATCCATCGATCCACCAAGGACATAGTTGGTATTTGGTCGAATACCCACTGACTCCAAATGGCGTTCCGTGAGACAAGGGAAATCTTGAGATTCTGACAACAATACACCAACGACCCTCTGCCCACCAATCAATTGTTGTGCCCAAGGCACTTGCAGCAAACTCGACATGAATACCGGCACTTCCACATGGTTGGCAATATCCTGTTGAAAGTAGGCAAAATACCCGCATTCAGCTGCAATCGCTCTGCAACCCATGCGCTGTAACTTTTTGGCAGCGCGCTTGATAGGTTCTAGGTAAGGTGATTTATCATCCGCATAACACAAACCTTTAATATCAACCCCTTCGGCAATTTCGTACTGGATAGGAAAAGGATAGGCGCTGGCATTGCGGACGTCACCAGGGAAACCGGGATAGACATCGTCTAATATAATGATCCCCAAGCCCATCCCATAACAACGATGATCTTTGCGTGCTTTGATATGGTTTATGTCTATATCTCTATTCTGAACCATAGACCGCGCTTTCCGTATTTAAATTCTCACTAAACAAGGCCTGCTTAATTAGTCGCTTTCTGCCACCAGCTTTTTTCTAATGCATCCAACTCGGCGATCAATTCAGCTGGCAACGGAGGCGGTTTATGTTGCTCCAAAATCTGTTTTACTCGTAGGTTGGCTCTATCTCCCAATAACATACCCCCAGCAGCCATCCACTGATCGTAATTACCGCGGTTTAGCAGATCAGGACGCCATATATCGCGGAAGTGGCTATAGGTATGGTCTTCACCCATATAGTTGCCATCCGAACCCACATTATTGATTGTGTCCATGGCCAGCGTTTCGGGAGTAATCTCAACACCCTTTAAAATATGTCGAATCATGCTAATAAATTCGTTTGTGGCTACGATAAGCTCTAAGGATGCAGAATTAGCCGCTTCGGCAAAGCCAACATCATGAATCAGATTCGCTCCACTTAAGGCTGCCATCAGACAGGAAATGGCTGACTCTCCTGCGGCTTGTTGATCGAATTCAACGGAATCTGTACACCCAGCTGTGCTGAATACAGGCATTTTCAAATACTGAGCCATCTCCGCCAACGCAGCAGACCAGAGCATCATTTCCGGCGCACCATAGGAAACTAAGGTGCTCGACATATCTAAGATGGTTGGCACCCCACCGATGATTACAGGTGCGCCGCGTTGTTTGAGTTGCGCCATCACTAAGCCGCTCAGAGTTTCAGCCAATAATGCAGCCAGATTACCAGCAGCTGTCACTGGAGCACTGGTTCCCCCCGCGGTCATGGGTGTATAGATGACAGGGATGCCGCGCTCAACACAGTAAAGCAATTTTGCAACACCTTCATTTGTATGGGTCAGTGGCGAGAGTGGTTCAGCATAATGAATATAATAAGGCCGTCGGGCAAGTTCATCCCAACCCCCAACCACTAGAGCGGCCATTTCTGCAACCGCTTCTAGACTGGCAAAATCGCCAGTGCCGTGCATCAGCGGCTTTGTGCAATTCATCACCGTATCTTTGTGCCCTACACGAATGGCAATCTCTCCTGGAACATCACTATAAAGTGAAGAGAAGGAAACCATATCTATATTTGTCAAAGCATCACAAAGTACCGCGCCCAATTTAGCATCCGAGCGCACGCACTGACGTCTACTGCGGTCAAAGGGATCGAAGAAATAAGTGGAATCTACCTGGCTAACAAAATAGGAGCTTCTGTTCTCCAATACTGCCTTTCGATTGCCGAGTCGATCATAGATTGCAATTTGACGCGGTGCACTTGCCAGTGCATCTTCAACCAGATAGGATTTAATGTGGACCCGCTGATTTTTTCCAATTCTTGCACCAGCGCTACTCAATAATTCAAGCGCTTCAGCATGATCAACACGAACCCCAGTGCGTTCCAAAATCTCCAGTGCACTCAAAAAAAGGGTTTCCTTCTGATCTTCTGTGAGCACCTTCAGACGAGGCGTAAAGAGATTTGTAGAAATCGATTTCATTAATAAAATCTTCCTATTCTAAGTTCAACATAATCTGACACATTTTCTACTCCTTGACCGCCACCCGGGCACCATGATTATCAGTAATTGTCGCTATTGTAGTTCCTCCATAATGCCCAACATGATCTCGAAGGGCATGACGCAAGGCAACTGTAGCCGAAGAGCCTTTTACCAACCCATATAGGCCTAACCCCGTGGCACTCCGTCCGCAGGTCAAGGCACCATTTTCAAACATCACATCAAGGATCGCCTGCTCTTCTTGGGAAAATGGTGTCGAAATCCCCGCTGAGACCAATGCATCTTTGTTCAGTATTGCCAATTCTCCCAATGCTTGCGCGAAATTTTCGACATTGTCATCATTCATCGCCAGCCATATATCTTCCATTACCGAACGGCAGCTCTCCTTGCTCAAATGAGGGGCAGCCTGTAATATATTTTCCAAACGCTGCGTTTCTAGTGTCTTGGGTGTATCACCTGGAATTCTGGGGAAATAAAGCACAAAAGCCCAGGCGTCTTTATCATCATGTTGAATTTCATGGCGTCGAATGATATTAGGCACCTCCCCCGCAGGTGAATTAGACTCTACGAGCAGCAAACCCCCTCGATCAAAACCCCATAACTCCAGAGAATTTTGCGGTTTCAGGTCAATAGCTTTGGCTAACGCTATTAGATCATTTTTTTCACTAGTCATATCATCTAATTGAGCTAGGCTCTTGGCAATACTCAATCCTAGAATTGACTCAGAACCAAGCCCGACAAAAGCAGGTATTGCCAATTCAATTTCGACCTCAGCTTGATGATTTAGCTGATGATAATCTAAAAATTTGGTGGCATACTCATACCCTATATCTCCCCGTGCTCCTGTAATTTTATATCCGGAATAAGCTTTTGCAGAAAGATGTACTGGTGGATGCTGTACGGTAATTCCCAACAAACAAGATTTGTTTTCAAATTGAACCATCCCAAAAGACAAAATGGCTGGGGCACCAATTTCGATTAACATAAACCAGGTTCTCCGTAAAGATTTGCAATGGACTGCAATTATGTTTAATTTTAATCCAACATTGAATGGAGCCACTTCTCTTCATGCTAGCAGCCCCACAATTATCCTTTGGTGCAAATTCAATCTGATCGACTTAACTGCTGGTTTCTCGGACATCGATGATCTGCTGGTCTTCAACTGCTTCAAGAGTTTTGATCAATTCATCTTGGGTACAGCGGGAAACTTTAAGCACGATATCCCAATAATCGGGGGATTTCGGCGTTCGAACGCTACCCATGGCCATGATCCCCCAATCCATTGCAGTGATGGCGCTTGTTAGCTTCATAAACTCCCCAGATCGATCTGCTACCCGCATGGTAACTCGCCAACCCTTTTCTTTTGCTCCTAATAGATTTTGTAATTCAATCAGAAGATCGGTTTCTGTGAGTACGCCAACAACAATTCCATCCTCAACAACAGGCAAACAACTTATTTTATTTTGGCTCATCAGGGCTGCGGCATCTTCTACCGTTGCATCCAGATTTATTGTGTGCAAATCATCCTTTTTAATCATCACTTTTTTAACCGTTAAGTCAGCCAAGTAACGAGTGATCTCCCAAACATTCAGACTACTTAATTTTTCTGGTGCGATTTGTAATCGCTCTTGAGTTATTAAACCTAGCAAACGTTTTCCATCACCAACAACGGGCATATGGCGAATGCTGCTCTCACCCATCAGTTTTTGAGCTTCAGTAACACGCTTATCCGGTTCAATCATGATAGGGTGTCGGGTCATGTAATCTTTTACAAACATAGATACTCCTTCTATGCCGGCGCGTGGATCACCGGGTCTAATTGGCTCAGTTGCGCAAGGGGAATGTGGCAGAGGATTCGGTGGCCGTCACCAGCATCCTGATAGGTTGGCATTTCCATTTCACAGATCAACCCTTCATCTGGCAACATCGACCGTCTTGGACAACGAGTCTGGAATGGACAGCCACTCGGTGGATTAAGCGGGCTGGGGACATTACCTTCCAAGCGAATTTTTTCCTGGTGAACACTGGGATCGGGGACGGGAACAGCTGCCAGCAACGATTCTGTATAGGGGTGATACGGTGGAGCATAAATAGCTTCTGCTGCTCCGATCTCCATAAATTTTCCCAAGTACATGACAGCGATATGATCCGAGAAGAAACGCACAACGCTCAGGTCGTGAGCGATAAATACCATCGTGGTGCCTAACTGCGCTTGGATCTCGAGTAAAAGGTTCAGGACTGCGGCCTGTACAGAAACGTCCAGCGCAGAAACAGGCTCATCACAAAGCACCAGATCTGGTCGACCTGCCAGGGCGCGAGCAATGCCAACTCGCTGTTTTTCACCGCCGCTCAGTTGGCGCGGTAACCGATCATAATAATACTCGTCAAGCTTGACAGCGCGTAATAAACGCACGACCTCATCACGGATTTGATTCTTTGGCACAATTTTAAAGCGGCGCAGAGGGCGTTCAATTTGCTGACCGATGGGATAAGATGGATTCATGGTTGAATCCGGGTTCTGAAAAACCATCTGCATCTCTCGGATCATCGAAAGATCTCTTTTGCGAACAGTACCTTTGAGCTCAAACCCCATAAAATCGGCTTTACCTGCTGTAACTTCTTCGAGACCAATGATAGCTTTGATGAGCGTGCTCTTGCCGCAACCAGACTCTCCGACAATACCAAGCGTTTTTCCGCGTGCCAATTCCAAGGTTACGCCATCCACTGCCTTAACGTGCTCTTTCTTACCCAAACCAATCATGCTGAGTACGGAAGAGCTTGGATGACGGTAATAAGTTTTAAGATCGCTAACTTTTAGAATTGGTTCCCCAGTCGTCTTGGCAGCTACAACTTCAGCCAGGTTGGGGATGATCAGATCTTCCGTGGGCTGCCACTGCGAAGCATCGATTTCACCTGAGAAAAGGCAGCGGGACAAATGCCCATCATAAATTGAGCGCAAAGCTATTCGTTTCTGGCGACAGGCATCGCGAGCGTAATCACAGCGTGGTTCAAAGGCACATCCTGGTGGTAGATTATCAGGGGAAGGTACGCGGCCGCGGATCGGGTATAAGATGCTGCTGGCTTTATCTCGCCCCAATTTTGGCAAACAACGAATTAATCCTTGTGTGTATGGATGCAGTGGATTTGCAAAAATTTCCTCCACCGAAGCTAATTCCACCATTTCTCCAGCGTACATCACCCCAACTCGATCGCTCACTCGGGCAATTACGCCTAGATTGTGGCTGATGAAGAGAATTGCCGTATCAAAATCACGTCTTAGGTCATCGACCAAGTCCAATGCTGCTGCCTCAACTGTTACATCAAGAGCTGTTGTTGGCTCATCCATGATCAACAGAGCAGGGTTGTTGAGCAACGCCATCGCGATGATCACACGTTGCTGCTGACCACCGGATATTTGGTGCGGATAACGCTGTAAAACTTTTTCCGGATCGGGCATGTATACACGCCGAAGCATCTCTACACAACGTTCTTGGGCCTCCTCTTCGGAGATCCCCCGGTGAACGGTCAGCACTTCGGTCATTTGTTCCCCAACGCGCAGGACAGGGTTTAATGATGTCATTGGGTCCTGGTAAACCATTGAAATCTGATCGCCTCGCAACTTGCGCAATTCTTCCTCACTGCGACCGATTAACGATTGACCTTGAAAAATGATGTTACCTTTAACGATTTTGCCATTCTTACCCATATAGTTGACCAAACCATAAGCCACAGTGCTCTTGCCGCAACCCGATTCTCCAACAATGCCCAAAGTTTCCCCGCGATTAATTTCAAAGGAAACATCTCGCACAGCATGGATATCTCCTTTGCGAGTCTCATAAGCAAGTCCCAGATTTTCTACGGTGACAACTGGTTGATCCATTTTTCCAGATTGTTGGGTCATACCATTTACTCTCTTCCTATGGTTTCCATAGTGCACGATGATATCTTTGGTAACTCTTCGACGGATAAGGTCAAAACCATAATTATCGGTAGCGCTGAGTTTCTTCTGTTATTCCGTCAGCAAGCAGGTTTAGCCCAACTACCACCATGGCGATAGCCAGTGAGGCCCACAGCGCATCCCATGGATGGCCGGCCTGAATAAAACTCTTTCCTGAACTGACCATACTGCCCCAATCGGGGGAAGGAGGCGGCAACCCAAGACCCAGAAAGCCAAGCGTGCCAATAGAAAAAACCGCGTAGCCAACGCGTAACATGGCATCGATGATGATGGGACCTCGGGCATTAGGCAGTATTTCCACAAACATGATATACCAAGAACTTTCACCACGCGTTTCAGCTGCAGCGACAAAATCGCGCGTTTTGATATCTAAGGTTAAGCTCCTTACCAGACGAGCAATACCAGGTGCACCCGCAAGTGTGATGGCAATAACAACATTCGTGGCGGAGGGTCCCAGCGCAGCGATGATCACCAAATATAGGAGAATCTGGGGAAATGCCATCGAGGCATCCAGAATGCGCATGACAATCTCATCCACCAGTCCCCCCTTATATCCAGCTATGACACCCAGCGTCCCTCCGATAATCAACGCAATGATGACTGCAGCTGGAGCCAATGTCAATATTGTGCGCGAGCCATAGGCTAGGCGTGCCCAAAGATCGCGTCCATTGCGGTCGGTGCCGAGCCAGTGATTAGCTGATGGTCCCATCAAATTTTCGCCTCGAAATTGTTCGAATGGAGAATATCGTGCGAGCAAGGGGGTAGGTTCAAAATCACCTGCCCTGACCCAACAAGCCGGTGAAAAGATGCAATTATCAGCAAACAAGGCGATGATCACCCAAAAGCCAACTAAACATAAACCTACAACGGTAACCTTAGAATTAAATAGAATCCCCAATCCAGCCTTCATTTTTTCCCAGCGGGTAGGTGCGGCAGAATTCAGGGCTCCGCTACTTTGAGCGGTTTGTTCAATTGCTGTCATGCTCTTGGCTCCTTTGCTTTGTTACACTCTGGGTATGTCATCCATACCGAATGCGCGGATTCAAATAAGTATAGATAATGTCAGCCAATAATTGTGTGCCGACAGCGACCACAACCAACAGCATTGCCGCGGCTTCTGTAGCAAACACATCCTTGAACAAGGCTGCTTCCAAGACATAACGTCCGAGTCCCGGAAAGCCAAAAAGGGTTTCCACAATTACAATGCCACCGAGCAACCAATTGACATGCAGCATAATTATTGTAATAGGTGCCATCAAGGCATTCTTGATAGCATGTTTGAAAACAACTTGGCGACGAGGCAGGCCCTTCAAAATAGCCGTACGAATATAATTTGTACGCATGACCTCCACCATACTAGCACGGGTGATACGAAGAACATAACCGAGTTCAATCAGCGTGAGAGTCATGACAGGCAGAATTAGCATCTCGGGATTTTCAAAAATGGCTGTATCACTGGTCACAACCACGGCTCCGGGTACAAGATCAAGCCAGGTTGAAAATATCAATATCAAAAAAACACCGCTGGCAAATTCTGGCGTAGCTGTTGCTACCAGACTGCTGATCGAAGCCATGCGATCAAACAAACCCCCTTCATTCAATCCCGCAATTAACCCCAAAACAAGTGCCAAAGGCATGACGATGATAAAGGCTATTCCAGCCAAGAGGGCTGTGTTCTTTAATCGGCGGATGAGGGTTTCGGCAACCGGACGACGAGTGTAGAAAGAAACCCCGGGGTCACCACGCAATAATCCACGCTGCAATGGAATATACTTCCTAGGAGCACCCGCGGCAGTGGTCCAAGTGGCTTTGGTTAATGTCCAAGCAACCTGATCATCACCCTTGATCCACATGGCCGCATGACCAGATTTTCTCACCCCCCAGAATGTCAACAAACCATCTTCATTGGGAGTCCACACATCACCGCTAATAATTATTTCATTTGTAGAGCCATTATCCTGACGTTCGACCCGGATGATCGTCTCTCCATCGGGCGTGTGGTTCTGGTACAAAGTGCCATCATCAGCCACCGCCCACCAACTATAGCGGTCATTATCTTGATCATATATTCGTGTTACAGGGTCACCGATGAGCTGCGCTGCTTCCCAGTCACTACCAAGCATCCAGCGTTTATAGCGTGTAATCGCAGGTTGATCGAGCCCATTTTGGGCGTTAAAGGATGCCTCTTGAGCTGGTGTAATGGTATTTCCCAATGTATTGATGGCAATATTGCCCGGCGCCAATTCCGATATGGCAAACACTGCTACCGAAACAACAAACAACGTTATGAGCAGGAAAACGATGCGACGGATAAGAAATTTAACCATATATCCTCCATATTGGACTGGGAATCACTCAGGGGAAGCTCTAAAAAAGGGGACAGGCCACGCCCAACCACAATCAGAAATATTTCAATGGTCGGACGAGACCTGCCCCACAATTTTGTTGATCACACTAAAGATTTTACAAAAACTGGTTCTCATGGATCAGAGCCATTAAAGAACAATGGATCAACCAGTATTGAGTATTGAAGGTTTAGAGCCAAAGCCACGCAGTTGAGCTACGCGTGGGGGTCCTTGTCCGCATCATACCAGACTTCCCGCCACAGGTTGTAGGTGGTGGGATGAGACTTGATGCCGATAAAGGCAGGATTTGAAATCATCCAACTGGTGAGCCAGTAGGAGATGGCAATTGAACCACGCTCACCCTGAATCTTCTGGATGTCAGCCATAATAGCACGCCGAGCTTCAATATCTAACGTGCCTTGAGCCTTTATCAACAAGGTGGTGAACTCTTCGTCCACCCAGCGGGATTCATTCCAGGGCACGGGAACACCATCAGCGTCGCCAATATAAGCCAACGGCAGCACCATCACAGCCAACGGACGGTGCGTCCAAGGGGTGATACCTACAGCGGCTTCTGTCCAAAGATCCCAGTAGGCTGAATTCGGCATGGTATTCAGGGTAATATCAATGCCGGCTGCCTTAGCGCTTTCCTGCAGTGTCTCAGCATAGGCAACCACATCAGGCCAGCCCGTACCAACCGCAATATCAAAGGCTAACCCCTCCTTACCGGATTCTGCCAACAATGCTTTAGCACCTTCGGGATCATAGGCCGGCACATCCATGGGGGCAAACTCGGGATGCACAGGGCAAACATGGAAGTCGTGACCCAAGAGACCCTCCCCAAAGTAGGCTTGATTATTTATCTTCTCTCGATCCTGGCACATCTTGACTGCCATACGGGCATTATTATCAGTCCAAGGATCCAGATCGACTCGGAAGCGTAACACGCGCGCTCGCGAAGTGCCGATCGGAAGAACATTGACATTGGGATCATTGCGCAATGCTAGGAAGCTGTCTACAGTAGGATCATAGATCGTATCCACCTGTCCACCTTGGAGCGCAGCTACGTAAGCAGTTTGGTCGTCGCCCAAATCAACCCATTCGATAGCATCCAGATAAGGAAGTGGGTCGCCATCCTCGCCCATCTGCCAATAGCCAGAATCTCCATTGGCAAAGCGGCTGACAACACGCACGCGCTCGGCGACCACAAACTCATCTATGGTATATGGGCCGGTGCTGGGGTTCTTGCCCGAAGTGACATCCCCATCGAAGCTGGGATGCATGATCTGGGCTGGGTAGTGGAACAGCTGCTCGGGTACAGCCAGGAGCGGTCCGTCTAGGTTAAGCTTTATGGTGTAGTCATCTACTATCTCTACGCCATCGATGGTGAGAAATCCCTCCCACAAGCCCAAGATCGATGAACCAACATCAGGATTGAGCCACTCTGCGAAGTTAAACTTGACATGCTCGGCTACAAATTCATCGCCATTAGTCCACTTAATGCCCTTGCGTAATTTGAGCGTCCATGTGGTTAGATCGGCACTGGCTTCCCAACTCTCGAGGAGATATGGATGGGTGATATTATCACTATCGGTTTCTGTTAGATACTCAAAAACATGACGGAATTGGTTGGCATCATAAACCCAGGAGAAACGACCTGGGTGATCAACAGCTGGAACTTGGGTGGCAACGCGCAGTGTGCCACCACGTACAATTCCGCCAACTGGGGCCGCTTCTTCAGCTACGGTTACAGCTTCTTCTACTGGCGCTCCACAAGCCGCTAGGAATTGAGCCGCCACAGCAGACATGCCAAGAAGCGTTGAGAAGCGCAAAAACTCGCGGCGAGAAATTCGCCCCTGAGTCAATTGTTCATAAGCTTCAGGGATCGCTGGGTGAGTCTTGGCCATTTCTTCTTTAGAAACTTTGTATTTTGACACTTGTGCTTCCTCCTTGATGAATCAATATGCAACAATAAATATTTTATGTTGAACATTATTATATTCCAATAGCTCCTCCTCTAAAAATGCTCGGAAATTGATGATTATTGTTACCCTTAATAAATGGATATAGTTCGTCTGATCGAACAAATACCTATAGCATACTTAACCCAAAGACAAGTGAATGACTGTGGATTTTATGACACGCTGGCAAAACAAGGTTCATTTTGTAGTGCGCTTTCATTATTCAGTTTTTCAATAAAGATACAAATAAAGTTATTGGGAAGTAATTGAAGCTTTTCTTTTGTGCTCACAAATGGGAGTGGAAATTATGCGGTTACCATCACATACATGAGTTTTCTATAAAGATTCAATCTTTTAAAGGGGGATATCTGGTAATTTCAAATCGACGTTAAGATCATAGCATAATTTCATATGCTTGCCAAGTTATTTTTATGAAATTATTATATAAGGAAAATTTAGGGAATTTTTGAGATATGCAATAGGTCTGTTTATCAATAATACCTGCTAATATGCGTATGATATATCAGCAATATATCTTTAATGTGCCAACTTGTCAACATCACCGTTGCTCAACTCTCAAAAAGCAAAAGCTCTGTATGGGTTTTCAATCGTGATACGGTTCACCTGTCCTTCTCTCAAGCGCCTTTTCCGCAAGGCCGGAAGAAAATTAGTGATTAAGTCTGTGTATCCCCGAAAACCCTCATCGGGTATGCCGTCCTGATGCGCAGGGTTGTACCAACCAGCATCATGGGAAAGTAACAACTTATCGTCACAACCAGCTTCTATAATTCCAAGTACATTCTCTATCAATTGCGCTTGAGTCTGCCAAGTGCCGCCAATGGAATCGATCTCCAAAAATGCACCGCGTTGGGCAACTTCAAGTTGAATTTGCAAATCGTCTTCAGCTTGAGCGTGAACCCAGATAAAACGCGCTAAATCGAGGTTTTCATCTTCTAGAATATCTACCACCCTCAATGCCACTTCTCCCCCGATGGCATGACAGGCAATCACGGCTCCCGATGCTGCACTTGCCCTGGCCGCGCCTTTGAGATTGCGAATCTCCAAGGCAGTCGGACCATCATCACTCACCGCAAGTTTGATAAATCCAGCCCGAATATTCGTGCCCTCGATGCCAAACAATAGTTCTTGAGCCCACAACGCTGCTAAGAATTCAACATTCACATCTCGCAACGAAGCCGGTGTGAAGGCTTCTTTATATATTCCCGTAGGCGCAATAAGATGAATCGGTGTACTTTCTGCCAACAGCTTCAAGACAGCCAAATTTCTTCCGATCCCAACAGTTGAACACGCCACTAACGCCGTTATTCCACTGGCATATGCATCTGCCAGATAGGGCTGGACTAACGCCACGACATCATCAGGATCAGCCTGAGCATATTCGTGAGCCATCGGTCCGCGCAGATCGGTGAAGAGGTGCTCATGCGTCAACATCAAACCGAGTTCATCCGCGGCAACTGGCCCCGAAATTGTATGTACCCTTTTCGTCATGCGGAAAGCCCTATCCTGCAAATTGACATGCCCTTCATCCAAGGATATACTTCAAAAATGTTTAGATCAAAAATTACTGAGCACCTTGACGCTAACAATATCATTTATCGCATTTTACCTCACACTGAACCAGTTTTCACAGTTGAAGCGGCAGCCGCTCAACGCGATGTGATCAAGGAAGAAATGGTCAAATCGATCTTGCTGCGTGAGAAAAAGAAGCCACGCTATGTCATGGCCTGTGTGACGGGCGACTCTCGACTAGATCCGCAGGCTGTGCGGGAGCACCTCCCTGGCGAGTGGCGACGATTAAGTTTTGCTTCTGCCGAGGAAATTCAAACGTCAACCGGCTATACGCAAGGAGCAGTGGCGCCCCTTTGCTTGCCCGATGATATTCCTGTCGTTTTTGATGAGGCCATTGTGCAATGCAAGAAAGTCAATATCAGCAATGGCAATCACATGGCCGGCTTGGAGCTAGATACGCAAGATTTAATAAAGTTATCCGGAGCAATCATAGCCCCTATCGCTGCACCAAAGGTGTGATCACAACTCACCCAACATGGCTATAAGCATCAAGCTGATCCAAGGTTTCGTTGATTATAATCGCATTAAAGGGGATTGTTTGTGAAATCACCATGGAAAGAACTAGTTTTCCAACACGAACATACTCATTCACCGTAGGTAATTCACTGGCTAAGTGCTCCGATACATCAAGGATTTCGGCCTCCCAGCATAATATCTAAACCTTGGTGTCATCTTCGATTTTCTTCTCATTCAATCCCACCAGGTCTACCCAACCAAAGAATTCTAGCTTTTTCCCAGCTTCAAGGGGCGTCTTTTCATGACACGGCATGTGGTCGACATAGGACCCTTCCTAATAACAGCTTGCTAAAGTGAGTCCTCTTCTGGCAGGTGAAACACGCTCGGTTAAGAGATACCGATATACCAGTGAAACTGTTATTGCTATATTCGCCAATCACAGCTATAAGGGATAGTGGTTTCCTGCATTGATAAAAGATTAACCCGTCTATACGATTTGATCAGTGTGAAAATCGTCTCCTAATGCATCCTGTAAATGATCCATCACGACGTTGTATAACTTTTTAATTTTTCATCGAGGCAGCTATCAATTGCTTCAACCTGATGGGAAGCGATGATTTTCTGTGCATATAGACGGGCCCGTGCGGCGTAATCATCAGACCCCTCATTTTTCCAGGTATCATAATCTTTGTGATCAACGGCATGGGGCAACCACACGGATTTCAATTGCCTGAAGGTATGATCGTGGCTGATAAACTCACCTGCAGGACCGACTTCAGCGAGGACCTCTGCTGCCAGGCTTTCTTCTGAAACTTCGAAACCGCTCACAAATCGCTTTATCCACCTAATTTGATCTGCACCCAGAACGATACTTTCCAGGCTGCCGGACAATCCGGAGTTTAGATACCCGACATCGTGAATTAGGTTGGTGCCGGATAGTGCAGCCACCAAGAGACTGCTGGCATATTCAGCTCCAGCCTGGGCATCTACCAATTTGCTGTCCGTAGCGCCACCCGTCCCGAAAACCGGGATACCATAATGACGTGACATTTCTGCCATGATTAGATCGTTGAGTCGCCATTCAGGCGATCCGTAGGGGAACAAACCTGTCTTCATGTCCAGGGGGCTGACACAAGCCCCAGTTATAAACGGCGCTCCAGGACGCTGAAGCTGGTGCATAACCAATCCAGCCAAAGTTTCCGCCAGGGCCAAAGCCATGGTTCCGTACATTGTCAGAGGTCCGCTAGCGCCGCTCATGATCGTGGGGACATAGATCAACGGAATCCCGCGGTCAGCACAGAAAATCAGGCGTTCAATGGCCTGGAGATCGTGTTCCAGTGGTGAAATAAATTGCCCATACATGATGTAATCGGGACGTTTACGAAAAGCGGCATCACCACCCGCCATCAGACAAGCCATCTCGTGTATGCGCTCGAACGCATCAAGCCCGGAGAAACTGGTCATAATGACCGGTTTCGTTGTGTTGCGCAGGATGGTGTAATATTGCTGGGGTTCAGCATCTTCGTTGGGTACATCTCTGGGCATAGCGAAGGACATGACAAAATCAATCTCATCCAAGGCATCGCACAATCGCGCTGAACGGGCGACATCCTCCAGGAGTGAAACGCGATGTTCCTCGCTCTCTGTATCGTGAGTATAAATTAGATCGGAGCCTGTTCCAAAGTAGATTTGATTAGCCCCCAACGGCATGACAGGCTCTCCCAATCGATTGTGAATGACAACATCTCTTTGAGCAGTTTTAAGCGCTTCCGAAACCATCTCTGCAGTCAGATATACATGCGCTTCATCACCCAACTTGGCACCAGCTTGCCCAAGTCGGGTGCGCATATCGGGGTGATGTACATTTAGACCTATATCAACGAGGATTTGGATAGCTGCAGTATGAAGCTGTTCAATTTTAGCTTGATTCATCATGGCGAGGCTGGGTCGCCAAGCTGGAAATGGATTCATGTTGAATATCCTTGGTAGCGTGTTCCTTGGAATGCGGAATGCCACTATATCGTTGAACATTATATCTCTGCACGATTTGGGATGGTTCGCGGCAGCACATGCAAAAGAAAGCATCATCTCCAAGCGAGGGCGCGCGAACGTGCGCCCTACAAACTCAGCATATTGATCGCTTCCTCTGGACAGGTGTTGGCGCACAAACCGCAACCCCAACACTTCACCGGATCGTACTGAACACCTTTTTTAGGCTTTCCTTTCACTTCAACGACGGAGCCATCGTGGTAGAAAGCATCAAAGTAACAACGTCTAACGCAAGCCCCACATGAATCACACAAATCCGTATCATGGGCTGCAATATAGCGGCTTTTCGGCCAGGCACCTTTGCTATCTAGCTGCTCAGCTGCCCTGAAAGGATAACAATCACATGCGCAGCAATTGCAAATGGCGTGCAAGCCGCGTGATTGCCATTCGCTATCTGCGGTGTGCATGAGTCCTTTTTTATCAGTCCAGCGAAGGAGATTTTTAGCTTCTTCTTTGGTCAACTCCCGTCCATGGCCGCGATCCAAAGCCTTGCGACCGCCTTCGTCCAACCAGATGCACGTCTCTATGGGTTTATCACAGTTCTCTCCCAGTTTGCGACAATCACAGGGTGTAACGACGATATCGGTAGCAGCATCTATCATGTCTTCAACTTCGCTCAGCAGCATGATTGTGTCATTGGGCAAAGCATTCTCGGCTTCGAGACCACGCATTTTCCGCTCAATATTTTCCTTATGCTTATTGATGAATTGATCCAGAAAGCTGCGATTGATGATCTGGCGATCTGCAGCAGGGATATCGTGCCAGTTTTCATATTTGGCAAAGTGATCCAGGCGAGCGTAATAATTGGCTGGCGTGTAATTTGTGACCCCATCTTGGACGACCTTATTCAAAATACAGCGAGCATAAGCACTTTGCACAAGATCAGTGGTTTGGGCGTTATTCCAACCCAAAAGGTCAGCTATCTTCTCCACAGGAAGAATTTGATCCGCCATCTTAACCACGAGATCCATCTCACGCGTTTCCACCATCAAAGAGAGATATGGGAGACCGTGCTCCCACACTTCGAAGACGTCGACAAATTTATCGAATAGTGTGTCGGTTGCTTTTATGGTGTGACCTCCTGTAAAGCAATCATATCCAATTTTTGGACAATGTTATTAGGCAGAGGCTCAGCGCGGTGATTCTCGATGATCTGCTTAACTTTTCTATTGGCGCGTTCTTCTAACGTCGTGCTGCCCTCTTCTGCCCAGCGATGAAAATCTAATCGATCCATGAGGGAGGGATTCCAATCTTCACGCACGTGGTTGAAGGTATGATCCGATTCCAAAAATTGATCGTCGGGGCCGATCTCATGGATCAAATCTAAAGCCAGTGTATCTTCACTGATTTCCAACCTGGCGAAATATTTTCTAAGCCAACCGATGATTTCATCGCAAAAATGTACTAATTCTAATGATCCGGTCATAGCGCAATCCAGGTAACCAATATCATGGATCAGATTTGCACCATTGAGTGTGTTTTCGAACAAGGTCAGGGTTGTTTCGGCTGCTGCCTGAGCATCAAAGATTTTTGCATCAGAGCAACCAGCCATACCAAATGTTGGGATGCCATAATGATGTGTTAGATCCCAGCCAAAAGAATTGCCTTCAGGAGCGCCATACAAACTTACCATAGAACGCATATCCATGATCCCGCCACTAGGATTACTACGTATAAATGGAGAGCCCTCTCGCTTGAGTTGGGATAGCACCAACCCGGCTAACTGGCCGGCATTACCAAGGGCAAGTGAACCAGCAACCGTCATGGGTGCTGTCATACCACGATTATTCCCCGGTGCGTATATTGTAGGCAAATTGCGTTCAGCGGCATAGAGCAATCTCTTTATACTTTCTTCATTATGCTGAAAGGCTGAGACGGTATTGACATAATTAATTACAAAAGGATAGCGCTGTAAATTCTCCAAACCACCCACGGCAGTAGCAGCCATCTCTATCGCGTAAACGGTACTTGATGCCTCAATGCCAACAAACACTATCGGCTTGGTGCTTTCTTGCAGCATGATCGCCATTTGTCGACGCTCGTAATTATCTTCTGGCACATCCGACGGTAAATACATTGACATGACAAAGTCCAGGTTCGGTAATGCATCCACGAGACGCACACCGTTGATCACATCATTCAACACGGCCTCGCGTCGTTTGCCAGAGTGCAAATCATAAATATACATACAGTCGGAGCCGACACCAAAATAACTGCGATACGCCCCAAGGGACATAGCTCTCTGGCCTGTTTGATTGAAGATGGTGATATTCTTCGGCGCGGTGCGCAACGCCCATTCAACCAAGTGAGATGGAATCAATACCAGATTTCCATCTGAAATTTTTGCGCCCCCTTTGTTAAAAAGCTCCAAGGCTTCTTGGTCGAAGAAGCGCATTCCTGTCCGATCCATTATTTCCAGGCTAGCTTCATGGAGTAATAACATCTGATCAGGAGTAAGGCTATTTGAGCGAGTTGAACGTTTGCCATTAAATTGATCGAAAGTGGCATTCATATTTACCTCATCTAGACATGGCCGTAATAATCGCGGTGCACAGCTACGGAATAAGCATAATCGAGCAGCGTTCCCCAACTGAAAATAGGGATATCAATCTCGCGTTGGATCGCGCGGGCGAACGGCTGCATGCCGGTACATTCCAGCATCATGGCGCCCATATTTGGGTGGGCTTTATAAAATTCTATTGCAACTTTAAGAAATTCTTTTTCAGCTTTATCGTAATACGCTTCAGGGATATCAGGACGAGTTGGGGCATACCATAGGTTTTCAAATTCGGGACAGGCGCCATCATCCTCTGCCCCCGTAATTACATAATTACTACCCAACTGAATACCCACTGCTTCCAGGTGAATTGGTAGTAGTTGTGCCGAACGAGCAGCCATAATGCCCACGACTCGTTCTGGGCCAATCAACTGCTGGGCCCAGGGAACTTGCAATAGGCTCGACATAAACACCGGCACATCTACATAGCCAGCTATCTCTTTCTGGAAGAAAGCGAAATAACCACATTCTGCAGCAATGGCCCGACAGCCCATACTTTCCAGTTTTTTTGCCGCTCTGCGGATCGGATCACGACAAGGAGATTTATCCTTTTCATGCACCAAAGCCCATATATCTACGCCTTCTACGATTTCATATTGAACGGGGAATGGGAAAGCGCTGGCATTTCGCACATCCCCAGGAAATCCCGGGTAAACATCATCGAGGATGATGATACCTAATCCCATGCCATAACAGCGATGGTCCTTACGAGCTTTGATATGATCTATCCCGAAATCTCTATTTCGATACATCGAATCTCTCCTTCTTCATGCAAACATAAATTATCGGCTCCGTCCCCTTTTCCTTGCATAGAAATAGTATAACGTCAAAATGATTTTTTTCTCAGTGCGTATTCTAAATTCTATCCCCACCTTTATCCCTACCTATTTCGCTTGATGGAATATCGATTATACTTTGAGCGGAAAAAAGAGCCATGGAGGCAGTAATGACAATCACCCAAAGCAACTATCAATCCATCATCGCACCAAGGTTCCGTAAGCTGTCGGATGACCAACTAAAACGCATTCATTATGCCAGCCTGGAAATACTCGAGCGGACAGGTGTGCGGCTCTTAGTACCCGAAGCCGTCGACTTACTCAAGGCAGCCGGAGCGGATGTTACTGAGGGCAACCGCGTACGCATCCCAGCACATCTGGTGGAATGGGCTCTTAGCATCGCTCCAAAGCGAATCGTCCTGGCTAATCGTCTTGGTGAACGAGTTATGCCTTTGGAACGGGGTAATATTTTTTATGGGCCTGGCTCTGACTGCCCCAATATCATCGATGTGGACACTGGTGAGCGACGCCCAGGTACGCTTCAAGATATTGTCGATGGCATTCGAGTGTGTGATGCCTTACCAAATATCGATTTCTTGATGTCATTAAATATTGCAGGAGACATCCCACAAGAACACGCCGATTTGTATCAGATGCAGGCCATGCTGACCAATTCCCACAAGCCAATCCTGTTCGTAACTACAGAGTTCGAAGGTTGCGTTGGGGCCATTGAAATGGCAGAAATCGTGGCTGGTGGGTCCGAAGCTTTGCGGCGCAATCCGTTTTGTGCCTTGTATATCAATGTAACCGCCCCCCTAGTGCATAATGAAGAAGCGCTGAAAAAACTACTCTTCATGGCGGAGAAAGGTTTGCCGGCAACTTACACTCCGGTGGTGTTACGTGGAGCGAGTGGGCCAATCACACCCGCCGGGGCAGTGGCTTACGCCAACGCAGGCGAATTAGCTGGGTTGGTTATTGCCCAACTCAAAAGAGAGGGAGCGCCCATCATACTCAGCGGCGGGACCCAGGATATGCTCGATATGCGCACCATGCTTGATATCTATGCCGCACCAGAAAATCGCGTGCTGTGTGTCGAGATGGCTCATTATTATGGCTTACCAATCTTTGGCTTGGGCGGGGCATCTGACTCGAAAGTGCCCGATCAGCAAGCTGCTGCTGAAGTTGCATTCTCATTACTCACGGAAACAATGGCTGGATCCCATCTCATTCATGATGTAGGCTACTTGGAAGGAGGGTTGACCAACTCCTTGGAGATGATCGCAATGGCTGATGAGATGATCCATTGGGTCAGGAAGTTCATGAAGGGCATTGTAGTGAACGATGAAACCCTGGCACTAGATTGGATTGATCAGGTTGGGTTGGATGATGATTTCCTGGGGATTGATCACACACTCAACCACTTCCGCGAGGATTGGTACCCAACATTACTTGACCGGCAGAATCATGAAGGCTGGTCAGCCGATGGAAAGCTTAGTTTGCGACAGCGCGCTCAGAAACGTGTCAAAAACATTATGGCCAATCACCACTCGGAACCCCTGCCCGTGGATATTAGACTGGGAATGCAAGATATCATAGATAGGTCTGTTGCATAGCTATCAAATCAAAGTTTTTTAATAACGCCTAAGGTAAATGAGCCAGAAACATGAAACAAGCAATGATAAATCACAGGTGCGAATTTCTTTCATCCACCGACGTGCAAGCAATCCACGATACCAGTATGAAATTACTATCGGAGGTTGGGATTCGATTCCCAGATGCTGAAACGCTGGCAATCTTCAAAAAACATGGCATAAAAACAAACGGTCAAACCGTCTACCTGAGTGAAGATCAGGTCATGAAATTCATTGCAACAGTTCCCTCACAATTCACCATCTTCGCACGTAATTCTGATCGAGATGTGACCATCGGTGATGGTAAACCCATTTTCGTTCCGGGGTTAGGGGCGCCTTTATTAGTTGACTCAGAAGTGGGCAAACGCGCGGCCACAATGGCTGATTACCACAACCTGGTGCGGTTGGCTCACAAATTACCCAACCAGGACATGAATGGGTACCTCATGGTTATGCCCAGTGACATCCCCAGTGATACGGCATCTTTAGAAATGCTCCACGCGGGTATTGTTCACTCAGATAAAGCCTTTATTGGCAGCACAGATGGCATGATAGGGGCAAAAAATACCGTTGAAATGGCAAAAATTCTCTTCGGAGATGATCTTGCGCAACCAGTGACCATAGGGGTCATCAACCCTATCAGCCCTTTAGGCTATAGCCCAGACATGATCGCAGCCTTGTGGGAATATGCCAAAGTTGGTCAACCGTTAGTTATAGCCACATTAATTATGGCGGGATCTACTGGACCCATCACCCTGGCAGGTGTGCTTGCACAACAAAATGCAGAATTATTAGGCGGGATTGTTCTGACGCAATTAATCCATCCCGGTTTGCCTGTAATTTATGGATCAACCTCCACAAATATTGATATGCGCACTGGCGCTTTGGCTATTGGTAGTCCCGAGCTATCGCTTTGCATCAGCGCACACAACCAACTGGCTCGATTTTACGGATTACCGAGTCGAAGTGGTGGAGCGCTCACTGACGCAAACACTACCGATGCCCAGGCAGGATATGAATCCATGTTCAGCTTGCTGACTACGATTAACAGCGGTACAGATTTCGTCTTGCACTCAGCCGGGATTTTAAGTTCCTATATGGCCTTCTCTTTTGAGAAATTCATCCTCGACGATGAAATGATCGGCATGTTACACAAATATATGCGGGGAATTGATGTAACTCCTGATACCCTAGCCTACGAAGTCATAGCAAAAGTAGGGCACGATGGCCATTTTTTAGGAGAGGACCTTACCCTGGAACGCTGCCGCTCTGAGTTCTGGCAGCCAGCTATTGCTGATCGTAATGACCTGGAAACCTGGATGTCGGGGGGCAGGAAAGACGCTACGATACGAGCACGCCAACGATGTGGCGAACTACTTGCCGAACATCGCGATCCACCCTTAGATGATCTGATTGCAAAACAATTACAGACGTACATTGAAAAAATTTTCCCAAATCTCCTAGCCCGGTGAAGCCTGAATTTACAAACAATATCATTCAACATGGCTGTACAAAAAATTCAGGCAATCAGTAATAAATTACTTTATGGTAAAAATTTCATAACGAAGGCGCCCAGACCACAAAGGTTTGTAAAAATTGAGCATTTATAACTTGTGAATATTTCTTTCAAATTATTTTGTTGTGATTCTTGGTTCTTTTTACCTTCTTTTTTGCGAGTACTTCGTGCCTCATCAAAGGGAATCGGGACAATGTGTGGCAAAAGAGATGCGATTCTCCAAAAAAAGAATCTAAATAAGCATTGACTCTGATATACATATGATATACTAGTAATTACCCACATTCACAACTCAATAAGCTCAAAAAGAGGTGATTTTATGGCAAAAAATCTTACCACTATTGTCTCTTCTAAAACCCAAACGGTTGAGATCAACCGGGAGAAACCTACCGTTATTATCGGTGAACGCATCAACCCCACCGGACGAAAACTAATGCTAAAAGCCCTGCAAGACGGGGATTTCGATATCGTCCGTAGGGATGCCAAAAGTCAAGTGGAAGCGGGAGGCTAAAATCCTTGACGTCAACGCTGGCGTGTCCCGGGCGCTGATGAGCCAGCGTTACTTAAGCAAGTCATCACTACGGTGATGGAAACCGTGGACGCGCCACTCTGCATCGATACCGCTGACCCAGAAGCGTTAGAAGCCGCTTTATCAATGTATGAGGGTAAGGCGCTAATCAATTCCGTCAATGGAGAAGAACGCTCCTTAAAAACAGTACTCCCCCTGGTAAGGGAATATGGCGCTGCAGTAATTGGCCTGTGCATGGACGATGATGGCATTCCTCCCACCGCCGAAGATCGTCTCAAGGTAGCCGCGAAAATTATTGAAAGAGCCGGAAAACTAGGCATTCATCCAGAGAATATCGTTATCGACCCGTTGGCATTAACCATGGGGGCAGATCACACAGCCGGATGGGTCGCAATGCAGGCCATCCAGAGGATTGTTGCAGAGTTTGGCGTCAACATCACTATGGGCGCCAGCAATATCTCATTCGGTATGCCTGATCGAAAATATATCAACGCCACGTTTATTGCCATGGCAATCCATTCAGGATTGACCTGCCCCATCACGAATCCGCTTGAACCAGAAGTGAGCATCGCCATCAAAGCGGCTAACCTCGCTATGGGGCGAGATGAATATGGTATGGCATGGATCCATGCTTATCGCGCCCGTTTGAAAGAACAAGAAGAAAATAACTGATGAGAGTATATGAAACCCACTGACGCCGAGAAAGCCTATTCTCAGATTAAAAAGGATATCATTAGAACAAAAATGCTTCCTGGTTCTATGATCAGCGAAGCCCAGATTATGGATGAATTGGATTTGGGTAGAACGCCGATCCGGGAGGCTATCAAACAACTTCAAACAGAATATCTGATTAAAGTCACGCCTCGGAGGGGAATGTACGTAACTGATATCGCTGTCACGGATCTCACCCAACTCTTCGAGGTACGCGTAGAGCTGGAAGCTTTGGCAGCTCGGTTGGCGACGCAACGAATTACCAAAGAACAACTCGCCAGGTTGAAAACATTGGGTGAGACTTATAAACAAGCAAAGATAAAAGACAAAGAGGTGTTGATTGAGATTGATCATGCATTTCACACGCAGATCAATGAGGCTGCCCACAATAAATTCTTATACAAAGAGCTAGAACATTTCTATAATCTATCGCTGCGAATCTGGTATTTGGCAATCAATTATACTCAAGCTGAGGATATTGATTTAGACGCCCACATTGATATCCTTGTGGCTGTAGAGGCGGGGGATGCCCAAAGTGCCGGGCAAAGAATGAAAATCCATGTAGAGAATTTCCACCAAACCATCAAAAAGTATCTTTAGTAACCCCTAGATATGGAGGAAGAAAAATGAATGAATTACTTTCTAGTCTTTCCACAGCCGTTATCGAAGGCAATCTTAATGAGATTGTGGTTCTCACCGAGGATGCCCTGGATGACGGACTCAGCGCCAAAGACATCCTTGACAAAGGCTTAATGTTTGGCATGGATCATGTTGGTGTTGAGTTCAAAGCAGGCAATATGTTTGTGCCTGAGGTACTTCGTTCTGCTCGAGCGATGCAATCTGCGATGGCCTTGATCAAACCTCTGCTCGCTGAGACAGGTGAATTTATGACCGGCAAAATTATCTTAGGCACCGTCAAGGGAGATTTGCACGATATCGGCAAGAACTTGGTCGGCATGATGTGTGAAGGCGCGGGCTTCGAGGTCATCGATATGGGCAAGGACATCGGTCCAGAGGCTTTTGTTGAAGCCGTCAAAGAACATGATCCTCACATTTTAGGCATGTCGGCCCTGTTGACGACCACGATGCGTGCTATGGAACATACTGTCAAGTCTCTTGAAGAAGCTGGCGTACGCGACAAGGTCAAGATCATAATAGGCGGTGCTCCTGTTACCCAGGCCTATGCTGACCGAATTGGTGTGGATGGCTATGCATCGAATGCCGCTTCAGCTGCGGACTTAGCCAAGAAGTTTATGAGCTAAGGAATATGGGATAAGGGAGTACGAGGAAGTAATTGCATATCCAGTTTCCCGAAGCTTGGTAAAAAGAACTAAGTCTCGTGTTGCTGGATATGGTACAACCAAAGATGTTCTTAACATCGAGCGATTTGGCTTGATCTAACGAATGCGGCATGGGTCTGTTTTAATTCCAGCCACAATTGCTGATGTATTCATTTAGCCCTGTATTGGAAAAAAACCGCTTCAATACTATTTCTGATCCAAGAACGTAGGTTCCAAGCAGAAAAAAATGGTCGTGTAATAAACCGCCAGATTAAAAACGCTGCGCGCTGGAAGTATCCCTACGCATTACTCCCTTACTATTTTATCTTCTTATCAACCTAGCAAAAGGAGTCTTTAAATGAGGGCGAATTACACCGTTAATTCCGGCGTGCGCTTTCGAATGCTCTCGGACGATCAATTGCAAGAATTGTATGACGGCGTACTTCATGTGCTGGAATACACCGGTCTTGATGTGCACCATGAGCAGGCGCGCGAAATATTAAAAGAAGCTGGTGCCTGGGTAGATGGTATCCGAGTACGTATACCTTCTTACATAGTCAGGCATTCACTGGACTTAGCCCCACGCAGCTTCACAATTTTTTCTCGTGATGGCAATCCTGAGCATGATATCCACATTGGGCCAGGACGCGGCCACTTTGGACCTGGCCCAACCTGCCCCAATTTCATCGATGTGGAATCCTTGGAACGGCGTCTCTATGTAAAATCTGACGTCCCGCTCGTTGCCAAAACAGTAGATGCGCTGCCCAATATTGATTTCTGCGAATCTCTCGGGACGGTAAACGATGTGCATCATGACCTGGGGGCATTATATGAGTTCGCAGGTATGTTCCCCAACACCAGCAAACCCATCGTGGCTTGGTCCTATGATAAATACGATTCGGCCGGAATTCATGAGATTGCTGTCGCAGAAGCTGGGGGGCAAGCAGCCTTCGAGCTGCGTCCCAACTACGTGCATTACTGTGAACCACTCTCCCCGCTGGTCAGCACCGAGGAAGCGATTGATAAATTAATTTTTGCTGCCGAAAATCGGGTTCCCCTAATCTTCACCCCCTGCCCAATTTCGGGTGGTACCGCACCAGTCTCATCAGCCGGTGTCATTATTCAGGGCGCAGCCGAATCTTGGATGGGTTTGGTGATTGCACAAGCATTGCAACCCGGGCTGCCATTTTTCATGGGAGGCGTGTTTTCCATTATGGATATGAGCGCAATGATCCTCTCCTATGGTGCGCCCGAAATGGCGCTCAACATGGCCGGATTAACTGAGCTTGCCCATTTTGCCGGATTACCCCTCTGGCAAACTGGAGGCTGCACGGACTCTAAAACTTTCGACGAACAGGCCATCATAGAAGGTTCGCTGACTGTCTTCTTTTCGGCGCTAACCGGGGGTGATTTGTGCCACGATGTTGGATATACGGAAAGCGGGATGACCGGATCGGTCTTCCAATTGTGTGCCATGGATGAAGCGATTGGCTACTCCCGAAGAATCACCCGCGGCATCGAAGTCAACGAAGATACCCTGGCCGTAGACGTGATCCACAACGTTGGTCCTAACGGACATTATTTACGGGAACCTCATACCCATCGATACTATAAAAATGAATTCTGGTACCCCAACCTGCTCGACCGTCGCAACTACGAAGAATGGGAGGATATGGGCAAAAAAACACTCAAGGATCGCGCTGTCGCCCGTGTGCATGATATTTTGGCCACGCATCAAGCATCCACCATCAAACCCAAAACCGAAAAGGTAATCGAAAAAGTATTGGCCGAAGCTGAGGAGCGTGTCAAGAATAGCTGAGGTAACAACAGAACTAATAGCAGTTGGGAGATCATCCAAGGAGCGATGAAACGATGAGTGAACTTTTAGAAAGACTATCTACCGCCGTACTAGAAGGCGATAGCGAAAAATCCCTGAAGCTTGTTCTGCGAGGGCTAAAAAAAGAACTTTCCCCTAAAGAAATTCTCGACAATGGTCTGGTTGTGGGCATGGACGAAGTCGGCGCACGCTTCAAGCGTGGTGATATGTTCGTCCCTGAAGTATTAATGTCTGCCGACTCTATGGCCGCTGCGATGGAAATTCTACGCCCCCTGCTGCTGGAAAGCGGTGCCGAATTGCTCGGCAAAATTGTCATGGGTACCGTCAAAGGGGACTTGCACGATATCGGCAAAAACCTGGTCAGCATGATGTGCGAAGGCGCTGGTTTCGAAATCATTGACATCGGTTTCAATGTTGATACCGAGAAATTTATCGAAGCCATCAAAGAGCACCAGCCCAAAATTATTGGCATGTCAGCGATGCTAACCACCACAATGCGGGCCATGGCTCATGCCATAAAAGCCATCAAAGAGGCTGGTCTGCGCGATCAAGTTAAGATCATGGTCGGAGGTGCGCCTGTTGACAGAGATTTCGCTGACCGCATCGGCGCTGACGGCTATGGCTCCAATGCCCCTTCTGGTGCCGATTTGGCAAAACAACTTGTTGGTGCCGCATAGCAATCGAGGCAAAATAGTGACGTCACCGGATAAACTCCCCATCGTTGTCATCGCCTGCCAAGTCTTCCAAAGTTTGTTAGAGAATTTAGCACCTGAAGGAATGACCGAGCACTTTACCTTCCTGGATTACGGGCTGCACCGCGTCCCAAAGAAACTGACCTGGACACTTCAAGATGAAATCAATAAAGTTGAAGAACCCAGTTTAATCATCTTAGGGTATGGGCTGTGCGGCAATGGACTAAAAGGAATCAATGCCGGGGAGCATACTTTACTCATCCCGCGCACCGACGACTGTATCGCTATCTTGCTCGGTACATACAAGAAATATATCCAAGAGTTCGAAACCACCCCCGGCACATATTATTTAACGAAGGGCTGGCTTGAATCTGGCAGCAACCCGCTCCAGGAATACTTGGAATATAAAGAGAAATACGGCGACGATGACGCAGCCTGGATCATGGATCAGCAATATCAGCATTACGAACGCTTATTATTTGTGGCACACTCAGTTGAGGAATTAGAAAAATATCGACCACAAGCCCAAGAAGTCGCTGCGTACTGCGAGCGATGGGGTATGCGCTACGAAGAAATCCTGGGTTCTGATATTTTCATTCGACGACTAATGGAAGTCGCCACAGCACTTGATAAAGTTGATGATGAATTCGTGGTCATTCCGCCCGGTGGCGAGATCAAGCAAGAGATGTTTATGCGCTGAAATCCCAGATGAAATAAAATCATCGCCTTTCCAACGAAAACAGGAGAAATAAACATGCAAGTAAGAAAAACAAATTATAGCGTGAATGCTACACCCACTTTTGAAGTACTTTCACAAGCAGAGATTGAATCGATTTTCAACGCAGCGCTGACTGTGCTCTATGAAACCGGCGTGCGTGTTTACGATGAAGAAGGGGTAAAAGTTGCCTATGAGGGAGGTGCGATAGTCGAGGATAAAACTGACGACAGCGCACTGGTCAAGATTCCACCCTGGTTAGTGGACAAAGCACTGGCAACACTCCCAAGTAAAGTGGTCACAGTTGGCCCAGACCGCAAACATAAGATGGAACTCTACAAGGATTCGATCACATTTGGGGCCGGGTCAGACACCCCCTTCACCCTTGATCCCTACACTGGCGAACGGCGGCGAGCCACATATAACGATGTCAAGAACATTGCCCGCGTTGCTCAAGCCTTACCCAATTTGGATTTCCACATGTCCTTGGGCATTGTGCAAGATACCGCCGTCGGCACGTACGACCGCTGGCAGTATCTTGCAATGCTTGAAGGCACCAACAAACCAATTAACATCACAGCCGTAGATATTGATGGGTTGAAAGATCAATTAGAAATGGCTTATATCCGCGTAGGTGGGAAAGACGAGTGGCGAAAAGGTCCCCTTTTCTCACTCTATATCGAGCCTGTTTCACCACTAAGCCATTCCGAGGAAGTTATTCAGAAATTGCTCTTCGCAACAGACAATGAGATTCCTTTTGTATATACACCTTGCCCTCTGGCTGGAGCCACAGCACCCTGCACCTTGGCTGGAACAGCCGTTCAAACGCTCACTGAGAGTCTCTTCGGTATCGTGCTCAGTCAAACACGTCGACCTGGCGCTCCTATGATTATCGGCGGATTGATGTCCAATATGGATATGCGTACCATGGTCTACTGTTATGGATCGCCTGAAATGGCCTTACTTAGTTCAGCTTATACGCAAATCACGAAGTGGTTGGGTGTACCCGAATACGAGACTGCGGGCTGCTCCGATTCCAAGATTTTTGATGAGCAAGCCGCCATGGAAGCCACCATCAATATATCGACCGCGGCGCTATCGGGCGGCAATATGATTCACGATGTGGGCTATCTGGAACAGGGATTGACCAGCTCAATGGAGATGATGGTCGCATCAAATGAGATTATCGATATGGTCAAACGTATTATGCGCGGCATCTCCGTCACCGACGACAGCCGAGCGTTGCATGTGATAGATGAAGTTGGACCAGGCGGCCATTATCTGGATCATGAACACACATACGAGCGCTTCAAAACCGACATCTGGCGTCCCCAACTCATCGACCGTCAAAACTGGGAAAATTGGGAGGCTGCTGGAAGCAAGCCCTACCGCGAGCGCGTGCACGAACGTGTCATTGAAATTCTCGAAGAAGAGACTGAACCGCTCATGGATGAAAAGATGTACAAGGAATTACGGCGCGTTTGTGAGATGGCAGACGAACGTCATAAAGACGAAGAACTAGATATCTCCATGTTCGGGTAAAAACGAAGCACGATTATTTTTTCTATAATAGGGGTGTGACTTTCCTCAAGGATCTGCTGCAACGCGAGAGGAGAGCCATGCCCCTAAATACTTGTTGGGCAAAATCTAACAATTCACTTTTTACGCATCACACCTTAGAGGATAATCTTGGCAACAATTACAAACCCATCGGAAGCCCTTGTGCTGGGTATCGACACAGGAGGCACCTATACGGATGGCGTGCTTCTCGCATACCATACCCGACAAGTTTTGGCATCTCACAAGAGCCTGACCACAAAACGCGATTTATCTATCGGTATCGACCGAGTAATTGATGGCATCGATATACAGGATCCTGGGTCTATAAAAATGGTCTCGGTCTCGACAACTCTTGCCACCAATGCCATCGCTGAAGGCAAAGGTAAACGAGTAGCACTTTTCCTGATCGGCTACGACCCCGAACTGGTCAAATCCTTCAAATTGGATCGTCAATTTGCCACGCCAAACTTCTATTACTTCAACGGCGGGCATGATTTGCACGGGAGCGAAAAAGAGCCGCTGGATTTATCGGCAATCCAAGAAAAAACCACCGTTATAAAAAATCAGGTAGATGCTATCGCCATTTCCAGCTATTTTAGCCCGCTCAACCCAGAACATGAAACGCGGGCTTATAACGCTGTAACCAAATTATGTGACTTACCCATCGTGCTAGGCAATCAGCTTTCCACCAAGCTCGGCTCCGTTGAGCGTGCCACCACTGCTGCTTTGAATGCTTCGCTGTTGGCCAAGCTGCAAGATTTCATCATTGCCGTTCGCAGTGCGATGGAACGCCGCGGCATCAAAGCGCCCCTCATGGTTGTGCGCGGGGACGGCACACTGATGAGTGATAAGTTCGCCGCTGAAACCCCTGTCGAAACGATTCACTCCGGGCCAGCAGCCAGCGCCATCGGCGGACGCTTCTTGTCACAGCAAGATGACGCATTAATTGTCGATGTCGGGGGCACTACAACAGATTTGGCGCTCATCCGAGGCGGAGAAGTCACTATCAGTGAACAGGGCGCTTCCGTGGCTGGGTACAAAACATCCGTTAAGGCCGCTAACTTGCTCTCCATTGGCATGGGAGGCGATAGCCACATCACTCTCGACAGGCAAAACGAGATTGCTATCGGTCCTGAACGGGTTGTGCCCTTATCCTACTTGGTTCACGAATATCCAGAAATATCGGTACACCTAAAAGCTCTGACGCAAAAAACCTGGCCCCCGCCTTCCCCTATTTTTTTGGAGTACTGGTTCCTGTTGCGCGAGCCGACTAATAAACACATCATTAGATCAGATCGTGAAAAAAAATTGGTGGAATTTCTAAAAGATGGGCCAAAGCCGGTTCCAGCTATTCTTAAGGAATTAGATCTCTTCCACACGAACCAACTCAGCGCCGATGAGCTATTGCGACAAGAGATCATTGGCAAAGCCGGACTGACGCCCACAGATTTATTGCATGTTGATGGCCGCTATACACCTTGGGATGTGCAAGCATCCAAATATGGTCTGGCCATGTTTAGCAACTTTCTAAGTTGGGACGCCAAAAACTTAACCGAATTCATTTGGTCTCAGATCACTAAAATTATTGTCCGAGCTATTGTCGAATTTCTCAGCGAACGAAAGGTTCCTACGGGCTTATACAACAAAGATGATATCGGTGCGTGGTTTTTCCAAAACTCGCTGACACCAGCACACCCTCACCTGGACACACAAATTCATTTGAAATACCCCATTATTGGGCTCGGTGCGCCTGCCGCAATCATGCTGAAGGATGCAGCAAAAATCCTGCACACAGATTTGATCCTGCCCGATTATTTCTACGTAGCCAATGCAGTGGGAGCCATCGCGGGCAGTATCATGGTTGCGGAGGAGCTTCTAGTTTATCCGCGCCTTACTGAGTCTGGGTTAGATGTCATCAGCTATATTGTGCAAGCGCGCGATGATAGGCAGGAATTCGAAATCCTTGACGAAGCACTTGCCTTCGCGCGCGAATTTAGTCAGGAACGAGCCTTAAGCGCAGCCTTGCTTTCAGGAGCAAGGAATCCGCAAGTAAACATCGAAGAAACAACGGACGGGTTAGATACTTATCGTATTCGCGCCCAAGCCGTGGGTAATCCGCGATTGGCAAAGTAAACTCACCGACACGCCACATCATCAAACAAAAATAAACAATCAACATCACAGGGTATAAGTAAACTGCCCGAAGTCACCGTCATCTATGGAGAAAAACAGTACACTGTCGAAGTGCCGCCTAGTAGCCTGCTCGGTAATGTGGTCGCCAAAACTGGCTTACCTTGGAACAGCCCTGTGCAGGCAGGGCTTTCTTAACGTCGAGAAATGAGAGCTAGAGGTCGCAATCAACCAGGATGATTATTACGACAAAGCTATGGTTCGCTTTCTCTCAGACAAGATGGTCGCGCTTGACCGTGATAAGGCAGAGTTCTGCTACCTGCTCTGTCGTTTACTGCGCGCGTCGCGTGTTGTGGAAGCTGGCACTTCGTTTGGGGTCTCGACTCTTTATCTGGCGGCCGCTGTGCGCGATAATCAAGTCCAGAACGGGGTGATTATTGGAACAGGGTACGAACCCAGGAAGGTGGAAATCGCTCATGCAAATTTCAAGGAGGCTGGATTAAGAGAATTCATCAATCTCCGAGAAGGCGATTTTCGCCAAACACTCCAAGACATCGGTGGTCCGTTGGATTTCATGCTGGTTGACATTTGGGAAGCGGCCCTACCCGGCCATCAACTGGTGTCATCGAGCCTGCGACCCGGTGCCATCGTGGCCTGTGACAATACTGCGGTGGACGCTGCCGAGTACGGCGCTTACTTCGAATTTGTGAACAATCCAAGGAATCGTTTCCGCTCGATGACGGTCCCGATCGAAGCTGGTTTCGAGCTCACTGTTCATGCCTGAGCAATATCTGGGTCAATTAAATCAAAAGACCCCGGATATGGGGGCAGAAGTTTGGGCGGAACAGGACTCGAACCAACGACTTCTTCCTTGTAAGGGAGAGAAGTTGGTTGTCTACAGTGTCTCCCCTCTGCATATGGCAACAATAAGTCAACTCAGTCATCATATATGGGGGCTAATTTGTCTACTGAATCTACAATTTCCATGCTATAGTACTGCATTTGCACCGAAACTGAACAAGAAATGAAACATCTACTCATAGAGCAGGCAAATTAACGGCAAATGTGGCGGTCACATACTGCATTACCGCCACATCTAGTGGTGACCCGCCTGGGAATCGAACCCAGAACCTACTGATTAAGAGTTATGCGTTAATCGCTCCATCCCATATATGGTGTCCACAGAGTCTACCCGGTGGTATATGTGGGGGTAAAAATGTCTACAGTGTCCATCATTTCCATAGTTTCTACTCAGGTCGCACCACGGTTGCACCATACTCATAAGAGGGAGAGGCAGTTTGACACATTCCTTTAGGGCTATTAATCGTGTTTTATCGGGAAATTTTAGACTAATATGATATTGTCATCTCTTACCAGTTGCAGTTATTTTCCGGACTTCACTATTACAATAGATTGGTATTGGTAGATTCTGCGGTAAGCCTCCCCTAAAATAGTACAGGTGAGAAGTGGAAAATTCTATGGCCTAAAACCTCGTTTAATTTGTCCATTCTACTGGAAATTTTAATTGTTTTCAATCTGTCCCGTCTACAGGATTCATAAATTTGCTCATTTGCACTACATAATTGCACCAGGAAAGATGACTCTATTTAAAAATGGATAATCAAGATTGTTGATCAAGATCATTCAATCTGCGAGTATTTTGCTCCTTCGTAAAACAATAAACGCCTTGGGTTAAGGTTTTTGGGAAGAAATATTGAAGCCCAAATCGTAAAGCAGATGGGCTTCAACAACAAGGAGGTAATAACAACCTGTTTGAGGAAATCAACGCTGAATACGTACCGAGTTGGCTTTAGCAAAAGCGCGCACGTGCTCCACAGCTGCAGTTCATTTTTACTATTAATAATATGGACTTCGCTAGCACCCATTGTTGTAATGTAGAAAGTTCCCTGGGTAATTAGTTCTGCAACAATATCTGTGGCGATTGTGCGTTGGAGGAAATCTGTTGAACAGATTTCCTCCAAATTAAGGGGGTGGGACTGTTGGTAAAGGTGCAGGAACAATCATTGTTTCATGAAGGTAAGTTGTGACCGGTTTTTGAATAGATCGCGAGAGACACTGTCTAGGAGCATTTACACTTTATCAGGCGACGTAAATTGACGAAGTAATTTCCCCTCCCGTCCCCGTCCAGTTAGTATGGAAGAAATCACCGCGTGGCTTGTCCACACGCTCATAGGTGTGCGCGCCAAAATAGTCTCGCTGTGCCTGCAGCAGGTTGGCAGGTAGGCGTGCGGTGCGATAGCCATCGTAAAAGGCCAACGCGCTGGACATGGCCGGAACAGGGATACCGTTCTCAACAGCCTTCGCGACCACTCGCCTCCAGGCTGCCTGGGCGTTCTCAACCTCAGCCTTGAAGTGGAGATTCAATAGCAGATTGGAAAGCTCAGGTTTCAGATCGTAGGCTTCCTTAATCTTTCCCAAAAAAACCGAGCGGATGATGCAACCTCCCCGCCACATCAGGGCGATGCCACCGTAGTTCAAATCCCAGCCATATTCAGCAGCCGCGGCATGCATTAGCATGTATCCTTGTGTATAAGAGATGATCTTGGACGCATATAGTGCCTCGCGGATGTCGTCCACGAAGGTTGCTATATCGCCCTCGAAGCGTGATTCGGGGCCAATCAATATCTCCGAGGCAGCCATACGCTCCTCTTTGAGAGCACTCAACGAGCGCGCCAGGACAGCCTCCCCAATCAATGTCAGGGGGATGCCTAAATCCAAAGCGTTGATTGCCGTCCAGCGACCCGTTCCTTTTTGACCGGCAAAATCCAGAATCTTTTCCACCAGCGGCTCACCATCTTCATCCACATACCCGAGGATGTCAGCAGTAATTTCGATCAGGTACGAATCCAGCACACCCTTGTTCCACTCACTAAAGATAGCTTGCATTTCAGCAGCACTCATACCTAACAACGATTTCATCAGATGGTAGGCCTCGCTGATGAGCTGCATATCGCCGTATTCGATGCCGTTATGCACCATCTTGACAAAGTGTCCAGCCCCATCTGAGCCGACCCAATCGCAGCAGGGGGTGCCATCTTCGACTTTGGCGGCGATTCCCTGAAAGATGTCTTTGACATGCGGCCAGGCCTCTGTCGCGCCCCCTGGCATGATCGATGGTCCAGTGCGCGCACCTTCCTCGCCGCCAGAAACACCTGTTCCGATGAACAGAATACCTTTTTCGGCCAGTTCCTTCGTACGGCGGATCGAGTCGGGATAGTACGAATTGCCGCCGTCGATAATGATATCGCCTTCATCCAGCAGCGGCAAAAGCTGGTCGATGGTAGCATCCACCGGCCAGCCGGCTTTAACCATAATCATCATTTTGCGCGGTCGTTTGAGAGATGCCACGAATTCTTCCGGTGAGTAGGTACCAATGACCCCGGTCCCGACGGCTTCACCTTCCATAAATGCACTGACCTTGCTAGTGGTGCGGTTGTAGACGGCCACGGTATAACCGTGATCGTTCATATTCAAAACCAGATTCTGGCCCATCACGGCTAGACCAATCAATCCAATATCTGCTTTGGGTTCCATGCTTTCTCCTTGAATGGGGACGTGGATTCTCACTGGGGTGAAGGCGAATTTTTATATTCGCATTTTCTGCGTTCATCCGCGTCCTATTATTATATCTGACGCAATTGCTCAATAATCTCTTTTGTGATCCCTTCAACACTCAAATCAATCTCTACAATAATCGCATCTTTTGGCGCTTCCAGGGCATCGAATTGACTTTGCAGCATTCCAGCCTTCATGTAGTGGTCAGAGCGGGAAGTCATGCGACTATAGATCAAATCGAAATCGCCGCGCAGGTACACGAGCACTGTCCCCGGGTTGCCCTTCGCGAGCTGGATACGGTACTTCTCTTTAAGCGCCGAGCAGGCCAAAATCAGCGATTTTTCAGCCTGTAAATGTTCGTGGATCAAATCGTGCAAAATAGTCAGCCAGGGAGCACGATCGTCGTCATTCAGCGGCTGCCGGGCAGCCATTTTGGTAACATTCGCCTCGGGATGAAAATCGTCACCATCGTAAAAGGGCCAATCCAGAATTTCAGATAAGGCAAGACCCACGCTGGTCTTACCGCAGCTGGAGACTCCCATCAAAATGATTGCTCGCGGCTTGCTCATGCTTTCACACGAAACAACATCTCGCCCGCCTTGGGCACATACAAAATGCCTTCATCTTCCCGGTTCTGCCATTCTTCAACATGGATGCTGGCAGGGTCAAGATACCCCAGGTTGAGCCGCTCACAATCTTCTTTTGAAATCTTGCTTGCCAGGGTAACTATCACATTGGGTTTTTCGATACCGTTTTCCATCACCCCCGAACCACGTAAATGCGTGCTGTGAGCCAATACACCCAACGGAATATGCTTGAAGCGTTCCCAGTTTTTTAAGAAGTAGGGCAAGATATGATAACCAACTTCGTAGATATATTTGCCGTGAACGTAGCTGACTTCGTCTAAATGGGGGGCATAGATGATCACTTCGCCGCCGATAGCAACTGCGGGTTCGAGCTTATACATGGCTTTTGCGCCCGTCCAGAGTTCGTCGTACATGGGAGGGGCACAGGAGAGCACTCGCTGGAAGGGTTTTTCCACCCAGTAGATATGACGCTGAGCAGAGAAGTCGGCTGCCGCCGCCCAGGCTGCATACAGATCGCCGACGAACAACCCTGCCAGCTCAATTCCTTCTACTGTCAACGCTACCAGCGTAACAGGCGTTTTCAACCTGCGCGTAGCGGCATGGATCATGGCTCGCACCGGGGTATCCTTAACGCCAATCGTCCCTGTCACGCCTGCCAACGCACCAAGCCAGTGCGTGGCGTTGATCATCTCTGCACCGGAAATACCGGGGAATAGATACTTGGCTCCACCCGAAAAGCCAACTACTTCGTGGGGGAAGGTGGGACCCAGGATGATGATGTGATCGTATTCCAGAACAGCCCGATTGATGCGGATAGGAATTCGGTCAGGCAGCGATGAATGCCATCTTTCCCCCGCAATTTCCCGGATTTCATCCTGGTCCAACACCCCAAGCGTAATCAATGCTGACGGGTTGTCCCAGACGTGATTGAGCAAGCCAATGTGTTTGAATGTGGACGTGCGTTCATGAGCCGTGATTGCAATCAATTTGTTCATGCTTTCATATGATAGCGGTGGATGGGTACCAAGGGCAACCATAAAATCGAGCTGCCTGGTGTCGTACAAGATCTCAACTAAAGCCCGAAACAAAAACGGCAGCGGCAGGGAACGCGTGTGATCGGGGATAAGAACCAACACTTTTTGATGCGCAAACTGTCCATCAAGACCCTTGTGCAAGGTTTCGATAATTTCATGTTCGGTCAGTACTGCATTTTGCTGGGCAATCTTTTGTGAATATAGCATTTTTGAAATCCATATGGGGCATAGGATGCTACACCCCCACACAAATGGTCAGACACCACTAAATGCAGAGAAGCCACCATCAACAGGTACAACGATACCGGTTACGAATGCCGAGGCGGGAGAGAGCAACCACATCGTTGTGCCAAGCAGGTCTTCGGGAGTCCCGAAGCGTCCTTGCGGGGTGTGGTCAATAATGGATCGGCCACGCGGGGTGAGGCCACCGGTTTCTTCGTCCGTTAATAGAAAACGATTTTGCTCGGTCAGGAAAAAACCCGGTGCGATAGCGTTGACACGGATTTTTGGAGAATATTCCTGCGCCATGTGAACAGCCAGCCACTGGGTAAAATTGCTAACTGCTGCTTTGGCGGCCGAGTACGCCGGGACGCGCGTCAGCGGACGGAAGGCATTCATAGATGAGACATTGAGTATCACGCCCTCGCCGTGCTTGGCCATGCTGCGACCAAATACTTGACAGGGAATGATGGTACCGAGGAGGTTCAGGTCCCCAACGTGACGCAGGGCGTCGAGGGGAAGGTCGAAGAAGGATAATTCGGGTTTGGTTGTGGCAAAAGTGTGGTTACCGCCCGCGGCATTGATCAGAGCATGTATCTGTCCAAGTTCAGCCAGGGTGATTTCGAGCGCTTTTTCCAAGGATTCTTTTTTTAGCACATCGCCATAAACTATGATGGCGCGTCCTTCCGAGCCTGCCATGCGTTCGACGAGTTGTTCGGCTTGTGCTTGATCACGGTCGATGATGACAACATTAGCACCGAGGTCGACCAAAGCACAGGCCATTTCGCCCCCTAATATCCCTGCCCCGCCAGTAATAACAATATTGAAACCTTTGAAATTATAGATGTTTGTCAAATCTTTTATTTCCATGATTTTTCATCCAAAAGTGATCTTATGAGATAAGGGAAATTCTGATCAATCTGTTAGTAAGCTGCTGCGGGTTGAGGTAATTGGCGCTCGATTTCTGCCAACCGGTAACCAAAGCCAGGGCCTGAGATGGTCGATAGATCAAGCTCTCCAGCGCGCCGGCGGTACAACCCAGGGTGAATCTCACTCTCAAGATTGGATGCCTCAGGATAAAACTGCATAGCGTTGGTTTCTACGCCCATAATGGTCCCGGCATAGGCGGCCAGCAACACATGTGGGATTTGAGCGAGCATAGGGTTGGTCAGATCTTGTACCATTAGAGTCATGCCGTGGGCTTTAGCCCAGCACAAACTAAGCAGAGCCCCAGTCTGGGTTTTGCATGTTTTCAGGGATACTCCAGTCCAACCCAAGGATCGCCCCAAACGGACGAGCTCCCAGTCATGAGCGCTTTCATCCATGAAAAGTGGCTTGCGCGCAGATACGCTATGGACATCGATTTGATGTTTTTCTAACTCATAAGGGAAAGGCTGTTCTACATACAAAATCATGCCATAGATACGGGGGTGCTCAATCAGCAGTTGATCGAGAATAGTGGTCACATAAGCCGGGTCTAAAACGGTGCAGTTAAAATCCGTGGTCAACCAATCCACACCATCTGATAAAGCTATCTTGCCCACACGTACTAAGCGCTGATAATCCCAATCATAATCTGTGCCGCGCTGCTTCACTTTAAGGCATTTCAACCCATCGCGAGCAATCCAATCAGCTAACAAAACCGGATAGCCGTCCTCAGGCTCTTCTCCTGACAATTCATCCAGGGAGATGGGGTCCAACCCGCCGACTAAATGCCAGGCTGGCAAGCGAGTGAGGGGAGGGTTAACGAGGAAGTCAAATGGGTACTTGCCCTTGAAGTCAATCTGTGTGCTATCAGCAGGCTGCAGATAATTAGAAAGGTCTGCTTCCATATAAGGGGGTGCATAGGTTTGATAAACTGGTTTCTGGTTAGCTACGCCATAAGCATCATGCAGAGCAATATCGAAAGCGGAGCAGCATACCAATGCTGCCAGCCAGGGCATCGCTTCGGCCTCACCACGCTGCTGGTTGAGCTCTACTAAAAGAACAGGCAAGACTTCTTTTTGGAAAGCATGACCAATTTCCATGGCATGGCCGTCGAAGTCGAATTTTGCCCAGGCTTTGGCAATTATCAAACAGAATCTTTTTAGCACTTCATGACGTTCCTGGTATGTTAATTGACTCGGCCAGACCCACTGCACACTTAAGGGCGTTTCTCCCCAACCTTCAGCAATTTGTCCATCTGCTTTCTTGACACGCATCTGCACCCGCGCACAGGTAACATAAGTAAGCGGTTCAGACCCAAATTTAAGCGGCATCCGAGTCTCTACTGGCAAGAAATATAGCGTGTTACTGACAGGCGTGACGTCGGTAATATTTCTCAAGACAATCTCCTAGACCTCGTTGAACTTATACGCTTGCCGAGCCAGGTTATAAGCCAGATCCTCAACCATGGCGCTGGCGTTTTCCATATCAACAATTCCCTGCACAACCAAACCAGCCGCCCAATTTGCGCTTGCCCGCCGCCAAACATCATGGCGAGCTGGTATGGATGGAAAAGCTCGGGTGTCGTCATTGAACCCGACCGTGTTATATATCCCGGCAGTCTCCATAACCATATCGAAATAACGCCGCATGCCATTGATTGAGTCAAAAAACCACCAGGGCGGACCCAGCTTCAAGGCCGGGTAATGCCCGGCCAACGGGGCTAGTTCACGCGCATAAGCGGACTCGTCCATGGCGAACAGGATCATCGATAAACCAGACTCGTTGCCATATTTGTTCAGCAATGCTGACAAATTGTGGGTGAATTCAGATCGCTCAGGGATATCGGCGCCTTTATCGGGACCGAATTTTCCAAAGAGTGCAACATTGTGATTGCGAATCGAACCAATGTGGATTTGCATCACCAGACCGTCATCAAGGCTCATGCGAGCGCTTTCCATCAGCATATGGGCGCTGAATTGCGCCGACTCAGCTGGCGTAATCTTATCTGCCAGGGCCTGTTGGAAGATATTTTCTGCCCGAGCTGGACTTAATGCATAAGTGTAAGCAGAAATTGCTGCCTGATCACTGGCCGTTGTGCCCAACGTTTTGAAGAAGGCGCGCTGTTTTTCTAAGGCCGCAATAAAACTGGCATATGAATTGACATCTATACCGCTGACAGCACCCATGGCAGCTATATTGTCCATCCAGCCGGGTGTCATCAAGTTGACCACATTGTCAGGGCGGAATGTCGGGCGGATATCCCCTCCCCATCCAGAAGCGCGGATTTTTTGGTGCGCTTCCAAGGGATCAGTTGCTGAATCGGTGGTACAAAGCACTTCGATATTAAATTCATCGAACAGCGCGCGCGGCTTAAATATTGGTTTAGCCATTATGTCAACAATGTGATCGTAGATTGCTTGGGCTGAATCACCGTTCAATTTCTGAGTCACACCAAAGACATTGATCAATTCTTCTGTCAGCCAGGCTCCACTGGGCGTACCGCGGAAGAGATAAAAATTTTCAGCAAAGATTTGCCAGATCTTGCGATGATCCGTTTCCACCGGACCCCCATCGACACGGGGTATGCCCAGCGATTCCATGGGGATGCTCTGGGAGTAAAGCATGCGAAACACATAATGGTCGGGGATGATCAGCATGTCGGCGGGGCTGCCGAAAGAGGCATGTTCAGCGACAAATAAATTTGGGTCTACATGCCCATGAGGGCTAACAATGGGCAAATGGGAAACAGACTGGAAGAGCTCCCTGGCAATATTGCGTTGGGCAGGCTCGGAATCAAAATATCGGTCGGGGTCCAGCAACATAATATCCTCAGGCAAGGTCCATGAATTCTCTAGCTTTTCGGGTGGCGCTACTTGCATCGGACCCGTATCCATCAGCGCCGATCGCTGCCGCGAAGTCTTCCGTGACGGGCGCGCCACCGATCATCACAACCACCTGATCGCGGAGACCGGCCTCTTTCAAAGCCAGGATCGTCTTTTCCATCGACGGCATCGTTGTGGTCAGTAAAGCAGACATACCCAATAAGTTTGGTTTATGCTCCTGAACAGCCTGGACGAATGTTTCCGGTTCGACATCGGTCCCCAAATCGATAACCTCAAAGCCAGCCCCTTCGAACATAATGCAGACCAAATTCTTACCAATATCGTGCAGGTCGCCTGATACCGTGCCAATTACGACTTTGCCAGCCATATTTAGCTCCCCTTCGACCAGGTGTGGTCGTAAAATATCAAGGGCGCCCTGCATAGCCCGGGCGGATACCAGCATTTCAGGGACAAAGATTTCACTATTTTCAAACATGCGTCCAACTTCGATCATGGCGGGAATGCAGGCTTTGTGCAGGATATTCCCGGCGGGAGTACCTTGTTCGAGTGCAAGATCAACTTCAGCAGCAGTGCTGGGGGCATCGCCACGAATGATAGCCTGGTTGATGGTTTCCAATTTCATATTACTCTCCTTCTTTCTCGTTATATATGGAGTATTTGGGCACCCATCTGGGCTTTGATGCCCAATTCGATGGTCTTGAAAGCATGTGCCTGAGTCATAGCGTTTTCAGTGCGATTTATACAATCCAGGATAAGCTGGCCGAAGAAAGGAAAACCCACCTTACCATACACAGGGATATGCTGCTCTACCTTGCCAGTGACCAGGTAGACATGGTCACTCTGCGGGTCTCGGCCAACATCGATATATTTGCGCAGCTCGATATAACCTTCCGTCCCAAGGATAAAAGTGCGTCCATCACCCCAAACAGGCAGTGCATCAGGGGTAAACCAATCGACGCGGAAATACATTGTAGCTCCATTATCGGCCAGCAGGGTAGCATCCCCAAAATCCTCGAAATTTGAATATTCGGGCATGGTGTAATTGCCCACTTTGCTGTGCAGTACCTGGGCATCTTTGGCACTAACATAAGTCAGGAATTGCTCAATCTGGTGGCTGCCAATGTCACAAAGGATGCCGCCATACCTGGAGTTATCGAAGAACCAATCTGGGCGGCTAGACGGATTCATGCGGTGAGGGGCCAAATTGACCACTTGCACGACATCCCCGATGGCGCCATCTTGGATGAGATCGCCAGCATAAACGGCGGCTTCAACATGGATGCGCTCCGAGTAATAAACGGCATATTTCTGCCCAGTTTCCCAAACTTTTTGTTTGGCCGTGTCGAGCTGTGCCAGTGTGGTCAGGGGGGGCTTATCAGCAAAATAATCTTTACCGGCTGCCATGACCCTCAAGCCCAGATCACAGCGTTCAGATGGAATGCTGGCCCCGGCAATTAAGTGGATCGATGAATCGTTTAGTATCTGCTCTTCGGAGACTGCCACGCCCACCCCAGGAAAAAGTTCTACATACTTCTCAACTTTTGCCGGATCGGGATCATAAACCCAGGCTACTTCGGCGCCTGCTTCGATCAATCCGTTCGACATGCCATAAATATGCCCGTGATCCAGGCCAATAGCCGCAAAACGGAAATCTCCTTTTTCCACCACCGGGTTGGGTTTACCTTGAGGGGCATAGTTCATTCCGTCTGAGCGTCCCATGATTAGTCATCCTCCGTTTTATATTCAGAGCCAAACGTAATGTATTCGGAGGCGGACTCAATGCTGCGTGTTTTTTCGTGAAAGTGAGGTGCACGCTTCAAGATGCCATCTCGGGTGTAGAAAGCATCTTCGGGAGTCATGGGTAGTTTTACGCGTTCGCCGGTAATGCCGGATTGGAAGATAGCCATCACTAATTCGATGGTTTTACGGCCAGTAACACCATCGACGAGAAGTTCTTCGGTCCCACCTAGTGCAGCCAAAACGTTGGCGATCTGCCCATCGTGCCCATCATAGATAACGTCAGGTAGAGCAGTGTAAAACTGGTTGATTTCATTTTCTAAGGCAGCGTTCGGTTCGGGAAAACCGTTGTCCATCGATGTAGAGGCCTGCACACGCCAGGGAGCGGAAATGGAGGCTCGCTCACCCTGGAAAATCAGGCGCTGGTTCTCGCCATGATGCACCAGGGAAGCTGTGACCTGCCCTACACGACCGTCCGCATATACCAGCACGGTAGTTGAAAAATCTTCCACCTCTGAGTTTTCGTGGTTAAGATTGGTAATTACTGCCCGGACTTCAGCAGGCATACCCATCATCCATTGGAAGAGGTCAATATGGTGGACAGCATGGTTCATGGTACAGCCGCCGCCCTCCTTCTCCCAGGTACCTCGCCACCACAGATCATAATAATTTTGCCCGCGCCACCAAAACGAATCCACCTGGCCATGCAAAATCTTGCCTGCGATGCCCGAATCAACAACAGCCTTAAGCTTCACCATGGGGGTCTTATAGCGGTTTTGGGCCACCACGGAAAGCAATTTGCCATTCTCCTCTGCGGCGGCAATCATGGCATCGCACTCTTCTAAGGAGGTCGCCATGGGTTTCTCCACCAGAACGTTTACCCCGGCATTCAATGCGGCAATGGTGGCTTCAGTATGGGCAAAGGGAGGTGTGAGGATCACCGCTAAATCGATCTCGGTTTTTGTCAATAATTTATTAAAATCTTCGAAAACTGCGGCATCCAGCCCGTGGCGTTCAACTTTCTCCCGGGCTTTGTCCAGATAGATATCAGAGACCGCAACTATCTGGCATTTGTCTTTGAATTTGAGGAAGCCTTCAATATGCGTATTGGCAATCGCTCCTGCTCCGATGATGGCTACTTTTATCATTGCAATCTAGCTCCTTCTCTTTGATGATCAGCTTTGGGCAGCATTTACTAAGGCTTGGATATTTTTCCCGGGAGTTCCGGGAGATACTCCTCCCCCCGCGGAAAGCAGCAGACCTTCTTTGGGGTGGGCATCCAGACAAGCTTTGGTTGCATCCCAAACATCCTCCGGACTACCCTGCATCAATGTATCCAAGGGTGGCACATTACCCATCAGGCAAATATCAGGTCCAATCAGTTCTCTTGCAGCAGCGAGATCAATTTTATGGGAGAAATTGAAGATGTTGATAGGCCACTCCCGCAGATATTTGAAGGATATGGGATTGTCCATATCATTATGAAAGAGTTTTATCGAATCCGGGAAGGCGCTGAAAATTTCAGAGAAATAGGGATGTCCGAATTCCAGGTAATCATCCTCCCCAAGAAAACCAACAATATCGTCTAATAATAAAACACCTTCAATATCTTGGAGCACATTGGCTTGGGCCTCTAGCCAATCTTTTGCAATGTCAGTCGTTAAGCGCAGCAATTGATGGGTTTCTTTGGGATTAATTTTTATACTTATCAGGAAATTAGTTACCCCAACAATATGTGCTGCAGTTGCCATAGGGCCGCGCGCAGCGACAACTTTAATCACGTGCCCAGCATCGTTTACGCGTGGTTCAATATTACGATAGAGGTTCAACATAAACGGCATTAAGCCATCCGTTAACGGGTTAGGCACCGGGAGCTGACCAACATCTTCCATTGTTTGGATTACGGGATAGACCATTGGGGTTCGGTCGTGAAATAAACGCGTGCGGCAGCCAAAACCACTCGGTTCAACACACATTCCGACCTCAGCCCAAAAGCCGGGCAAGAAAACCACATCGGGGAAATCCTGTTCCACTTTCAGATTCGCATCCAACCAGATTTCTGGCATGGTGTAATAATCCATCATTGAGATGCCCAAATAACCCGGCATCCAGGGGCTGTCGATGATCAAGCTAATAGGCTGCGGATCTATGGGCTGCATATTGGCGCATTTTTTTATGATATCCCATTGTTCATTTTTCATAATATTGTCAATCCGATTTGATAATAAGAAACCAGGTCATCGTTACCATGCCAGAGATTAATAATCCAATCAAGGCCGCCATAGGTTGTTTTAGAATAGTCAGCAAAACTGACACAAAAGCGCCCGGCAGCCATAACCAAAAAGTCACCAAATATGGCTTTCGACCGCGACGTCGTCGGGCAGCTTCTGCGACCAGCGGCACCACCAACGGAGGCAGCAGGGCGGCCAGAATCCCTAACCAGTTGAGCAACAATAAGTCAAAACGTGCTATTGCTAATATCAGGCCGAATGCAGTGATGACGTACATGCTGGTCGTTTCATTAAGGCCGATAGCAGCTTTCAAAGCTGGAGCTCCGGAGTATATGATGGTAAATGTAGGTGCGATCACGGCTAAAAAAACTAATAAGTTGCCAATTGCCAGTCCACCTGGCTGCGCCAGGATGCTCACTAGGTCTGAAGATCCGGTACCTAGTTGCAATCCAACCCCGGCCAAAGCTATCAAAACAGCAGGAACACAAAGCAGCAGGTCGGAAATCAGTAAATCTTTGCGAGAGCCAAAACCAGCGGTGAAATCCGGAGCACGCACACTAAAAACTGCGACATAGCCAACAAAGGTAGCGACATCAACGATCATAAAAAGCGGGTTGCCCAAAGCCAAAGTTACAGGCATGATGCGGGCAGAATAGCGCATGGTGACCAGCACGACCAGGATGATCACCGCTATGGTTGTGACCGCGGCCAACCCATTCCAATGTTTGATTCCTCTGAGTGAATACACTAACACCGGAACCCCGATCAACAATGGGCCTAGAAATCCCGGCAGCTTCAAAAGGGCACTGAGCGCTGCTCCCCCCAGGCCAACATTGAAGCCGAACCAGCCTATCATGCCAAGGGCAATCAAGGCAGCCAGGGTCTTTTGCATCCCCGGCCTAAAATATCTGGGTGCCAGCTCGGTTAATTTAAGACCCTCCCCGATCGGTGGGGCCATGCCGATCAGTCCTGGAAACCAGAGCATGGCGAACATCAAGGCGAAACCGAAGAGGATTGAAAGAATAGGCACCGGTCCGCCATATCGACTCGCCAATCCCGCACCGACTATAAGCGCTCCCGGGGCAGTACCAACGCCTAACCAGGCACCCATTACATCCGTCCAACCACGGTCTATTACGGTTCCCTGGTTTAGGTCACTCCCGGAAGGGAGCGAGCTCATCAATCGAACCACTCATCATGCGGGTCAAAGGTCGGCATAGCGACAATGACTATACGCAAGTCACCAATGGCTCGGTGGCGACATCCAGGCTTAATCAGAATGCTGGTCATCGGTTTGACTGGCACCTGCTCCCCATCCAGCTCCAAGTACCCGTCGCCTTCTAATATGTAGTAGATCTCAGTGATTTTTTTATGATAGTGCAATTGGGCATCTATCTGTACATCTAGTAGATGTACAGATGCAAATCGATCAACATCTTCTGTAAAAGCACGGCGAGTCAGGCCACAAGGACAAGCAATTGTGGGAATTTCATCCAGTTGGGCGACTAAATATTTTTTTTCAGCAGTCATCAGCTTAGTTTAATGCCAGCACACCAGCTTCGATAAATATATTTCGGATGTGGCCGGTGAGTTCATTGTAACGCGCAGGCAGCTTATCGAGACGTCGTGGACGGGGAAGATCAACATCAATAATCTCAGCAATACGTCCCGGACGGGGCGTCATTACTATAACCCGGTCAGCGAGCAGCACTGCTTCGGGAATACTATGGGTGATTAACAAAGCTGTTTTGCGCTGTTCCATCCAAATATGCTGGATATCCATGGCGATTTGTTCGCGGGTGAGGGCATCCAATGCGCCAAAGGGTTCATCCATCAACAACAAGGGTGGGTTGTGAACCAATGCACGACAGATCGCAACACGCTGTCGCATACCACCAGATAGTTCAAAAGGTTTTTTGTTTTCAAATCCATCCAAACCAACATCCTTGATCAATTTATTGGCAATGGATTTATATTTGCTACGATTCATGCCGCGAATATCACATTGAATGAGCACGTTAGAGAGCACATCGCGCCAGTCCATCAAAACCGAGTCTTGAAAGATTATTCCTAAATTAGTAACTGGTTCCCTAACACGTTTTCCACCAACCGCCACAGAGCCATCCGTAGACGATATTAGTCCAGCAATCATTTTTAGTATTGTGGTTTTTCCACAACCGCTTGGTCCAACAATGGCTAAAAACTCTGATTCGTGGATATCAAAGGTAATATTCTGGCAGGCAGTTATGGCATCATCCTTGGTTACATAAATCTTGTTGACGTTCTCCAGTTGGATATAAGGTTCACTCATATTCTTGTTCCTTGTGGATAGATTTGGAGATTGGGGCCTCCATAAATGGAGGCCCCAGGTACAGAATTAAATCAGATTACTCTCCAGGAGGTAGATATGGAGGCTCAGCGATGAAATCATTGTTGAAGTAGACGGTAACATCATCTTCGGCCTTGAAACCAGCAAAATCTTGAAGAACCTTCTGGGTGGCCTGCCAATCTGCCAATGCAGAGAAACCAATCGGCTTCCCTTCGGTATTGGCAGTATGCAGCAGAGTCAGAGAGCCTTCAATTTCTACCAGGGCTAGTGGCGCATCGAAAGCTTCAGCATGCGATGCAAAAATCTCGGCTGCTTCTTCTTGGTTGTCCTGCGTGTAAGCCCAGGCTCGCTGGGAGGCGCGCACGAACTTCTCAACGATCTCAGGGTTCTGCTCGGCCCAGAAGTTATTGACGATGATGGCGCTGCTCAGGGTATTGACGTTGCAGAGATCCACCAGTTTTGACCAGCCCATTTCTACGCCAGTCACCTTTGTCATGCGAGCCGGTTGGTCAACGAAGTAACCCAGGAAAGCGTCGATTGTACCTTCCAGCACGGCAGTTTCTTTCGCCTGCGGATTGGAAACTTGGATCAGTTCAATGTCATCCATGGTCAAGTCATTGGCACCCAGGCAGGCCTCGAAGATCGAGAGAGATGCATCGCCAGCGGTGATGCCTATTTTGGTGCCAGGCAGTTCTTCGATAGTTGTCGGGCGAGCGGCATCGGCACGATAGATGAAGGACATCGGGCTTGATTGGAAAATCACAGCCACAGCCGATACGGGCACGCCAGCAATAACGCCACGCATCATAGTAGCGGAGTCAGCATAACCGATCGAGTTGGTGCCATTACCAATCAGCTTAACTGTTGTTGATGAGCCGCTACCTTCTACGATAGAAACATCCAGGCCTTCCTCCAGGTAGAAACCTTTGTCTACACCAACAAAGAAAGCGGCATGTTCACCATAAAGCGTCCAGTTGAGACGAAATGTCAAAGGAATTGGTCCTGCTTCTTCCACCGGTTCTGGAGCGCCGCCACAGGCAGCCAACAGTAGGGAAAGAATCACAGCAATTGCAAAAAACAGAGAAATTTGTTTCTTCATTCTAATCACTCCTTGTAATCATTTAATAAAACTTTTCTTGGTAGAACAGGTACAAAGTTGATTTATTGAGTAGCACCACCTCCTTTCATTATTAATCGTATGGCAAACTACATTGTCCCGTGTTCTTCTCCACTACGAACAGTAATATGCCAAGGAATAAGAATAGTCTCCAACATCTGGATCAGGTAAAACAATATTAATCCCTGGGCCGTTAAGGCGAAAATTGCGGCAAACATTAGGGCTGTCAACAGGTTAGAGTTAGCTACCAGCAGCAAGTATCCCAATCCTTTGTCGGCGCCAACGAACTCACCCACAACTGCGCCGACGACTGCCAGCGTGGAAGCTACTTTCAACCCGCTGAACAAATACGGCAGGCTGGCAGGCAGGCGGAAACGAGTAAAAATCTGAAACTTGGTTGCTCCCATTGAGCGCGCCAGGTCAATCATCTCAGGCAGAATCGACCTGAGACCAACCGCTGTATTGATAATGATGGGAAAAAACGAGATCAGGAAGGCAACCAGCACTTTGGGGAGCACACCCACACCGAACCAAACCAGAAAAAGCGGTGCCAGGGCGATCTTGGGCACAGTCTGGAAAAAGAGCAGGATGGGCGTGATAAAGCGGTCAAAGCTGGGCGAAAGGGTGATAAAAATCGCCATGGGGATAGCAACCGCAATTGCCAAGAAAAAGCCCATTAGCATCTCGTAGGCTGTGACCCAACTGTGCTTGAGAAGATCTTGGTATCTTTCGACTATCACCAGGGCAATTTCCGAGGGAGGCGGCAAGAGATAAGAAGGCAGTTCTAACACCCTGACAGAAGTTTCCCAAATGCCTAAGAGAACCAGGATACCAATATATGGCAAAGCCTTCTTTTTTAGGATTTCGGAAAAACTGCTATCCGTTTTTCTTTTTTGTTCGAGCAATTCTTTTTCTGATGTGATTTTTTCCATAAATAGATCCTCTTCCTAAGACTAAATATGTAGCGACTCAAAATTCCATGCAATTTCTGGCTGAAACCATTGTTCTGGTGAGAACTTATTTTTGTAACCGAAAGGTGATCGGAGCAAACTGGCAACATCAATACTCCCGTTGCGGATCTTCAGGGTCGCAAATTCAGCTGGGCTCAACGCCTTCCCGGCGGAGGTACAGCAGCAGATCTTATCTTC